>Ga0299912_10004208_pt1 | contig 11758 bp, 13 predicted proteins | sample RVTome_2_FD_207667 | JGI IMG/M metagenome (GOLD analysis project Ga0299912, IMG submission 207667) | Soil microbial communities from uranium-contaminated site in the Upper Colorado River Basin, Wyoming, United States - RVT95D214 (version 2) ... | reverse complement strand
TGGAGCAGCTAGCCCGACTCCACGGCCAGGGGAAGGAGATAGTAATAATCTCTTCCGGAGCTATTGCCTCGGGAAGACAGAAGCTCAAGAAAGTTCCAGAACGCAAGAACACTCCTTTTAAACAAGTCCTGGCTTCGGTGGGCCAAAGCCACCTCATGTATACCTATGAACAACTTTTCAGCCAGTATGATATAACCGTAGCCCAGGCATTGCTCACAAAGGAAGACCTCTGTGACCGCAGTGGCTATCTTAATGCTCGTAATACCTTACTGGCCCTTATCGAGCTTGGCATAATCTGCATTGTCAATGAGAATGACGTTGTCGCTATTGATGAGATTGAAGAGCTCAAATTTGGGGATAACGATAATCTTTCTGCCATGGTGTCTAACCTGGTTGATGCTGACATTTTAGTCATGCTCACCGACATCGGCGGCTTATACACTGCCGACCCCCATTACAATTCTGAAGCTCAACTTATTCGCCGGGTGGACAAGATTGACGCCGAAATTGAACGCATGGCTAGTGATACCGCCGGCCGCCAGGGAACTGGTGGCATGACGACCAAGATTGAGGCAGCTAAGCTAGCTACCGCTTCAGGGGTAAACGTAGTCATTGTCGATGGGCGAGAACCTGACATACTGGTGAGGATTAGCCAGGGAGAAGATATAGGCACTTTCTTTCCTGCGCCGGTAAATAAGATGGAGAGCAAAAAGAGATGGATGCTCAGCGGGCTGGCTTCCAAAGGCAAGGTCATGGTGGACAAAGGCGCTGTCTCAGCCCTCAAGGAGCAAAATAAGAGCCTCCTCCCTGCGGGGATTATGAAAGCGGAGGGCAAGTTCCATCGCGGCGATATTGTGGATATCTTGGACGAGAAGGGCAAACACATTGGCTGTGGCATTTCTAACTATAGCTCTTCTGATTTAACTATCATCGAAGGGAAGCATTCCGATAAAATCCTCGGCCTCCTCGGCTATGATTATGGCGACGAGGCAATTCACAGGAACAATATGGTGATAGTGTGAACAGTAAGAGAGGTTGAAACATGATTGCTAGAAAGGAAGCAAGAAGAAAGCGTTGCAAGAATTGCAATAGGATATTGGACCGCATTTGGTTTACAGCTTTGATGACCGAGGAATGGTCATGGAATGGGGAAGGCTATAACGAGTGCAGTGCAAGGCATAGCCTGGTTACCGATGCGGAACAGCCTGTACGGTGTCCATACTGTGACGAGGTGGTTGGCACAGGCCTCGACTTCGGCTTTGGAGTAGGCTGCAAATGAAAGGGATGAAGGCTCTATTAGTGATACTTAACTGAATGCGGAGAACCAATACCTTTGAGAAAAAGGAGGCGAGTCCAATGAATTGGGACACATCAGAAGTAATTGAAAGCAGAAGTGCAATTAATTATAGCTATGCTGCGATCAAGATAACTCAAAGCCGTATAGATAAAGGACTAATAGCTATTCCGATGTCATTGGCAGAATGGTTTCCCATCTGTAATACTACTATTCAGATTTATTTAGACGATTCACCAATTTTACACACTAAAAACTATTCTTCTTACAAAAGCACTACTCGTGAATGTAGGATTGGAGGTATGGCAGATTGGTTTGAAGAAAGTAAGGTTCAAAGTGGTGACGAAATAGTCATTCAACTATTAGATAAAGAACGCTTCATTTATAGATTAGTTCCCGAACGCAAGTTTATACTAAAAACTAAAGAACTACAAAGTAACTTTGATAACTCGGAGAGTGAGGCAGAGGCATTGGAGAGGATTACAAGCATGGCTAAATGGACTGATTTAGATAGACAGAAGGTCGTGCTTAGCGAATATTATCGGTTGGCAAATGCTAAGCCAATCGGAAAAAGACGATATATTGACAAGCATTTAGACCAAGCCAAGGAAGGCGCACCTTACAATCTAAGAGTTTTGTTAGGGGATATTTACAAAGGTCATTGCCAAGTATGCGATTTTTGGTTTCTAAAAAGGGATAATACTTCGTATTTTGAAATTCACCACATTGATGCTTCGCAAGGCAGTAATCCCAAAAATCTAGTTTTAGTTTGTGCAAACTGCCATAGGCAATTTGAGTATGCGGATATACAGCACGAGTTTAGCAACGAAGGCTGGCTAACTAAAGTCTCCTTTAATAGAAAGATATATCCTGTAAACCAAATTCTACTTGAAGTGAGGTTAGATGACTACATTAAGAAGCTATTTGTTGTCCCTAATTAAGTTTAGGGGGGACTTTGAGACTGAAAAGTAGTGGAAGGGAGAGACTATGAAATCAGCCGTACAAGAGCTGGAGGAGAAGGGAAAGGCTGCTAAGGCGGCTTCAAGGAAGCTTGCTTTTCTTCCTACCGAAGTTAAGAATAAGGCTTTGCTCAATATTGCTGAGGCTCTTATTGATAAGCTGAATGAAATCCTGATTGCCAACAAGATTGACTATGAAAAGGCTAAGGCTTCGGGGATGAGCGAGGTTATGCTGGACAGACTTATGCTATCGCCATCCCGCCTTGAGGACATAGCTCAGGACACTAAAACCGTGGCGGCGCTGCCCGACCCGGTAGGCGAGGTGTTCGAGATGCGAACCTTGCCCAATGGTTTACAGATAAGCAAGAGGCGAGTCCCTTTGGGGGTTATCGGGGCGATATATGAGAGCCGCCCCAATGTTACCATAGACATATCAAGCCTGTGCCTCAAGTCAGGTAATGCCGTCATCCTTCGCGGTGGCAAGGAAGCCATAAATTCCAACACTGCCTTAGCCAGGGTAGCCCAGGAAGCTTGCAACCAGGCTGACGTGCCCCAGGGAGCCATTCAACTTATTGAGTCCACGGAACGGACTTTAGTCAACCACATGCTCAAGATGAAGGGAATAATTGACCTGATGATTCCCCGTGGCGGCGCTGGCTTGATAAAGCTTGTCTCGGAGAACGCCGCTATGCCGGTAGTTACCGGTGGCATCGGTGTCTGCCATACCTATGTGGACAAGAGTGCCAACCTGAATAAAGCGGTAGCCATCGCCTATAATGCCAAAGTCCAGCGTCCTACCGTGTGCAATGCTCTCGATTGCATTTTGGTTCATAATCAGATTGCTCCAGCTTATCTGCCGGCTATTGCCAAAGAGTGGGCTAAAGCCGGCGTGGAAATGCACTGCGACAGGCGGGCCATGTCCATACTTAAGCAATGTCATTGCGAGCGAAGCGAAGCAACCTCCCCAGCCTTGAAGCTAGTCCCGGCTGTCGATGAGGACTGGGGGAAGGAATACCTGTCGCTAAAGGCGGCTATCAAGGTAGTCGACTCGCTGGACGAAGCTTTAGAGCACATTGAGAAATACGGCTCAGGGCATTCCGAAGCTATCGTTACCGAAGACCATTCGGCAGCAATGCGCTTCCTTAACGAAGTGGATGCTGCCTGTGTTTATGCCAATGCCAGCACTCGTTTCACCGACGGGGGGCAGTTTGGCTTAGGTGCTGAGATAGGCATAAGCACGCAGAAATTGCACGCCCGTGGTCCTATGGCTTTGAAAGAGCTCACCAGCTACAAGTGGATTATCCAGGGCAGTGGTCAGGTCCGGCCTTAGCCTTCGTGTCATTAAGACAGAAGCATCATGAGACGGAGCCGTATATTCTCAAGAGTTCGGCACGGGAGAGCCAAACCGCCTTAACCTTCACGGATTTACGAGAGGGAGTATGCCTCCTGAGCCAGGGGATATGATGGGCCTGCATTAGTGCGGTGATGTGGAGTCGGGCCAGCTTTATCCTCAGGGTGTTCGGCAAATCGATGACCCGGAATCCCAATCGTCCAGCATGAGCATGAAAGGCAGTCCAGCCATACACTGCAACGATGCCATCATATTTCCCATCGCCTACTTCTGTGGCCAAGAGTTGCAGGCCGTTCTTTAAATAGGAGACGAATCCCCGCGGGAAATCCCTCCTCCCTGACCCTGAACTTGACCGCCGTTTCTCAGCAATCCACGCATTATTTAAATGCAGTTTGATAACAGGGTCGCCAGGCTTAACCTCACAGCCATCCTCCAGCTTGATAGGACAGCCCTTGTGACGTCTTACCTCAACACAGATGATGCTGTCTTTTTCGAGAGGCTTGACGCCGAGAACCATTGTGTGAACTTTGTTTATGATGGGCAACAGAGCCCGTATAATAGCTACTAATAAAGGAGATGCCATGTATCACCCTAGGGAACTCATTGTCACCATCTAATCACGCCGCATCTGCAGGCATAGCTCACTGGAACACTCGGCAATGCGTGCGCTAATAATCCGCGGCTATTGCATTGACTGGTTTACGTTGGAGATGATGTTCTTCCACTTCCCCATATGACGGGAGCGGTCTTCCAAGGTAGTCACCAGTTCAACACGAATAGACGGGCAATCAACACCCAAGGCATGTAACTTCCGTGCCATCTGTTCCCGGACTCTACCAGCTACGTGTCCATTCCCTTCTTCGAACATCAGCCGTAAGCAGATACCGTCCGGTTCATGGACCACCTGGTACTGCCGTATATCGGCGAAGCTTTCCAGAACGTTCCAAAAATGGACAGGATGAACGGCAATCTGTCTCCCCCCTCGACCTCGAAGATAGAGAACATCGTCATTCCTGCCGTTGATGGCAAGAATACGGCGGAATGGCTGGCCACACGAGCACGGCTCCGGAGCCAGTACCATCATATCGGATATTTCGTAGCGGATGACGGGCTGGGTGAAGCTGAAGAGATTGGTGAACAGAATCTTGTGTCCTAGAGTCCCGTCGGGCACAGGGCGGTTGTCCTCATCTACTACCTCAACCACGCCCAAATCTTCGAAGATGTGCATCCCCTGGCCAGGGTTGCACTCCATAGCGCGGAGTCCCTCCTGAGTGCCATAGATGTCAAAGACAGAACTTTGTTGCCACGCAGCCTGAAGTTGTTTCCTTAATTCGCTGGTCAGCGGTTCGCCGCCACCGGCGATAATACAGGGACTGATATGCAAGCGCCCTTGAAACTGTTCTGTCACAAGCAGCCCGAGCATGGATGGAAAACCCCGAAGGATATGGGGTTGAAGAGAATTTAACCGCTGGACCAACTCTTCGACAGGAGCTGTAGCCGGTAACACGTGAAAACGGTAAAGGCCGATATCCATGCTTAAGGGGAGGCGATAGCTATCGTGCATAGGGCTGGGAGAGCCGATGGTAACAATCGTGGGGCGTCTCAGCGAGAAGGGGACCACTCCCATCATGGCGGCAATCCGCATACTTGTCGCTTCCTGGATACTCCATTCTTTTCGATTGAATACCACCACCGTTTTGAGCCCGGAGCTACCTGCCGTAGTAAGCACACGATACTCGCCCAGGTAATACTCATCCCCGGAAACGTGGGCCATATGTTCTTGCAGTTGGGACAGGCGCAACCGGGGGTCAGTAACAATTTCGTCGAAGTGTTTCATGTAGGTTTTTTTGTCCAGGATAGGGAAGTCCTGGAGAGCATAGGGCTGACTCATGCGGTGTGTGCTGCATAACTCGCGGTAAAAGGGAGACCGTTGAGTTACCCAATCAAGAAGCCTGGCTAGCCGGCGCTGCTGTAACTCCTCAAGCCTGGCGCGGGGCCAGCACTCATGTTTGATTAACGCTTGCCGATAAACGATGGCCCGGGCCAGGTCCCCCAAGCGACGCACCGTATGCGGCTCTTTCATTCAGCGTTGCCCTCGAATTACCTTAAGGAGCCATGTCACCTCCACTGTCCCCCAGACATTCATCAGCTCCAGGTAATTCTCGGTTTTTAAAAACTATATCGTTATACTAGGTATTTTGCATTATAAACTGGTCACTACTTGTTGTCAAGCGTGCCTGGAATTTTTTCACTGAGGAACACTGCTAGCAGGATAATGGATTACTGGAGGAATAGTTTGGGAAATAGAGAAGGCCTTCTCTTTAGCTCTTTTCGTCATTGTGAGAAGCGCCTAAGTCGAAACCCTGGGCATACCGAAGGGAAAGCGACCAAAGAATTTTGTAGTGCTAACACTGGTCAGGCAGTGACTTAGCTCGAAAGAGGGAATCATCAATTAACCTGGAGAAATCAGTTCAATTTCAAAGAGTTTAGGCCACAACTTTCCGGTCACAAACAAGCGATCATTGTCGGCATCATATGCAATGCCGTTAAGAACATCGACCGGCTCACTAAGGTCTTCTGCAGTTAGGAGTCCTCCCAGCTCTACCCACCCAACTACTCGACCTGTCTCAGGTGCAATCCTGGCGATGCGGTCAGTCTGCCAGACATTGGCATAGATTTCCCCTTGGACGTATTCCAATTCATTGAGTCTGGTGACGGGGCCATCGTTGTCAAATACTCCAATCTGACCGATTTCCTCAAAGGTCTGCGGGTCTAAGAAATGTAATGTTGACGTACCGTCGCTCATGATTAAGCGCTCTCCATCATGCGTAATGCCCCAGCCTTCAGTTGAATAATTGAACTCTTGTAGTAGCTCAAAACTGTTCTTATCATAGACAAACCCGATATTGGATTGCCAGGTTAGCTGGATGATCTTGTCTCCATAAATGGTTATGCCTTCACCGAAAAACTGAGCTGATAGCTCACGAATTTGTAAGATTTCTCCGGTTTCCAATTCCACTCTACGCAGTGTGGAGTGTCCCAAAAGCCCTGTTCCTTCATATAGAACGCCATCTTCGAAAACCAATCCTTGGGTGAAAGCATTACGGTCATGGGGGTAGATATTGACTATATTATACGTATAGACTGGAATGGCATCCGAATTGCAAGAGAAAACAAAAGCTGCTCCTAGCAATGCAAAGAGCCCCACGATGAATATCCTGAAGAGACGGTTCATGAAGATTAGCTTACTCACAACCTCCCCAATATTATAAAGGTGGAGTTCCCGTTTAAGATAAGGCCCTAAAAGTTTGCCTCTGTATTCTGAATAGCTTGTCTATTCCTTCCTGAGCCAGGGAAAGCGATGAATTAGCAGTTTCTTTGGAGAACGTTTTCCCCTCGGCAGTTCCCTGGATTTCCAAAAACTCGTTTTTGTCGGTCATAACTACATTGAAATCTACTTCAGCCCAGGAGTCCTCCTCATAACAAAGATCAAGCAGCATCTTGCCATTTACAACGCCGACGCTGGTAGCAGCGACCGCTTTATTCAGGGTAATCAGCCTCGTATTTATACCACCAAACAAAGGAAGGGTCAATCTACTGTGCTGCGAATTTTTTCACTGAAGAACACTGCTATATAATGGAGCCCGCTGTATAGCTGCACCCCTTGAGAGGCTTGAGACTGAATCAGATGTCCCTCTACCCTTCGATAACCTCTTTGGTGCTGGAAACCTTGTCAACAACTTGTGCTGCGTAGGTAAAACCCTATCTTAATCTATCAATGAGCTCTTTCTTGGGAATATTATTCCAGAGGCTCACTCTGGTAAGGATGTCGTTTAGGGTTCCCTTGGCCAAAACCTTGTGCGCCGAGACAGTGATGTTATGTTCACCTAGAGGCGTGATTTTCCTAAGTCGGATATGGCTTCCTCGTTGCCTGATGACTTCATAACCCAAATGTTGGAGAAGTCCAACGACATCGTCGCCACTAACTTGTGGAAGTTTGGGCATTTACCAGTTTTACTTCAGACAGAGTCAAGATAGTAATAGGCTCGTCTGTTTCACCATAATGAACAGATACTGCTTCCTTAATATTTTGGTACAAATCATCCAAAGTGTTGCCCTGAGTGAATATATCCTCTCCTATTCCACGGGCACACCAGAATTCACCGTCGAAGTAAGTTTCTATCTTTACCAGCATATTTGCCTCTCTCGAACCTCAACCTCATTATAGCAGAAAACTCAAATTTAGTTTGCTCTGTTCTGACAATGCTTGGGTAGGCGATTTTACATCTGGTCAGGTTGGGAAGGGGCAAGACTGCTCCCTACACGGGGGAAAATCCGAACTTTCTTAGAAATTTCCCTCATAGCGACTCTGCCTGACCGTCGAAGTAGAAATCAGTGTGCTGCCCTGCCACATACTTCACTCACTAGCTGCTACGCCTTCTTTGTAGGGCTTTCCGAGTATACATTCAGAAACAGCTTGTATCTCAGAGTCTGTGAGGGTGGTCAGAGGTGGGGCCGCTCTGACAAATTTGGCTAACTCAGATAACCGCAAGACTGGTAGAGTAGGCTTGCGGAGCTTCAACTCCACCCGGGGATTCGTAAATACGCAGATAGGCCTAATTGGTATGCGAAGATTGAGCTTTCTACGTATCAGGCCACTCAAGTAATCCGCGTTGTTAGTTGCCTGTCTGCTGACGCTGCGTATCTCATAGAGCCTGCGTTCTCCTTTTTTACTCCAACGATCCCCCTCGCATCGAACATCGCCAGTGTAGTTCTTAGTCTCGATAACAAATATGCCCTTGGGGCTCAGCAGCACATGGTCAATATTGCCCCTCTTCTCGCCTACCATGATGTCGTTGATTAGATAGTAGGAGTCATCTAGCTCTTGGAGGACTTCCACCACCGCTTTCTCGCCCTGAATGCCTGCCCTATACGAAAGCGAGCGACTCAAATATGTCACGCCAACGCCTAATAATATCAACCCTACAAATACAAATAAGAGTATCAATTGAGCAAAGTAAACTCCCATGATAAATGCAGGGATACTCGCGGCTGAGACTATGATGCCCCGCTTCCTGTTCCGCTCGTAGTTTGTTTGCAAATAGGCGTATTTGCTTTCCTTCAGAACTTTCATCTGCTCTCGTTAAGCTCAGGTCACATTTTTCTATCTATCAGGTTCGGAAGCAGTAAACTTGCTCCCCAAGCAGGGGAAAATCCGAACTTCCTCCGATGTCTGGCTCATTATAGCTTTGACCAGTGGCAGGAGGCAAGCTAGGCATCAGTTTTGTCTTATGAAAAGTGTCTAGAGACGGCCCCTTCCTCTTCGCTCAACGGGCTTAATGGGAGCAGTGGTGACTCAGGAGCAAACCAAACAAACAGATTCCCAAGGTCAAACTGTCGCCAGGACTCGCATTCGAAGAAATCGCAGTGGGAATCACATTGATGGCGTTGCGCTTCCCGTATCCGCTTCTCCAGAATTCTTATCTCTCGATGCACCTCGTTGTGGCATTGAGCACAAAGCCGCTGGGTGTAGTGAGGCAAGGAAGCCCATCGCCGGGCGGAATCCCGAAACTGTAACCGAGATTCGGCGCGGAGGGCATCCCAGTCCACCTTAACTGAAGCGTAAAGGTTCCAGTAGTCCGGCCCCACCATCCTAGCCAATGCCTTTGGAATAACGTGGTGGCGTGTCAATCGTTGCATCCTGCCACAGCGGAGACAGTGCCGCCGGTCTATGAATCTTGCTATGTCACTCATACTGTAGAAGCTCCCCACAGAGGATTCAAACTGAATTCGTATGCCCTTCTACCCTTCAATAACCTCCTTAGTGCTGGGAACCTGGCCCAAGATGCGCTCGTCAATGCGGGTCGCTGAGTCCAGGGCACGGGCTAAGGCTTTGAACAGGGCTTCGGCTTTGTGGTGGTCGTTGATGCCGCTGAGCACTTTGGCGTGGAGATTAATTTTGGCTTCGGAGGCGAGGGAGACCAGGAAATGGCGGACTAAATCAGCGTCCAGATCGCCTATGCTGGCTTCGTTAAAGTCTGCCTCGATTGTGCTGTAGACCCTGCCTCCAATATCCACAGCTACCTCTGCCAGAGCTTCATCCATAGGCACGATAGCATGCGCCATGCGGACAATGCCTTGCTTTTTCCCCAATGCCTGGTTAAGAGCTTTGCCCAAGGAGATAGCCACATCTTCAACTACGTGGTGCTGGTCGGGACCCGAGGCTGAGATTTTTATGTCAAATATCCCGTGCTGGGCTAGCTGGGTAAGAAGATGGTCGAACATCCTTATGCCGGTGGTGATTTGAAATTGTCCGCTGCCGTCAATGTTGAGCTCCACCTTGACAGTCGTCTCGGCAGTCTCACGAATTACTTTTGTTTTTCTTTCAGCCATGTTTAACCTCCTTTAATGCCTTAACTAGAGCATCAGTATCTTCGGGTCTGCCTACGCTGATTCGCAGGCAATCTTTCAATCTAGGAGTATCAAAATAGCGAACAAAGATGCCTTTCTTCCGCAGTTGTTGCCAGATTTCTTTGGCCTTTCCTCCAGGCAGAGAACAGAGGATGAAGTTTCCTTTTGAGGGGTAAGGCTTTAGCCAATCCAGTTCCTTTAGTTTGCCAAACAATCGCTCCCGTTCCCTAACTATCCTGGCAACATTAGCACGAAGGTACTCTATATCGGCCAGGGAAGCTAGCACCGCAGCCTGGGCTGCGGCATTGGCGTTATAAGGCTGCTTAATCTTCATCAGGTAATTAGCAATGTCTACGGGGAAAAAGCCGTAGCCTATCCTTAAGCCAGCCAGCCCAGCCCATTTGCTGAATGTGCGTAAGACTATCAAGTTAGGATAAGAGGGCACTAGATTGGCCACGGTCACATTGCTGAATTCAAAATAGGCTTCGTCCACGACAACAATCTTCCCCGTATCAACAAGCTCCATAATTTCCTTCTCAGGGGTGGTGTTGCCCGTGGGATTATTGGGCGAGGCAACAAAAATGACCTTTGCTCTCCTGGTCAATGCCTTCTTTATGCCGGCCATGTCAAGGGAAAAATCTTCAGCTCGGGGCACATCAACTACCCTGCCCCCACAAACATCGGTGCTAAAGAGATACATGCCGAATGTCGGTGGACAATTGATAACCTCGTCTCCAGGCTTGAGGAAAAGCCTGAGGATAAGGTCAATAAGTTCATCGCTGCCCATGCCGCAAACAATGTGCTGGCGTCCCAAGCCGGTATATTCTTCTAAAGCCTTCCGTAGCTCTCTTTGCTCCGGGTCGGGGTAATTATGATAATAGGGATAGGTGGCTAGAGCTTGATAGACCTTAGGGGAACAGCCATAAGGATTCTCGTTACCATCAAGCTTTATTACTTTATTCGAAGGCAATTTGGCTTGTTGGCTCAAAACTTCTGTAGGCTCAATTGGAACATAACTCTTCATGGTCACGAGCTCAGGCCTGATAAGTCTTTCGATGTTCATTTCAACTAAAACCAAAAGTCAAAAATAAAAAATCAAAATGGCAAACTAAAATGTAAAATTTTTTATTTTTGCTCTGTATTTTTGCCTTTAGCATTTTAATCTTTTATTTCACTCTCGTCCTTCTTTTTATTGCCTGGGCGTGGGCACCCAGCCCTTCAGCCTTAGCTATCTCCACAGCAGGCTGGCTCAGTTCCCGCATGGCGGGTTTGTCCAGGGCGATGATATTGGTAACCTTGAGGAAGTCCGCAACGCCCAGAGGAGAACCGAAACGAGCGCTGCCCCCGGTGGGCAATACATGGCTGGGACCGGCAACATAATCACCTAGAACCACGGGCGAGTCCTCGCCTACAAAAATACAGCCGGCATTGTGGATTTTGGGGACTAAAGCCGAAGCGTTGGATACCATAAGGGAGAGATGCTCAGGAGCAAAGAGGTTGACCAACTCCACAGCCTGGGCCATGTCGTTAACAAGCACAATCATCCCTGTATCAATAGCTTTTTTAATAGTAGCGCGCCGCTTTAATTTTCCCAGTTGTATCTCAATTTCCTTGTCCACCTGGTCAGCCAGGTCAGCCGAAGTGGTGATTAAAATTACTGAAGCCAGGGGGTCATGCTCAGCCTGGGCTAGGAGGTCGGCGGCACAAAGGGCCGGGTCAGCTTTCTCATCGGCGACAATTACT
>Ga0299912_10004206_pt1 | contig 11762 bp, 11 predicted proteins | sample RVTome_2_FD_207667 | JGI IMG/M metagenome (GOLD analysis project Ga0299912, IMG submission 207667) | Soil microbial communities from uranium-contaminated site in the Upper Colorado River Basin, Wyoming, United States - RVT95D214 (version 2) ... | reverse complement strand
AAAAGGGATTTATCCTACAGCGTCAAATACCTCGCAAAGGCAGCAATAGACGGTTACAAAATTATCTGCTCAGAACCAAGCGCTGCAATATGTCTCAAACAGGAACTCAAGTATTATGTCGTTGGTATTGATGCAAGTATAGTATCTGCAAATACTTATGAACTAATGGAATATCTGCTCGGTCTTCTGCGAAAAGGCAAGCTTAACAAGCCGAAAGGAAAAATCTCGCAGGAATATGTTTATCATACGCCTTGTCATTTGTTCGCAACGGGTACTTACGGGGCAAGTATCGAGATATTACAGAAGCTGTGCGGAATAAATATAACCGACCTCAAGGCGGGCTGCTGCGGCCTGGCAGGAACGTTTGGGATGCAGAAGAAAAATTACGAGCTTTCGGAACAAATTGCTAAGTCGCTTAAGGATGCACTTGATAAGACACCAGCCATATGCGTCCTGACCGAGTGCGCCGCCTGCGCTATGCAAATCGAACACATAAGCGGCAAACGCACAATTCATCCGATAAAACTCTTGGCAGAATGTTATAGCGAATAACGTCACCAATCGACCCTCAGAGAGACGTTTGAATGGACATTAACCTGTTATTGAAGGGATTTGGAGTCGGCCTTGTGGTGGCGATACCCATCGGACCGGTGGGATTGCTTTGCACGCAGCGGATACTTGCGAATGGAAGAATGCACGGGCTGGTTTCGGGACTTGGCGCGGCAACAGCCGACGCAATATACGCCTCTGTTGCGGCATTCGGGCTGACTCTCGTTTCTGATTTTCTCGTCGCAAACCGCCTGTGGTTTCGGCTTTTCGCCGGCATTTTCTTTTGCCTGCTCGGCATTCGGACGTTTCTGGTCAAGCAGGCGAAAAAGGGGCCTCTCGCCGAACGACTGTGTCATTTCAACAATTATTTCTCGGCGTTACTGATTGCGCTATCGAACCCGATGTCGATTCTGGTTTCGGCGGGCGTCTTTGCCGGGCTTGGCATTGTCGGCTCAGCAACGCGATTGAGCACAGCCGGCCAGCTTGTCGCCGGTGTATTCCTCGGCTCGATGTTCTGGTGGATTCTCCTGAGCGCATCTGTCGGGATATTTCACAAACGGCTGGATGACAACACACTGGTGCTGCTTACTCATATCTTCGGCTCAATACTCGCCATTCTGGGCGCCGTCGTGATTATTAGCACATTAGGATAGCTACTGCTCGCCGGTTTTTCCCTCGCCCCCCGCTTGTTCTTTTTCTTCGGCGGGTCGCTCGCCTCGCTTCGCGAGCGAAGCGGGTTCGGCCGGTTTTTTGGCGGCTTCTTTGGCAGCTTCTTTTTGATCGGCCTTGAAGGCCTCGACGTCGGCCCCCTCAGGAACAACGACAAGCGAGATAGCGGCCTTCAGGTCGTCTTCGAACTTCAACGTGACCTTGTAAGTGCCGACCTGTTTTATATGCTCGTCGAGCGCAACCACGTCATCTGGAACCTCGAAACCCTGCGAACGCAGGTTCTCGGCCACCTCGTGTTTGAAGACGGAGCCGAACAAATGCCCCTGCTCGTTGGCTGCTGCGGCTATCACGGCTTCTGCCCCATCGACGGCCTTGGCGGCCCTTTCGGACTGCTGGCGTTCGAGATGGCGCTCTTCGGCACGCTGCGCCTTGGCTTTGGCGATTGCCTTAATATTGGCACCAGTGGCCGGCTTGGCAAGTCCCTGGGGTAAAAGGTAGTTTCGGGCGTAGCCGTCGGCGACCTCAACAACGTCGCCGAGAAGCCCGAGTTTATTCACGTCATTAGTCAACAAAACCTTCATTTACATATCTCCGAATAATATCGTGACTCAGCCCCCCTTAGGGGCGACGAGTAACGAGCGACGTTCTTCTATGCGGTAAACGGCAAAAGCGCCATAAATCTTGCGTATTTGATGGCCCTTTTGACCTTGCGCTGACAGCCGGCGCAGTTGCCGCTGCGTTTGCGCGAGTATATCTTGCCGCGATGCGTCAGCAGCTTCTGCATGGTCTCGATGTCCTTGTAATCGACGTATTTTTCGCCCCGCCTGCAAAACCGACACTGGGTTTGCTGTGGAGAGGCGATTCTGCGCGCGTTGTCCTGCCTGTCTCCCGGCGCGCCGGGCTCCCGACCGTAGCCCGAAGGGCCTCTGCCAAATCCAGCCGAACCTGCTTCGCCTCCGAAGCCCGCTCCGCCCGCGAAGCGAGGCGAGCGCCCCCCTGAGGGACGATTTCTTTCCTTGAATTCCGCCATATTTCACCTTTCACAAGAGCACAAGTCATAAGTGCTTAAGCCACAAGTGCTTGTGCTCTTTTGCACTTGTGCTCTTTTGCTCTTATTGCATTTAGAATGGTATATCATCACCTGCTGCTTTTGCGGGTCCGGGGGCGCTATTATTATCCGGCCCGACCTGACTTTCCTGGCTCGGCTCACCAGCGCCCTGGGCTTCCGCCGCAGGTGCGCCCGGTCCGCCTCCTAAAAACTGGCAATTATCAACGTGGATTCTGTGTCTGCTTTTTTTGGTGCCGTCCTGCGCCGTCCACGTTTCATACATAAGCCGGCCTTCGACAAAGATGGGGCGGCCCTTGCGCATATACTTGTTTATGTTTTCGGCAAGCCGACTATAGGCACGACAATCCACAAAGCACACTTCCTCTTTGCTTTCGCCCTCTTTGCTGGTCCACTTGCGGTTGACCGCAATGCCGAAATCCACAACCGGCGTCTGACTGGGAAGATACGACAATTGCGGGTCGCGAGTGAGGTTGCCCATCAGAAGCACTTTATTAAAATTGGCCATAAGTTCCTCCTTTGTTCTATTGCGTTGCGACGCCGACGTTATCAGTTCCCGCCGGTTCAACCTGTTCCGGCAGCAGCTTTGCCTCATCAGGCGCGGCTGACTGCCCTTCCGGCTGTTGGCCCTGCTTTTCGACGCGCGTTGCGGGCGTGTCTTTGGCGATTGCGTCTTCGGTAAGGTGGTCGGCCCTGAGAATCAGCACCCTGATAATGCGTTCCGAGAGCTGCACGTCACGCTCGATTTCGTGAATCTTTTTCCCATCGGACCTGAAATATGTGAGTATATAGGTCCCACGGACGCATCTTCTGATTGGATAGGCCAGTGGCCGCTCATCCCACTTGCGGACCGAAACGATTTCAGCATCGGCCTTGGTTAAAATCCTGTTTATAAACTCCAGGATACCGTCCCAGTCCTTCGCCGCTTCGGCTGAATCTATGAGAAACATTCCTTCGTAAAGTTTCTTGTCAGCAGTTTCCAAATTAGTCACCTCCAGCAAAACTTCCTAATTATTTTCCTTTTCAAAACGGTTGAACTTTGCCATAGCCGCTCTTGTGCCTTCTTCAAGCCAGCAAATTGCCGCATCCCTGGCCCTGACAATACCCTCTTTTATCAGGCCGCCTTCCTTTTTGTCCGGCTCGCCTAATACGTAGTCAACTGCATCGTCAGCCGCACATTGCCCTATACCGACCCGCAGGCGCGGGACGTTTTCGGTCCCGAGTTTTTCGAGGACGTCCGTCAGACCGTTGTGGCCGCCCGCTGAACCTTTTTCCCTTAAGCGGATTTGCCCCGGCTCAAGCCACATATCATCGAGCACAACAAGAACGTCGCACAGGTGAAGCTTGTAAAAACCAATGGCATCTGCCACGGACTGCCCGCTGCGGTTCATATACTGCCAGGGCTTAAGCAGCATGACCGATTTACCGGCAACATTGCCCTTGCCTAAGCGGGCGCCAAAACTTCTTTTACTGATTTCTATACCGATGGTCTCAGCGAGCAAATCGACCGCCTTGAAGCCGACGTTGTGTCGCGTTTCGGCATATTTCTTACCGGGATTACCAAGTCCAACTATCATCTGCATACCATCAACTCGTCACTCGATACTCGTATCTCGTGCATCGAGATTTTATTTCTTCTCCTTTTCTTCTTTCTTCTCCTTCTTCTCTTTCGGTTCCTTTGCTTCGGCTGCAACTTCGCCTTCCCCCGGCTCTTCCTTGGCCGCGGTTATGACCTCGGGTGCTACGGGCATCTCGGCCTCGAGCTCTTCGGTCGACTTGGCTGCGGCAACAACGTGGCAGGTCGCCAGGAGCATCTCCGGCGGGCTTACCAGCTTGACCCCCTCGGGCAACGGGGCGTCCTTCGCGTGCAGCGCGTCTCCGAGGGCCATTTCCTTGATGGACATTACTATTCGCTCAGGAATCTCGGTGACGCGGCACTCAACCTCCAGACGGTCTGAATGAACCTCGACCATACCGCCCTCGTGGGTGCCCTTTGCGGTGCCCTTAAGCTCCACCGGCACGGCCACGCGCACCATCTCGGTAACATCCACCCGCATCAGGTCAACGTGGATGATTTCCTTTCCGAGATAGTCGTACTGGACGTCCTTGATGAGCATTTTCTCAGCGTCTTCGCCAAGCTGGATGTCCATCAGCCGGCGTCCTCGATGAAGCTCTTCTAAAAAAGCGCGAGCATCCAAAGAGATTGCGACGGGTTCCTCCTTGTGGCCATAGACGACAGCCGGTATTCGGCCCTGCTTACGCAATCCAGCAGAGTCCTTTGACCCTCGATGTTGTCGAACTTCCGCCTTTAACTTTTGTCCTTTTTCCATATTCTCCTCAATCATCAATAATCAATTATCAATTGCCCGTGAACAAGCTGCTGACAGATTCGTTTCTGTGAATCCTTTTTATCGCCTCGCCGAGCATCGCGGAGACCGTCAAAACCTTGATTTTCTTTAGCTTGGCGGCCTCAGGCATCGGCTGAATAGTATCGGTAACGACGATTTCGTCGATTGGCGCCTTGCTTAATCTCTCGACGGCGCCCGGTGCGAACACGCCGTGTGTTGCGCCTACGCAGATATTACGGGCGCCGCGCTCTTTTACCAGCTTTGCGGCGGTGCAGACCGTGCCGGCGGTTGTAATCATATCGTCGCACATAAGTATGTTTCTGCCTTCGACGCTGCCTATGAGCTCCTCCGCCTGCACCTCGCTGGCGCTGGTGCGCCTCTTGTGAATAATCGCCAAATCGCCCCCGAGATGCGAGGCATAACGGGACGCAATCTTGATATTGCCCACGTCCGGGGAAACGACCGTCAGGTTTTCCACTTTCTTGTCGCGGAAATACCTGCTCAAAACAAGCTCGCCCGTCAGATGGTCCACCGGTATATCGAAGAATCCCTGGAGCTGCTGGGCGTGCAGGTCGATGGTGAGAACCCGGTCTGCTCCTGCGGCGGTGATGACGTTGGCGACGAGTTTTGCGGTAATGGGCACACGGCCTTCGTCCTTGCGGTCCTGGCGGGCGTAGCCGAAGTAGGGAATAACGGCTGTAACCCGGCTGGCGCTGGCGCGTTTGAGACAATCGAGGTATATGAGCAGCTCGACGAGGTTTTCATCGACGGGTCTGCAGGTGGATTGAAGCACGAAACAGTCCCTGCCCCGCACATCGTCCTCGACGCGGATGATTTTTTCGCCATCCGGAAATCTGTCTATCCGTGCCCCCCCGAGCGGCACTTCGAGGTATTTACACACCTCCCTCGCCAGCGGCTCATTGGAGCAACCGGAAAACACCTTTATATGGTCATTGAGAAACATCGTTCACCTCCTTGTGCAAATTAGAATCGCTAAATCCGAAACCTGACCCGATATGGCGATTGTCGCCGATTTTCGCGCCATTTTGCAGGTGTGCAAAAGGCCCTATGCGGCAGTTTCGCCCTATGGCGACCTGGCCGTATATGCAGGTGAACGGCTCGATTACCGTGTCCTGGCCTATTTGCGCCCTCGCATCTATCCACGTATTCGGCGGGTCGATGATGGTCACTCCGTTTTCCATCAGCCGCTTCTGGATTCTTCGCTGCATAATCTTGCCCGCGTCGCTGAGCTGCTCGCGGCTGTTGACGCTCACCGCCTCCTCGGGCCGCACGGCGGTCACGGCAATGACCTTGTGGCCTCCGGCGATTATCAGCTCAAGGGCGTCGGTGAGGTAGTATTCGCCTTTGACCTTATCGAGCTTCACCCGCTCGACCGCCTCGAACAGGACTTTGTTGTTAAACAGATAATAGCTCGGATTGACCTCCCGGATTTTGAGCTGTTCAGGCGTGCAGTTGGCATGCTCGACTATACCCTCGATATTGCCATAGGCGTCTCGAATTATTCGCCCATATCCGGTCGGGTCCTCCAGGACGGCTGTGGCCAGTGTGGCGGTGGCGTTTTCGGCCTCGTGTTTATCAATAAGTATCCTGAGCGTCTCAGAGCGAATCAGGGGACCGTCGCCGCAAAGCACCAGCGTCTGGCCTGAGAAATCCTTCATAAGGTCTTTACAGCACATAACCGCGTGGGCAGTGCCTTTCTGCTCCGGCTGGGTCACCCATACCAAATCGTTTGTATCATTGAACCGCTCTTTGACGTGCTCGGAGCTGAAGCCGACTACTACATACATCTTCTCAACTCCGACTTCCCGGCAGGCATCGATTACATACTCCAGCATAGGCCTTCCGCAGACCTCGTGGAGGACCTTGGCAAGTTTGGTGTTCATACGCTTGCTCACGCCGGCAGCCAATATTATCGCAACACGTTCAGCCATATTTAATTTTTTATTTTTGATTTTTTATTTTCTTTAACTACCCGGCCAGGACTCGAACCTGGAATGGGAGGACCAAAACCTCCTGTGTTACCTATTACACCACCGGGTATTCACACAATTGCCGATTGCAGATTTCCGATTGCCAATTTTTTTTACAATCGGCAATCGGCAATTAGAAATCGCAAATCAATCCAAGTTGTCACGGAGGCCATTCCAAAGCAGGCCCGACTGGGCTTTCGCCGGAGGCCTGAATCAACCCTGCCGTGATGCTGTTGACCCACCTTGCCCCTTGCGGCGAAGCTAACGGGGAACAATATACCCCCTCCAAGGCAGGCAGGCAAGGAAATTTTGGGAAAAATAACTACTAAGACCTGTTGGGCTCCGGTGAGACGAGGGGCTGGTCTGAATCGCGTTTAATCATCTGGAAGGTCGTTACGATGTGCGTGCGGGTCGGCGCCGGGGCAGGCGGTGGCCGGCGTATAGGACCTTCCGGCAAAAGTATGACTTTCTCGACCAAATCCTGGGTCAGGGTGCTGCTGATAATGCGGCCTGTGGCCTCATCAACTTCAATCCGGCCTGTGCCCTGGCCGCTAACCTCGCGTCTGGCTCTCACGCCGCCAATAGTAACTTCCTGCTCTTCGTTTGGCGGCCCCTCGACCTTGGCGAGCAGGGACTCAGGTATAGGCGAGACAATGAGATTCACGTCTATGATTGCTTTTATGTCAGGAGCAGTTCCACGGCGTTGGCTGAAGCACCACGACCACTGCAACGCAGCCCTGGCCCCATCTTTCTGCTCATGACGGTTCCAGGTGCTGCCGATATCTATCGGCAATGCACCGGCATCAGGGAAAACTGCGAACTGGCTCTCCATATCACGTTTTATCGCATGCTCATCAAAATACTGTTCGACTAACTGGATAAGCAGGTCTCTGTCGGCAAAGTTGGGAATTTTGCTTTTTGCGTTGCCCGCAACGGCGGACAAACCGTTGATTTTGTCTATGCGGCCCTGAGGGGTAATTTTGACGAAGAATGACTCTCCGAGGGCCAAATGCAGCGGCAGGACCTGTGGGGGCACCTTTGGCCGATTCGCATCCGAGTCGTAATCCATATCCACGCCCGCCCCCCTGGCCCTTAAAGCAACTCGCTTGTAGGTATACTTGGCCCAGGCACAGCCATCCAAGTCAACCTCTTCAACGTCAAAATCACATTCAATACGCACGTTTTGTTCCATTGACTCCTCGTTGGCGTCCCCGCCTCTCGGCGAGGTCTCGCCAAAGGCGGACACATATCGAGATGTCTTTTGCTCGGTGACCGACACGAGGGAAAATTTATCGCCCGGCTTGAATCTGAATTGCAGGCGCTGCTCGGCTGCAAACGTAATTGCATAAGTCATAAGTGCGCAAAAACAGGTGCAAATTAAGAATTGAGAATTCAGAATTGAGAATTGTGCTACGCATCTGACGGCCTTGAATTCTTCATTCTTAATTCTAAATTCTGAATTCTTCATTCTAAATTCTCCACGGAACCAAGTTGTCCGCAGGCGGCGCTTATGGTCTGTCCGAACTTTCGCCGAATCGTCGTTTCCAGTCCTGATTCCTTTAACACCGCTGCAAACCGCTCTATCGCCTCCTTGCCGCTTGGCTTAAAACTACAGCCAAAATGAGGATTATACTCTATCAGGTTCACGTTGCACAGGACCCCTCGCAACCGTTTGACTAACATCCGGGCGTGGAGAACCGTATCGTTGACGCCTTTTATCGAACAATACTCGATTGTTACGCGATTGTGCGTTTTTCGCTGATACGACGCAATCACCTCAAAGAGCCGTGCAAGAGGATATTTTTTTGCAATCGGCATAAGCCGGCGTCGGATTGCATCTGTGGGGGCGTTGAGCGATATTGCCAGCCGCGGCTGGATTCCTTCGTCGGCTAAGCGTTCTATCGCCTCCGGCAAACCACAGGTGCTGATTGTCAGGTGGCGAATGCCGATGTTCTTACCCTCAGCGTGATTAAGTATGCGGACCGCCGAAATCACAGGTTCGTAGTTCGCCAGCGGCTCGCCCATACCCATAAAAACGACGTTCGTGACTCGTCCTGCGTATTGTGTATTGCGTATTGCGTTATTTTTTCGAACGACGCACGACGCATCACGCACGACGAGGTTAACCTGGTCAACAATCTCCCCGGCGGTAAGGTTTCGGCTCAGCCCCAGCCGGCCGGTGGCGCAAAAACAGCAGCCCATACCGCAACCTACCTGTGTCGAAACGCAAAGGATTTTCCTCCCCTCGTCAAACAACAAGACCGATTCGACACGGCCGCCATCAGGCAAACCGAATACGTATTTCACCGTCCCATCGGGGTCGGTCAGCTTATCAGTTATGTTTAATGACGAGATGAAATAATCCTGCCCTGCAAGCTTGCTGCGAAATGACTTACTCAGCGGAGTAATTTCAGACAAATCCTTTGCGCCCCGTGTGTGGATAAAGCTGAAGATGTAGCCCGCAAGATACGACTTGCCGCCCAGCCCGACAATCAGCCGTTCAAGCTCGCCAAACGTCTTCGATTTAAGGTCCTTGTCCACAAGGGTATTTTACCATATTTAAGACGTGGCACGGGCTTCTCCCGACGGCTCGGAAGAAAAGGGTTCCTGACACCTTATTTTGAAAAATGCTATTGTAACCTCTGTATTTACAAGTATATAAAAGGTTCCTGGTACCTTTTTATCCTCTGAAATGTTAGTGCTTGTTTGAGATTTGGGACTTAGAGTTTATGATTTTTCCTATTCCTCTTCTTTATCGACCGCGGCGTAACCCTGCTGGCCCTCGTTAACATAGCCCGGCTCGTCGGCTCTGTGCCCTCCGTCTTCCGTCATCTGTCCTCCGTCTTGCGTCTTGCGGCTCATCAGCTCGTCTCGCAACTGCTCCCAGTCCTCAACGGTCATCATCACCTCTCGCGCCTGGCTGCCCTTGTACTCGCCCAGCACGCCCAACGCCGCCATTTGCTCTATCATTCGCGACGCTCTCGCGTAGCCGACGCTTAGCCGACGCTGCAATAACGAGACGCTGCCCCGCTTGCTCTCCAATACAATCCGCACGGCATCGTCGAACAGCTCGTCATCTATCATTTCGGAAGTATCGGGCTGTCCTAATTGTGCAAGCTCGGGGTGGAACTGCGGGGGGCTGTCCTTGAGGTGTTTTACGATTCGCTTTACCTCTTCTTCGCTGACAAAGGTGCCTTGCGCACGCACCAGGTCGCTTGTGCCCGGCTTCAAAAAGAGCATATCGCCCTGGCCAAGAAGCGTTTCGGCGCCGTTCTGGTCTAAGATAATCCGGCTGTCCATCCGGGCGGCGACCCGAAAGCCGATGCGGGTGGGCATATTGGCCTTTATCAGGCCCGTTACGACCGTCGCCTGAGGCCGCTGGGTCGCAAGAACGATGTGGATACCGACCGCCCGGCTTTTCTGAGCTAATCGCACAATGTGCGCCTCGATTTCCTTAGCCGCCGTCATCATCAAATCCGCCAGCTCATCGATTATAATCACGACGTAGGGCAATCTTTTGGGAATCTTATGCTCCTCATCGGCGCTTGTCGGCTCGAAGCGTCTTATTATTTCCTCAGCGCCCAGTGCATTAAACTCGCCGATATTTTTCACCCTCGCCTCGGCCAATAACGCGTATCGCTCGTCCATCTTGATGGTGGCCCATTCGAGAATCTGTGCGGCCCGGCGCGTCTCGGTAACAATCGGCGTCATCAGGTGCGGTATCGTATTAAAAGCAGTCATCTCGACCATTTTCGGGTCGATTAGAATCATTTTGACCTCGTCGGGCCTGCGGGTAAGAAGTATGCCTGCGATGACGCTGTTAATGCAGATGCTTTTTCCGGAACCGGTGGTGCCTGCGATGAGCAGATGCGGCATAACCGTCAAATCCTCCACCAGTGCCTCGCCGGACGAATCCTTGCCCAAAAACAGCGGTATTGCCATACCGGCCGGCGAGCTACCCGCCAGACGCAGTATATCTTTCATCCTCACACGCTCTTTTTCACTGTTGGGCACCTCGACGCCAATGGTATGCCTCCCGGGCAGAGGCGCAACGACGCGAACAGCCCCGACACCGAGGGCCCTGGCGATGTCATTGGCCAATGAGCTTACCTGGCTGACCTTGACGCCGGCGGCAAGCTGAAGCTCGAACATCGTTACCACAGGCCCCGTCTCCGCAGCCACGACTCTCGCTGAAACGTCAAACTCGCCCAGCAGGCCCTCAAGCGCGACCGCTTTTTGCTTGACTACCTTTTCCTGCACAGAGGCAAAGCTGTATGTCGGCTCATCGAGAAGCTCAATTCCAGGCAGCTTGTAATCATCGTAGCGGTTCGACTCGCTTCGCTCGCTCACCGTCCTGAGCGAAGTCGAAGGGCTCGGCGGCTCGTATGCCTGCGCCGGCTTTTTCGCAGCGACCTCACAATTGCCGATTGCCAATTTTCGATTGCCAATTTTCTTACAATCGGCAATTGGCAATTGAAAATCACAAATCAATCCGTCCTCCGTCTTCTGCCTCCTGTCTTCCGTCTTCTGTTTAACGCTCAAACGACGCCAAATCTGGTCAAGCATCCTCGAATGCTCTCCGGTGGTCAGCCATTTGGGGGTAGCGATTCCCAGCGCCCTGCGAAGGAGGAAACCCACCCAGCCGAACACGACTGTAACCATCTGGTCGGCCAGAAGAATCATCCCGACCACCCAGGTTGCCCCGAGCAATAACCACGTGCCCAGCGCCGCGAAATGGCTGCGCAGGAATTGCGCCGCCGCGACGCCGAGGACGCCGCCTGAACCCATCGGGAAATCGAAAATACCGTGCGGGAAGAAACTGTAAAACGTCAACGATGCCGCGGTCGTCACCAAAACAAGGCCCGCGCATCGCAGAACCGGCTGCTCAATCTCCGCCTCCGCGACTTTGGCAATCAAAAAATACAGGCAGGAAATAATCGCGATAAAAATCCCGGGGCCGACGTAATAGAGCAGGTAATAAGCGAACATCGCACCGGCAACGCCGCACCAGTTTGCGGTCGGCTTATTGTGCGGATATACAAATCTGCTTGGCCAATCGCCTATGTTGAAACTCAGACAACTGCAGAAAAGCACCAATAGCGCCGCCACTAACAGGCATTGAAGGGCCTTTACTTTCAC
>Ga0299912_10004204_pt1 | contig 11762 bp, 11 predicted proteins | sample RVTome_2_FD_207667 | JGI IMG/M metagenome (GOLD analysis project Ga0299912, IMG submission 207667) | Soil microbial communities from uranium-contaminated site in the Upper Colorado River Basin, Wyoming, United States - RVT95D214 (version 2) ... | reverse complement strand
GCGCAGGGCGCCGAGCGAGTCGCGCAGCAGCTCGGCGCGCAGGAACCAGAACGCGTCCGGCGTCACGAGGGCGCGCGACAGGGTGTCCGCGCGGTCGAGCAGACGCAGCATCTGCTGCGCGCCCTGCGCCGCGGCGCCGCCCTGCCGGACGATGGCGAGCAGCCGTTCGCCGATCGCCGCCCGGCCGGAATCCGTCGCCGCCTCCTTGAGGTCGAGCTGCGCCAGCCGCACGGCCGCGAGCCGCGCCTCCGCGCTGTCGGGGACGATCCGCCGGACGTCGCGCAACCGCCCGAGGGCGGCGTCCTCCGCGCCCGCGGCGAGCAGCCTGTCCCCGTCGGCGAGCAGCAGCCGCGCCCGCTGGCCGCGGCCCACGTCGGCGCGCTGCACGAGCCGGTCGACCAGCCGCGACGCCTGCGCGCCGGCGCCGGATGCGGCGAGGCTGTCGAGGAACGGCAGCCAGGTACGCTCATCGTAGCGGCGCTCGCCCGCCAGCGAGTCGGCGGTCGCCGTGGCGAGCTCGGCGTCGCGGAGCGCCAGCGCGGCCTGCGCGCGCCCCCACCGCGCCTCGGCGTGCGCGGTGGCGCGGAAGTCCTCAAGCGCGGCCGCCGCCTCCCCCGCGGCCAGCGCGATCCGCCCGCGGTACAGCAGCGCCTCGGCGCGGCGGCGTGCCGACGACGACGTCGCCGCGCTGTCCAGCGCCGCGCGCGCGTCGCCGAACCTGCCCCGCGCCAGATGGGCGCGGCCAAGCAGCAGCAGCGCCTCGAGGCGCTGCTCGCGCTCCCCCGCGCGATCGGCGGCGCGGCCCAGCGTCCACGCCGCGTCGTCCCACGCCTGGAGGTGCAGGAGGCCGCGGCCCCGCACGAGCAGCGCGTCGTCGGCCCAGCGCGAGCGCGGGTGGCGGGCCAGCAGCGAGTCCGCATGGAGGATTGCCCGCTGCCACCGGTCGCGTGCGTCCGATTCGCGGCCCGCCCGCTGTGCGGCCTCGGCCTGCGCCGCCCAGCGCTTCGCGTTGTACATCCCGTTGTAGTACGCGCAGCCGGAGAGCAGGAGCAAGACGGCAAGACGGCAAGACGCCAAGACGGCAAGGACAGGCCTCGGCCCCCCAGCGCAACTTGCCGTCTTGCCGTCTTGCCGTCTGCTCACTGCCTCACCTCCCCCGCGACCCGGCGCTCGTACTCGGCCAGGTAGCGCTGCACACCGTCGGCGATGGCGCGCGCCAGCCGCCGCTGGCCCGCGCCGCCCGTCAGGTAGCGGGCCTCCGGCTCGTTGCTGCCGTAGCCGATCTCGACCAGCACCGCCGGCATGTAGCTCGTGGCGAGCACCATGAAGCCGGCCTGCCGCACCCCGCGGCTCTCGGCGGGATGCACGCGACTCATCTCCCCCTGCACCAGATCGGCGAGGCGGCTCGACTCGCGCAGGTGCTCGTTCTGCGCGAGGTCGCGCAGGATGAACGCGAGCGGGTCGCCGCTCTCCGCCCGCGCCGCCGTCTCGAAGCGCACCGACGCGTTCTCCATGCGCTCCACGCGGCGGGCGTCCTCGGTCTTCGCCTCGGCGAGGAAGTAGGTCTCGAAGCCGCGCGCGCTGGCCGCGTCCCGCCACCGGGGATTCGCGGCGTTGACGTGAATGGACACGAAGAGGTCGGCGCCGCGCGCGCCGGCGATACGGCCACGGTCGCCCAGGGCGATCAGCGTGTCGGCGGAGCGCGTCAGCACGACGCCAACGCCCCGCCGCTCCAGTTCCTCCCCGAGCAGCCGTGCGACCGCCAGCGTGACGTCCTTCTCACGCAGAAACGCGCTGCGCCCGATGGGTCCCGTCATGCCGACGTCCACGCCGCCGTGTCCCGCGTCCACCGCGACGACGCGGCGGCGGCGCGGCGCGGCGGCGGCCGGCGCAGATACGGCCGGCGCGCTCGCGCGCGCGACCGGGCGCTCTTCCGGCGGCGGCAGCTCCTCCAGCCGCAACCGCGCCGCATCGAAGCGAAACCGGCCCTCGAAGAGCCGCGGCAAGTACTCCACCACCCACTGCAACGGCACGAACAGGGTATCGCGCGCCAGGTACGGCCCGGCGGCCAGGGTGTACACGCGATCGTCGAATCGGAAGTAGCCGGCATCCAGCACGAAGTCCACCTGGCGGCCGAGCACGCGCACCGAGGCTGCGCCCGCCGGCGCGGGAACGGCCTCGACACTGAGCACGGCGCCAAGCTGCGCGAGCGCGAGCGCGGGATAGCCACGCTCGAGGCTCACCGGCACGCGGCGCTCGCCACGCGGCGAGACGACGGTCACGACCGGCGGGGGCGCGGCCCACGCCGCGAACGCAAGCCAGAGAATAATCCGGCTCACCGCCGCCGCACCGCTCGCGCCATCTCGCGCTCGGCGTCGCGCCGCTTCAGGTCCTCGCGCCGGTCGTGCTGCTTCTTGCCGCGCCCGAGCGCGATCTCGACCTTGGCGTGCGGGCCGCGGAAGTACAGCTCGAGCGGCACCAGGGTGAGCCCCTTCAGCTCCACGGCGCCGATCAGACGGCGGATCTCGCGCCGATGCATGAGCAGCTTGCGCGAGCGCAGCGGATCGTGGTTGAACCGGTTGCCGGCGTCGTACGGCGGGATGTTGAGCCCCTCGAGCCAGACCTCGCCGCGGCGCACGCGCCCGAACGCGCCAACGAGGCTCGCGCGTCCCTCACGCAGCGCCTTGACCTCGGTGCCAGAGAGCACGAGGCCGGCTTCCCACCGCTCGAGGATCTCGTAATCGTGGCGGGCGCGCGGGTTACGGGCGATCGCCCGGATCGGCCGTTCGGGCCGTGCGGCCCGGGCCCCTGCGGCTGGCTGACGTGCGGAACTCACGAGTGTCGTAACCCGAAGATAGAACTGGGGTTCCGCGTGGGCAAGACGAGCGGTCGGGCGGTGGAGGTCGAGAGTTGGACGTCGCACAGCGCCGAATCCGTTCAACGCTTCAACTCTTCAGCGCTCCAACGTATTATTCCCCCCGCGCCGAAGTGGTGGAATTGGTAGACGCGCTGCGTTCAGGGCGCAGTGGGCGCAAGCCCGTGTGGGTTCGAGTCCCACCTTCGGCACTCAGTACCGCGCCATTGTCGGGTCGACGCTGACGGCCCACGCTTCGACCCCGCCCCTGAGGCTCCGCACCGTCTCGATCCCCTGCGACTTCAGGAACAGCGCCGCCTGGAGCGAGCGCCGCCCCGTGTGACAGATGGTGACGTACTCCGCGCCGGCATCCAGCGTCGCCGCGCTCTCAACGAGGCTGCCGAGCGGCACGAGCCGGCTCCCCGCCACGTGACAGACGTCGAACTCCCACTGCTCGCGCACGTCCAGCAGGACGAGCTTCCTGGCCTGATCGAGCGCTTCCTTCAGGTCGTGGACCGTCAACTCCATCGGTGCGGGCTCCTCTCGGGCCGGCGCCGCGGGCCGGGCGCCACAGAACGCGTCGTAGTCGATGAGCCCGTCGAGCGTCGGGTGCGCGCCGCACGCGGGGCACGCGGGATCCCGCTCGAGCGCCAGCTCGCGGAACGCCATCTTCATCGCGTCGAACAGCAGCAGCCGGCCGACGAGCGTCTCGCCCGCGCCCAGCACCAGCTTGAGCGCCTCCATCGCCTGGATGGAACCGATTATCCCGGGCAGCACGCCGAGGACCCCGGCGTCTTCGCACGAGGGCACCAGCTCGGGCGGTGGCGGTTCGCGGTAGAGGCACCGGTAGCACGGGCCGCGCTGCGCCCAGAACACCGACGCCTGCCCCTCGAAGCGGAAGATGCTCCCGTAGACGTCCGGCTTGCCGAGGAGCACGCACGCGTCGCTGACGAGATAGCGGGTCGGGAAGTTATCGCTGCCGTCCACGACGACGTCGTAGCCCTCGAGGACGGCGAGCGCGTTCGCGCTCGTCAAGCGCGCCTCGTGCCGCTCGAGGGCGACACCCGGGTTCACGTCCGCGATGCGGGCGGCGGCGGAGGCGAGCTTGGAGCGCCCGATGTCCTTCGTGCCGTGGAGCACCTGCCGCTGCAGGTTCGACGCGTCCACGACGTCGTGGTCCACCAAGCCGAGGGTGCCGACCCCGGCGGCGGCGAGGTACAGCGCCGCCGGCGAGCCGAGGCCGCCGACGCCGACGAGCAGCACCCGCGCGGCCTTGAGCCTGCGCTGGCCGTCGGGGCCGACCTGCGGAAGGATGAGATGGCGCGCATAGCGCCGGAGCTCCTCCGGCGTGAGCGCGGGGAGCCCGGGCACCGACGGCGTCGTCAGTCCGGGAATCGTCGCTATGGCCGCCTACACCGCGCCGGGCTCGAGGCCTACCAGCACGCGCACCTCGCGCTCCTCGTGGAGCAAGTCGGAGAGGCAGATTGCACCGAGCACCTCGTCGATCCGCTTGTGGAGGATCTGCCAGACCGGGCGGATCGCGCACTGGTGCCCCGGGGCGCACCGGTCCAGCTCCACCGAATGGCGCTCGCAGTTGACCTCGAACGTACCGTGCTCGGACGCGTCGAGCACATCCTTGACCGTCACGTCCGTGGCAGGCCGGGACAGATAGTACCCCCCGCGTGCGCCGCGCACCGAGTTCACGATGCCCGCGCGGCGGAGCCTGAGCAGAATCTGCTCGACATAGTCCGCGGGAAGGTGTTCCTTTTCCGCCATCTCGCGCGCCGCCACGGGGCCTTCACCCGCGCGCCCGGCGAGGTGGACGCTGACGATCAGACCGTATTCAGCCCAGGTTGTAACGCGCATGTCTCCTCCGGAGCTAATTGCCCACCGGCACCCCCAAATGTCAAGTGATTTACTTAAGATTGCTCTGATGTCGGAATGAAGAACTCATCATGAACGCCCACAGGCACTTGCGCGTGTTGGCGGTGGCCCTCGGCGTGGCCGCCGCGACCGGCGCGGCCACCGCCCAGGAGCCGGAGCGCGGCCGTGGCGATGTGGTTCTCGCCACGACGACCTCGCTGTACGACACGGGCCTGCTGGACTCCCTCGGCCCGCTGTTCACGCGGCGCACCGGGTACACCCTGCGCACGGTGGCGGTGGGATCGGGCCAGGCGCTGCGGATGGGGGAACGCGGCGACGCGGACGTGATCCTCGCGCACTCGCCCGCGGCCGAAGCGGCGTTCATGGGCGCAGGCCACGGGAGGCGGCGGGTCGTCGTCGCCTCGAACTACTTCACGATCGCGGGCCCGAGCGAGGATCCCGCCGGGGTTCGGCAGGCCGCGAGCGCCGCCGAGGCGCTCGGGCGAAGCGCGCGCTCGGGCGCGGTCTTCGTCTCGCGCGGCGACTCGTCGGGCACGCACCAGCGCGAGCTCGCGCTGTGGCGCGACGCCGGTGGCCGACCGGACTGGCCGGGCTACCTGGAAACTGGACAAGGCATGTCGGCATCGCTGCTCGTCGCGGACGAACGCCGCGGCTACACGCTCACCGACCGGGCGACTCTCGACGCGCTGCGGCGTCGCGTGGACCTCGTGGCGCTGCGGGGCGCCGAGCCGGCGTTGCTCAACGTCTACCACGTGATCGAGGTGAACCCGGCCGGCCGGCCCCGCGTGAACGCCGCGGGGGCCCGCGCCTTCGCCGACTTCGTCAGCTCGGTGGAGGTGCAGGACCTCATCGCGTCGTACGGGCTCGCGCGCTTCGGGGAGCCGCTGTTCGTGCCGGCGCGGGGGCGCGAGCCGCCGCCTTGACGGTCCCGGGGAAGGCTCCGATTATTGACGCGTTGGCGCGGCTCTCCCTTCACCCGAGGTTCCCCGTGGTACACCGCATCCTGTTCGGCGCAGCGGCCCTGACGGCCCTCTGTGCCGGCGGCGCGTCTGCCCAGCGGCCGACGTACGACCGTCACTTTCTCGACTCGACTGAGGTGTTCATCGCCCCCGACTCCATGTCCGGCGCGTCCCAGTACCTCGCGGTCGGTCGCGTGCTGACGCCGCCCTCGCCGGCCACGCGTAACGAGGGCCAGTACCTCGTGGTCGGCGGCGGCGCGAGCTACACGACCGGCCAGCGCGTCTGGACGCGCTGGGTCTGGAGCACGCGCCCGGCGAGCGCCCAGGAGGCCGCGCTCGGCACGACGGTGTTCTGCCTCAACGCCACGGAGAACGACGTGTATCGCTCGCCGCGGGATCGGAACGAGGCGCTGAACACCGGCTGGTGGATGACCGTGATCACGGACGTGTCCGACTTGTACCGGCAGGAGGTGCGGGCAGGCGAATACCGGCTGGGACTCGACTGCCTGCGCGTCAGCGCGAGCGGCACCGCAGACCGCGCGGGTCTGCCGCCCGCCCAGGCGGTCTATGACGCCCACTTCCTGGACTCGGCGGAGTACTTCATCTCCCCGGATGAGCTCAGTGAGGGCTTCGCTTACGTAGCAGTCGGCCGGATGGTCGTCGGGCCGACCGAGACGTCGCGCGGCGAGGCGCAGTTTCTCGTGGTGGGGAGCGGCGCGAGCTACACGATCGGGCAACGCGTCTGGACGCGGTACTACTGGCGCACCCGTCCGGCCATGCAGCAGGACTGGACGCTTGGCAAGCGGGTCTTCTGCCTCAACGCGACCGAGGGCGAGGTCTATCGCGGGCCGCGCAACCGGAGCGAGGCGCTCAACACGGGCTGGTGGGCGACGACGATCACCGATGTGTCCGACTTGTACCGTCAGGAGGTGCGGGCCGGGGAGTACCGGCTGGGTCTGGGCTGCCTGCGGGTCGTGCGGTAGCAGTTCGCGCCGCGCCGGAGAGCGAGGGCGCGCCGCTGCGGCGCGCCCTCGCTGGTATCGGCCTCAGCCGCCGCCGCCGATTCCGCCACCGGGCACCCCGAGCTCCGTCATCTTCCTGTAGTCGAGCACCGCCTCGAGCTCCTTGCCCTTGAGCAGGCCCTTCTCCTCGACCAGCTGGCGCACCGTCACGTTCTTGGCGAGCGATTCCTTGGCGAGCTTCGCGGCCTCGGCGTAGCCGATCTTCGGCGCGAGGGCGGTGACGATCGCCGGGCTGCGCTCGAGCCAGTGCGCGCACATCCGCTCGTCCGCCTCGATCCCCGCCACGCAGCGCGTGGTGAGCACCGTGACGGCGCTGATCAGGATCTCTATCGCGAAGACCAGGTTGTGCGCGATGACCGGCATCATGACGTTCAGCTCGAGCTGGCCCGCCTCGGCCGCGAGCGCCACGGTCTGGTCGTTCCCCATCACCTGGTAGCAGACCTGGTTGACCATCTCGGCGATGCTCGGGTTCACCTTGCCCGGCATGATGCTCGAGCCGGGCTGCACGGCGGGCAGCACGATCTCGGCGAAGCCGGTGCGCGGGCCGGAGGCGAGGAGCCTGAGGTCGTTGGCGATCTTGTTCAGGTCCACGGCGAACGCGCGCAGCGCGCCCGAGAACGCCGCGACGTCGCCCATGGACTGCATGAGCTGCACGCGGTCCTCGCCGACGCGCAACTCGAGGCCGGCGTTCTGCTTCAGGTACTTCACCATGAGTTCCGGATACTGGGGCTCGGCGTTGAGCCCGGTGCCGACCGCCGTGCCGCCGATGCCGAGCTCGCGCAGGTCGTCGGCCGCGCGCTCGAGGCGCCTGCAATTGCGCGCCACGGTATGCCCGTACGCGGTGAACTCCTGGCCGAGGCGGATCGGTGTCGCGTCCTGAAGGTGGGTGCGACCCGACTTCATCACGTGGTCGAAGGCCTTCCCCTTGGCCAGGAACGCCGCGGCGAGACCTTCGAGGGCCGCCAGGAGCGGCGCCAGACGCGAGAGCGCGGCGAGCCGGATCGCCGTCGGGATCACGTCGTTGGTGCTCTGCGCCATGTTGACGTGATCGTTGGGGTGCACGGGCCTGTACTCGCCACGCTTCCCGCCGAGCAGCTCGTTGGCGCGGTTGGCCAGCACTTCGTTGCAGTTCATATTGTGCGACGTGCCGGCACCCGCCTGGTAGACATCCACGACGAACTGGTCGCGGTGCTGTCCCCCGAGCACCTCGTCGGCCGCGCGGGCGATCGCGCCGGCGAGCTTGGAGTCGAGCCGGCCGGTCTCCCGGTGCGTCTGGGCCGCCGCCTTCTTGATCCAGATGACGGCGTCGACGAAGGCGGCGAGCGGCTTGAGACCCGAGATCGGGAAGTTCAGGCGCGCGCGCTCGGTCTGCACGCCGTAGAGGGCAGACGCGGGAACCTCGAGCTCGCCGAGGGGGTCGCGCTCGATGCGGGTATCGTCCATGGGTGCGTTCCGTTCGACAAGTGGCGCGTCGGTATCCAGCCAGGAGTCCTGCATGAGCTTCATCCCCACGGTGGCGGCCCGGGCGGTATTCGCGCCCGAGAGAATGCAGAAGCTCGATTGCTTCACGACCGCGCGGCTGCTCGTGGGGCTCAACTGCTTCGAGCCCGGGCAGGCGCAGAAGATCCACGCCCACGAGGGCGCAGACAAATTCTACCTCCTCCTGAGCGGGCGGGCGAGCATGGTGGTGGGAGACGAGACACGGGACGTGGCGGCGGGGGATCTGGTGTGCGCGCCAGCCGGTGTCCCGCATGGCGTCGCTACCGCTTACGAAAGGACAGTCATGCTGGTTGGGATGACCAGGTAGTCAGAAAGCCAGTGGCCAGTAGTGTGCAGACGCCCAGACGCCACAGTGGTTTGCAGGCTGTCAGGGCGCGGGTCCTGCGCACTGAACTGCCACGGGCTCACTGGCGACTGCGTACCACTGCGGCGTCTGGGCGTCTGCACACTACTGCCGCCTCTCGCCCTGCCTCCCGTATCTCAGGGAATCCGCCCACGCCTTGCTGGCGCGCACGGCCTCGGCGCCCGGCAATTCGCTGATGTAGGCGAGCACCGCCAACCGCTCCCACGGTCCCAGCGTTTCACCGAAGGCCCGCATCGTGGTTCCGTCGATTCCGCGCGTCACGATCGCGTAGAGCACCGCGAGTCCCGGCGGCTCGCGCATCCCCGCGAACTCCGGCCGGGCGAAGTCGTAAGGGCCGGGGTCGGCGGCGCCGGCGCCCGGGCCGTCGCCCCGGCCCTGGTCGCCGTGACAGGTGGCGCAGTGCTGGACGTAGATGGTGCGCCCAGCAGCCCGCGCCGCGGGATTCGGCGCGAGCGGGTTGCACCAGCCGGCGCTGGCGCCGGGGAGCGCGCCGGGCTCGAGGTGGGCCCACGCCGCATCGCCGCCCCGATGCGTGATGAGCGGCCACTGGGAGTCGCGGACGCCGGCCCAGATCGCGGCACGCGGCGCGGGGCAGGACTGCGGCGGCCGGGCGGACCAACCGAGGCCCGCCAGACAGAGTGCCGCGATGGCGAACGGCGTACGAGGCGCCATGAGGGCTCCGTGAGCGCGCCGTTCAGTCCAGCCGGACGAACGGATTGCTCCGCTTCTCCTCGCCGATGGTGGTCGCAGGGCCGTGCCCGCTGTAGACGACGGTCTCGTTGGGCAGCGGGAACAGCTTCTTGCGGATGCTCCGGAGCAACGTCTCAGTATCGCCGCCGGGCAGGTCGGTGCGCCCGATCGAGCCGGCGAAGAGCACGTCGCCCACCAGCGCGAGCCCGTGCCCCACGAACGTGACGTGGCCTCGGGTGTGGCCCGGCGTGTGGAGCACCTCGAACCGGCACCCGCCCACGCTCATCGTCTGCCCCTCGGCGAGCGGCTCGTCGGGTGGCGGAGGGGGCTCCGCCTCGAGGCCGAACATGCGTGCCTGGCGAGGCGCCGCGTCGTACAGCTCGCGGTCCAGCGGATGCAGCCAGATCGGCACACTGGTGGCGGCCTTCACCGCGGCCACACCCGCGACGTGGTCCAGGTGCGCGTGGGTGAGCCAGATGGCGCGCAGCGTCCAGCCCTCGAAGCGCAGCCGCTTCAGGAACAGCTGCGCCTCCTCGCCCGGGTCCACGATGACGGCCTCGCCCCTGGCCGGGTCCGCGACCAGGTAGCAGTTCTCGGCGAACGCGCCGTTGGTGAGCGTGACGACCCTAGGCGGCGCCAACCGGCTGCTTGGTCTTCCGTTCGGCGATGTACTTCGCGGCGGCGATCGTCGCCGTCGTGGCGTCACCGACGGCCGTCGTGACCTGGCGCGTCAGTTGAGCGCGCACGTCGCCCGCGGCGAACAAGCCGGGGATCGAGCTCATCATCACCTCGTCGGTGATGAGGTAGCCGCCCGCGTCGTGCCGGACGTGCCCCCTCACCACGCCGGTATTGGGCCGAAAGCCGATGAAGACGAACACGCCGCCCACCGGGTAGTCCCGCGCGGCGCCGGTGACGACGTCGCGCAGCTTGAGGTGCGTGGTCCTGGTCCCGTCGCCTTCGATGCGGTCCACCACGGCGTTCCAGATCACCGTGATCTTCGGGTTCTCGAAGACGCGCTTCTGGATGATGGGAGAGGCGCGGAAGCTGTCGCGGCGGTGGACGATCGTAACCTGCGACGCATAACGCGTGAGGAACTCCGCTTCCTCGCACGCCGCGTCGCCGCCACCCACCACGGCGAGGTGCTCGCCGCGGAAGAAGTGCCCGTCGCAGACGGCGCAGTACGACACGCCCTTGCCGGCGTACTCGGCTTCGCCGGGGACGTTCAGCTTGGTCGGCGTGCCGCCGGCCGTCAGGATCACCGCCGGCGCCTCGTAGACCTCGCCGCTCTCGGTGGTCACGCTGAACCAGCCGTCGTCGCGCTTCTCGACCGCCTGCACGGCGTCGGTCGCCAGCTCGGCGCCGAACTTGAGCGCGTGCGCCGCCATCTTGTCGGCGAGCTCGAAGCCCTTGACCGACTCGAAGCCGGGGTAGTCCTCGATCAGCTCGGTGTTGAGCAGCTCGCCGCCGGGGACGCCGCGCTCGAGCACCACGCTCTTCAGCATCGAGCGGCCGCCGTACAGGGCGGCGCACAGCCCCGCGGGGCCGGCGCCGACGATGATCAGGTCGTAGGTCTTCATCGCGCGTCCGAATCGTTCTCCGCCGCTGACAACGCACCGCCACCGGCAGTCGGTTCCATGGGCGGCACCGGCGCGCCCTCCTCCACGCAGCGCCGCAGCGCCTCGGCGAACCGCGCCGTCTCGACGGGAAAGCCCGGCGGCGGTGGCGCCCGGAGCTTCTCCACTGCCGCCCCGCCTTGCACGCGCACGCCGTGCGCGTTGCCGCGCTCCCGATGCAGCATCGCCGCCGCGGCCTGGATGAGGCCCTGCCAGAGCGGGCGCTCGGGGGCACGTGCGCGGCGCCACACCTGCTCGAGCGCCTCGTGTGCCTCCCAGTATCGCCCCGCATTGTAGAGCCGCACGCCGTCACGCACAAACCCGGCGAGGTCCCCGCGATCGGTCACCGGATGCGGCGGCCGCCGTCCACTACCAGCGTCTCGCCCGTGACGTAGTCGTGCTCGATCAGGTAGGTCAGCGCGGCGACGACGTCGGACGGCTGGCCGAGGCGGCCGACCGGTGTGGACGCCTCGAGGCTGGCTTTGGCCTCGGCGTCCCAGTCGTCGGGGAGCAGCACGGCGCCGGGCGCGATGGCGTTCACGCGGATCTTCGGCGCGAGCGACTTCGCGAGCAGTTCGGTCATCGTCACGACGCCCGCCTTGCCGATGCAGTGTACCGGGTAGCCGTTCCACCGCTCGAACGCGGCGAGGTCGGCAACGTTGACAATGACGCCGCCGCGCTCCGCCATCACCGCCGCCGCGCCCTTCGCGACGAAGAACGCGCCGCGGAGGTTGAGGTTCATAACGCGGTCCCAGTCCTCCGGCGTCACCTCCGCCAGAGGCCGCCGCTCCATGATGCCGGCACTGTTGACCAGGATGTCGAGGCCGCCGAGCGCGGCGGCGGCGCGGCCCGCCAGCGCCTCGGCCTGCGCGGCGT
>Ga0299912_10004203_pt1 | contig 11762 bp, 11 predicted proteins | sample RVTome_2_FD_207667 | JGI IMG/M metagenome (GOLD analysis project Ga0299912, IMG submission 207667) | Soil microbial communities from uranium-contaminated site in the Upper Colorado River Basin, Wyoming, United States - RVT95D214 (version 2) ... | reverse complement strand
CCGCGAAACCGAGTTCCAGGAAGGGGTAGGCAAAGCCATCGAATACGCCAAGGCTCTGGAGTGCCCCCGGATCAACTGTCTGGTAGGGCTCACGCCTGCGGACGTGCCCGGGGCGAAAGTGCGCAAATCCCTGGTCGCAAACCTGCGCTTCGCTGCTGCCGCCCTTGAAAAGGAGGGCATACACCTGCTGGTAGAAGCCTTGAACGACAAGGACTTCCCGGGATTCCACCTGGTGCACACAGCGCAGGTGCTTGATCTTCTCAAGGAGGTCGGCCACTCCAACGTCTATGTACAGTATGACGTGTACCACATGCAAGTCATGGAGGGGAACCTGATCAAGACCATCCAGGCGAATATCGACAAGATCGCCCATATCCAGATCGCCGACAATCCCGGCCGCAACGAACCCGGCACCGGCGAGATCAATTATCCCAACCTCTTCAAGGCCATTGACGCGGCTGACTACAAGGGATGGATCGGGTGCGAGTACAAACCGGCTGCGAAGACCGAAGACGGGTTCGGGTGGATGAAACCCTACTGTGGTTGATGCCGAGACTGAGTTGATACTATCTCACCTAGTGCCCTTCGAGAGGGTATTTTCCATGGCTGCTCTTAGTGCAAAAGGATTGAGTTTTTTTTAACTGGTTTAGAGAGGGCATTTAGCACCACAGTCAATGAACAGCTTTAGATTACGATTATTCAGAATTCAATGATTAGGAGGAGAACTATGAAGCAAAAATACAGATGTTTCCTCAATATTATGATCCTTTTTCTGTTAGCGGGCTGCGCCGGAGGTTTTGGAGTGAAAAGAGGTGGAGTCAGCCCCGGTTGGATACCAACTGAAGCAGTTCCTTCAAAAGCCGTAGCGGTCTGCACCGATCTTGGCAAGACATTTAGTTACGCGAACACAACGCTAACGTCGGTTTCCCTTGTACCTGCAGGGACGCTTTCTCTCCCCGGCATCAGCGACCCTATGCCGGAGCATTGTGTCGTTAAGGGCAAGATGAACGAACGCATCAGCAAGGTGGATGGCAAAACATACGCAATCGGTTTTGAAATGCGCCTGCCAACGTCTTGGAATGGCCGTTTTTTTTACCAAGCCAATGGAGGCCTAGACGGTATGGTTGTGAATGCCTACGGTGATATTTTGGGTGGAGGTCCCACTTCGAATGGCCTTCTCAAAGGCTTCGCCGTGATCAGCTCGGACGCAGGCCATCAGATGGAACAAGGTTCTATAGGCGGGGGTGTCTTCGGAATCGATCCTCAGGCGAGGATCGACTACGGCTACAACGCAGTGGCCCAATTGACCCCCATGGCTAAGAACCTCATCAAAACCTACTATGGGAAGATGCCGGACAAATCATACATCGTCGGCACCTCCAACGGCGGTCGTCATGCCATGGTGGCTGCGGCACGGTTTCCCGATCTGTACGACGGTTTCCTTGCAGGCTCGCCTGGATTCAACCTACCCAAGGCGGCGGTTGCTCAGCTTTGGGGAGTAAAGCAGTACGCCCCAATCTCGAAAACGTCTCCTACCACGGGCAGGCCTGATGTAGCCACGAGCTTTTCTGCTGCCGATCTGCAGATGGTCGGTGAAACAATCCTGAAGAAATGCGATGCCCTTGATGGCTTGACCGACAATATGGTCAGCGATATTAAGAAATGCCAGTTAGTCTTCAGTATCGACAATGATGTCTCCACCTGCTCCGGATTCCCGGATGGCACCTGCCTGACAGGGGCTCAGAAGACGGTGCTTGCGGCGGTCCATGCAGGTGTAAAAAACACAGCAGGGCAGCCGCTTTATACGAACTTTCCCTGGGACGCAGGTATCAGCAGCTCCGGCTGGAGCACCTGGAAGTTTGCCAACAGCACGGGTCCCCGTGATCCGCTGGCTGTCGGTTTTGTCTTCACGACCCCATCGGTCTCACCCGCAGTCCTCAGCGGTGCTGGCAACACGATTATCGACTTTGTCCTTGGTTTCAATGTAGACACTGATGCGCCAAATATCTACGCCACAAACAGTACCTACACCGAGTCGTCCATGTCCTTTATGACTCCTCCTGATGCGACCGTCCTATCAAAATTTGTCGCAAACAACAGGAAGATGATCGTGGTCCACGGCGCAGCTGATCCCGTCTTTTCGGTAAACGATACAATCAACTGGTACGAAGGCTTCCGGGCACGGTACGGAAATAGTGCAACCGACATGGCTCGCCTGTTTGTTGTCCCCGGCATGAGCCACAGCCGTGGCGGCCCCGCAACCGATCAGTTCGATATGATGGACGCTCTCGTGAACTGGGTTGAGCGTGGTATCGCTCCAAACGCCATTACAGCAAAAGCACGGGGCAAAGGTGCAGTCATACCTGCGGCTGTGAATACAGAGGTACCATCCTCATGGTCCCCTGGTCGCACCCGGCCGTTATGTGCATATCCGGAAGTACCCAAATATAAGGGGAGTGGCGACATTGAAGCAGCATCCAGTTTCTCCTGCGTTATTCCTTGATCAATCAGGAGGATTGCAAGGTGAAAGCAGCTTCAATCAGATCGCGGATAGATCCACTAAAAAGATGCCTTGTCAGGTTTTGAAATGCGAATCAGGCTCATCGATGCTTCCGGGTAATTTCATCCCGGAAGCATCCTCTCGTTCAACCTGACAAATATTTTCTTCAGAACAGAGATTATGGGATGTAGGTTCTAAAGCATCTTAAAATATTTATTCAAACCCCAAATCTCTCCAGAAGTAGCCAACCGATTCGTCGAGGAAGTCGTCATCCCAAGGTAACGGGCAGCCTTGGCCAGTGTAGCCTATCTTCCCCACTGCCATCTGAAAACATCCTCCTCACTCCAACTATCTTTTCTCCTTCATGCCCGACCGTAACTCTGTCCTTTCTATTCCTTGTCCCTCAATTGCCGAATTACCGTTGTCTGGCACGCTTGCCTTATTCCTGGCTGACATTGATGAAAGAGAAACGTTAGCCGTCGGTAATTACCTGGGAGGCTTTTTCTGGCAAGAATTCAAAGAAAAATTCAACCCTTCGACTGCCCAGCCTTAAGACTAAGGCTTGCCCCTCGGCATGAGCGTTCGACTGAGCTCGCGCCGAAGTCTCGGATCGAAAGTGCAGGGTTGATACTGAGTGGCGCTTTTTACCACGATTTAAAAATCGAGGTTTGGCGCCGTCGAACGTATTAAAAATAATCTATCCCAACTTGACCTCTGCAAGTGCCCGATGTTAAAATGCTTCAAAAATGGTGGGAAATCGCCTTTGTAAGAGAAGGAATGAAAATCCTCGTGTCCGTGGTTCGATTCCGCGACCCGGCACTTTCTTTTAAAACAGGGCAATTTCGATTGCCCTGTTTTTTTTCATCCCTGTCTGTAGTAGGTAGGTAGGGGGTATGTAATGTTCATATCACTGATTATTAAAGGTGGGATTGTCATGATCCCCATCATTCTATTGTCGATTATCGGCCTTGCCCTCATTCTTGAAAGAATCTGGACCCTCTGGAGGATTCGGCTTAATATCCCCCAGTTCACCCAAGAGATCTTCCTATACCTGGAAAGGGGACAATTTAAAAAGGCGTTGGAGCGATGTGAAAAAGTGAGACATCCCATTGCCGACATATTCGAAATAGGAATTCTTAACCGAACCCTTAAGCGGGAAGAGGTCGAGAAGATGATGGAAAGGGAAGGCGATGAGCAGGTTCAATCCCTTGAGCAATACTTGGGAGCCTTAATCATCATCATTGGCGTTGAACCGATGCTGGGATTTCTGGGCACCATCATCGGCCTGATCCGGGCATTTATGGCCTGGGAACAGTTAGGGAGCAATATCACAGTCAGCGCCTTAGCCTCCGGAATTTATCAGGCAATGATAACCACCGCGGGAGGCCTCATCGTAGCCATTCCATTCTATATTATCTATCACCTCATTGTTGGAAAGATTAAGGTCCATGCTCAGGAGATGACTTACTATGGCAACGAATTAATCGATATTTTGACAAGGCCAAAAGAGGGAGGAGTTCGATGAAGATTAAAACCCATCGAGACGCAGCGGTGAGTTTAGAATCGGTCGCTATTACGGACATCATTCTCAACATGTTCATCTTCTTCTTCACATCCTTCAGCCTAGTCTACACATTCAATCCTGCCCGGGAGTCAAGGATTATTGTGAAACTCCCTCAAGCTGATATCAAATTGCCTGTTGACCAGACAGAGCCTATTGTCGTTACAATCAATAATCGAAATGAGGTCTTCCTCAATAATAAACCTAAGAACCTCAGGGATTTGAAGACTGAATTACAATCCCTCACTGCTTTCAATAAAACCAAGCCAGTGATTGTCCGGGCAGACAAGACTGTGGTCTTCAACCGAGTCGTTCAAGTTCTCGATGTGGCGAAGAATTCAGGGGTGGAACGGCTGGGCATCGCCATTGAGGAAAAACCCTCTTCTCCTTCTCCCAATCCTTAAAATCTCCTCTTTTCCATTGCCCTTCTTTCCTCTGGAGATTTCTGGACTTTTTCAAAAATCTCTGATTAATTCCTTAAATTTCATTGGGATGATTTAAAAAATTGTGATTCTACTTCTTGTTAGAATTGTAACTACTTGAAATATAAAGCAATATTTTTTATAAAAATTTTAAATTTTCACTTGACATCTCTATATTTTGTGTTGTAATATAGTTTTAATTCAATATATAGACTTTCTTCAACCACTGACTGAAGGGGAAATATAAAATGAGTTATCTCATCTGTGACAAAAGGAAAGGAAGTCCAAAAGTTCATATTGAGGTATGTCGAAGAAAGTGCAAACTGCTTTGCGATTGTAAGGCATATAAGGAATTCGTCGACAATTTAGAGAAAAAAGCAGCTTAATCGCCTGCCTTCGCTAGGTAGGTTCTTCATCGTACCCCTCCTTTCTGATCTGAGGGCCATTCTTAAAAAATGGCCCTCTTTTTTTATCCAATATCCCCACATTCGTATTGAAGGATGCTGAGAAGGCAAAGGCTTGAGGTTTCAGACCTCAATATCCTTCTTCCCAAATGAACAGGGATAAATCCTTCTCTTCGTGTATGTTCAACCTCCTCTTGGGTTATTCCCCCTTCCGGCCCGACGACGAAGAAGATCTTTGTCTTCTCTCTCGATCCCATTAAAATCTCTTTCAGTCTTGCTCCCTCCTTCTCCCAGAGGATAAGACGAAGGGAATCTTGGGGAGCAGTTTGTACCATTTCAAAAAAGCCTTGGATGGGATCGATCTTCGGAACCACTCCCCTTCCACACTGTTTGGAAGCCTCAATAGCGATCCTTTTCCATCGATGATAGCGCTTCAGTCTTCTCGATTCTTCTATAAGGGGAATGGTACGAGAGGAGTAGAAAGGAATAATTTGGTTGACTCCCAGCTCCGTTGCCTTTTGGATGAGGTAGTCCATCTTCTCACTTTTGAGTAGGCTTTGGGCCAAGGTAATCTCTAAGGGAGATTCACTTTTTGAAGAAAAAATGCTCTGGACCATAATCACTACAGAGGAGGAGCCTTCTTCAATAATCGTACCCTCATACTCTGTCGCCGCCCCATTAAAAACGACGACCTCATCTCCTGATTTGAGCCGGAGAACCTTGCGAATATGTCTTACCTCATCCCCTTCAATCCTCAGCAATCCTTTTTCGATCCTGGGTTGGGGAACATAGAACCTGGCCATTACGTCACCTTCAGCCATGCACTAGCTTCGGTCAAAAAGATTACAGCGACTTTTTTAAAAAAGAACGACACTGTACCAACAAAAAGTGCTACCGCCCCATCCGTCATACCTGCCCTGTATCTGGGTACGGGGTAAACTCCAGCAGGTATCCAGTTAGGGTTTTGAAACCCATAAACATGTTGGATTCCCGTTTCCACGGGAATGACGAAAAAAATTCGCTGTAGTAATAAGATTATCGAAAAAAATGAAATCCTCATATCGAAATCCTCATTCGTGAGGGGTAAGGCGTTAGGGGCTAAGGGTAGAAACACTTACGATTTACACCTCACATTGTAGCAGGTTTTCGATCGTACCTTGAATTTCTATTTTTTCTTGAGAACGAGACAGACCCATTCCTCCTCCTGAGTCACTTTGGCCCATCGGAGAAGATTCGTCTTTAGATAGTGTTGACGAAAGAAGTCCCCATCTGCCTCCAGTATTCCTGAAAGGATCAGAAAGCCCTGTGTCTTTAGGTGGAGAAGCAAGGGTATTCTCATCCTCTTCAAGCTTTTGTGGTCGATATTTGCTACAACAATATCGAACTTTCTGCGAATATCCCCAATCCTCCCCTTCCTTATCCTGACGATATCGAAGACACCATTCTGCCTCACATTTTCCCTGGCAGCACTGACTGCGACACCGTCGATATCCAGGCCCAAAACCTCTACAGCCCCCAATTTGGCAGCAGCGATGGATAGAATCCCGGAACCTGTTCCCACATCCAGGACTGAAATCCCCCTCCTCCTGAGCCTTGGCTCCAATGTTTGAATGCAGAGCTTTGTCGTGGCATGGGTTCCTGTGCCGAAGGCCATCCCGGGAGTGATGACAATGGGTATCTGCCCCTTTCGCAATCGGGTCTTCGACCATGGGGGTTTCACCACAAACTTCGATCCCACTTGGACAGGTTTAAAAAACTTCTTCCAGTTCTCCCCCCAATCCTGTTCTGGGATAGAAATCATCTCGATTTTGATTGAGGGCATCTCAGGGGAAATCGTTTGAAGGGATCTCAGATAGCGATGGAGTGTGCGGGGAACTCTTTTCTCCTTCCCGTCCTTTAAGAAATAGGCCTTCAGTCTTTCCCATTTCAAGTCTTCGTCGATCTCTTCAATTCCCGTAGCCCCTTGCTCGATCAAGAAGTTTGAGATTCCTTCTTCAAGCCCTCTTGGGATGAGAAGGGTTATGACCAACCACTGCTTCATATGAAATTTCCTACCACCGCCCTTCTTCGTTGTCAATTTGTTTTCTCAGAAATCTTTTATGACGGGCTCGTCACCCGGAAACGATGATAGTAACCAAGTATTATCCCTCCCTTGACGCCTGCCTGCGCGTAGCCGCTTCGGCGAAGGCAGGGGGGAGGATTGAGGTGGGGGTGGACCTGGTATGTTCCCCCTCACCCCCGCCCTCTACCGATAGGAGAGGGGGTAGTCGGTATATTTTCTATGTAATCTCCCTCATTACTTGAAACCGGTCTGTCGGATGAGATAAAGTATTAAAAAAATAGATCGGTGATCAAAGATGGCCTCTCTTCTCCTTCGCCTTTTGAAAAACAGTAACCTTCTTTTCCTTGCCGGATTTCTCCTCGGGCTCATCTCCGGAGGCTACGCCTCCTCTTTGAAAGAATATATTTTACCCGCCCTCGTCTTGATCATGTCCCTCTCCACAACAAAAATCACTTTATCCGAATTGACCCATGTCAGAAAGTACATTCGGGATATTTTCATCGTCTTTTTCATTAACTATATCTTCTTGAGCAGTCTCATTCTTTTGGCCAATCACCTCCTCGTCAGAGATCATGATCTTTATGTGGGTTTTATCATGATGGCAGCCATTCCTTCGGCGGTGGCCGTATTACCCTTTACTTATCTATTAAGGGGAGAAATGATGGTCTCCCTGATGGGGTCTGCAGGCCTCTATCTCTTAGCTTTGGTAGTGGCTCCCCTCATTTCATTCCAATTTTTAGATGTGGGGAGGATCGACCCCCTTAAACTGATCTCTGCCTTAGTTCAGATGATCCTCATCCCGTTTATAGTTTCCAGAGTGCTCCTAAAATGGAAGGCCTTTCATCAGGTTAAAGAGCACACGAATATCCTTGTCAATCTTGCCTTCTTTCTCATCATCTATGTGGTCATCGGGATGAACCGTTCGACCTTCCTCAGTCACTTCGATGACCTGGGCCTCGTCTCCTTGATCGCTTTTTTTAGAACCTTTGTGAGCGGCCACCTCGTCGATCTTTTCTCAAGGTTTGCAGGGACAGATCGAGAGAGGAGGATGAGCTATGTCCTCTTCGGATCGTTTAAAAACCTCGGCTTAGCCGCTGCCATTTCCATCCTTCTCTTCAATGAAAGGGCGGCTATCCCTTCAGCGGTCACCATCCCTTTCGAGATCCTTTTTTTCATCTGGTTCAACTATTTTCAAAAAAGGTGGGGGTAGCAATAAATTCTTTGATCTTTTCATTAAAAACCACCGGCGCCTCCATCATCACCATGTGGCCACCCTCAGGGAGGACTTCCAATTTCGAGCCCTTGATGTATTGATGAAGAAATTGTGCATACTTCACAGGGGTCATCTCGTCTTCATTCCCGCAGAGGACGAGAGTGGGAAGATCAATTCTCTCCACTTGGTTTATGATGTCAAATCGATCACACGCAAGAAAGTCGCCGTAAAGGATTTCAGGTTGGCATTTCATCAGATCGGAGACACCTCGTTCGATCAACTCACGTGGAGCCTTTCGAGAAAAGCTGAATTCGGCAATCTTTCGCACGGTCTCCTCAAAGTGATTCTTTATCTCTTCCAGAATCATTGGGAAAACCCTCAACTTCGCACCGGTTCCTACCAAAACAATTCCCTTCATCACCTCCGGATGAGCCAAGGCCATTGTCTGGACGATCGCTCCACCCATGGAATGGCCAACGAAGAAGATCTTGGGTAGATTGAGCGCCTTCAAGAAAGCATGAACATGCTCAGCATACCTTCCGATCTCTTCCTCTCCCTCGCCTCCAGATTCTCCATGACCAGGAAGTTCAATGATGATGGGATTGAATTGGTTCTCAAAAAACCCCTTCTGGAAACTCCATGTAAACTGTCCTCCCCCTGCCCCATGGATAAAGAGAATTACTTCTCTTCCTTCTAAAAGACCGTTTCTTCCTATCCAGTAACTGATCTGTTTTCCATCGATTCGAACGATTGGCATTGATTCCTCCTTTGAACAAAATCGAAATAGGAATGGATCGCTTCAAACAGGGCATTTTTTTCTCTTAACCCTGATAATTTCGAATGAAAGGAGGCGCAGCCAGGAAAGCCTTTTGTGTACCAGTAGACATGCTTCCGGATTGTTTTCACCGCCCCTTTTTCACCGCAATGGGCCTGAATGAGGAAGAAATGATGATGGATCATGTTTTTCCTCTCCTCCAGAGAAGGAGGCATTGCCGGTTCTCTTCCCCAATGCTCCGAATTTTTAAAACGGAAGATCCAGGGATTCCCTAATGCCCCTCTTCCAATCATGACCCCATCACACCCGGTCTCTTCTAACATCTTCTTCGCTAAAGGGGGTGTAGTCACATCTCCATTTCCGATAACAGGAATATGGACCGCTCTCTTCACCTCTCCGATCAGACTCCAATCCGCTTGACCACGAAACCCCTGAACCCTTGTGCGTGGATGAATAGAGATCGCATCGATCCCGCAGTCCTCGGCGATTTTAGATATCTCCACAGCATTGATATGCTCCCCGTCCCATCCAGAGCGGATTTTAATGGTAAAAAGGCTTTTCACCTTCTTTCTTACTTCAAACAAAATGCCTTTCACTTTCTCTGGAAACTGCATCAAATCAGCACCTGCTCCAGTCTTGACCACCTGCTTTGCCGGACATCCCATGTTGATGTCAATGGCATCTGCACCCATTCCCTCAGCCACCAGAGCAGCTTCGGCTAAGATATTTGGATCTGCCCCAAAGAGTTGAACAGAAACAGGATGCTCATCCTTTTCAATTTTTAAAAATGACCTCCCTTTCCTCAATAGTCCCTCTGCACTCACCATCTCCGTGAATGCAAGACTACATCCCATCTCCCTTGCCAATCGCCGGAAGGGGTAATCTGTAATCCCTGACATCGGTGCCAAAATAAGGTTACTACTCAATTGAAGGTTTCCTAGTTTCATATCCACTATCTGGAATATTGGAATGATGGAATATTGAGAATTAAATCTAATATTGTTCAGTTAGGCTGTCACCGTTCGTCCTGAGCTTGTCGAAGGGGGAGCGGTTCGCTCAGGACAGGCTTGTCAAAGGGGCTTCGCTGAGCCGTTCATATTTCGACAATCTCAGCACGAACGGCTTAAATGGACAGCATTAAAATTAAATCGAAAAACAATGTTTCCCAACTTCTTACTCTTTGGCCCCATTATTCCAGTATTCCATTTATTTATTTTCATCCCAGTGTTTTTTGATGGATTGGATCGCCTCATCAATACGGAGGGGATCTCCAAAATCGAGACCTTCCTTTTTTAACCCCTTGAAGAGCTTCGTCAGGGTAGGTTCTTCCAGATTAAAACGCTCTAAGTCCATAAACTTTCCAAAGATCTCGTCAGGTCTTCCTCTCTCGCTAAGGTCCCCGTGGCCGTGCATGAGGTAAAGGATGTCCGTCACCTCTGATACCAATTCGACCTCATGAAGTGTCATAATGATGGTGATCCCTTTCTCTCTGTTCAATTCATTCAAAATCTGGATGAGATCCCTTTTAGACTTGGGGTCCAACCCGGTAAAAGGTTCATCCAGGATCAGCAACTCAGGTTCCAGGATCAATGCCCCTGCTAAAGCTACTTTCTTCTTTTCACCGCCAGATAGGTAATGGACGATCTTACCCCTCAAAGACTCGATATTTAATCTCTCAATCACATCCTTCGCCAGGGCTTCCGCCTGTGCTTTCGGAACACCATAGTTTAATGGAGCAAAAAGGACGTCATCGTAAACAGTGGGGCCGAGGATCTGTTCGTCAACATCCTGCATGACAACGCCAATCCTTGCCCTGATCAACGGAAATTCTTTCCCAGGGTTTGCACCAAAGACCCTTATGCTCCCTTCTTTTGGAATCAAAACGCCCACAAGGTGCTTGAGCAGGGTCGTCTTGCCACAGCCATTCGCGCCCAAGATACCCACCCTCTCTCCCCGGTTGACGACAAACTCTAGGCCGCAAATCTGTACCTTTGTCATATCGGGATAGATATGAGTAATGCAATCCAATTCAACAATCCTCTCCTCTTGCTTCATGGGCCTATTCTCCTCTGTAATGAATCTTGTTTTTAAACCCTCGGAGCACCATCGATTCATACATCTTTTCGCTCGCATCTATCCCCTGGATGATCAAATGGCCGAAGGCATTTGAAATATTCGTCAAGCTCCTCCAGGGATGCCTCCACTGGAGCCCTCCGCGGAGATAGAGGGCATGCTGTGTCTCCTCAAAGACCTTGAGAAGGATAAAAATGGATCGGTATGTTAAAAAAAGAGCGGTCACAAAGAGGGACGGCAGAACTTTCCCCAGAACGAGAAAGATCGAAGGATATGGGGTAGTAGCCAAAAGCAGAACAACTCCTGTAGACCCGCAGAGAACCTTCAGACAGATGAGGAGGATAAAGGGAATTTGAAACCCTGAAATAAAGACGAAAAGGACTGCGAATATGAGGGGGTACAGCGTAAGAGAAAATATCTTTAGGGAAATCCGGGAAAAGAAGAAAAGTGAAAGGAGGATGATATAGAGGAGAAAGAGCCCAGGAAGGTTCCTCAACGTAACGATGAAGAATAAGACGAAGACCATCGCGATAATTTTCAACTTGGGGGAGAGGCGGTGAAGCCAGCCCCTCCCCTCCACAGCTAAATAATCCAAATAGGAGAGTTGGATCATAGAGTCTCCTTTTTCAATCTCAATATATCTGGTCTTAGGCGCTGGATATATCGAACGATCAACACCGTTATAATCCCTTCCAATACCCATCCGATGAAGCCCAGCGGAAGGACAATGGCAATAAATCGGTTTAGATTCA
>Ga0299912_10004202_pt1 | contig 11765 bp, 10 predicted proteins | sample RVTome_2_FD_207667 | JGI IMG/M metagenome (GOLD analysis project Ga0299912, IMG submission 207667) | Soil microbial communities from uranium-contaminated site in the Upper Colorado River Basin, Wyoming, United States - RVT95D214 (version 2) ... | reverse complement strand
TCGCCGGCGCGTGCGGCGGGCGCGTTCGGGGGCCGCACGATAAGCACGTCGGCCGCCGCCAATGCCGACATATGCGCGCTATCTTGCGAGGAAAGTGCAATCACGCGTGGTGCGCCCTCGCCACCCGGCTGCAGCGTGGCGCGCATGTAGTGCTGGCGCGGCCCGTTGGCCCCCAGGTCGTGGGCGAGGACTGCCGTGCCCTCGCTGAGGGGCGAATCGCTGCGCCCGAGGAGGCGGAAGATCAGCGGCACCAGGAAGATGCGCGCGGCGATGAGGCAGGAGAGCGGGTTGCCCGGCAGCCCGAGGACGCGCATGGCATCGAGGCGCCCGAACAGCACGGGCTTGCCGGGGCGGACGGCGACCTTCCAGAAGTCGAGCGCGATGCCGCGCGCTTCCAGCGCCGGCCGCACCAGGTCGCGATCGCCGACGGAGGCGCCGCCGATGGTCACGAGCACGTCGGCGCCTGCTGCCGTGCCCAGCTTGGCTTCGAGGTCCTCGAGGCTGTCGGCAGCGATGCCGAGCAGCTGGGCGCGGCCGCCGACACGCGCCACCAAGGCGGCCAGGCCATACGGGTTGGAGGAGACGATCTGCCCGGGCCCTGGCGGCGTACCCGGCTCGACCAGCTCATCACCCGTCGCCAGGATGGCAATCTGCGGCTGGCGGCGCACATTGAGCCGCGCGTGCCCGCCGGAGGCGGCGAGCGTGATCGTCGCCGCATCGAGCCGCCGGCCGGCGCGCACTAGAACGTCGCCCTGGCGAAAATCGCCGCCGGCCTCGCGGATATTGTCGCCACGCGGGCCGGCCTCGCGCACGATGACCGTTGCCCCGCTGCGCGTCGTATTCTCCTGGATGACCACCGTGTCGGCGCCGTCCGGCACGCTCGCGCCGGTAAAGATGCGCACAGCTTCGCCGCGCCCCACGGTGCCGCTGAACGGCCGGCCGGCGTGCGACTCGCCGATGACGGTCAGCTCCTTGGGCGCAGTTGCGATATCCTCGGCGCGCACCGCGTAGCCGTCCATGGCGGAGGCATCGAACGGCGGCTGCGTCAGCGCGGCGGTGATATCCTCGGCCAGCACGCGGTCGCGGCTGCTGAGCAGGTCGACGCTCTCGGCCGCTACCGGCGTTGCGCCATCGAGAATGCGCGCCAGCGCCTCGTCGACGGGAAGCAGCGCCATCTCACGCGCCCTTCTTCGGCGTCGGAGCTGCGCGGTAATCGCCCGTGCGGCCGCCGGATTTCTCCATGAGACGAATGCCTTCGAAGCTCATGGCGCGGTCGACGGCCTTCAGCATGTCATAGAGGGTCAGGCAGGCGACCGAGACGGCGGTCAGCGCCTCCATCTCGACGCCCGTCGGACCCATGGTCTTCACCTCGGCGATGACGCGCACGCCGGTCGGATCGGCGCTGGGCTCCAGGTGCACGGCGACCTTCGACAGATTGAGCGGGTGGCATAGCGGGATCAGCTCGTGCGTGCGCTTGGCCGCCATGATGCCCGCGATGCGCGCGGTGGCCAGCACGTCGCCCTTCGGCGTGTCGGCGGCCTGCAGAAGCTCGAGCGTGCGCGGGGCCATGGTCACGAAGCCCTCCGCGATCGCTGCGCGCGCGGTTGCCGCCTTGTCCGAGACGTCGACCATGCGCGCCTCGCCCTTCTTGTCGACGTGCGAGAGCTTGCTCATCGGGCCGCCTCCGCGGACGCGCGCGCGAGCAGGGCGCGGGTGGCGGCGGCGACGTCGGCCTGCCGCATCAGGCTCTCGCCGACGAGGAAGGTGGACACGCCGGCGCGCTCCAGCCGCGCGATGTCTGCGGGCGTGAAGATGCCGCTCTCGCCGACGACGATGCGATCCTTCGGCACGCGCGGGGCGAGCCGTTCCGTCGTCGCCAGCGTCGTCTCGAACGTTTTGAGGTTGCGATTGTTGATGCCGATCAGCCGGCAGTCGAGCTTCAGCGCGCGGTCCAGCTCGGCGTCGTCGTGCACCTCGGCAATCGCATCCATGCCCCAGTCCTTCGCTGCCGTGGCCAGATCGTGGGCGGTTGCGTCGTCGACCTCGGCGAGAATGATAAGGATGCAGTCGGCGCCCCAGGCGCGCGCCTCTGCAACCTGGTAGGTGTCGAGCATGAAGTCCTTGCGCAGGGCGGGCAGGGCGGTCGCGGCGCGTGCAGCGGTGAGATATTCCGGCGCCCCCTGAAACGACGGCCCGTCGGTCAGCACGGACAAGCAGGCGGCGCCGCCCGCCTCGTAGGCCTTGGCCAGCGCGGGGGGATCGAAGTCGGCGCGGATGAGGCCCTTCGACGGGCTCGCCTTTTTGACTTCCGCGATCAGCGCCGGCAGCCCGGCGCTGTGTTTGGCCTCGATGGCGCCGGCAAAGGAGCGCACGCGCGGCGCGCTGCGGGCGAGCTCGGCCAGCACGTGCAGCGGGGTTACCGCCTTGGCGCGCGCGATCTCGGTGAGCTTGTAGCGCGTGATCTTCTCGAGGATGTCGGCCATGGCCAAACGATACGCTGTGGGTCGGGCGGTTGCTACCGGGGGCGGGGGTTATGGTCAAGCCGTGCTAAGCTGAGAAGGTGCGAAGGCCCGAATGCGGGCATCCGCCCTACCGATACGGTCCCGAAGCGGCAGTGGCCCGACTTGGCAATTCACGTCGGCGCTACCCCTGCCTGCGTAAGCAACGACTGTCCGGCCGAAAGCGATGCACGCTCGACGCCCAAGGAAACGCAGACATGACACTCGAGGCATTAGGCTGGAACGGCCAATGGCAAGCGGAATTCGCCGCCCATGCCGCCGCGGGGCTGTCGCCGGGTCGCGTGGTCGGCGAGCACCGAAGCCATTATCGCGTCGCCACCGATTTGACGGAGCTGACGGCGGGCATGACGGGGCGCCTCCGCAATAATGCCGGGCAGCGCTCCGACCTTGCGGGCGTCGGCGACTTCGTGGCGTTACGCCTTGCCATAGGCGATGGACCGGCGACGATCGAGGCCGTTCTGCCGCGGATCAGCGCCTTGGTCCGCAAATCATCGGGCGAAAGTCGCCCGCAACTTCTGGCGGCGAATATCGATGTCGTCTTCATCGTGACGGCGGCGGATGGCGACTTCAATTTGCCGCGCATCGAGCGCTATCTCGCGCTGGTGAGCGATAGTGGCGCCGCTCCCGTCATCGTCCTCAACAAGGCAGATCTTGCGCAGGACGTGATCGGGCTGACCGGGCAGATTGCCGCGATTGCGCCTGGCGTGTCGATCCACGCCATCAGCGCACGCGCGCGTGATGGTGTCGGCGATCTCGAGCGTTATTTCGATGGCAACCGCACCGTCGGCCTCATCGGGTCCTCGGGCGTAGGCAAGTCAACTTTGACGAACGAGCTGTTGGGACGCGCTGCCCAGGCGACCCAGGAAGTCCGCGCGCACGACGGTCGCGGGCGCCATACGACGACGCATCGCCAGCTGTTCACGCGAGCGCGCGGCGGCGCCCTCATCGACACACCCGGCATGCGGGGAGTGGAGCGGTGGAATACCGCGAAAGTCGTCGAGAACGACTTCGAAGATATCGAGGCCCTGGCACTCGAGTGCAAGTTCCGCAATTGTCGGCATGACAGCGAGCCGTCCTGTGCGGTGCGCGCCGCCGTCGGACGAGGCGATCTCGAAGCCGGTCGTCTTGCGAGCTACATCAAGCTCGCAGGCCCACTGCAACTCAGCCTACGGTAGGCATCGACTTCATGATCGGCGTGCTGGCCGCCACATCCCGTGCGAAATTTGGCGGATGGGAGGGCCATACGTGACCCTGCCTTGCCTCAATGAAATCGGATATACGGAGGGCTGGATGGGCCAGCTGGCGCCCACGGTTCAACGGGAGGTAGGATGCGCTTGCTGCGCGGCTCCGCACGGCACATCGTAGGTGTCACGGCGCTCCTCTGCGCGTGGCTCGCGCCACCGGCGACGATCGCAACTTTCGCGGCTGGCACCACCGCCTGGGCCGAGACCGCTCCGGTCAGCCTCAAGGTGCGCATCGCGATCTACCGCCGGAAACTCGCCGAATACACCAAGGCGCACGACGCCTATGAGAAGTTGGCCGGCCCCTATTGGCAGGCCGTGACCGAGAAGCGATCCCGCCGCCGCGCCAAGATGGCGAGGGGAGAAGCGCTCGATCTCGACGACTACGTCGCCGAGCAGCCGCCGGTCTACAGCGGCCCGCCGAAGCCGAAAGATCCGCAAGAGGAGAAGCGGCCAAAGCCGCGCGAGATTCCCGACGTCACCGATTTCCTCGCGCACGCCAGGGCGCAGTTCGGCTTCACGCCGCAGACCCCGGCGACCGAGCTCGACTACAAGCGCGCGTACGCCAAGGTCGCCTCGGCCGCCGACCTCGGCAAGGACGTGTGCGTCAAGATTTACGGCTTCGAGTCCGGCGGGGATGGCAAATACGACATACAGGCCGGCCGCGAATACAACCGGAAAGCCAAAGTGATTTCGACGGCGCTCGGCTATAACCAGTTGCTCACGACCAACACCGTGGAATTGCTGGCCGAGGCCGGATCCCAATTCCTGGCAGTCTTGAGCACGATGGCTAAAGGTGCCGATGTCGTGCGCAAAGCGCACCTGCAGGACAAGATCACCAAGCTGAAAAAGATGATCGCCTTCAGTCGAACCGTGCCCGACGACTGGAACGAGCACGGCAAGCTGGCCGGAACGCCGAGAGGCCTTGGCATCCACGCGCTCAACCTCGACGTCGATGTCGGCCCGCTGCTGCAGACCCAGAAGCTGCTGACCTCCGTCATCTTCGCCCGCAAGAAGGGCTACACGGCGCCGCTGACCGCGGCCGATCTCGAGATGATGAACCTGACCGGCGACGGCAACGGCTACGACATGGTGTCGATGTCGCCCGAGCTGCGCGAGAAGGTGCCGACGTCGAACTTCTTCCAGCGCGGCGGCTACGAGCGCAACCCCGTCGCGAGCCGCAACAACACGGTGGCCAAGCTGCTCGCCGCCACCGACGCCAAGATGGTCAAGGAAAGCGCCTTGCAGGGGGCAAAGGACCTCGCCGCGGCGTTTGACGGGGTGCAGTGAACGACGGCCGCCGCCGCCGCTCCCCCGTTAGCTTGCCTGGCATTTTCCCCTAACGCGAGGGCACAGGCCATCTACACAATCCCTGACGCCGCGCCACGTTAACACGAAAGATCGAGTAGCGACCCGGCGCCCGCCATCATGGCACTCGGGAAGCCAATCGTTGCAGCAACGGTTGAAGGATCCGCAGGCGAACCGGTCGCTGCCGGTGTCGCGGACTTATGCGGCGTGCAGTCCCAGAGGTGACAATCGCACGCCGCTCCACATGCTACCGCCTGCATTCCAGCAGCCGTGACGCGGAGGGACAGGATGCAGCACACAGGCAAGAGCTACGACCGGCTGTCATGGCTCTATGATGCAGCCGCGCAGCTCTATAGCGGCGGCCAGATTCAAGCACTCAAGACTTTTCAGATCGGCGAATTGCAGCCCGGTGACAGGGTGCTGTACGCCGGTGTCGGCGGTGGCGAGGATGCCGTGCTGGCCGCCAACCGCCACGTGGCGCTGACCGTCCTCGATACGTCGCCGTTGATGCTTGAGCGAGCGGCGCGCAAGTTCCGCGCTGCGGGTGTCGAGGACTCGATCGAAGTCATCTGCGCCGACGTGCTCGAGCACGAGCGCCCCGCTCACTACGACGTCATCGTCGCCAACTTTTTCCTGAACATCTTTACTGAACCCCGCATGCAAGTCGTGCTCGCGCATCTGGCGACAATGATCAAGCCAGGCGGGAAATTATTGATCGGTGATTTCGCCTATCCCCATGGATGGTCAACGACACGAACTCTGCAACGAACGTACTACTACCTGTCCATGTTCACCTTCTGGCTCTTCGGTGGGACTCCTCTGCATCCAATCTACGACTACCCGCAGTATTTTGCGGCGGTCGATCTTCAGACCCTGAGCGTCAAGCACTTTAGAGTGAACGCACTTTTCCCGGCGTCCTTCGAAACAATCACGGCGGTAAAGATGTGTCTTCCTGGTGTGGCGAACGGTGCAACCACATGAGCACACCCATGCGGGCGACGGCAAAATGCTTGCCTTCGTCACGGGGCACGTTCCCTGCCCGCTGACGACGTTCATCCTGACGTACGCCATTGCGAAAAATCAGCTCGCGGTCGGCTTCGCTGCTGTCGGCGCCATGGCGATCGGCGTTATCGTCACCATCGCCGGTTTTTCCCGGGTAGGCTCAACCGTCTATGCGAAGCATGGCTCCGCCATGAGCGCAGGCAAGTTTCAGATCGGGGTTTTAGAACGTGCGATTTCTGATCCGCCTATTGCAGCGCTTGGCGATTTTCGGCCTCGGCGCCTTGAGCGTCTGGCTGATCGTGTTCGTGGTCTACGATTTCGCGGACCAGGAGCTGCCGTGGGTTCTGGCGCTGAGCGCGACGTACGCAGTTGCCGCTTACGTCATCCTCCCGCGCGCCGTCCGCATGGGCCTCAAAATCCTCCAGCGTCGGCACGTGCCCCGCTTCACGATCACCGGCGACGGGCTGCCGGGCGATCCCGTCAATCTGGTGCTGACCGGCACCTTGACGCAACTGCGCTCCGCCTTCGCCACCGCCGGCTGGGCGGAGGCCGATGCGCTGGGTCTCGCCAGCTCGTGGCGCATGGTCAAAGCGTTTGTGCTCGACACCAGCTACCCGACCGCGCCGTTCAGCACGCTCTATCTTTTCGGGCGCGGCCAGGATATCGGCTTCGAGAAGGCGATCGACGGCAGCCCGCGCAAGCGGCATCACGTCCGCTTCTGGGGGCAGAGCGCGGCCGCCGCCCAGGCCGACGTCAGCGATGCGAGCTTCTGGCTCAACACCGACCGCCCGCCGGAAAGCGAGTGCGTGCTGTGGGTCGGCGCCGGTACGCGCGATACCGGATTTTCCCTCACCTGGCTGACCTTCCAGGTCACGCACGCCACCGATGCCGACACCAACGCCGAGCGCGACCACATCGTCGATGCGTTGCGCAAATGCGGGGTCATCGACGACGTGACGCTCTATCAGACCGGCGATCAGCTGGTCACCCAGCACGTCAACCACTACGTCACCGACGGCGAGGTCGCCGTGGCGGAGATCGTCCCCCGGGTGACCGCCGTCCGTTAAGCGGTCTCGTTGGTGACGGCGACGAGCTTGTCGAGCGCACGCGCCGCTGCACCGTCGTCGATCGCGCGCGCAGCGCGCTCCACGCCTTCGGGCAGGCTCGCCGCCTTGCCGGCGACGATGAGGGCCGCCGCCGCGTTGAGCAGCACGATGTCGCGGAACGCCCCGTGCTCGCCGGCGAGCACATCGCGGATCGCCGTCGCGTTCACGCTGGCGTCGCCGCCTTTGAGGTCGTCCAATGTCGCCCTCGGCAAGCCGGCATCCTCGGGCGTCACGTCGAAGCTGCGAATGGTGCCGTCCTTCAATTCGGTGACGCGCGTCGTCCCCGTCGTCGTGATCTCGTCGAGGCCGTCGCTGCCGTGCACCACCCAGGCGTGCACCGAGCCGAGGTTCTTCAGGACTTCCGCGATCGGCTCGGTCCACGCTGCGTTGAATACGCCGACGACCTGGCGCCTGACGCCGGCCGGGTTGGCCAGCGGCCCGAGCAAGTTGAAGATGGTGCGGATGCCCAGCTCGGCGCGCGCCGGCGCCCAGTGCTTCATCGCCGGATGGTGCAGCGGCGCCCACATGAAGCCGACGCCGGCTTGCGCGATGGAGCGCGAGATGGTGAGCGGCGGCACGTCGATCTTGACGCCGAGCGCGGTCAACACGTCGGAGGCGCCCGACAGCGAGGAGACGGAGCGATTTCCGTGCTTGGCGATGGGCACGCCGGCGCCTGCCGCCACGATCGCCGCGCAGGTGGAGACGTTATACGTGTTGTGCCCGTCGCCGCCGGTGCCGACGATGTCGACCGCGTCGGGTGGCGCTTCCACCGGCAGCATGCGCTCGCGCATCAGCCGCGCGGCGCCGGTGATCTCGGCGATCGTCTCGCCGCGCACGCGCAGGGCCATCAGGAACGCGGCCATGTGCACGGGCGTCGCCACGCCCGACGTCATCGTCTCGAACGCGGCCTTGACCTCGTCCTCATCGAGGCTCGCCCCGGTTGCCACCTGCTGCATGAGGCGCTTCAGCTCGATCGCGGGCATGGGTCGGCCTTACGCGGCGTCGCGCGCCGAGGGCGCGTTGCGGCGGCGCGGGCTCATGCCGGCCAGCGACAGGAAATTGGCAAGCAACGCATGACCCTGCTCGGAGGCGATGCTCTCGGGGTGGAACTGCACGCCGTGCACGGGGTGCGTTTTGTGCTGCAGACCCATGATCAGCCCGTCGGGCGTCTCGGCAGTGACCTCGAGAACGTCGGGCAGGCTCTTGCGCTCGACGATCAGCGAATGATAGCGCGTCACCTGAAAGCGCTCGGGCAGTCCCTTGAACACGCCTTTGCCGGTATGGCGGATGGTCGAGAGCTTGCCGTGCATCGGCTCGGGCGCGCGGATTACCTTGCCGCCATACACCTGACCGATGGCCTGGTGGCCCAGGCAGACGCCGAGCAGCGGGATCCTTCCGCCCGCCGCGGCGATGAGATCGAGGCACACCCCGGCCTCGTTGGGCGTGCACGGCCCCGGCGACAGGACGATCGCCTTGGGCTTTTTCTTGATCACCTCGGCGGCACTGATCTTGTCGTTGCGGATCACCTCGCTCGTGGCGCCGAGCTCGCCGAGAAAGTGCACCAGATTGTAGGTGAAGCTATCGTAGTTATCGATGAGGATGAGCATGTCGTCGTTGGCCTCCGGCGGCCCTGTAGCGCTGGCGAAAGCGCCCGAGCGCGATGCACTCAATGTCTTCCGTCAGGGTGTAGGGAGCGCCACCGGCAGCGTCAAGTCAGCCGCTTCGGCGTGATGAAATGCTCGAGCGAGCCGGTGCCGAGGCCGATGGAGGCCCAGCTTGCGGCATCGAAGCAGATGACCGCCACGGCGCCGGCCGGAAATTTGGCGGACATGCGGTTGCGGTCCTCATCGCCCCCGGCGCCAACCAACAGCGCGGCCAGCTCCTCGAGCCCCGGATTGTGCCCGACGACCATCACCGACCGCGGTGGGCTGGTGCCGTTGGGAATCTTGCGCAGTATCGAGAGTAGGGTGGCCGGCGTCGCCATGTAGATCGCATCATCGTAAACGACCTCGGGGGACGCGCCGCCGAGCTTTGCCAGCACGAGGTCGAGCGTGTCCCGGGTGCGCACAGAGCCCGAGCACAGCACGAGCTCGGGTCGCATACCCAAGAAGGCGAGCTCGGCTCCGATCTCGGGGGCGGCCTTTTGTCCCCGCTTGGCGAGCGGGCGGTCATAATCGGCGAGACCGCCGTCGTTCCAGCTTGATTTGGCGTGGCGGAGGAGCGCGAGCGTCAGCATGGGCGCACCATGGCTGCCGGCTGGGCGCTGTCAAGACATGAGAGGGTCGCCACAATTGCCCGGTTGAAAACCCTTTGGCGCGGTCCGGCAGACCGTTTCTAGGCTGAGGATTGCCGCAGCGCAGCGATGGTGGCTTTGGCCGGACTGGGATAAAGTCTCATCGAGCCGGTCGCTGAATGGGCACCGCAGCAGCGGCTCCGAGAGAGGGCTGGGTTTCGTATGTTCGAGTATTCGAGCCGAGGCCGCAGCCCTGCTGGCGGCACGCCACGGCGCTCGCGCCGGCGCCCCGCCGTTGCGCTATTGGCGCTCAGCCTCGCGTTCGGCGGCTGCGCCACGACCGAGCGCCTGCCGGCTGTTCCCCTGTCGCTCGCTTCGAGCGCAACGCCCCTCGAAATCGCCGACGCCCGCTTCTATGCCGACACGGACGTTGCGCGCGTCTCGGCGCTCGCCACGCAAGCGTTCTACCGCTCCAAGGCCTCGGGCGTCCTCGACGACAAGAACGGCACGCACAAGGAACGATCGTTCCTCGCCATGTCCGGCGGCGGCGACGATGGTGCCTACGGCGCGGGAATGCTCGTCGGCTGGAGCCAGCGTGGCGATCGCCCGCAGTTCGCCGTCGTCACCGGCGTGAGCACGGGTGCGCTGTCGGCGCCTTTCGTCTTTCTTGGCCCGGAGTACGACGAGCAACTCAAGCGCATCTATACGGAGACCGGCGCCGGCGACGTGTTCCAGCCGCGCAGCTTCATGGCGGCGGTGGCCGACGACGCGATGGCTGATTCAACGCCGCTGCGAAACAAGATCGCCTCGTTTCTCGACGCGCGCATGGTGCAGCGTATTGCCGAGGAATACGAGAAAGGCCGCATCCTGCTCATCCTGACGACCAATTTGGATCAGGGCCGCTCGGTGATCTGGAACATCGGCGCCATCGCTGCCAGCGGGCACCCGCGCTCGCGCGAGCTGATCGTCGATATTCTGCTGGCTTCGGCGACGGTGCCTGGCGTGTTTCCGCCGGTGATGATCGGCGTCAATGTCGACGGCAGGAACTACCAGGAGATGCACGTCGACGGCGGCGCCGTCGCGCAAGCGTTCCTCTATCCGCCGTCGTTCAGCCTCAAGGCAAAGATGAAGGAGCTGGGTGTCAAAAACGCCAAACCCGTGGCCTACATCATTCGCAACGGGCGCCTCTATCGGCCGGAGGAGAACGTCCAGCGGCAGACACTGAAGATTGCCCAGCAGGCGATCTCCACCATGACCGCTTCGAGCGCCGTCAATGATCTCTACCGCATGTATCTGACGACGAAGCGCGACGGCGTGCAGTTCAACCTTGCCTACATCGAGGATGACTTCCAGCTCGCCTACAAAGGCCCGTTCGACAAGACCTACATGAACGCGCTCTACGAGCATGGCTACGAGGTCGGGCGCGCCGGCTACAAGTGGCACAAGACGCCGCCCGGCTATCAGGAAGAGTAAGGGCAGGGGTGCATCGCTAGAACTTGGCGCTACCCTTGATGCCGACGCTGTGGATTTGCGTGGTCTCGCCGAACTGCCCGTCGTAGGAAAAGCGCAGCACGGCATCCGACCCATTGATTACGTCGAGCCCGGCCCCGATGAGCCCCATCACCTGATCGAGCTTGGTGTTGATAGTGAACGGGCCGACGCCCGCAGGCGCGCTCTCGAACGAGGCGGTGAGCGCCAGATCGTCATTCGAATACCAGATGCCGCCGGCGCGCAGCAGCGGACGCACCAGCGTACCGTTTGCGAGCCACCACTCGGTCCCGGCCTCGAGCGCGGGCGCGATGGTGAACACGGTCTGCCCGCCGCCCTGCACGGCCAAGCCGGCGCCGTTGCCGCCGCTCTCGGCGAAGCTGCCGAGGTGCAGGTGCGTGAGGTTCGCATCGAGAATGGGCTTCAAGTAGAAGCTCGGGTCACCGAAGGCGTAAGCAGCTCGCAGTCCGCCGGAAGCCATTCCGATTTGTTGATCGCCCTCGGCGACGCCCGAGAAGCTGCCGAACGACATTACCCTGCGCGTGTCATACCGGGCGCCGCCGCCGGCCGGGGCGATGTTGGTCGTCAGATTGAACGCGTTGAGGGTCCGGAACTGATCGGTCCCGTTGTCGAGATTGACGCCGGCTGAGAGATCGCCGGTGCAGTTGACAACAGTTGGGTCGGACTGGCTGACGGAGCAGGGTGGCGGCGGGACGCCCTGCGCCCGCACGGGGCGCGCGCCGTAGGCGAGCAGCGCCGCACTCGCCAGCGTCCGGCGCCACGTGGCATTTCCAGAGCGCGGGGATCCGATCGACTGCGCACCGAGCAACGGTACGCCCTGCTGGAGCGCCGCGTGCTGCTGCGGTGG
>Ga0299912_10004201_pt1 | contig 11766 bp, 11 predicted proteins | sample RVTome_2_FD_207667 | JGI IMG/M metagenome (GOLD analysis project Ga0299912, IMG submission 207667) | Soil microbial communities from uranium-contaminated site in the Upper Colorado River Basin, Wyoming, United States - RVT95D214 (version 2) ... | reverse complement strand
CAGTGTTGAAAATGAAAGGAGTTAATTAGTTAAATATATGGGAGAAGGATCCGGGCTTAAAGTAATTATCATCTATTGACCCGGATAAGCAACAGGCTGAGAAAGAATAACCTGCTGATTCGGTTTGAGTTTTAAGACTTCACGGACCTTTTCTTTATCTACCTGTCCAAGGATGATGGTTGCAAGTCCTTCTGAAGCACACCAGAGGTAAACATTCTGTGAAATATAACCTACATCAACTGCTGAAAAGAATTTTCTTAATTCGTCAGTAGTGTCATTCATCCTGCCGAAATCAGCTACATAAACAAGAATAACCGGAGCAGCTTTAACAAAATCCTGAGTTCCTCCATATACACGAAGATCTTCCTTTCCCATTTTAAGCAAAGCATGTTTGGTTACTTCATAAAGAAACCAACCGTCAGGTTTCAATACATAAATATCATATTCATACCAGTTTTTTGCTGCAGGGACAGTCCTGAATCCGTCTGGCCTGTTTATTCCATAAGCTGCCCACAACAGATTTGACAGTTGCTGAGAGGATAATTCCTTTGAACTGAATGATCTCTGTGATTTCCGGAGCTGAAATGCTTCCATAACCGGCATCCCTCCTGTTTTCTGTGCAGGAGGAAGATTAAAAGTCTCAATAACCTGTGCTGAACAGATGGTCCAGCTAATAAATAATACAAAAGAAATGACAGTTTTTTTCATGGTAAATTTCATTTGTTAGTTACATATTATTTCTGCAATTCGTCCTTTAGAAAAGTAAATTGTCCGTTAATAAAATATGCTATTGATATCAAAACGCTCGCAACAACTGATAAATCGAATACCGTGTATGCTACTCTGACAATCTGGTAAATAAGGTCAAACTTAACCATCATTAATATTCCGGAAACAATAGCCAGTATCAGGAACAATACCTGCAATTTACTTAACAACGAACCTGACTGATTATCTTTTTTCATTCTGATCAATGTAAATGCCCCTGCAATTAATGCAAGAATTGAAATTATGAAATGATTTGCATCCAGGGTTAACCTGTCAGGCAGAACATAGCTGTTTACATCAGGTTTCAGAAAGATAAGAGCAAGCCCGGCAATAAGTAGTCCGTACACTATCAGAAGATGATTTGAGTTAACAAGGAAGAAGTTCTGTTTTTTGTTTACATAACATGCAACCGATAATACAATGGTCAACAGCAGGAATATTATTGCCGGGTACTCAAATGATTTAACTATTTGTTCTCTGAATGCTGACAATCCCATCATGAAACCGCTCATGCCGAGCTTTTTATACTGAGGTTCCATTACCGGATAACCATCATCACCAAACGGGTATTTTACCACCTGTCTGAAAAACATATCGGACTCGAAAGCATGGCAATCAATACATCCGTTGGTTCCAAGACCTGCTTTTGCGGGAAAAACATCATGGCTGTATTTGTAAACAGATGCATATGGCGATGATTCCCAGTACTCTTTTTCAAGTATTTTATAATCTGTACTGTTAAGATACATCCTGTCGTCATTTACCCATACTACCTTTTTCCCTGTCAAGTCATATCCCAGATCATTCAGGCAGGCAGTTACGGAATTAATGAATGCATCAATTTCTTCTGTCGTATTGACTTCCGGAATTGTATCAGAGTTATTATCTGTAATCTTTGCCAGTGCAGGATATTTTGAATTATCTTTTCTGTGCATAATCCACATATTGTAAATATCCCGTTGTTTAGGCTGATCAAGACCTTTTTTCCCTTCAGTGTAAATCCCTGGCCATGCACTGTGGACAGCATTTACAGGAAAGATCTGGTCTTTATATTTGGCGAATTCCGATATAAAAGGATCTGAAGGCTGGTCTTTTGCCGTAAACATTGTCAGTTCACCATAGTGGTTCCAGTAATTCATGTTCTGGTCATAGAAAGTCCAGACATATTTTGGAGGAGGAGAGATTTTTGTACCAGGATTATAAATGTCGCTTACCTGAACCAGAGCTGACTTGACTTTTCTTTGGGGGATATGGCATGCCTGGCATGAAAGCTTATCAAGATGAAGATCAGGGAGCCAGGTGTGTTTGGCAATGGGAGCACTCAGATAACCTGTTGTGTGGCAATCATTGCATGTCCTGATTGTATTATCCAGGTCATTTCTTACCCAGCCTGACGGATCATCACCCTTCCCGAACTGATGCACCTCTTTTCCCTTTATCCTGGCGTCTGAAGCCATGGAGCCAGTCACATGACAATCGACACATTTTACTCCTTTGGCAATATGTACATCTGTAAATTCAGTGAATGATGAACCACGTTTTTTCCACTGCGGTTTTGAATGACAATTAAGACAGGTTTCATTCCGGGGTTCCCTGACAAGATGCATTGAAATCTTACCATCGGGACTAAACTTTGATAAATTATATTTTACTTTTACATCGATAGTGTCCTTAATTGATCCTTCAACTGCAGCTAATCCTGAACCAACTGTCGCCATCCATTTAAAGTTGAATTTTGCAAGGTGGTCATTTCTTGTTTTATAATCATATTCCGGAAGATGACAAAGATTACAGTCGGCTTCAATCACACCAGAGCGGTTCCAGTGTGACTGGAAGTAGTCTCCGTCAAAGTCATTGGTACCACCAGCAGTAAATCCCATCTCTTCCATGTGTTTGTCATACCTGAATCCTTCCCTGTCATATTCAAGAGGTCCTCCCCCCGGATGGCAGGTCGCACATCCGTTTGTTATAAAGGTGAAAGAGGTCATATCCATTTCTTTTGCAGAACTGTTGTTCTTATCAGAAAGGTAATTATACAAAGGTGCCGGAGAACACCAATTACCTCCGTAAAGTCCGGGAGAAGAAACCCATTGATACCTCTCTGCAAAGACTCCTGAGGCCTTCTCATCTTTCCCCTGCTGAAAATGGAACCCCTGTGTTATTTTATCATAATCGTGACATTTCCCGCATGTCTGTTTTGGTGAATAAGGCTTATCTGCATTAATTCCGTTAACAGGGTCAATTATATTGCCGTCCTCATCATAAAGATTAAAAGGGGGACATACCCCAGTCTGAGTGATAAACTCCCGGTCTGTCAGAAGAACTTTTCTGCTTTCAGTCCTCATTGTGACCAATGATATAACTACCAGTACAGTGGCAATCAATAAAATCAGTGCATATAGGTTTTTGGACTTCATAATAAAATATATCAGGGTTTATTTTTTCGGTTTTCTCTTGCTTTCAGCTGGCACAAACATGATCCCGACAGCCTGTTATTTATGTCGGTGGTCAATGGTAATCCATCTCTTTCCCAGTCAACAATACCTCCTGCCATATTGGCAACATTATCATAACCATGGGCATTCATAAAGATGACACCTTCACGGCTTTTTAATCCTACTGCATCAGCGAAAATTAAAGGTTGATCTGCTGGCAGGTCCTGATAACATTTGCCAAGTTCACTATATGGCAGATAAAGGACCTTATCAACATGAAACATTTTGAAGTTATTCATATAAGATTCCCTGACATCGACAATTATTGCTCCTTTTCCACACAGAAAGTAACTTTCCGCAGGTGTCAGATTGAGAACTTCATGTGCTATAAATCCAATGTCAAACCAGGCGTTCACATCAGTAAAGCTTACTTGCATTTCTCATACTTAACTATCTTAATTCTTGTAATTTCTTTAAAATGTTTCCTGAGGATTTTCCAGTTTTCGTAGTTAATGCAATATTGGAGTTTTGGTGGTTCAATACTGCCCTGTATCAATCCTGCTTTTTTGAGCTCCGCCAGATGTTGTGAAACCGTTGAATTTGCTAGAGGAAATTCATTCGATATCTCAGTGAAACGGCAGGTTTCAAGTGACGCGAGATGTTTAATGATCCCTATTCTTGCCGGATGTCCGAGGGCTTTTGCAAATTGTGCAATCTTAACATCTTCAGGAGGATAATTTTTCTTATTCGATGATTTCATGCCTTTCAACTTTGAATAAAACAGAATTTTACGCTATGGAGGCTTTTCGTAAATTTACGAAAAGTTTTAATTAGCTCCAAAAAATGTTAATATGGACAAAAGTACGGTATCGACGCAATTCCCACCCGGGTTTTCCTTGATGCGAACGGGGAAGAGTATTTCAGGCATGTGGGATTTTTCCCGGAAGAAGATGTGGTAACGGTGATGAAAATGAAAGGGGTAAAATAAATTTATACATTTGTTGACTTTGTCGTATTTTAGTTTCAGGTTCCATCATCAAAAAGCTGATGAGTAAATTTCCATTAATACTATCTGCATCTTTTCTGCTAATCCAAAGCATAGCTGCCCAGGAAATTAATAATGGATTTAAACTCGATCTTACAGTTCGCTATCGGTTTGAATCATGGAATGGAATGAATGCGAAAAATTACGGGAATGATGGTCCGGATGCTATTGGGAAGCTTAATGATAAAATCCTGTTGCAGAGAGTTATATTTGGAACAACATATACTCATTCCAAAAAATTAAGTGCAGCTTTTCATATTCAGGATTCCCGTGCATTCGGATGGTCACTACGGAAGGATATATATCCTGACCTATATAATATCTGCCAGACCGGATCAGGACTCCCGTACTACACAATGAATCCTCAGGAGGAGTATTTCGAGATACACGATCTGTATATGGAATATAAAGAGTTTATGAAGAATTTTTCGGTTAAGATTGGCCGGCAGAAAATTTTTTATGGCGATTACAGGATTTTCGAATCCGCATTATGGGGCAATACAGGCCGCTGGACATGGGATGCTATAAAATTCTCATATAAAAAGGGGGATAACTTTATTGACATTTTCGGAGGCGGAACCAAGATAAATGACCCGCTTAAAATTTCAATTCCATTTACGCAGACTGAGTTCTGGGGAGGAGGATTATATGCTCATATTGGCTTAACTGACTGGATATACACAGAACCTTTCTTCGCTCTGAAAACTGAAGGCTCGGCGGACTATATTAATACCCAGTCAATAAACAGGAACTGGATTGGTTTACGGTTAGCCAGTCCTGAACAGCAAAATTTAATTTATGATATGCTCTATGTATATGAATTTGGAGATGAAAACAGTAAACGGATAAGTGCTTTCGGATATGTTGTAAAAACCGGTTACAGGTTCAGTTTTTTGCAAGCCGATCCCGCTGTCAGTCTACACTATACCTACGCCTCAGGAGGGAAGAAAAGTGATGAGGTAATTCATACTTTTGATCCTGCTTACGGAGCTCGTGCCAGATTTTATGGCTGGATGTGTATCGCTCCATGGTCAAATCTCAGCAATCCTGAAATTGTGCTGGAATTCTCCCCGCTTGGAAAAAAGATGTGGATTGAAATGAAGTATAACCGCTTAAATATTCCTGAACCTGAAGAATGCCTGATTCTCAATACGATGAAGTTAATCAACGGAAAACATCATCTTGGAGATGAAACTGATATCCTCATTCGGTATCAGCCATCGAATAAATGGCAATTTACCGGGATCTTCGGGTATTTCAATCCGGGCGATCTGGAACAAATAAATAACAAAGCACCAAAGAATGCATTATGGTGGTCATTTCAGGTTCTGTTTACTTTGAATTGATTTTTATAATTCAGGAGTAATAGTTTTTTCCTTTTTATGGTTTTATCTTTTCGAATAAACCGATCAGTTTAGTTTTATATATTTCAGTTATCTGCTGTTCATGTTCTCCTATTGGCTTAACCGGTATTAAATCAATTACTTCAGATGGAGTAAGTCCAGCCTTATACATAAGGTTCAGCGAAGCAATAATGGTTTCATAAATTGACTTTTTGCTCTCTTCATCCGTCAGGCCTATTTTCCCGCCGATCTCTGCAAGTTCTCTCCACTGGAACCAGAAATAAGTAGGTAACATGGCCGACATGATAGCATAGCTCTCAAGTTTCTCTTCAGAGACTTCAAAGGTTGTGCCCAGGATTTTCAGGAGATCAAGAACAATTTGCTTTCGTGAAGGGTCAAAACCAGATACAAAAGTCACCGGATTGAATCCTTCGTTGATGTATGAAGTTGCATTTGGAATCAGCCTGGCCAGATTCGTTACGTGGCTAAGTTTCATCGAAAGCTTTGGCAGATTGATCTTAGGTGCCAGGGAAATAACTGTTGTTTCTGCCTTAACATAGTTTTTTATCAGCTCGAGCATATCCATAACAACCGGCGGATGAAGTGCGATAAAAACAATATCCTGCCCCGCCGTATTTTTTGGATCAGATGGCTCAATTTCCGGAAACTTTTCCTTCAATTTTACCATGACATCTGGGTTGGTATCCGTTACAACAACCTCATCAAATTTTACACCTTTATTCTTAAAACCCTGCAGAAGAATTTTTGTAACCCTTCCACCACCTATAAAACCGACTGACATTTTCATAACTGATTTATTTTATTAGAGTTAAGATCTGTTTTTTTTGATTTCCCTCGCTTTAAGCTGGCACCTGCAGTTTTGGCACCCTCCCTGCATAATATAAAGCTTTCTGCCGGAGTCAGATTTAAAACCCCATGAGCATGAAAGCCGATGTTTTGTTCAAAATTCTTCATCCGGATTGTTCTTAATCCCGGATATCATGTTATCAATTTTACGTTCCGGATAAAAGTAATACAAGAGATCTTTCTTCGTAAATTTACGAAATGTTTTTATTATAGAAGAATTATGCTTAATAGACATAGATCTGATCAGAGATCTGTTTTACACAAGAATTTTGCAGATTTACGTTTTTATATTTCTTATCTTTTTTTATGTTTGTAACGAATAATTGATAATAATTAAAATTTTAAAAGATGAAACTGCTGTGCCATGCTCAGCTGCCTGTCCGGGTACCTGCCATACAAAGACTTCAGTAGTCAAGTAAGCATTTCTTTAAATTTAAATAGATAACAGGCATGAGATTAATTTCATGCCTGATCTTTCAAATACTGTCTGACTACCACCGGTTAGAAAAGAGTCTTTTAATGTTTTGTAAGCAGTTTTTATGATTAAGGGCTCATAATTATGCCTTGAGGATTAAATCTTATCCTTTTAAACCTTCCGTTTGTCAAAACAATAACTTCCGGAATATTTAAAATAATACTTCTCTATCGTTCAGATATACAGCGATATAGGATATTACATAACCAGAAAATCCGTATCTTTTCCTGAATACTGATAAATATTGATCCTTTTTTGACGAACGGGATCATTCTGTTTGTCAGTCCCTCTTAGACGTAAATAATCCGACGGATTCTATTGACAAAGAGCTCCTGGAACTCTCTGATTTCCCCACTAACCGGACTCTATCTGCTTGACAGGAATCTTATTACACATTACTTTTAGCATATAGTTTAGACAGTAAAATGATAAAAGATTTGCGGACAAATGATTTTTCAACAAACAGAATCATTTTATAGGATTCCATAATGTGTTTTAATCATTACAGAAGAAATAACTCTTAGAGAGTATAATAAATATAGAAATGAAAACAGCCGGAGAAATGATTGATGAGCGACTGACTATTCAGGATGGCCATCTTAAAGGAGCAAGAATAACGATCTCTGAATCATTAGCAAAAGAATTAATGGAAGATTATCATTCTCAGTTTCGACGGGCGATAAAACGAACACGCGGTAAGAGATCAAATAAATTTGATTCAACAAATGCAGGTTCATCTAAATAAGTATGGCAATACTTTCACAAATTGATTCCGGTTATTTCGTTGCATTTATTCATCTCATTCCCAGCAATAATCTGATCAGATAACATAGACGATCGACTCCGTTTTTCTTAATTCTTCAGGTGGTTACAGATGACCAGCTCCCCGACAACCATTCTCTATTCCCGAACCCCAATTTTCTTAAGGATTTTTTCTTCCTCTCTTGTCCTGAAAAATATGTTTAATTCTCTTTCATCTTTAAAAGTTGCATTTATTATTTTAATTTAGGAAATTATATTAAAAAAATAAATCGGAGAACTATGCAAGTTACTGTGACCAGAAAGAATACTAAATTTCTACCCGATCCCAGCAGGGTAATCACCCGCTTCCTTTATACTACCGATGAAAGAAGTAAAAATATTATCCGTAATGTGCTGGCAATGTCTGATAGTGAAGCAAGTATAGCATTAAGTCAGGTGCTGAGAGGTTATTCCAGACGGCATAGAAATATTTCACTGATATTTGAGACTCATTTTAATAAACTGTCTGGCCTGTTTGATGAGTTCGGAATAAAACCAGGGAGGGTTACACAATCACGAAAATTACTTATCGGTTCATATTTCACAATGGAATATTCCATTGAATCGGCGGCTTTTTTTAATCCATCCATTGTAGAAGATCCCGACCAGTCGGAATTAGGGCCGGAAGAGAAAAGAGTGATCATTAGTTTCAGGGCAACCGGTGAAGGACATGTTTCGTCAATTGTTTTTCGTTCAGGTATTATTGATAAGAACAATAATCTGACTACTGAACCTGTTGGCAAAATGCTGGCGGAAGCAGAGCGAATAAAAAGGCATATTTATAATAAAAAATCATTTATCAGGAAGCTGGATGAAATGCGTGATTTCAATAATAAAATTTCACCGGTCTTCGTCCTGGAAAAATTAGGTGACAATTTTACTTATAGCGAATTGAAAAGGGCCGTGGAAGAAACACGAAAAAAGCCTCATCTTGCGGCAAATAAGATGTTAATCATTAATCAAATGATGTGGCTGGCTAAATGTCACTATGAACTTGAGTTTTCGCTTGATTCGGCAATTTCCGAACGAGTTATTTTTCCTACATCTGAAGCTGAAAAAAATGGGATTGAAGATGCACGGTTTGTTAAATTCACAGAAAATAATGGCGAAGTAATTTACTATGCGACTTATACTGCTTATGACGGCATGACCATATTACCAAAGTTACTTGAGACCAGAAATTTCTATCATTTTAAAGCATTACCCATTCATGGCGAACTCGCCAGGAATAAAGGAATGGCATTGTTCCCCAGGAAGATAAAAGGTAAATATGCTATGCTGTGCCGGATAGATGGAGTGAATAACTATATTGCTTATTCAGATAACATAAATGTCTGGCGCGAGGCCAGGCTAATTCAGAAACCAAAATTTCCATGGGATCTGGTTCAGGTTGGGAATTGCGGTTCACCTGTTGAGACGGAAGAAGGTTGGCTGGTAATTACACACGGTGTAGGTCCTATGAGGGAATACGTATTAGGAGCATCATTATATGAACTTGGTGATCCTGAAAAAGAAATCGGCAGGCTCAAAACGCCCTTATTAGCTCCCAATGCTGAAGAAAGGGAAGGTTATGTACCCAATGTCGTGTACTCCTGTGGTTCTATTATTCACAATAGAAATCTGATTATTCCTTATGGCATTTCAGACACGGCATCTTCGTATGCGTCTATTGATTTAAATGAGCTTCTGAATGAACTTAAGAACTCAAAATAGCAGAAACAGTGGGAATCATTGCAACAATTACTTTAATTGCAGGCTTCAATTCCAAAATGGTATGCATTTAAAACCTTTTCCTTTCAGAAGGCAGGTAAATGAGAAAAAAAAAATCAAAGGCAGTTGCCATTATTGTAGCTCATCCCGATGATGAGACATTATGGGCCGGTGGCACCATACTGAGCCATCCATCATGGCATTGGTTTATTGTTTGTCTTTGCAGAGGCAGCGATAAAGATCGTGCTCCCAGGTTTTTAAGAACAATGCAGGTTCTGGGGTCTGAGGGTATAATGGGCGATCTGGATGACGGGCCCGAACAACGGCCGCTGGATGAAATTGAACTGGAGCGCGCAATATTACAGCTGTTACCTTCCATGCATTTCGACCTGATTATTTCGCATAATCCTGACGGGGAATATACGAGACATGTCAGGCATGAGGAAACAAGTAAAGCAGTTATTAAACTCTGGCATGCAGGGAAGATCTCTGCAGGTGAACTTTGGACTTTTGCTTATGAAGATGGTAATAAGAAATATTACCCGAGACCAATAGAAAATGCTACTTTGTACCGTGTCCTTTCAAAACGGATCTGGCTGAAAAAGTATAGCATAATTACCGAAACATATGGCTTTGAAAAAACCAGTTTTGAAGCAGAGACAACACCACGTGCAGAATCATTCTGGCAATTTACAAATTCGTATGATGCTCAAAAATGGCTAAATAAAATTATTTCAACATGAAAGTATTAGTATTGTATGACTACCCTCCTTCTCCGGGGGGGCTTGCAACCCAGGGAGATTTGTTATATAAGGGACTTCTTGGAATGGGAATTGATGCCCATGCGGTTAATTTCGAATCACCTCAGGAAAAGGAATGGTACTATCGCTGGTTTGAGCCGGATGTTGTTGTTGGTGTCGGCTATTGGGGGCATACACCGGATCTGGTACTCCATCCGCAACGATATGGAATTCAGCCTGTCCCCTGGCTGGTTGCTGATGGTTATATTGCAAACTACCAGGAGGTACTGAATGCTCTTCCACTTATCATGGTAACATCGAACTGGGTAAAGGAAATGTATGTTCGCGACGGGATAAATGGTGATATTATTGAGGTGCTGCCAGTTGGTTGCGATACAGATGCTTTTATCCCTTGTAATAAAGACGACCCGAAAATTTTGGCCGTACGCGAATCGCTGGGGGTTTCACCAGATCAGATAATGATTCTGACTGTGGGTGGTGATGCTGCATCAAAAGGTGCACACGAGGTAATGCAGGCTCTTGCCATTATTGATACAAAAGCGCCTGATTGGAAATATGTTTGCAAAGTATGGCCACAGCCACGGACCAAGTTTCAAAACCTGGATGATCTGGAATTGGCGACACATTTAGGCATCGAAAAAAATGTTACCTATACAACAAGCATCATTTCACGTAATTTTATGCCTTATTTGATAGGTGCCTGCGATATATATGCTGCGCCTTCGCGGCTTGAAGGCTTTGGAATGCCGCAAGTAGAAGCAGGCGCTTGTGGAAAACCGGTTATAGGTATTAAGGCTATGGGAATGCTCGATACACTTGTACATGGCGAAACGGCATTCCTGGCAAATGTAGCACAGAAAATTATTGTGAACGAAGTCATTCTTGGTGACGAATCGGGCTTTGAAGACAACCATAGGGTTGCATTTAAAGATCCACGAATAGTGGACTATCGTGCAAGTGTTCATGATATTGCCAACTATTTGATGGATCTTATGACTGATGTGGCTTTACGCGAAAATATGGGTAAAGCTGCAAGGAAACGTATAGTTGAGAATTTCGACTACCGTGTAGTCGCAAAACGTTTTGTACAGATTATACACGATAAACTTGGAATAGAATAATTTGAAAATTTGAAAATAAGATAATTTGAAAATGAAAAGTAAATACTATTAGTTATCGGAGATTTTCGATTTAGTCAATTTTCAAATCTTCTTCTTCCATTTTCAAATCTTCAAATTAACACATTTTCAAATTGATATTATGCAAACTGCAAGCTGGCAGGAAATCAAAGAAGCAAAAAAGGCAGCTATTGAAGTACTGCTTCATAATGTTCATGGATCATACCATGGACTCCCGCGTACGGCAGGCTGGGGATACCCGGAACCCTATACAAGAGATTTGATGTTTTCCATATTTGGAATTGGTGTTTCTGAGAATCAGAAGTTAATAGAGAGTATACGGAAGGTTCTGGAAACTCTGTCAGCAAATCAGACAGACCATGGTCATATCCCCTCGCTGGTACATGACAGGGAAGACCGTGGATCAAGTGATACAACTCCTT
>Ga0299912_10004199_pt1 | contig 11769 bp, 7 predicted proteins | sample RVTome_2_FD_207667 | JGI IMG/M metagenome (GOLD analysis project Ga0299912, IMG submission 207667) | Soil microbial communities from uranium-contaminated site in the Upper Colorado River Basin, Wyoming, United States - RVT95D214 (version 2) ... | reverse complement strand
AACCTCTTATTTTTCTTGTTCGTGCTCGTGTGCATACCCGTGTTCGTGCGGGATGTTGACCGGCCGTAAGGATCCTATCGCCCACCCGGTCACCTCGTTGAGACTCGGATGCACCACCATCGACCGGTAAATGGGGAAGAAGGACCCTCCCTCTGGGCACGCACGGCGAATTTTTGGGATGGGAGTCCCGCCCTTTTCCAGTGGCGGCACGCACGTGAAACCCGCATTCATCAAATACACGAAAGGTTGGATGAGCGTCTCTGCCTGCGGACCGACCACGTGGGCTCCCAAGATTTGATAACTTTTGTCCACGATGAGTTTGAAAAACCCGTCATCGGCATCCCCGCGCTCGTACCCCATTGCAAACCCTTTCGCGACCGTGGAATAGTTCTTGTGCGCAACGTAAATTTGGTGGCCTGAAGCGATAGCCTCGGCCTCGGTCATCCCCACGTGCCCGATCTGGGGGTCGGTGAAAATAACCCAAGGCACTGCAGAATAGTCCACTCGCACCTTAGTATTTCCGATTACGTTCTGGGCGCATATCTCTGCCTCTGTGTTGGCCTTGTGCCTGAACTGGAATAACCCATTAGCGTCCCCGATGGCCCAGATGTTCTTTTTCGAGGTTTCCAAGAATTCATTCGTCTTGATCCACCCGCGAGGGTTGACTTCTACTCCGGTCTTCTCCACCTGGAGGATGTCTGCATTCGATTTCCGCCCCCCTGCGATGAGGATTTCCTGCGCCTTCACGTCTTGCCGCTTTCCTGTGGCGGTTTCTTCAATGGTTAATACCTTCAGGTTACCTTCTTTCCGCGTTGCTACTGCCTTCTTGTTCAAGAGGACACTCATGCGCTTCTGGAAGACCTTGAGCAGCAGGTCACTGACTTCGGGTTCTTCCGTGGTCACGAGGCGAGGTAGCATTTCCACGATAGTCACTTTCGTTCCGAACGCTGAGAACATATGGGCAAATTCCGCCGCGATGACACCCCCGCCGATAATGATCAAGCTTTCATAAGGTTTCTTGGGAAATTTCTCGCCGAAAAAGCTCTCATTGGTGACATAACCAACCTCTTCGATGCCTTGGATGGGCGGGATGAAGGACCGGGCGCCTGACGCGAGCACGATTTTTTTCCCCCTAAATTCCTCGCTATCCTTCCCTCCTTCGTGCAATTTTACTTTCATCGTATATTCGCCGGTGAATTCCGCCACGCCCCGGAATACCTCCAAGTTCGGAACCTTGGAGATACCCTTCTCCATTTCCTCGCTCTCGTCAATTTGGGACCACATGCGCTCGGTAATCAAGTCCCAGTCAAGCTTATCCAATTTAAGAAACACGCCCACTTTCTTCGCGTGCTCGGCCAAGCGGATGACGTCTGCGGGATAAATGAGGACTTTGCTCGGGATGCATCCGCGTGTCAAGCACGTGCCCCCTAATTTGGCGTCTTCCGCGAGTCCACACGTAAGTCCCTGCTCGAGTGCTTTATTTAACACCGTCAATCCCACGCCGCTGCCTACTATCACAAGGTCAAACTCTTTCATTCAACTGCCTCCTGACTCGGAAATGCGAGATTTTCTTGAAAATAGTCAAAATAAGTTATAATGGTTTTTGCTTTTGAAAAAAAGGGGAATGGGGAAGAATTGAGGGTAATCTAGGCATTTGTTTCCTTTTGCCACGCGCGGAAACCTAAGAGTCCGAGGACGACCAATGTAAGGAATTCGAAGAAGGGCACCCAGTGAAATACTGGGAAACCGAATATGATGTACGCCATAAAACCGAGACCGAGGACGATGGCGCCCACGGACATAGCGATGAGGATGTGATCAAGTAGTTTTGATTTCATTTCCCCAATATGGGTGTGCCGTGGCATATTTTTACGTCCTAATAATATTCTCCGATTCTATCCCCGAATTTCTTGAACTCCTTGAGGACCTTTTGTATCCGTTTCCGGTTACCTAGCAAGAGGCGTATTTTCTCAAGCTCGTCGACATCGGACCCCAGTTGTCGATTGACTTGCTTGAGCATCGCTTTAACCTCGTTGACCCTCGCTTGCGCCTCAAATAATAACTCGTCTTTGAGGACCGTCACGTGGAGGCGCGTGCGCCATTTCTCGTTGCGATAATACCAGAGGAACGCGGATAGAATCACGAGGCCGAGGATACCAACCACGTCGAGAAAGTGCGGGTACGCAGCATCTGGAAATTCGTAGAGGACTGGTTTGGGTTCCGGTTCAGCGTAGGTAACGTTAATAGGAATGAGGAACACTTCGCATGGGAAGGCAGCAGCATCGACATAAATCGTGACATAATGCATACCCGTTGCGTTATCCCAAAGAGTGTCGAATTGGCCGACAAAATTATACCCATCGCTATGGAACAACGGAAGGACCGGGAGCTTGAACCCCATCAAATCGACTTGAAGCATGTCGCCAGAAGAATTGGCAAATCCGCTCAAATAGATGACTTTCTTCGTAGAATTTTCCTTGTAGAGCCCGATGGCTTCGAGATTGATGTACATTTGTTGTCCCAGGTCAATCGTAATGGGACGTGAAGGTGTCGTAGTCAGATTCCAAGTAAACTTGCGCTCGAAGAACCACTGCATAATTTCTTGCGCGAACCCGGTGTTATTCCCTTCACGCAGGTGAAGCGCATTGAACGCATCCTTGTCGCCTATTGCCACAATTTTTCCAAGACCCAGTTTTGAAATTGCGATGGGTCCCGAACTCGCACCCGGGGCGCAGAGAATCTGAGCCGATCCTTTTGCTGTGAAATTGACCGGATCATAGAGATAGATGTCCCCACCTCGAGGAAAAATGGCGTCATTCGTGCGATTTGTCGAAGAGACCTTAACAATCCCAGAATTGTTTCCCGTGATTTCGAGGTCAAATTGTTTTAACAAGGTATTAAGGGATGTCACGTTGTTCTCCGTATCATTCTCGGCCCAGACGAGCAGGTGGCCGCCTTTTTCTACCCACGCGGTAATGTCGGCTATCTCCTGGGGTTTGAAAGGACTTTCCGGGTCGCAGACCACGAGCACGTCAAAGAGCTGGAGAATGTCATGATTGGTCGTATTCGTCGTGAGGATGTTACTGCTTAGCGAGTAAGGCCCGAGAAACTTATCCAAGAGGGCGCCAACGGCGGGCGAACTATTCATTGCAGCTAAGTCAAATCCAAATTCCGTGAGGTTGAGCGTGAGGTAGGGCACGACCGTCATCGTAGACGCGCCCTTGTCCTTGAGATTGGCCCACACTTCCCGCACCTGGTAAAAATTGCCATAGGTGGAGTCGAGCCGCTCGTCCCACCCGAAATCGATAGTCGTATTACGAACGCTAATTGTCAAGTTGTTGTGGATGAAGTCGAAGAAAATCCGGCCCCGATTTTCTGCTATTAGAAACACCACAGGTAACCTATTGATCACCGGCACTCCTGGCCTGAAAAAGGTCAGGGTCCCCGTCATATTACTACTTGCCCCGAGAATGGGAACAAGCGCCATCCCTACGAGGTTGCCATAACCGTTCGTGATGTTCACATTAGTTTGGTTGAAGGAAAAGAGACTTTTCGCTTGTCCTTCATAACCGAATTGGAGAGAATCTTGCCGGCGCACAGAAATGATGGTTATATTAAGGATGGCAAGATCGCCCGGGTGTTTGAGCATAAAGGGTTTGACGGGAAGACGCATCGGAGTAACTAACATCACTTCATCAGCAAAGTTATTGTATTTTTCTTCCGAAATGATGAAAACGTTGCGCGCGAGGTAGTTGTTCAGGAAGCTGGTTTCGGTTACGTTGCCTAATAATCCATTAATGTCCGCCGCACCCCACGCGCAAGAATACGCGCCCTCATCGATGGGTTTCCATTCAACGTTGATTGACACGATGGAGAAGGGTTCTAGGTTAGTTATTTTTGTATAGATGAATTTCCCGTCAATTTGACCAGTGGTTAAAGTCCGGTTGGCGACAAATAATATATTGGCACTCGCAATGGTTGTGTTTCCAATATTGATATAGCGGGCGTTCGCGTGGAATTGCTCATTCAGGTATCCAATTCGCGGGGTATTTGTATCAAGGATTATGATATCGGTCACGTTAAATTGCATCACATTGCTCGTGATACGTTGCATTTGGTCATTGAGTACATCGAATGCTGTTTCATTAGTGCGTGCGAATCCAAGTCCGAATACGCCTGTGAATACCTCGTGTGAATGATTGGTTAACTCCTCCGTTATATCCCAGCGCATCGCCCACCCGGGATCGTCAGTCCCCTCGTTATAATGACTTCCATTGGTTAATTGCGCGTGGTGCAACGTGATGTTAAATAACAGGTCGATGCTATTGGCAATTTCCCACCCACTATGGTTGTGCGTGGTGGAATTGAACCCCATCGCCCCCCACGGTTGGTATCCATAGGTATCGTTAAAAGCGGTCCCATTATCCTTGTCTATCGCATAGAGCATTTGATTAGTCTCGTTGTATTTTACCGTGTCGTCAATGCTGAAGTTCATTATATCTTCCATGCTCCCGATCTGGTTTATCGTAGAATTGAGGGCGCCGAATTCATTCACGAATAAATCTGCCTTGAAAAAAGAATAGAGGGTCAGGTTGCGGATGGGTTTGGAACCCGTGTTGATGAAATGAAAATTCAACTTGTATGCATTGATACGGTTCGTATACTTAACTGGATCGATTGAATAGTCATACGTTTCTGCCACGATTATGAGCATAAGAGGGCCGAATTCCAGCACGCCCGCATAACGCCGGTATTGTTCCCGCCCCATCGATAGGTCCGAGGCGAGGTGCATCTCTCGAAGTACCTGAAATTCCGATAACCAGTGGAACGACTTGTTGTCGCCGGGATTTGGTAAAAGACTTTCCAAGTCAATAGCCCCCATTAAACCCCCATTCCCACTAGAAGGGTCTTTTTCAAGGTTGTAGCAGACGCCAAATTGATTGAGAGGGAGGAAAACCTGGGAGAAGTTTGTAGCAGAACCATTCACGATGATGGCCGCCGTCATCATTGCCTGGGTGCTCATCATCACAGCCGAATCCCAATATTGCCAATCTGGATCGAGAGAATAATCCTCAGATATGTTAAGAGAATCGATCGAAAGCAGTGCGCCGGGGTACACGAGGGGCGCAGACACGGGGAAGTTATAGATTGACCCGATTTCAAGATATCGGTTCAAGTAGTCGTACGCAGCATACACGTCAATGAGGCCGGCGCCTTCAGCATTTTCATCTCCGAGAATGGGACGCGCGGTTCGCCTTAACGCGATTTTCATTAACGCGGGGGTGACCGTGGGAAATACTTGGATGAGGAGGGCAATAGCGCCAGCGACCACCGCCGCCGCAGCCCCGGTCCCACTAGCACGGGTGTAGTTTTCGTTTTCGTTTTCGGTGATTGGAGTGCCATAATTTGCCGATGGGAGTGACCCATTCGGGAGAGAGAATCCCGTTGTACCTCCGGACTTGAATCCAGGCACTTCTATACCTCCCATATTGAAACCGTCAAAACTAAAGGCACCCAAAGATCCGATGGAACCGTCACTTGCAAAGATTTTCGCCCGAGTGCTTATGAGATTTACACCAGGGGCAATCACGTCAGGACCGGTACGGAAGTCAAATCCTGGGCCTCGAGAGGAAAAGTCAGCTACTGAATTACTCGGAGAATTGTACGCCCCCACGCAGATCGCTTTCATCGTTTGGCCGGGACTATCTAAACTCATGTAGGCAGGTCCTTCATCGCCCGCAGGTACCACAACGAAGATCCCCTGATCCGCCGCTGCATTAAGCGCAAGGGAGATGGGATCAAGGTACAAACCGGGGAGGTATCCGCCGAAGAAAATGATGTCCGCCCCGTGGGAAATTGCCCACTCGATGCCAGAGATGATGATCGACCAGTAAGTAATCCCCAAGGGATCAAAGATTTTCACGGAGAGGTAATACGCTCCCGGCGCAACCCCTACGAACGATTCATTCCAGCAACCCGTACCGCAGGCGATGCCCGTATGAAAAGTCCCGCGTCCTGTAAAATCCGTGTAATACAAAGTATCATCCGGAAGCATCGAGACCGCCCCGAGGAATTTGGGGTCCGTTGTGTTGACAATTTCGTCAAAATCATCCAAGTCCCCGCCAACTAATACTTCACCGGTGATATCAACGCCCGAGTCGAGGATGGCGATAACGGCACTACTCCCGTTCTTGTTCCCGCCGGGAATATCGGCCTCGTAAAAGGCGTTTGCGTTGATTAATTGAGTGAAATTTACGAATCCCTCCCCCCCACCAGCGATTAATGGCGTAAAATCGACATCTGCTGCTTGGCAGGTGCCATCTTCCCAGAGGAACTCGATGAAAGGATTTTTCGCGAGCTCTGTGAGGATTGACGAATGTACCCGCGCGGAACACCCTGGAATAATGGAGTAAATCGTCTTAACTTGAAGGAATCCACTTCTTTCGTAGGAGGAGAGCATTGCGTTGATAGTGGATTTTGCCTGCTTTTTGAATTGAATGATGATGTCAACCCACCGGCTTTCATTACTCGAGGCGAGTGTTTGAAGGGCAGAAGACATTTTCTGTTCTGGTTTTTCTATACCGTTGGTTTCGCTTGCGGCATTTGGCAGATTTGCGATCAAAAGAGGTCCAAAGAATAGGATCAAGAAACCTATCGCTACAAGTTGCCTCTGGTATTTCCTCAATCTATCTCTCCTCACTAAGACTTTTCTTGGCGTTTTCACTATGCTGGAGCGCTGATACGTAAGTAAAATAATCGATCATGTCGATTGCGACTTTTAATTCTGCTTGGTGGACGGCGATGTTGTGATCTTCTAAGGTTTTTAATACGCGGTCGGTGATTTCCCTGCTCGGTAAATCCGAGAGAATCCTGACTCGTTCGCCTCGTTGGATGACGAAAGCCACTCCCTTTACAGCTCGCATTAGGTCGACCGCATCAAGACTCACGGATTCCAGGGTTATTTCGAGGGCATTACCACCCCCCGGGAGTTTGGCCTTCAACTCCTGGGGTGAGCCAAAAGCGTAGAAGCCGATTCCGCTCAAAAATATGGCCGCCTTGTCACAATATTCAATTTCATCAAGGTAGTGGGAGATCACGCAAAGCGATATCCCATATTCCTTGTTGATGAGGTCTAAATATTCCCACAACTCGTATCGTGCGAGGGGGTCGAGGCCCGAGGTGGGTTCATCGAGAAAAATAAGCTTGGGGTTATGCACCATCGAAATTGCGATCGAAACCCGCCGTTTTTGCCCTCCCGAGAGCGTGTCCACAGGTTGGTTCGCCTGCGCTGCGATGCCAAGGTCCTCGAGGATCTTTTTTCCACGCTGGATGAGTATCTCTTCCGGAATCCCATATTGCCGCCCGAAAGACACGATGTTTTCGAGAGCGTTGAAATTGCCATACATCCGTGAAAGTTCCTGAGGGATGTATCCAATAAACGGGGCGATGAGCTTGGTTTTTTGACCATCCATACCAAAGACTTTGATTTTGCCGCTATAGGGGAATTCCCCGAGGATCGCTTTTAGGGTCGTGCTTTTGCCAGCGCCGGATTCCCCTATTATGCCCATAATGTCCCCACCGTTAATGGAGAAGTTCACGTCATGGATGATTGTTTTGCCGCCAAGATCGACCTTGACACCTTTCACTTCGAGCACGTTCTCCGTCAAGCGTAATTCTTCTCCAATCTCAAAAAGGATGTAAGTGGGGTGGAGTTTGTCGATGCCTTTTTGCGCAACCTGCATAATCCATTCTCGAGTCAACATTACTTTGTATTCTTCATTCAACGGTTCATCAGGATTGAATGCATCCTCGATTTCTACGAAAATTTCTTTTGCCGCGATTTTTTTAATTGTTCCCGAAATCGTGCAGCGGATAGCCTTGTTTCCTGTAACATAGATTCCCTCAACTAAACACGTGATTGCATATTTTTGGAGGAAGGTTTCGAGCCAAGAGAGTGCTTTATCATACTCTCCAGCTCGGAAGAAGATCCGATCCTGATTATCTCGGATAAACGTGTTGCGGAGGAGAAGGTTCTTGTAGGTTATTTCCTTAATTGTCGCTTCTTTCGTCTCAGGATGGGTGATGTGGATGATTCTTCGCCCTATGAGAATTTCATCTCCTCCTATCTGTCCCCCCGTAAGCATGATATAAACTTCATTATCAAAAGTTTTCCCCGTCCAATGCTTGAGTAATTGTCCGTCACCATGGAATAATTTCTGGTTCTGCTTCCACGTCCCGGAGATTTCCAAGTTGATGAGATACGATTCCCGTTCCCTAATCCATTCTAACGCGTCATCAAAGATAGCTGGACTAAAGACGGACTCTTCAACGATTTCTTCGAGATTTTCTTTCGATTTTTCCATGGTTTGTTTCCACCGACTCACTAGCGAATTATAATAATGGTTTTCTCCGGTAAAAGACAGCGATGCTAAGGATGAAAAATCCCAGGATCCAAGCGAGGGTATATAGCGTGGGAAGAATCCCCGAGACAAAGAAACTTTCCCCGCGCATGACTTGGTTCAGAATCAGCGCCATGCCATTATACATGGGGAAGATACTGAGAATTACGGGGTCTTGCAGGAATAGCATTATGATCATCTGGAATAAAAATATGAAGATGAAAAATTGCAATGCGGAGAGGGGGGTTTTTACTATGGCGGAGATGGCGAGTCCCAAGCACACACCTGAAAGGCCTATAAAAGCAAGGATTCCGAAGAGCAAGAACGGCGATCCAATCGTTGTCAACCCGACAAGACCGTAAGAAAGTCCCGTGAGAAGTGCGCTCTGGGCAATGATCATAAATTCATTCGCGATAAGTTTTGCGGTCACAATTTCGAGCCTGCTTGCGGGCGTGAGGAGCATTCGGTCCTTGGGCACGTCTGCCACGATGGATTGGGCAGTGGTTAGGGCGGCAATCGCGAAAATGGTTAAAGGGAAAAAGATGGGGGCGGTTTGGAAGATGTTTTGTGCGTGGTCAGGCATACCCACTTCGGTGATTTGCTGGTCAAATACACCTGTGAGACCGAACCTTGCCTTCGTTTCCTTTTGGAGGTCTGTCACCACGCTTTGCGCTTTTTCTAAGATGATGCTATTCAACGTGTCAAATTTCACCGTGAAAACACCCGGGAAATGTTTTGAAATATCGTGTTCTAACCCGTCTGGGAGAACAATATACGCGTTAATCAACCCAACACCAAGTAACCTATCCAGTCCCGTGATATCGTCCCCTAAAACAAATATCGCTTTCCCATTCGTTTGCATCTCTAGCATAATATTTACCATTTCTGCCGACAAATCAATGGCCATTCCCTCGCTCTGGTCCAGATCGATGTATCCGATTCTTGGTTTTTCGTCACTCTCTGTGCCAGGACTCGTTCCACTGCTGGAGCCTTCGCCTCCCCCACCAGTCCCAGCACCCCAAGGGGGCGGTTCTACTGAGATTACTAATATTATTGGAAGGGCAAAGATGATGATCATCGCAAATTTGTCCTTGAGGAGGAGACGCAACTCTTTGATAACTAGCCCCCAGATTCTCTTCCTGCTATTACCGGGTTTTTTACCAGAAGACGGGGTTTCTCTCATATTGATGCCTCTCTCAGACAAACTCCTTCTTTCCGTATTGGAAGTAGAGTAAAGTGACTCCGAAAATCACCATGTTAAAAAGGCCCAAACCGAGTAGTTGAGGCCAAATGTCTAGTAGTGTTTGTCCCCTTTCCGCGAGGTTGCTATAACCAACTCGGGCGTGCTCTAGAGGAATCACTTGGAGCACACCTTCCGTTCGGATCATGAACACGAGGACAACGAAGATGATGAAACTAAATAAAAACATGTAAGAAGCCTGCAAGCGGGTCTTAGATATGGCGGAAAATAATATTCCGAGAGTGATTCCGCTGAGAGACGTTAACAATAACAGGATAAATAAATCGAAGAAGGTTGAGTGTGGGATGAGGCCAAATCCAAATTCCATTATGACAAGTAAGACCAGAATTTGAAGGATAGCCATTATCAAGTAAGCAGCAATTTTGGCAATAATTACCTCCCCCCGGAACGTGGGGGTGGTTAAAATCCGCTTGAGGGGAATATCCCCCACAATTGCCTGTGAGGCTGTTAAGTTAATCGTGGCGAACAGCAGGAGGCCGATCATGAGGGGGGCTGCCGCTTGGAGGATGGTTAATCCCTTCTCTGGTTTGAACTCGGGGAAGTAGAACAAATCTCGTTCATAGACACCGTTTTCAATCTGATAGGCAACGATCCCTTGGAGAATTATTGCAGTCGCAGATACTTTTTTGTAGAAATCGATTGAATTGATGTAAATCGGCAAGTCGGTGGTGCCATTTGTTAAAAGGGTCTGTTCGAATCCTGTATGAAGAATAATGTATGCATCCAACGCGTTAGTAGTGATATTTCCTTCGCACGCTTCGAGTGTTACCCAGGACTCATTATAATTCGAATGCACGTTAGCCCCCTCCACGCCAGCAAATAACTGCACAAATTGCACGGATCGGTTGGAATGGTCGTAATCTACAATCCAGACGGTTGCGGCGACATTTGAAAAAGGTTCCTGTCCCGTACCGATCACGGCAATGCAGAACACGGGCACGAAGAATAAAATTAGTAATGACACCTTGTCTTTTCGGAGGGTGTCGAGTTCCTTCCGCAAGAGGCCAAAGATGCGTTTCCTCCGCTCGCGGAGGGACTTGACTTGTGAAACATCCATAGCCATAGAAAACACCCGCACTCATAGGTCGTGCGATTTTCCATCTAAATGCGATTACATTCTAATGCGAAAGGAATATAGCTGATAGCGCTTATTAATCTTGTAGGTGCGTCCGCGTTGCGTTCACAATTGATTTAAAATTAATTGTGAAATCGTAACCCACAACCTAAAGTAATCGATCTGGAATTTACGAATAAAAGACCCAGATTATAAATGGAGTCAATAAAATCAAGTTTTGAGACTCAATACATTTAGGAAGAGTAAGTTAATATTATCAACATCTCTACGTCTTTAACAGAATCAGGCAAAAGAAGGTCTCTGATAGTGTCGGATGAACGAATTTTAACTCACCTTAGAGAGTTGATCGTCAACTACGGTCAGAAGCAACCTGACGTAATTGGACAGATAGTTATGGCATATCCCGCAGGAGTGCCCATAGCAAACACTTGGGAAGGAGAAGTAGATCCAATTTTAATTGGAGCTATCTCAGCAGCAGTGAAACTAACCTTCCAGCACCTCTGCGACAATTTAAAGAAAGGGAATTTACGCAGAGTGTTTATCAATAGTGAAAACGGCAAGGCAATCATTCAGAATGCAGGACCTAAAGCAATTCTCACGACTATGGTGAACGAGGATGCAGATCTTTATAGTGTTGCATTCACACAAGCCGATTTAGCAAAAAAAATCGAGCAACTATTAAAGAAATGGGAACCCGCATAAACAAAAGAGGAGACATGTGAAGATATGCAAGGAGAAACTATACTTGAAGAATTGCGTGAGATCGAGAATGTAACAGATATTAATGGTTGTTTTCTGCTTCGCGCGATAGATAATGCAATTATTGAATCAACAATCCCATTGAAAATACATGACGATATTCTATGGGAGATTGCAGTTCTCCGGGATACTTTTCAGCAATTTGCAACTGGCATCAAACAAGGTACACTTAAAGATATCACTCTCGAAGGAGAGCGGGGATATATTTTCATCCATAACTTACCCCCACATTTTATATTACTCGCAATGGGCCCAAAACAGATCAATTTGGCCTA
>Ga0299912_10004198_pt1 | contig 11772 bp, 8 predicted proteins | sample RVTome_2_FD_207667 | JGI IMG/M metagenome (GOLD analysis project Ga0299912, IMG submission 207667) | Soil microbial communities from uranium-contaminated site in the Upper Colorado River Basin, Wyoming, United States - RVT95D214 (version 2) ... | reverse complement strand
AGCGGATCGAATAAGTTCTCCCGCATCAGCCTGAATATGCTTTTACCGCTTACAATTTCCATGACTTTGCCGGCAAGGTCATATCCCATCCCGTTATATTCATGCACTTTCCCGGGCGTAAGATACTCAAGCCCGTTCGCTATAACATTATCAAGCCATGGATTATGCATTCCGCCCCACTCTTCATGTCCGTACAATCCTGTCGTATGCGTAAAGCATTGCCGCAGTGTAATTACCTTCTCGCCGGTAACAGGATAGTCGGGCAGAAACTTGCCGGCAGGATCATCAATGTTTATCAATCTCTGATCCACGAATTGTGCAAACATCAGCCCGGTCACCAACTTCGTCAGAGAAGCCATTTCCGTCGGGCTGTTACGTGTTAACCGCCCCCACGTCCATTGACCAAACGGTTCATGAACAATGACAACTCCATGACGGGCGACAAGCGTTATGAAGGGCTCACCGCTTTCCTCAAACCACGCATGGCAAACCTCACGTATTTTCTCTGCGGTCCCCGGCTTGAATCCCGCTTCTTCTTCCGTACCTTCACGAAGGACCGGTGCTTTTTTTGATTCAATCCTTTGCGGCATTTTCAGTGCCGGATATTTGTTCTCCACGCCCAATATTTTTCGCTTGAGAGCAAGATGATAATCGTGATCGCAAATTATCGGCGTATCGGTCAATGCCGGCTTCGCTCCCGTCATCTTCATCTCCTGTAAGTAGGACATTAATATCGCACCATCCTGTTGACGCAATATCGACAGCAGCACCGTTCTTCCCGCAAATGCAGCGATTGCATCCTCATGTTCTTTCCACACGGCTCTATCGATACCGTCAACAGGAATAAAATCCAAAAAGGCACTGGGTCTCTCACTCCAGCCAAACCAGTTCCTGGGACGGCAATAGACGGTGGAAGCTCTTCGGATTATCTTGTCTTCCGGTGTTTTGGCTTCCACATAAAAAGTATAGCGACCCGGTTCTTCAGGAGCGTTTACTTCATTGAGTTCGCTGTTGAACCATCTCGCTTTGAGAGGAAACTTGCCCATGACCTTCTCAACAAAGTCCGGCCGGTCCCAATCGAGTTCCGGGAACTTGCCCGGCTCGAAAGTATAGTCCCATGAATTGCCCAATTTCGGTACAACCCGGCAGTTCAGAAACTCTCTGACCTCCTCTCGCCTGTTTATCTTACTTGCCTGCTCATCTGTGAGTTCCGCCTTGTCTTCGACAGCATGAATCTGAGTGCCACTAATGAAGAAGACTGCAAGTAAAGTTAAAATACCCAACGACAATCTGATTTTTTTCATCTGACAGGCCCTTTCTTGAAGAGGTATTTGTTATTTACTGTTCTTAGAGTGGGTGCTTCACTTTATCCTGACCAGGGGCGGCAGCTTTCCGGCGAGCCCCACCCGGGCACCCTTGATAATCATCACGCCGTCAACGCCTTCGATGGCGGAGATTTTTTCCAGCGCCGCGTCGATATCTTCAACAGTCCTGACAAGGTTCGCGGCCCCAGTAGCGGCTGCGTCCGCCAGCGCGGCATCTTTCGCTACAACAGTGGCAAGATCACACTCACCCAGGCTCATCGAGTGCCCCATTTTGCCCGACGAAGAGCATATCGAAATTGGTGTGTCATCCGCCTGCAGCGAAAATGCAAGCCGGTCGCCCAGGTCGGCCGTGCCGGTCTTGAGGCCAATGATTACCGGCTCGACGGCACAAATATAAATATCCCCCCCGTTGTCCACAATCACCTCGCGGGCCCCGGCATCGAGAGCCGCCAGGCCCGCATACTGCGCCATTGCGCCCGCGACCGCGGCCATCGGCCCGACACCAGCAAGCCGGGCGGCCCGGGCCATGCTTCGCGCAACATCAGGCGCGCCGGCAAGCAATTCAACCGGCTCGAACGACCGGCGAAAATCCGGATGGCGGCCGATATATTCCTCCAGTATATGCCGCTGCCGCACGATCTCGGCTGTGACGGCTCCGAACTTCTCGCAACAGATGCGGAAGACCGCCTCCCGATAAGTAAAAGTCCTGTAGGTTCGTTTGTGACTCATGAAAAAATGCCAGTTGGAGGTTACAGCCTCAAAACCGAAAGCTTTGGGGATGAAATTCTATGACATTTACCATACCCAAGCTGCGCCTGAGGCTGCCGCCAAAGCTTTTCAAAACGCCGAAGCGAGCGCGTCGAACGGGCAGACACGAATGCATGCCAGGCACTCGATACAGTCGGCCTCGCTGTAAATGACCTCTCGCGTCTTCTTGTCGTCTATACGCAGGGCGCCTGTGGGACAGTGGGTAATACAGTGCCCGCAGTGGGTACAACTATTTTCGTCACGTGTCACCCCCTTGCCGCTGTAGTTGATGGAAACATTGAACGTTTTTAAGAAGGCCATGGCCCGCTCGATATCCTCTTCTGTCCCGGTGACATCCAGCACGAGATAGCCTTCCTCCTCCGGTGTAACCTTCGCACGATACACGTTTACGATTAGATTGTAATCCTTGACCAAATTGTAAATTATCGGCTTCTCGCATTCGCATCGCGGAAAGAACAGCATCAATTTCCTTGTTATGGTTTCACTCATGACGGTTTCTTCCTTGTCACAAGGGGTTTCATTTTTTTATCTTTAGGAAGAGGCGCAATCGGCTCGGCAAGCCGGAAATCGCCCCGCCTGATCTCATCGGCAAGCAAATTAGCAATCTGAAGCGCCTTGTAATAGGATGACAGCGAGCCTACCGCCACCTCTTTGCCTTCCACTTCGATCCGGCCGCTTCGCAATTGTTCGTAGTTGACGTAGCATATGACCTTGCCGGTATTCTGCGGATAGTCCTGGCTGTAGTCAACTACGGGCGCCGGAATGTCACGGTCTCGCACGCAGGTTCGCTTCAGCACATCTTCGTTCAAAATGGGAATAGGCACTCCGACTCCGAGCGCCAGTGACACGCCGTACCCGCGAAAAGTCACTCCCCTTACGAACTCCGGACGCATCTGCTTCATGTCGCAGGTCAGTGCCAGAGTCCCCGCCCCTCCTTTCGGAATCCCGCCGGGCGTTCTCTCGACGCCGCCGGCGTGCTGAGTCCCCTCGGCGTAAACGTGCCCCTGGGCGCCGGCCATCCAGACTTTGGTTCCCACGCCGATTACATCATAATAAGGATCGTTGAGCAGCGGCGACAATTGACCCGCAGAGCAGTAATTCGCGTTTTTCCTGCCAGGCTCGAGAATTCCCATGTAGGTATATATCTTTTGGTCCGAATCGTTGACTGCCACGTTATAGTTCTGGTAGCAGTTTCGCGGATTTACCATAATGGCCTGATTCAGGTCGTTAATGGTAAAGTACGTGCGGATCTCGCGCAGCGGGTAGCAGTCGGTTCCGTAAGAAAGCGCGAACAACTGAAGTTTCCTGCCCGCGACGAGGTCCTCGATCACATGGCCGCCGCCGTAGCGAAACTCTCCCGGGTGGTACATGTTAGCCGGGTCGCCGTGCCGCAGTTGCGTTGCGCCAAGGTAAACATCGACAGCGGCAATACCCGTGTAGACAAGAACATCCTCGACCCAGGCTTCCGACATTCTGATTTTGGGTTTGGAATGCCCGAAGTTGAGAAAGCATCCCGAAGAACACATTGGGCCAAAAGTTGCTGTAGTGACGACATCGACTTCTTTCGCGGCCGCTGCAAGCCCCTTCCTGTCTACGTAGTCGATGATTTCATCGGCAGTAAGAACGACAGCCTTGCCCGATTCGATGCGATCGTTGATTTGTTCGTATGTTTTCATAATTCTGTCGGCTCCATAAATCGAACTCTATATGGTCCGGATTTATTGCATAAAGTGAAAAATTCCAATATATGCTTCTCGGATGGCCTTGTCAATGTTGACTTACAGTTAGAATCACCCAAATTTACCAGGGGATTATTAATATAATCCGCAATCGATCATCTGCCTGCCTGACAAACCTCCATAAATCACGCGATATTCGCCGGAAGATTACGGGCCGATTATCGGCTTGACTTACGAACACCGGAAACTTAAAATCGTATGTTATAATTACTAAAGAATTTATAGTAAGAAACCGAAAGTTTTTCTAACGTAAAAAGCATCGAGGTTGGGATTTTTATAACGCATAAATGAGATCGAAAAAGACGAAATCTACTTCAATACTCATTGTTTTGCTCATTTATACAGTCATGGCGGGCAATACATCAGGCGAGCTTGCGCTTTGTATAGGCGCTAATGGGCACGTCGCCCTGGAGCCGGCCATTCATCAACATTGTCATAACCACCCGCATATCGAACAGAACGATCCGTCTTCGATGGGACATGAACATGACGGGCATTTGGAAAGTCCCCATTGCAAGCCCTGCATCGACATCCCGATTTTCATTGGCCCGACCGAAAATCGGCTTCCGCTAAAACCGGTCAAGCCGAATCCGAATACACTTGTCTGTTTTTTAGAGCCGGTGGCAATTTCCGATTACCAATTTACACTACCGGCCTTTCCCCACTGGTTTTACCCCGCCACAGATGAAATTCGCTTTTTGCGCTCCATTATCATCTTAGTGTAGTCTTACAAAATCATTCCGAATTTGTCTTAAGAAAGTCTCGATGAAGGCCGTTGCGGTCTTTTGTCGGCGGCTTGTAATTTCTCCAATCGGAATCAAAAAACTCCATCGAAGATTTTTGGGGAATTTCGTACATGTTAAACAAAAACTCTATATTTCTAATAATCTCAACGGCGATTGTATTTTGCGGCTGCGGCCATCAGAATGACAAGGCTGCTGCGTTTGCAGGAATCGAACCGATACAACAGAAGCAAACCGAATACACGCCGGACAAAACGAACGCAAATGTTGCTCCGGCCGCACAACCGGACAACCTCACAGGTACAATAACTTTGCAGGACGCCGTTGCTCTTGCATTGATTAACAATCCCAAACTCAAAGCGTTCTCGCTGGACATAAGGGCTGCCGAGGCACGAAAACTTCAGGCCGGCCTCTTGCCGAATCCCGAAATCGATGTGGAAGTTGAGGAATTCGGGGGCACAGGCGACCGGACCGGTTTTGATTCCTCGCAAACCAGCATCCAGATCGCTCAGTTGATCGAGCTGTCGGACAAACGCTCCAAGCGGACGCATTTGGCAACTCTTGAAAAAGATCTTGCCGAACTGGATTTCAAGTCCAAACGCCTCGACGTAATGAGTGACACAGCTATGGCATTTATAGACGTGCTGGCGGCGCAGGAACAGTTGAACCTTTCGAAAGAGCTGTTCGATCTTTCTGAAAAGGCTTACTCAACCGTTGCCGAGCGGGTCAGGGCCGGAGAGGATTCTCCCGTCGAGGAGACAAAAGCGAAAATCGCTTTATCAAATACACGGATCGAATTCGAAAAAGCCGGCAAAGAACTGGTTTCGGCGCGTTACCAATTGGCGGCCACATGGGGCAGTTCTAATCCCGCATTCGAAAAGGTTTCGGGAGGATTCTACGACATGTCAGCCACCCCGTCTCTTGAGGAACTGGCCGGTCTGATTTCACAGAATCCGGATATGGCACGCTGGCCGGCAGAAAAAGAAAAAAGCCGTGCCGCTCTGGAACTGGAGAAAGCCAGAGCCGCTTCGGATATAAAACTCGGCGGCGGAATTCAGTATTTCGACGATGGAGATGACTCGGCGTTCATTCTGGGCCTTTCAATTCCCATGCCCCTGTTTGACAGAAATCAGGGAAATATCCAGGAGGCCATGTACATGCTGGCAAAGACCGAAGAGCAGCGCAAAGCAGTCGAAACCGACCTCCGGGCCGCCTTAGCTGAAGCTTCGACAAAGCTCTCAAGCTCATTCAGCGAGATAACCATCATTAAAAACGATGTATTGCCGCTGGCCAGGAGCGCCTTTGATGCCGCCGGCCAGGGATATCGTGAAGGCAAGTTCGAATACCTGGTGGTTTTAGACTCCCAGCGAACATTTTTCGAAGTCAGGGGAAGATACATCGAAGCCTTAGCCGGCTATCACAAAGCAAGGACCGATGTAGAACGTTTAATCGGCCGGGACATCAACAGCGTACAAAATTCTCCCGAAGCAAAAGCTCAGGAAAGTAAATAGGAGGACTTCTTAATGTCAGAAAAAAGACGCCAGAATAATGCTTCTAACATACTAAAAGCAAATAACCTTGGTACGGCCTTGTTCATATTCGTTGTTCTGACCGGAGCTATACTTTGGTTTTCCGGAAACCTGCATTTCGGATCCCGAAGTTTCGCCGACGTTGGGATTCTCGATGCCGGTCATGGAGATGAGCACGAATCTCAAACCAATGAGCCTATATCTCGTGAACATAGTCTCGAAGAAGCTGTGTGTGAGCATGGGATGCGCACGATTGACTGCGATAACTGCCGGTATGAATTAGGCGTGGTTAAACTCCAGCCTTCGGTGGCGAACGCCTTAATCGAAACAACCGTAATTAAGGACACGCCGCGGACGACAATCCTGAAGCTCACCGGCCAGGTGCAGTTGGATAAGACAAGAGTCGTAGATGTGGTATCAACCGGCAGCGGCCAGGTCAAACGGGTGGAAAAGCTGCTGGGCCAGGAAGTGACAGAAGGAGACATATTGGCTGTTATTCACTCGGCTGATTTAGGGGCAGGCAAAGCACAGTTCCTGGAGGTCCAGGCAAGGCTGGAACTGGCAACATCGACATTCGAAAGAGAAAAGGAGCTTTACGAGAAAAAGATCAGCAGCGAGGCCGATTACCTCAGCGCTTCGAGCGAGCTCAAGGCCGCCCAGGCTTATTACGCGGCGGCTGAAAGAAGGTTGCGTCTTTTCGGCCTTGACACCGAGCAAATAAGCACAATCAAAAATGAAAAAGAGAACGGTCTATTTGCAGCCCTGGTGCTTCGAGCACCGCAGTCCGGCACGATTATTGCCCAGAATGTCTCCGCCGGAGCACTGGTCGATACAACTGAGAGCCTGTATACAATTGCCGATCTGTCCAACGTCTGGATATGGTACGACCTTTATGAGAAAGATTTGGCGGTGCTTCACGACCGGCTCTCATCGGGCCGGACGGTCGCCGCAAAGGTTCGGGTAAAGGCCTTCGAAAGCGAAGTGTTCGACGGATTAGTTGACCTTATTGGCAGCCAGGTGGATGAACATACACGCACCGTGAAGCTTCGCGTCCAGGTGAAAAACGAACAGCGCAAGCTCAAGCCCGGAATGTTCGCAGAGGCCGAAATATCCGTTCGGCTCGAAGGCAGCATAACAGCGGTTCCCTCCAGCGCCGTTCTTTCCGACGAAGGCATGGCTTTTGTTTTTCAGCACTGGAAGGATGATTTTTGGGTACGCCGTGATGTGCAGGTCGGAAGAGAGCAGGGAGGCATGGTTGAAGTGCTCAACGGCATACCCGAAGGAGCCACGGTCGTTTCCCGCGGCGCATTTATGCTCAAGAGCGACATCCTGAGAGAAAAAATGGGCGCCGGTTGTGCCGACTAAACGAAAGGAAACCAGCTTATGTTGGACAAATTACTGCACTTTATTCTGCACCAGCGGTTCTTGATTATCCTTGCTTCAATATTATTGCTGGGAGCCGGGGCTATCTCATGGAATCATCTGCCGATAGACGCCTTCCCGGACGCAACCAATCAGCAGGTTATGATTCTTACCGATGCCCCCGGGCTGACACCGACGGAAGTCGAGAGACTGGTGACATTTCCCATCGAGATAAACATGGGCGGCCTGCCCGGCGTCAGACAGGTTCGCTCCCTGTCCAAAATCGGGTTGTCACAGGTCATCATCATTTTCGAAGACAACATCGACACATATTTCGCCAGACAAGTTGTTTTCGAGCGTCTGGCACAGGCGGCGGAACAACTGCCGGAGGGAATTGAGCCGGAATTAGGCCCGATTTCGACGGGACTCGGAGAAATATATCAGTACATACTTGAGGCCGGCTATTACTGTCCCGAGCACAAGCAGGTCTGGTCGCATACGCAAGACAAGTGCTCCGAATGCGGCGATATTCTGACCAGGAGCCAATTCAGCCTGATGGATTTGAGGACGATTCAGGATTGGGTGGTCAGCCCCCAGCTTCGCCGGTTGGCCGGGGTCAATGAAGTGAATAGTTTCGGCGGATTCGTCAAACAATACCACGTGATTCCAGACCCGGCCCTTCTGCTGAAGTACGGAATTTCGCTGAATGACATCCTGGAAGCTCTCGGATCGAACAACGCTAACGCCCCCGGCAGTTACATCGTCAGGGACTTCGAGCAAATCAACGTGATCGCCAAGGGTTTGGCGCAAGGTATCCCGGATATCGAAAGAATCGTGCTCAAAGCAGAGAAAGGAACACCTGTCTATCTAAGAGATGTGGCCGAGATACGGATCGGAAGCCAGACAAGAAACGGAGTTGTCACGAAAGACGGACAGGGAGAAGTCGTATGCGGGATGGTCATCATGCTAAAAGGAAGCAATTCCAAACGAGTCGTAGACCGTGTCCGTGCGGAAATACCGGAAATCCAGAAATCTCTTCCGGCGGGCGTTAGAATCTCTCCATTCTACGACCGGACCAGCCTTATCCAGGCGTGCATTCGGACCGTCTCGACCGCCCTCGGCCAGGGAATCATTTTTATCATCCTGGTTTTGTTCATTGTTTTGTGGGATATCCGTGCCGCCCTAACAGTTGCCGTCTCGCTGCCTTTAACCTCTGCGGCGGCTTTTATACTGATGGATTGGCAGGGAGTAACAGCCAACCTTATGAGCCTGGGCGGTCTCGTAATAGCCATCGGAATGATTGTGGACGGCGCAATAGTTATTACCGAGAACATCGCCCGGCACATGCAGGACAAAGCCAATTCGGATTCGTCCAGAATTGCCGTGACCTTCGAAGCCATACGAGAGGTCGCAAGACCGGTAATGTTTGCAATACTGATCATTGTGGTCGTTTTTCTGCCGCTGTTTACGCTTCAGGCAATGGAGGGCAAGATGTTCAAGCCATTGGCACTGACTATATGTTTTGCCCTTGCGGGCTCGCTGGTAGTATCGCTTACCATCGTACCGGTTCTGGGGTCACTTATAATCAAGCGCTCTACCGGCAGGACGCGTGAAAATCCTTTGATTCGAATCATACATGCGGTTTACACACCCGTATTGATCCTTGCCATACGCGGGCGTTGGATTACGATTGCCGTCGCCGGGGCTCTGATGGTCGGAGCGTTTTCCGTGCTGCCAAGGATTGGAACAGAGTTTTTGCCGCCGCTGGACGAAGGAGCGCTGGCCATAAACGTTGTACGTTTGCCTACCGCCAGTGCCGAAGGTTCCGCCAAACAAGCCTCGGAAATCGAGCGCAGACTGCTTGAGAAGTTTCCTGAGATTACCACGGTCGTATCCAAAACCGGTCGTGCCGAAATCGCTGAAGATCCGATGGGTCCGGAGCAAACCGATGTATTGATTAAGTTTAAGCCTGGTTACGAAAAGGAATTCGGCCGGTCAAAAGAGCAAATGGTGCAGGCAATCAGTGACGAGCTGGCTGCATTTCCGGGAATCAGGCCTGCTTTTTCACAGCCGATTGCGCTGCGGGTAAACGAACTGATCAGCGGCATCAAATCCGATGTGGCCATCAAGATATTCGCGGATGATATTGAAGTCCTGTCCGGCACGGCTGAAAAAATCGCTCCGATTCTCGCAGGCATCAAGGGGGCTAAGGATATAAAGATAGAGCAGCTATCCGGTTTTTCTCAGATCGAGATACAGCCGGACAGAGAAGCCACGGCCCGGCACATGATAAACATCGAGGACATAAACCTGCTCGTCGAAACGGCAATAGGAGGTAAAGTCGCAACCACCGTTTTCGAGGGGCAAAGGAGATTCGCCGTACAAGTCCGCTTCCCTGCTGAAAAACGAGCGGATATCGGTATCATGGAGCAGCTTTTAGTACCCTCTCCGCTGGGCTATAACGTTCCTCTCGGAGAGCTTGCAGCAGTTCGAGAAGTCGACGTGCCGGCCCAGATAAGCAGGGAGGACTCCGGAAGAAGACTTATCGTTGAATGCAACGTCCGAGGCCGGGACATCGGGAGCTTTGTCCAGGAAGCCGGACAGAAACTTAAAGACGTTGAAGACAGTCTGCCGGCCGGATGCAGGCTCGCCTGGGGCGGACAGTTCGAGAACCAGCAGCGGGCAATGGCGCGTCTTAAGATTGTCGTGCCCGTCGCACTACTGCTTGTATTCGTGATGTTGTTCAGCTCACTGAATTCCATCAAAAGCTCGCTTATCATCCTCACAAACCTGCCCTTTGCAGTCGTCGGGGGCATCATGGCCATCTACCTGCTGAAAATACATCTCAGTGTTGCTGCGTCTATCGGTTTTATCGCTCTTTTGGGAGTCGCGGTTGAGAATGGACTGGTTCTCGTCAGCTTCTTCGACCAGTTGCGCAAACGCGGTACGGATGTGTACGACGCCGTCTTAGAAGCCTGCCGACTGCGGGTACGACCCCTGATAATGACCACAATGACCACTCTCATGGGGCTTCTGCCTATGCTCTACGCCACCGGGTCAGGTTCCGAAATTCAGCAGCCTCTCGTGGCGGTGATTTTCGGCGGGCTGATAAGCTCACTGGTATTGACTCTTATCATATTGCCCGTCCTTTACCTGTTGTTCAACCATGACAAAACTGTCGCTGGCGCCGAAGTGACGCAAGCGTAGATGACTCATATTAAAAGGAACGAACAGTCAAAATATGGAAAAGCTCTTAAAAAAACTCGAAGACGTGATATTTAAATTCCCTGGTTTATGCCGGGCAAAGGAATCAACAGTAAACTTTTTTAAGGCTCTTTTCCAGGACATATCCGGTAATTTAAAGTATAAGAACGGCGGCACACCGCGAATAATATGAAACATATAAGTCGAGGCCATTTTTAGCTCGAAAAGCCGGTCGGAACATAAAACGCCATGAGAGCTTTTTTTGTGACAACAGAACAATATCCTTGCCCCGGCAGTAAATAGCAGTATAATAATAACGAGAAACATTTTGAATCGTAATGATCGCGTAGCGAAGCCTTGAAGCAAAAGCACACGGTATAGTTTAATATTCGCCTCAAGACCTATCTTCCGAATCATTTGGGTAGCTATTCTTGTGCTTTTGAAAGTAAAGGTTTATGCATCGTGACAAATTTCACGCCCTGAAAATCGGGAACCTGCAAATCAATCTACCTATAATTCAGGGAGGAATGGGAATCGGCATTTCTCTGTCGGGGCTGGCATGTGCCATGGCCAATGAGGGCGGCGTCGGGGTAATAGCTACGGCCGGAATCGGCCACACCGAAGCCGACTGGGATACGAACCCCAAAGCGGCGGATAAAAGAGCCCTGCAGAAAGAGATACGAAAGGCAAAAGCAGGAACAGATGGAATCATCGGCGTAAATATCATGGTGGCTCTTTCCGACTTTGACGATCTCCTGCAATGTGCCGTGGACGAAGGGGCTGATATTCTCTTTCTGGGCGCGGGCCTTCCGATAAGTCTTCCAAAAACACTGCCGCTCGATCAGCTCAGCGGGCTGGCTACGAGGTTTGCGCCCATAGTATCTTCCGCACGGGCCGCTGAAATTGTATTTAAGGCATGGCAAAAACGATACTCCCACGTTCCCGACGCGGTGGTTGTGGAGGGCCCGCTGGCCGGAGGGCATCTCGGCTTCAAAAAAGAGCAGATCGATAATCCCGACTACGCACTGGAAAGGATTCTGCCGGAAGTTATCGCCGCGATAGAACCATACGAGCAGCGGTTCGGCAGAAGCATCCCGGTAAT
>Ga0299912_10004195_pt1 | contig 11774 bp, 17 predicted proteins | sample RVTome_2_FD_207667 | JGI IMG/M metagenome (GOLD analysis project Ga0299912, IMG submission 207667) | Soil microbial communities from uranium-contaminated site in the Upper Colorado River Basin, Wyoming, United States - RVT95D214 (version 2) ... | reverse complement strand
CAGCCTTCCACCATTGAAGCGGTCGGTAGACGGTAATATGTGGCATTGATCTCTACTGAATTAAACTCCTGAGAATAGATGCCAAAACGTTTGGACTTTGCCAGCCCAGGCGGATATAATACATCCTCCCAATGGTCATAGTACCAGCCCGAAGTACCAATATAAATTGCTGCCTTTTTCATGACTTCAATGAAGTCTATTCTTTCAAAAAGAGATCCGTTACTTTTTAAATAATGCCACCGCTTCTGTTTGAACCAGAACCCAGATCGAATACACTCCGAGAGCAGTACCTAAGGGGATGTTCAGGAGATCAATCGCTGATAATACCAGGATCAAAATTCTGGCCCATTCCTTATGTCGCAATAAACCGATCCCTCCAATAATACTGGGGACTGAAATGATAATTAAAAAAGTGCCCAGGGCAGTACCTACCAACCATAAGATACGCCGGGCTTCATCATCCTGAGATATAATTCCAATGCTGGTTAATAAGATCATCAGGAAAATTCCCAGCAATGCACAAAAGACACTTAATCCAATGTGAAGGATCGCAACGGTGGTGATGTGTTTTTCCATAAGGCTCCTTTCATTAGTCCTATTATTGTCATTTTTATTTAAAGTGCTGCGTGATTTTGTACGGACCAGCAGAGGTTAGGTGAATCACGGCCAGATCAGTCGCTCTCCGCTGGAAAAATCCTGATCAACACTGTTCAACGAAATTTATTATAACTGATCGGATGAAAACCTGTTCATTAAGAAATTTTACTTTTCAAAAGGATTAAAATCCAGATTGCTGATCATGTATGTTAATTTGTAGCTGCCATCAGATTCTTTCTGCCAGATCTGAAAATATGAACCATAAAAAGCTATGGGGTGAGGTGATTCCCTGGTAATCATTGACATGCCAAATGTTCCCCGGTCATAGATCTTGCCATCACATTCCCAGATTTCAGTAGGAGTGCCACTGATTGATTGATACTTGATCCCCTTCTCTTCCAGTTTCTTTATCTCTTCCCGATATGCATTTTTGCTTTTGATGACCGGCTGGAAGATCGGATCGACGATAATGTCATCGGTAAAAAAAGAAAGAACTGTTTCATAATCCCCAGCCAGAACCGCCCGATTTATCTTCTCCCCGGTGGCTTCAATTAATTCTTTTACGTCTGCTTCCTGCCCATAAACCCCATAAAAATCCAAACCGACTAGACCAAACGCGATGAGTAAAATAGTGGTGATTGATTTCATATTATCCTCCTGATTAAAGTTTAAAGAAAAAGACCAGGAAAACGATGGTTCTCCAGAAAAATGTAAAACTGCAGGTCATCATAGCAACCCTCACCGTCCCCTAATGTGCCGAAAGGCCGACGGTACACCGGCCAAATGAAGAGATTTGTCTGCCTCTGTTTAGCTGCATAGCCAACTCAGCGGTTTGAATTCTCCATCATGTCACGCAATTCTATCAAAGGTCGCTGGTTCACCCGCACTAAGCCCTCACCCGGGCGATCCAGGCTGACAACCAGCCATAACACCCCGGCAAAAGTGAGAGCGACCAGAAAGACCGCCAGTGACCTGCTGGTCCTTTTTATTCCTCCCTGGTAACCCATGGCAATGAAGGAGAGAATGGCCACACCAAAGAGCACAATCCAGACTGGTAAGGGGATTCGGCTGCGCAGAGCGGCTGTTACTCGTTTGGTATGAAGGTCGATTACCTCATTAAGGGTCTGGACAAACAATCCAACCTGAATCGAATGAGGATCGCTATTAGCGGCAGCCACTGCCTGATCCCAGAGTTGTCCCTGGATTTTTTCAGACTGACGCACTGCCTCATTCAACCAGATCTTCTGGCTGGCCTTGATCCTCCAGTTCACATAGTCTATCAACAAACGACGCACCTCTGTGCGCTGTGGCTCCGGGAGCATTGCTGCCCGCAGGTAGGTGGTCCCGATCGCGTTTGTTTCATCCAGCAGGACCTGCCGCCGTGCATCAAATCGTGAGGCTGCCAGGCTGAAGGTAAAGGCCAGCAGAAATGCCGGTAAACCCAGTTCAGCTCCCCCACCATTCCGCCCAGCCGTGAATCGCTCTCTTTTCCCTCCTGGCGGCTTCTAAGCTGTCCCAGCCGGTAACCGCATTCTTCTGCGAGGATGATAATGACGATGGTGGCAACAAAAATTCCCCAGATGGGAATATAGTCAAGCAAGGTAGTGGTTAACATCAGGATTGTCCTCTTTTACTTTTTATGATCACAGAAACTACCGGTCAGCAGGAGATCTCACCTTGAACTTGCCTTACCACTTAGCTGACAAGAGGGATTAATATACTATCCAACTGGCTCTATTTGAGTTGTATTTACTTTCTCCGGGGCGGTGAGTGGCATTTGTTGAATCTTCCGGGCATAAAGTTCAATCCCTGGCATTGCACTCAAACCGTGGACAAAAATACTGATCAGGACGGTAGCCATTACGGTGAGCCTGATGGTGGACGCGCCAGATTGATGCATCCCCTGCTGAAAATAGACCAGTCTAAGTACGATGGACGCCAGGCCGCGTGGGCCAAACCAGCCCATGAACAGCAAGGTAGCCCGGCTCAACCGGGTACCGATAAGCGCAATTGCCACCGGCAACATCCGCACCACCGTCAGGCTTAAGATCCCGTAGAGCAGGTACATCCAGTTGAATTGATTCCAAGCTCGTCCGACCAGCATACCAAACAGGAAGAACACTGAGAGATTGAGCAACTGTCCCCACCCCTCGGTGAACTCAACACTGTGGGTGCTAGCTTCCTTGAAACCGCCTTGCACAGTCAGACCGGCGACAAAGGCCGCGATAAACATGCTCGCGCCAACGGCTTCGGACGCCAGTGCACAGAGTAATGGCAATGCAACAAAACCGAGTTGCTGCCATGATTGGGTAATCCATTTGTGACGGTGTGAGAGACCCAACAGCCAGCCGCCAGCTGACCCAATACCTAAACCAATGATTGTCCCATAACCTAATTGTTCTATCATAAAACTCATAAGCCTCACTCGTTCTCCATCTGCATTTTCCCCGGAGAGCGCCATAAAGAACAGCAGAAATGGTACGGAGAGACCATCGTTGAGTCCGGGCTTCCACGTTGAGGGCTTGACGGATCTTCACTGGTACCCGTGGGCTGTTCACAATGATCTGCCCGAGACCGGCATCAGTTGGGGCAAGTATGGCAGCCAAAATTCCGGCCTCCCAGAGTGAGAGTTTAGTGAAAACTACCAGCGCACCGAGGCCACCCAGAAGAATAGTGAGTAACATCCCGATGCTTAACAGGCGGGTTGGTAGATTACGGATATTTTTCAACATCCGCAGTCCGGTTCGGCTGGCATCCGTGAAAAGCAGCAGCACCAGACCAACTTCAGCAATTTTCAGAAATACTTCCAGACCAATTTCCCGCATCTGCAATTCAAACGGGACTATACTCACCAGAATCCCGGCAGCAGTAAACACAATCGGTGCTGTTATTATACTTTTCTCGAGACGCCCGGAAACCAGGCTGTACAAAAGCACCAGTATGATGAATGCGTTGATGAGCATCATTTTTCAAACTATCCTATACACACCATATTACATCCGCTCAAAGCGAAACTCAAATTGGTATCTCCGGAGTATTTATTTTGCAGCAGAAAGTCAGCCAGCGAGAAAAGATCCTCCCGGGAGTTCAGGAACCATAATATAATAAGTCGTATTTTTACCATTTGCTTCAACGTTCAATCAGATATTAGTCATTGCTGCCTTAAATCAAGAACAGACTTTTATGAAAAGACAAAATGACTGAAAGAAAAGTATCAACCACCTAAATTTTTTATTAATCAGCTAAAAAATAAAAACCGAAGCTTTTTCCCGTGAATAAATTTAGTTACAGCTTTAATAAAGCACTTGATTTATTTTAAAAAGAAGAATTTCCGGATTTAATCACGGAGATCCATTTATGGTAGGGTATCAAAGATTTTCGTGCGGGATCAACTTGCGGTATGAAGTTTTGTTAGTAAGATTAATCTAATTCTCACAAGGAGGGGTGGATTTTTAAAGGATCGTTGTGCTCAAAAAACTTCTTAACGGATGTCCTGATTACTCCATTTTATTTCAGATTCACCTTTTTCAGATTTGACTCATCAATTACATCAATCATTACAATAACCTTCAGGGAGAGATAAGTCACTTCAGGATAGCCTCACGAACAATTTTCATTCCGAGTACTTCCCGCATCTCGGACCATTTCATCGCTGCCTGCTCTTGTTCTTGGGTTGGACCAAAAATCTTGGAAGAAAGTGAGTTCAATTTAGAATCGAGTCCGTCCAGTGCCGCCATGTTCTCAACCTCGATCCAGGTCATAACGTCCCAGTCCTCCTTGTTGGCGGGTGGACCGATAAAAACTTTATATGAGAGAATCAATTTATCCTTCTGTGCTTGATTGAGCACCTTCCCCCATTCTAAGACCAGATGTTTCATGTACTCGTTAGTCGCACCATACTTTGTGCGCATAAACTCCATGATGTAGACCGGGCCTTCCGTATAAGCAAGCTGTTCCTGCTCAGAGTTATCTCCTGGCACCGGGGCGTGTTCCTGACCAATTGTTATCCCAAAGAATACATAAACGAACACCAGACAAAGTGTACCAACCACTTGCAATTTAACATTCATATCAGATCTCCAATTCAAATACGCCTGACAGCGTTGCAAATAACCGGCGCCCAGAACAACAATGCTGGTTTGAAAACGGGGTATGCTTGATTTGCGGGTTAAGTAGCATTTATTATTTTAATTGCTTCCTGAATAATTTCGAAATTACTTGCAACCTTCTTCCCATTCTCCAAATAAATGGTATCCTCCATTCCTATTCTTCCGTCATAACCTCTTATCTTCGCCTCCCGCAATAAATCCCAGGCAACGGAATTAAAACCATGTAGTAGTCTTTTTATATTCATCTGGTTGATATCAAGTATTTCCTCGATTTCATTAACAGTGTTTAATGCTGAATCAAAAATTTCTTCCTCGGGCTCAATCAGTATCCTGCAACAACCTCCAGACAAATTACTTTTAATAAAATTCTCGGCAGCTTTTTTTTCGTTCAAACCAGCTTCAACCAGTATTCCTCTGGCAATTAATGCTTGAGAAACATCAATCGCGTCTTCTTCTATCATATTCACCGAAGCAAATTCTGGAGTATATTTCCATTGTTTTATATAATTGATTCTTTTTTCTAAATCCGGTTCAATCCAGTCACCAGAACTTATTCCGATCTGGATTTCGGTAGATATATTCCTTACCATTGATACCAGATTATTTACATCCTCCGGTCTCAAGCTTTCATTTCCATTTTTATCATAACAATGAATATGAAATACTTTAAAGCCAATTTTGTATAACCGGGTGACTTCTTTTTGTATTTCTTCCAACGAGTGTGGAATAAATTCATTTTGCGACTTTGGTCGTGCCCCGTTCAAAGCAATTTTCAGAAGCATATGGTTCTCTCCGGTTTCTATGTGTGGAAAAAAATATTCCTGATTGTTATTACAATTAATTGGAGTTTGGATTGAAGCTATTTAAGAGAGCAAAGATCTTAAACATTCCTGATATTAAAAATGACGAGCGCTATTATAATCATTCATTTCCTGTTATAACCTGATCTTACTTGACATCAGCTCCTCTTTGAATGAGAAGCTCTCTCAAAATTGATCGATGGCAACGGTTGTCATTTTCACAGTAGCAACCGATAGACAGATTGGTTTTATGGGAAAGGGCAGCCAACAGATCCAGATCTTTACTTGGCTGAGGCAATTTCAGCTCGGCCAGGAATTTTCGTTTGAAGGTTTTCCATGACTGCTCATTTTTCGCCGCCTGAGCTTCTTTCAACAGTAACTCACTGGGGGAAAGATTGGGAAACCAGACATCATAAATATTTTTTACAGAGTAGTCTTCCTTCCGAACTCCCCGGGGAGGGCGCCTTACAGTACCTATCCGCAATCCTTCTCCTTCTTCTCTCGAACTACCAAGCCTTACGATTTTAATAGCCATTTTATCTCCTGAATCCAGAAGTTAAACTGTGTTGTCTGTAATCTATCAATTGAGCACATCGAGATTGTTTTATGGGATGCTCTCCGGTGGCAACTGTGATTCATTTTCTGCTCTTAGCGTTGAAATGATACGCCAATATGATCACGCTGGGCAGGACAAATACCAAAACCAGGCATGCTAAACCATACCATCTGGTGTATTCAAAGGGAGCCCGCGAATGTTCCAAACCAATCGTTAAAGCAATGACAACACGCAAGATCAGAGCGATTATGCCTAAGACCGATATTAGTGATACTAGGGTCACGACAGGAATTAGACTTCTTTTTTTAACCGCGGCTATGGCCCTGAAACTTAACCACACCAGTAGCACTAATAGGCATATAATGATCAATATCGCAAAAGGTAACAAGCCGATCATTACGACACCCCTGTCCACACCTTATATAGCTCAGGCCTTAAATCTTTAATCCTTCAAGCTGATCTCCGGTAATTAAGTTGCCCTGAACTGATGCTATTAAAACAACAATTTATCTCTGAGATATTCGTCACGATTTACCACCTGGTATCCACTCTCTGGTACTGCGATGACGGCCAAGCCCCAGGGTATCAAACTCATCAAGTCCTGCCTTGGGTACCACTTTTAGACGACGCAGGACCTCATTAATATTATCTCCCGGTTTACCAGCACACCTGCCGTTTTCCCAGATCATGGTGATATGCCCCCCCGTAACCTCCTGTGAACGTCGCCTCGACATACACTACTATCCTATGTTGAGATAAATGCAGGGCCAGTTTCTCCACTCCTACTATCAGACGCTCAAAATCAGGATGAACTGATGGTGAGAATTTCTGATATTCAGGATGAGTGACTTTTGTCCCGCCCTGATAATATAGTTCTAATTCTCGAAGAAAAAAACCATCGGCTGGAATCATTCCTATACCCTGCGGGAGCTGAATAAGGGTTGCGGTGGGAAATATTTCCAGAGCTCCTTTGAGTGTTTCATATCTTGCCAAAAAAGCTTTGAGAGTGTACATAAGATACTCATTCTTTATATTGATTCTTAGTCAAAAGAGGCAGCTGACTGCCTGTTTCAAAGGAAGTATTTGATTTACCTTTTCAGCTTGCCGGCTTCCTCCATAATATCTCGAACATTTGAGTTTCGAATGACCTGTCTTAATTCCTGTGCCTGGGTTGTTGCGCCTGTTTTAATAATGCCCGCTTTTATTTCTTCTGAAAGTGATGCCCAGTCGCCCTTGCCTTCGGGAGCGATTGCCCTTTCGTCGCTGGCGTTGTCAGAAGGAAAGGCATCATAAGTCAGGAAAGGAATATGCACCGGTAATAAGTTGAAGACCGCATTGCCATCTACCATTCCGACTCGTATGACTGGGAACCTGATAGCCATTTGAGACATGGCATCTAAAAAGATACCACCATAAGTCGGCAGGCTATCGATCACTACTACAAACGCCTGAGCATATAACTTGCTTTCAAGCTGACTACCCCAACCGAGACTTTTCTTCATTGCATTGAGATCAGTTATACCTTTGTCCAACTCCGGATTTAGTGATAAAGCCTGGCTGAGGTCTTCAGTTGCCTGGTGTGTCAAGGTAATGGAATGACATGTCCAATCATATGATTCTATCTCATTCAATCCGACAGAAAATAGATTTTCTTTGAGATTCACCGCCACTAATTTGGAGAGTGTTTCTCCAGAATCGTACCCGAGTCTAAGGCTGAAGGCATTTTGCTTTAAAATAAGGAGTTGAAACTTGCTCGTTCCAGATGTCTGAGGTTCCATGGCAGCTGTGGTAAAGGCAAAGGGTATCATCATAGTAATATACATAAAAGTAGATAATTGTATTGTCGATAAGTACATTTTTCCTTTCTTACGATAGAGACGCACAATTGGTTGTCTGATAAGGTGGTTCAGACGCTTTGCTAGGTTCGCACCGTATAGGCCAGGAAATCTGAAACGGCTTGTCGGGCAAATTTGCCTTTGGCCATATTATTTATCGGAGGGAGCCGGAAACCGGTGTGTGATTGGGCTGACTTGGACGTGTTTGTCTAGCATCAGGTTATTCTGGACGGGACTGCCACTCGGAGTAATTATCCATGGCTCACCCAACAATCGGTTGAGGCCCATTGCGATTTCGTAGAAGTTGAGCCCGGGATTTCCATCCACATGATACACTCCGGCCGTGAGTGTCTCCATGATGTACTTCAGGCTGCCGGCAGTGTCTTCCAGAAACGAGCAGGCCTGGTACCAATTTGTGCTGGCAGCGATGTGACTCTCAATGCGGAATGTTCGATCAAGATAATCCACCATGTGGTTTGCGCCAGGTGTTTTCCCGATTTGCCAGCCCAGGCGCACCACCAGTGCATCGGGATGGGTTGCACAAACCCGTTTCTCGCACTCAAGTTTATAGTTTCCGTAGGCGTCATCCGGCTGCGGGAGGCTGTCTACTGTAAAAGGCCCGCGTTGTGCAGAGGCAAAGACGGAAACGGAACTTGTGAAAAGGAATTTGACCTTCTGCCGGGCACAGACTTGTGCCACTGACTCTGCCCAATCCGGGCTCCCTGTCGCCAAATGAAAAAACCAGTCGGGATGTTCGCTACAAATGAAGTTGCTCACCGCTTTACGACTGTCAGGCGGTACCCGAGAGCGATTCCAGGGAATGACAGTATGACCGGCATCTAACAAGGTTCTCGCAAGTACCGGGGCAACTGTGCCGTTTATGCCGGTGACAATAGCTTTCATTTAGTGCCTCTTAGTACTTTAAAAATGTCATCCAGTACTCAACCTACTTTAGAGAATATCAAAAATATTATTCTGCAAAAAACCTGATGGAAAAGTTTTACGTGCAGTGTCACGTTAAAGCCTGAGGCAGTGTGTAGACAAATGTTATTAATACTCAAATACCTTTGTGGACAACCTGAACATGTCAACAGCCTTCCCGTCAGGCGCAGTTATTTGCCGTTGCCTGTATCCGGCTTATTCAATTTCTGTTTCTTCAGTATTGGCTCCAGGCACTCTATGAATGCAGAGGCCTGTCTCGCCATACCCAAATCGTTAGGATGACAACCATCTACCGTTCCATCCGCATCTTCTCCTAGCATTCCTGTATTCGACAGCAAATAGAGATTCTCATCACCCTGCGCCTTTAGTTTTGTATAGATCTCCCGCAAAATATCACCCTTTTCTGACGGAATGTTCTTAAAGTTGGAATCCTCAACTAGAAGAATGGGTGTCGTGGGCCGGGCCTCTCCTAGCGTGTTGATGAATGGTTCTACCCGTTCAGAGACCCATTCAGGACTCATATTCCAGAGGCAGTCTAGAACATAGATGGCAGGATCGAGCTCAGACAGCAGTTCCGCCAATTCTTTTTCCATTTTGCCACTTCCAGAAAAACCCAAATTTATAACCGGCACATCTAGCTCTCTACCCACTATGGATGTGGCCGCCATTCCCGGACGTGACGCACACGCTCCTTGTGTTATGGATGTTCCATAGACCACCATTGCCCTTGATACTGATGGTCGATCCAGCCTTGAAAGTTTCGTCGCCTTGGGAATCCCTATTTCAAGACGCTTCACGCCATTATAGAGGGGAAGGTACAAAACATACTCATTGCTCTCGGGAAGAGTGAACGAAACCGTGGTTGATGTATCTGTCGGGACACCATTTGCACAGAATCTGAGTTTCCCTGTCTTGTCACGGGCGTACAGATCGATGCCGCTTACACCGGTAGCAGGCATATGCGGCATGGCTAAGTTCCTATCGGTGAGCGTCCAGCGCACCTGAAGGGTTTCCGCATCAGATGCAAAGCAGACCTGCAATCCGGCGGAGCAATGACCCAGCTCCCATACATCTTCATTTACGACTTCTTTGGCCTTCAGCGGCAGCCGGTCATAATCAGATCCGGTATCCAGCCATCCTTTACCCTCCACACCAAGAAGCTTGGCGTCATACCACACTATCTTGCTGTCAACATCCAGATTGCCATGCTTGGGATCAATAACTTCTGAGGAATAAGTGTTTATCGACAACCCGGCTATTATGCAGAGGAGAAGCACTAAACAGATAGATCTTCGCTGCATTGAGTATTCTCCTTTGCTCTAACGCACGGGGCTTAACGCGCCGCGGCTATGTGCTTGCCAAACTTTCTTAAAATAAAAATCCTGAGTTGTCTGCCAAACATTCCAGAGCCCTCCAAGTCCAGCGGTCGCGTTGAAGCCCGAGTTATGCCTTTTTATTTGAAATAGAGTGTAATTTCTTTTATATCCTTGAAATCTTGCTCATTAAAGGTGGCTACTAAATCTATTTGGTGGGATAATGCGATGCTCACGATCTCAATATCATGAATTTTCAACCCTCGTGGATTATATGTCATAAGTAATTCTTGGAACAACTTGAATGACAACGGAGAAGGATAAAGTATTGTTATAAATTCCGAAAAATCCCTGATAACTTTTATTGATTCCGAAATGGATAATGAATTCTTGGGATACTTTGTTACAACCACTAAAAATTCTGATAGATTTTTAGAGGTCGTATATAAATCATGAGAGGTTTTCAAAACAAGACTTTGAGCTTTATCAAAATATTTTGAATCTTCATCTACTGAGTATACTAATACATTTGTGTCAATTAATATTTTACTCATAGGCTTCCGCCCGAACATTCGTATTATCATAAATCCCACGAAGTCTGTGGGTATGAATTCTTCGCTTTCGCTTTTTTTTATCTTTCATAGTATTTATAATTCTATAAATTTCTTCTATCACATCGTCATTCAACTGATCAATTTCTTTCTTTAACTTTTCTTTTGTTGTCATACATACCTCAAATATAATTTTACAAAATATATGCTTTACTATCAATACATGTCAATCTTAATGTTTATGGGCATAACGCACAAGCTTAACGCGCCGCGGGCGTGTACTCGCTTAACATTCTTAACAAATAAATCCTGCCTAGTCAGTTGAATATTCAAAAATCCTCCAGGATCAGCGGTCGCGTTGAAGCGGTAGTTGAGACTGTCGAAAAACCTATAAATTTATCAGGGTATTTACTTTGTCAAATTTTTAAACCATTTATCTAACCATCTCTTCTATCACTTTCACCTATAACCGATCATCCTCTTCTCGTCATACTCTTCAATCACCGGGTTCTCAGGCAAATCTTACTCCATAATTTACGATCTTCTCTATATTGTGAATGATACAGTATAACTGCCATTGGATATTCACTTTCAGTTTCCCCCTCAAGGTAAATCGATCCAGTCGTTTCTGGGTTCTAATATTCGCAAACACCGGTTCTACAATCCCCAGGCGTCGGTCATATCTTTCTCTCCCTTTCTCTGTATCAATCTTCGCCATCATTTGCTCTATCAGATCTTCCGGGGGTCTGCCCAAATCTATTTCCAAATACTTCCGCTTGGAGGGAGGAGTTTTTAAACAAACCTTCCGATAGCGACAAGCATCACAGCTACCCGCGGCCACACCATAACGTCGGTATACTTTGGTGTTGATTTTGGCCTGACGGGCACGCAAGGTCAGTTTTGCTCCATTGGGACAGGTATAACTATCACTCTCCTCATCATAGATGAAATCTTCCAGCTTAAAATGATCCCGTTTTTTCTTTACCGGCTTATAGCGCTTCTGATCCTTGAATCGTGGATCCCGTTTCCTGAAATTAACATCCGGGATGTAGGCATCCAGTCCTTCAACAT
>Ga0299912_10004194_pt1 | contig 11774 bp, 16 predicted proteins | sample RVTome_2_FD_207667 | JGI IMG/M metagenome (GOLD analysis project Ga0299912, IMG submission 207667) | Soil microbial communities from uranium-contaminated site in the Upper Colorado River Basin, Wyoming, United States - RVT95D214 (version 2) ... | reverse complement strand
GAATGCTGCCCTTACTGTAATGGTAAGGGCGGAAATCTATGTAATGGATGCCCGTTCCTATTGTGATAAACAAAATGAGATAAAAGTCCACCTTATGAGGCTTGTTAAGAGAAAACTTCAGTTTGTCCCCCCTTGAAAAAAGGCTGCTGAGCGTAAATATTTCAAACTCTATTTCAGCTTTTTCTGTCTTCAAAAATGATATCTTGGGTATTTCTTTCATCTAAATCATTTTCTGAATTATTTTAGACATAATGACAGAAATCAGCGGTGGCTGTAAGCCATCCGCTGGAGTGATTTGTGTACGCCCGGCACGGGCGTGAACTTATGGGGTGACCTGCCTTCGCCAAAGGCTAGGGCGAGGCAGGAAGTCCCCTGTACGAGAACCTATGGTTAGCCTTGGGGTCAAACCTTCAGAATTCAGGTAACAGTTAAGATTCTTTCTCTCAGCGATTCGACCCTTTCTCTCAATTCACTCTCCGTCTCCAACCTTCCCTCTATCCTCTTTATCGCCTCACTCACCGCTGGCCCCCTAATCCCAAAATGTCTCCCTATCTCTTTACCCTTCTCTCCACTCAATATCTTCGCCAAATAGATGGCTACCTGCCTCCCCTCATTCCCTTTTTCCCTCTTCACAAATGCTTCGCGATTCCTTCCGTAAAGCAGCTGACATGCCTTGATCACGGCATCGACGGATATTCTCTTCCGAAGCTTTCTTGCCTGGGGAATCTCTTCATCCACCTTCATCTCTTCAATCCGTTCTAGAACTTTCGCCCTAAATGTTCCCCTCCCAAGGAGTAACCCCGCTTCCATTGCTGCAAATGGATTCTCCTCTTTTACTTTAGCCGCTTCAACAAATTCTCGATAACCCCTTACGGCGTTCTTTCTATACTTCGAAAAGTACGAAAGCGTCTCCCCAGTATCAACCAATGAGTCCTCCACCCTCTGAGCGAGAAATGCCTCGTAACTCGTCCATGGATAATCGGCAGGTCTTTTTACCAGTTTTGCTCTCACAGGGTTTAAATGAATATACCGGCTTAGCTCAATCAAATATCTGTCTTTATCAACGATGATTCCTTTAAATCGCCCCTGCAAGAGATGACCGCTCTTTTGGTACTTCCTATTAACGTAAACGGTATAGCTTGTATTGATGTTCTGCATGATTTGCGATAAGTTTGCTTTCGGGGTCTCCATCAGAAGATGATAATGATTATCCATCAAAACATAGCCATGCAGCAGAAACCCATATCTCTCCTTCGTCCGGCTCAATATTTTCAGAAATCTTTCCCTATCCGCCGCATCATAGAATATCTTGTCTCGTCGGTTTCCTCTCGACGTAACATGGTAAAAAGCATTTTCAAATTCCACCCTCAATTGCCTCGCCATACCCGTATTCTATCCATTTTGAAATAATTGTCAATTGAAATTTGAAGGTTTGACCCCACTTTCTTGACCCCACTTTCTTCAGTTTTGGAATCTCAAGCAGTTCACGGATATCTTGAAGATTCGCATCAAGCAAGTGTAGCGATGTCTGTTTCATAGTCATGCTCTAACGATTTGCATAACCTGGGCGGGCAACGAGCCACGCCCAAAACCTGACACGGCTATTCCGCGTCAGGTTGATGCGGTTGTTATGTTATGCCTTGTTCATCATCATTAGGTTTCGTTTGAACAGCCTTCAATCCCATGCGAATAAACCATCTGCCACTTCTCAACAAATATATTCCTAAAAGGACACCACCAATGCTTGAAGCAGCATTTGTGTATGTAAATTGCCTTTGCTGAAACATGTCAAAATATGGTGGTGCGTTCAAATAAACAAAAAAGGCTGATAGTGTTTTCAATAGATCCGGAATGTAAATGACTAATAAATATATCCCCAGCATTTTAACGAAAACTGTAAACTTCCATTCTAAATCAGCTCCCCCTTCTGCCTCATTTGGGTATGCGAATTTGTAAAGTTGACTTCCCCCTCGCAATAAATAAATACCTGCAACAATAAATAGGATGGGAATAATTCGAGCAACAACGGCAGTAACCATGTAGATTCTATGCATCTCGGGTTGTAAATTGTCAGGAAATATGAATGTTGGTATCGCTGAGACGAGACCAACTATCCCCTGAAATAAACACCATATCCCAAAGAGCTTACTACCGAGAATGAAATAATCTCGTGCTTTCATTTTCTCCCTCTATGTTTAAGACATAACAATTGATTATACAGAAAAAATTCTGTATAGCACCGTTTATAGTCGATTTTTACAGAATTCTCCCAAGATGTCGGAAAGTTTAACAATGTCAAACATCTAATCGGCTTTTTATACTTACTCCTGGCCTATTTAATACATGGGTGTAAATGATTGTCGTCGAAACATCATGATAAGAGTTATAGGGGCGTAGGGGTAAATGCAAATTATTTGTCCCACGTATCCACCTCCGTCATTTCTTCCTGTCTCGCCATCCGGTTCACCGATGAGGTCATCACCCCCAGAAACCGCGCCACCGACGCCTCCGTGTCTCCCAACTTCCATGCGGTCTCGCTTGCTCTGGCATGGCTCCAATTTGCTTCTTTAGTGACCCATGTCAATTCATGTCTCTTTGTATTTTCCTTCGCACCAACGTGCCCAAGGTCTTTTTGCACGTATGAACGATGCCCCCCCTCTCGATTCCGCGAATGACCACGTGATGCAGTGCACCAGGCGCATCAAGCCGAGCCTGACTAGGCATAACCTCTCTCTCCTCTGATGTAGGTTGTTAAATCATGATCATATTTATTCAACCTAGTCAACTACGTCCCGTCATTTCGTCCCCGGGGGGCGCTGGGCAACCAACGTCCCTACCGCGACTCTTGCTCTTCTCTTTCCAAAAGAAGATTTCACTTGCGAAGACCAGCCTGTCCCCTTCTCCATAAGGTAGGAAGTATAGAGTGTAGGCCAGGCACCAAGAGACTCTCGATGAGGATAGGTTATCTAGTCCTTGTCCCAATCCAATTTGGTTTTGTATTTACACTGTGGAAAGTTGCTGCAACCGTAGAACTCACCGGACTTGCTTGTTCGTTTTATCAATTGTCCGCCACACTGGGGGCATATGTGAACCCCTTCTTTCATTTTCTTAATTTTTACGTTCCATTTGATGCGGCTCACATGGTTCCTTTTGGTCTGCTTATCTTTTTTAGAGGCCTCTCCCAGTGTAGTAAATATCTTGTCTATTTCGTTGTCGGTTAACTTTCTGGGACCTCTGTATTTCATTATAGTCTCAAAGAGAGCATCTCGCTGGATGACGTCCGTTGTCACATCGAGATTCTTGAGCTTTCCTTTCCCAACAAATACGATGATTGGATAGTAAGGAACATCTTTGTATTCCAGTAGGTTCTCTTTTATAGCATAGATGTGCGACCAGTTTTGTTTAATGGGGTTGCGGAACTTGGTTTTATGTTTGTAAAAAGTTTGCACCCAGTATTCGGAATCTTCCCTGCCGTGAATCCACCCGTTATAGTTTTTTGTCTCTATCACGAAGATTCCGTAGGGAGAAATAACCATATGGTCTATCTGGCTCGTTCCCTTCTTCCCTTTAAGGATGATATCATTTAAGACCTTATAATTTTCTTCAGGTAACCTTCTTAGCTGCTTCCGAACCCTCCTTTCACCAATCAGTCCCTTAATCTTCGGATGGCATAGAATGGTTGCAATGGTTATAATGATTATTATGATCAACCAGGCAGGAGCTAAGATCCACATTCTTTTACTCTTCCAGCGCTATGCCATGAGCAAGGATTTGATTATTGGCAATCAGCTGCAAAAAAGAACCCCTTTAGCTACTACTAACGGGAGTGTAGAGTGTAGGCCCGACACCCATCTATTTTTAATAATCTTATGGACGTCCTTTTAGTTTTCTCCATGGTGTGTCGCGGGAGAGGCATTTTTATAATTTTGCGGACGCCCCGTCTGTAGCTGACCTCTCTTTATTTTTTCCTCTTGCTGAGCTTTCGTGTAGGTTCGAACTTCACTCCGGCCTCGTCGCACATTTTCTTGATCGCCTTGACCATATCGTCCTCAGACATGTCTCGTCCGAGGACGAAACGAATCTTTTTACCCGCCGATTTAGAACCTTTTTTAGCTACCATCTCTCACCTCACACTCTCCCGCTCCGACACACCTTGCCGATCGCCTCCCTGATCTTCACCCCCACCCTTCCCATCCCAACAAGGAGCAGAGAATGATCGTCACAAAGATATTAGAATTTATAATTCTACGGACTTTATATATTCTCCCTTCTTTTCCCACTCGATCAACTCTACGGGCCAGCAGGCATTAAGAAGCCTTTCATCGGATAATTTTCCTTTCAGTAACCGATGGAACTCAATTAAGAAATCACCGGCCGCTTTGAGGACGACTTGTGCGTGCTGTGACGTGAATTGGGTATAAGTGAATGGGAAACCTTTAAATTTTAGATAACTAATGCTCATGTCTTGTCGTGATCGGTCCCAGTAACCCGGAGCGGTTTCAGAATGCCTTTCCGAGGAGAACGCTGTGGGATGTGCGATGACCTTGTTACGGATTGTGAAGATATCGCGGACGCAATCAATGCTCAAAGAAAAGGGTTCTTTATAGAGTTGAAAATAGGCAGCGCTAAACCTCCTTATAGGCTTTGGTAAATCTCTTCGATGGTCAACGTCTTCCAATTTTGTTGCAGAGCTTACAAGGGCATCGAACAGTAAGTTCGACAGGGATTCTAAGTAGAAGGGCGTCAGTAGTATAGTCATCCTGGCATAGCGATTTTGCTCCGTCCCTGAAATATTGTCTTTTTTTGACTGGTCGAGAAAATAAAGGGCGTCCTCGACTATCCTTCTATAGGTGGCCTCAGTATAGACCGTATCGAGAGTTACTTGGGAATTCATCTCTACTGTAAGTATTTCCTCATATGTACTCATTTTGGCTCCCTTCACCATCGTGGCATATACTTTTTTGGACAATGCGGAAGCGAAGTGCTTACAATACGGGCTTACGGATTAATGACTCCAATACAGTTCTTGTAGAATATGATTCATAAGCAATAATAATACCAGACCTCTTATTACTATGGAGAGAAGGGCAAAGAAAGGTGGATAATCATCCATAGAACGTAGTTTCGATGTTCAAGAATCCCTTATCAACACCTTTACCCAGCCCCTATGAAGCCCAAATGCCTCTTTCCAAAGTTGCTGCACACCTTCGTTCGTCATATCCAAATCTTCCTCCGAGACTTTTTGACCAAGAAATATGGAGACGCCGAAGAGAGAAGCCTGTAAAGATCTTTGGGGTCAAAAGATCTTTGGGGTCAAACCTTCAAAATTCAGTTAAGATCCTTCCCCTCAGAAATTCCATTCTTTCCCTTAGCCGACTCTCCTTCTCCAACCTTCCTTCTATCCTCTTTATCGCATCACTTATAGCTGGCCCCTTGATCCCAAAATGTCGCCCTATATCTCTTTACCTTCCTCACCACTCAGTTTCTTTGCTAGATTGTGAATTGAATTTTGAAGGTTTGACCCCAGGTCCGTCTTTTAAGTTTCCAGTTTCTATGGATTGACAATCAGTCCGAGGTTCCACAGCTTGTATGCAACGGTGGGACCTCCTTGATTTGATAGCGCGGGTTCCTCCCCCAATTCTTCTCGCACGCGTTCTTGAATTCTAGACCATAGGTCGTTCAAAGAAATGCTTGGATTGCGCGAGAGGATTTCGAGCGCCAGGAGCGCATAAACGCCATTCTTGTTGTTCTCCCAGACCTCGCGAGGCGGTGGATTTTTGTATGGCATATTGCTCCCGTTAATCCTTCCAAGCAGATACAATGTTTTTGTCCCCTTCATTGGGCATACCTTTTTTCCACTTTTCTCACTCTTCCCGCCAAGTTCCCGATAGGTTTTCTGCCAAGCGTTGTTCCAGTCGGTGCCCTGTTGCACCTTATTTATAGTACCGAAGACCCAAGACTTGAGATCTACTGCCAAAAATGTTCCGGGATTTGTCATTTTAGTTCTCCAGTTTTCTTTGATCGCTAACGTGCGGATCAGCGGCGGCTGTGGGCCGTCCGGTGCATCCGTTTGTTAGCGGCCATAATCTTGCCCGAAGCCCAGCCCTCACATATACAAGCTTACACCCAGAACAGAACGGCATATGGGAATTGGGTAACCGTGGTCGTCCAATATGGCTTTGATTGCTTGCTCATCTTCGTGTGAGCTAACTGGAGATACATAGATACAATTGATGAGTTCTGTCAAATCGATCTTAACGAGTATTCCTTTATCTGCTCTGTGTTTGTTGTATGCTTTGTTGATCACAGCACGAATCTCGTTCTCGTATTTGAAGTAGTGCCATTTGAGAAAAAACGCTTTGAGAGTATTTGGAGTATTGACATTGAAGAAGCGGTTGTCCGGTTCCCATTCTCTGAAGTCTATGTATTCCACATCGCCGATCCATATTCTCTCATCGTTTGCATTGAAGCTCCGCTTCAAACGGCCTATTGTAGACTGAATGGCAATAGAGCGCGGACGATCCCCGCAATAGATCTTCCACATCGCAAATGATTCCGTATCGTCTGCATGCCAGCAATTGACGAGATGTGAACGAGCTTCTTTCTGTACATGCCATTGAAGCCCTGTGTATGTATTCCCATCATCCGATGGAAATGATCGCGTATCGAGTTCAAATGTCTCAATCATCTTGACAGGGAAAACGCCTTCCCACTTATCGTTCGCGAATTTGTCAGCCCTGCAGAAGAATAACGACTCATTATGGATGAGGCTTTCAAACTTCGCATAGTCCATGTATCGCCATATCTTCTGACTATCAGCATATTTCATAGGGAGCTGTGAGTGTTCTGTGTACATTGTTACATAGCCTCTAATATATGTCGCTAACAATGAGTATACGGATTTACTTTTTTATCAAGATATCATAAGCATTTTACAAAAACGATAGGAAATATCTTATAAAATTTGATATTTTGTTGCCTTATTTTCAGTTTGCTCTATAATACCGGGTAAAAACGAAGTTCGTATATTACCTGAAAGTTGGCAGATATGACATTGTATAGCATTCTGCCCGAATTTCAGGATCTTCTACTTTCGCGCAGATTGGTACCTGAAAAAAACATGCGAGGGGCGTAGGGGTAAAAGGAAATTATTTTTCTTATCCATACACCTCCGTCATTTCCTCCTGTCTCGCCATCCGGTTCACCGATGAGGTCATCATCCCCAGAAACCGCGCCACCGACGCCTCCGTGTCTCCCAACTTCCACACCATTTCGCTTGCCTTAAGATAGCCCCCAATTTACTCTTTTCCTTACCCATGTCAAGTTTTACGTCTCTTTTTATTTCTCTTTGCACCAACCTTATTTGTTTTCCTCCTCGGCTTATCGCTTGGTTTCGGTCGAAGGCGGCAGTCATAAATGGCCAATTCTTCAAAGTCTGTCAAGATGGAAATGGGAAGCTTGGCGCTCCAAGCATATCTCCTAAGTTGGTAGGCAGGGCTGGTTTGAGCCTTAATATCAATAGAGGGCTTTTTAGTTTCGAGGAAAAACTTCCTGACTCCTCCGATGCGGAAACAGTAATCCGGTGCTTTAGTGGCACCTGCGACCTTAATCGCATCCTCATGGATGACGTCCTTGTATTGTTCTGCATATCCTGCCCTATTTGATACATCCCAGCCAAGGGCTTCAAAGAAGGGATCGATAAATTCTCTTCGGAGTTGGGTTTCGTTATAGGCATGGCTTTGGTAGGCCTCGATGTTTCGTTCGAAGCGCTCAACAAGGTTGGAAATTTGTTTAAGGGCTTCTTTCATAGTTTCCAATCTGCTGATTGGAGAAGAAAGAGTTAGATTAAACCTTCAACATTTTTTGCAAGGGTTGAAGAGTTAAAAAAGAGCTTCATCTTTTAGACTCTTTCCTTTCCTCAAGTATTTCCCTGCTAAGAGAAGCACCTCTGATCGATAATCTCAAGCCGGGTTTCTGCAATTTCTCCCTGATCCTCTTTGCCCTTGGAGACATCGCTTTATGGAAAAATTCCATTTGGGCTTCAAGCCACTGAAGCTTTAGTTCTACTGGCTTCTTACGATAGGCTTCGATCTCTTCTCTTGTCTTATAATATAGGAGAGGCATCTCCTCCCATTTACTCAACCCTCTCTTTTTCATCCTTCCACCCGTTCATGATCTTCCTAAGGTAAAATACATCGGCCCTGTCCTGTGGCCGATCTGACTCTTCCTTCATAGCGATAAGCTTTTTTATCGGAACAACCGGGATGACAATATTTTCAAACCTGATTCTATTTCTCTGTCTGTAGACTTCATCAAAATCAAAAGGAATCTCTGTAAAGATATCAATTAGAAAGAAGGGGTTCCTAGGGTCATAAAGGCTAAAGACCATCATGCCTTTATTAATCCTCCAGCTCTTTCTTTTCTCCGGATCAGTAAAGTCTTCAAGCTTAACAGGGGTCTTCGGCTTCAAACCAAGCTTCTCTGCAACCTCAATAAATTTCAATAAGTTTCCTTTTTCAAGCTGCAGAACAATGTCTATATCAGCTGTGGCTCTCTCAATTCCATAAAGATTTACGGCAGTGCCACCGGCCACCATATATCTTATAGATGCCTGGTTTAAAGATGAGAATAATGTTTTAAAAAGTTCCATTCATTCAACCCAGAATAGGGAAATTATCATTAGAGTAATCTGCTACCAGGTTTCATTGCTGTCCAAATTAACTCGGATCCCTTGGCAGTAGTGTTGATTTTATTGGCCTTTTGGACTGCTATGCGCAAGTTTCAAAACCAGGTTCACCGCAGAGCCGCGGAGATCGCAGAGAGATATTTTTCTTGTGATCCAATCGTGAGAGGCGATTGGATCACAAACCTCATGCCTTTGGCAATCGATTGAAGTTGCGTTTAATGGCTCCGTGACTCCAAGAGAGCTATGTTCTGATCCGACAAAGGGCTTTTTATTTGGCGGCCTCTCACCGCCAAATAAAAAAATTTCCTTCTCTGCGTCCTCGGCGACTCTGCGGTGAAAATCTAATTTGGACAAGTATGACCAGGTTTGAACTATTATAGTTTTATACGAAGAGGGTGTAAAGGGAATACTTGAGAAGGGTTGATCGCCTCCATTCAATGGAGGCGCTACAACAAATTTGAGATTGCTTCACTTCGCCCTGTATATCCTGCGGTGCAGGGCTTTGACCGCAATGACAATCAAATTTAAGAGAGAAAATTTGACAAGCTTGGCCAAAAGGCGATAATTTGAATGCGATGAAGGAAATTGTTGAGGTGGCTGTTGGCCTTCCTGTCTTTAAGACGTTCCACTACCTCATTCCCGAGAAGATGAGAGGCTCCCTTCAGATCGGGATGAGAGTGCTCATCCCTTTCAAAGGAAGGAAGGTCACCGGTTTTGCGATCGATCTTTTGGATCATCCTCCGAATGGCTTAGAGGAGAAGTTACTTGAGGTTGAGAATCTTCTCGATGAAGTCCCTCTGATCGATCCGCAGATGCTCCGTTTCTGCCGCTGGATTGCAGACTATTATCTCCACCCGTTGGGAGAGGTGATCAAAACCGGCCTTCCGCCAGGGCTTCAGCTGAAGAGTGAATTGATCCTGAGCCTTACGCAAGATGCAGCGGCATGTCTGATCCAGGGAGGTTTGGACTCCGTTCAAGAAAAGGTCTTCAAGGAGGTCGAAAGATGTAGGAAGGTTTCTTTAAAGAAGGTGTTGAAGATATTCCCTGGAGAGGTTTCGAGGTCTCAACTTTTCTCCTGGAAGAGAAAGGGTCTTCTTAACATTGATGCCAGTATAGAAGGGAAAGAAGTCAAACCGAAATTTGAGAAAGTGATCCACTATAAAGGTCGTAGACTCGACTCTGCGAGAGGTGAACCTGCAAAACCCATTCCAAAAAAGCAGGCAGAGATCCTGAGATGGGTGGAGGAGAGGGGAGAGGTTCCTTATTCTGAACTGAGCAGAAGATTTAAATCCTCTTCGAAGCCCATCCGATGCCTCCAAGCTGAAGGGCTTGTCTCTATCTCCAAACGTGAGGTATGCCGTGATGTCTCAGTTCAATCCGAACTCAAGGCCTACCCAAAACCTGAGCTCACTACGAATCAAGGAGCTGTTTTTACCGAGATCCTAAAAAGGATCCACTCGAAGCGATTCTCTCCATTCCTCATCTATGGTGTCACCGGAAGCGGGAAGACCGAGATCTACCTTCGGGCCATTGAAGAGGTTCTGGCTCAAGGACGGGAGGCGATCGTCCTTGTTCCGGAGATATCCCTGACCCCGCAACTCCTCTCTCGGTTCAAGGATCGGTTTGGTGAGAACCTCGCCCTCCTCCACAGCAGACTGGGAAGGGGTGAGCGGTATGATCAATGGAGAAGGATCTGGAAGGGAGAAGTGAAGATCGCCCTGGGAGCCCGGTCAGGCATTTTCGCACCTTTTAAGAACCTGGGGATCATCGTCGTAGACGAAGAACATGATCCCTCATATAAACAGGAGGAGAAATTAAAGTACCATGCGAGGGATTTAGCCGTAGTCCGGGCAAAACAGGTTGAGGCCACCCTCCTTTTGGGATCAGCCACCCCTTCCCTCGAATCATTCTACAATACGGAGAAAGGAAAGTTTCATCTTCTCAATCTCCCGGAGAGGATCGAAGGAAGGCCCCTTCCCCGAGTGGAGGTGGTTGATATGAAGGGGGAAGGGAGTCTCCTTTCGGAAAAGATGAAGGCGGCACTCCAAAAAAATGTCGAAGACAAGAAGCAAAGCCTGCTCTTTCTCAATCGAAGAGGGTTTGCCAATTTCATCCTCTGCCCGGATTGCGGCCTCACCTTCAAGTGTCCGAACTGCAGCGTCACCCTCACCTATCATCTCCGGGATCGTTCCCTTCAATGTCATTATTGTGATTATCGAATCCAGGCCCCCGGAGACTGTCCGAAATGTCAAAGCCATCGACTCCGGGGAATGGGGATCGGGACGGAGCGTCTGGAGCAAGAGATCAAAGCACTATTCCCGGAGACAGAGGTGGGAAGGATGGATCGCGATACCACCTCACGGAGACACTCCCATCTAAAGATTCTGAAAAGACTGGAATCAGGAAAGATTGACATTTTGGTGGGAACGCAGATGATCGTCAAAGGCCACGACTTTCCAAATGTGACCTTTGTGGGTGTCGTCTCTGCCGATACGTCGCTCCACTTTCCTGACTTTCGGTCAGGCGAGCGAACCTTTCAACTTCTCACCCAGGTGGCCGGAAGGGCGGGAAGAGGGGAGGTATTTGGAGAGGTGGTGATCCAGACCTTCAACCCCGACCACTATAGTATCCAAAGGGCAAAGGATCATGACTTTATCGGGTTCTATCAGGAAGAGATCCAATTCAGAAGGGCTTTGGGATATCCTCCCTTCTCCCGACTGATCAATTTCAGGCTGACTGGAAATAGTGAGAAAAGGACGAAGATGGTTGCAGAAGAGATGGGGAGGATGAGTCAATCCCTGCTGAAGAAGGGGTATGGGAGAAAGATCGAGATTTTAGGCCCAAGCACTGCTCCCTTTGCCAAGATGAGGGGCAAATTTCGATGGCAGATGCTGGCAAAGGGGACGAGCCCTCAATCCCTTCATCAATTCGCTCAGGAGTTAGCGGTCCGATTAGAGGGTCAGACAAAGGGAAGAGGGGTGAATCTCGATATTGATGTCGATCCTGTTTTCATCCTATAATGAACGGCACTTTGCTTCGCAAAGGGAATAATGGAATACTGGAATATTCCATTTTTCCAAAAAGGGGC
>Ga0299912_10004193_pt1 | contig 11774 bp, 6 predicted proteins | sample RVTome_2_FD_207667 | JGI IMG/M metagenome (GOLD analysis project Ga0299912, IMG submission 207667) | Soil microbial communities from uranium-contaminated site in the Upper Colorado River Basin, Wyoming, United States - RVT95D214 (version 2) ... | reverse complement strand
TTCGGTATTCAGTGCATCATAAATAACACCAACACCTCCATGATCAATTTTTCCGTTGTGGCAGATCAAACTTGCTCTGGAGAGGGAATCTATCGAATGCAGAATTTCACCGCGTCTTTTTTCTGTTACCGAAAGCGTATCCATCCATGAATAGAGTACAAGAGTAATACTGTCCTTTCCGATGAAACGTTGCAACAATCTGTTTTCCGGCCAGTGTTCAAGTTTTTTTTGTGCCTGTGCCGTCATTACTGAATCATACAAAATTTCACCGATACTGATCAGACGTTCTTCCACCATCATCAAGGGAATATTGGTGATGCACATTGTTCTTTCAATACCAGCAATCGATTGAATTTGCTTGCACAGTTCATCTGTTTTTTCAAGGCGGACAGGATCGTTAATAGGAATGCTATCTGTGATCAGAGTTACAACAACTTCATCGCTGCCAAATGAATGCAGAAAATTTTTGTAACGGATGTATGAAGGATCTTCTTTTGGGAACCATACTTGTAAGGAGTTATCGATTTTCAGATCACGCAGACAAATAATCAAATAAGTAATCAGGATGAAAAGAAGAAACAGAAACGCAAAGCGATATTTTCTTATAAACCGGATAACAACGAGCTGGAATTTCTCCATCTTACGAAATGGTATTTTGAAACTTCTTCGAATAAAGTTTTCTGGCAGTTTTTAGAAGGATTAAACTTACTGAATTACTTGCTGACCCGCAATTTTTTTATTAATGAGACTCAATCCCGATAGTCCCGCCTGCCGGACGGGCAGGGAAGTGTATCGGGATAAAAAACACCCAGTGCTCTTGACACAGGGTAAAATTCTTAATTAGGGTCTTGGGTTTTGCCCTAGAGTTAAAGCCATTTACATTTCCTCAATGCTATTTTTAGGATAAAAAGAAATATAGTGGTTAATCACATTAAATGAACGGACTTTATGATGATGGATAAATTATTTTACTCAGTATCTGAAGTTAAATTTTTAATGGCTTCGTACCGAAAACAACCGGTTAAGTGATCATTGACCATACCCACAGCCTGCATAAAAGCATAGCATATTGTTGACCCGACAAATTTGAATCCCTTCTTTCTAAGCTCACGGCTCATACTATCCGATTGTGGAGAGTTGGCAGGCAAATCACTGAGTTTTTCGAACGCGTTATGAATGGGTTTTCCTCCGGCAAATTGCCAGATATACCGATCGAAACTGCGGTATTGCTTTTGAATTTCAAGGATACATTTTGCATTGGTAATAGCGGCCTCAATTTTCTGATAGTTCCTGATTATAGTTGGATTTTGAATCAGTTCATTTATTTTCTGATCGTCAAATCCGGCGACTTTTTCAATTGAGAACTGCTCAAATGCCTTCCTGAAATTTTCCCGTTTGTTTAAGATCGTAAGCCAGCTTAAGCCAGCCTGGAAAACATCCAGAGTGAAATGTTCGAATAGCAACTGATCGTCATGTACTGGTGTTCCCCATTCTTCGTCGTGATATTTTTGCAGTAACGAATTATTTTTTGCCCAATCGCATCGCATAGTATGTCGTTTAAGTCAGGAAAAATATGAAATTCATTGCCGGAATAAAAGTGATTGGTTTAATTCTTATAATTTAAGAAGAAAAGTAGTATGATAAACACGCATTCAATGGATATTGTAAAAAAATCTCATCGGAATTTTCTGACTCTATGGCTATAGTCTTAAAAAATTGACAGACTGATCAATTCGTTAACAAATCCTTCATAGCGTCCTCAAGTAATGGATGGTTGAACCGAAATTTCTGTTCGATCAGCCGTAAGGGTTTTATCTGCTGTTCGCTGATAAAGACTGAAGCCATCTCTCCTATCAGAGAAGATAAGAATCCAGAGGAGATACGAATGGTTATAGGTTTTTTATACAGATATTTAAGAATTGTTCGATTCAGTTGTGCCTGGCTTACATAATCCGGTGCAACACCATTATAAATACCGGGCAACAACTTCCCTTCCGTTAACTGGGAAACAATTTGAAAAACATCTTCGATATGAATCCAGGGAACGCATTGTTTTCCTGATCCGAAAATCACATTTATTCTATGTTGTAACGGGAACAGTAGTTTTAGCAGACTACCTCCTCCGCGTCCTAAAACGATGCCTAACCGAATAATGGCATAGGGAATATTAAGCTTGGTAAGCGGTGTCAAAGCTTTTTCCCATTCGTAGCAAACCCGGCTGAGAAATCCCGAACCTTTTAAGGATTTTTCTGTCAGGATTTCTCCGGGTCGATGACCATAGAAACCAATCGCTGAAGCGTTAATGAACAGGTTAGGGTATTTGTTCAATTCCTTAAGCGAGTCGATCAATAACTTTGTGCTTTCAATTCTGCTTTGCAGGATGATTTCCCTCCTTTTCTTTGTCCATAATTTGTCGGCAATACCGGCACCAGCCAGATTTATTATAACATGTTGATTTTGTAACGATTCCTTATCGATCATCCCTTTTTCAGGGTCCCAGACGTAGTATTTGCATTTCGTATTTTGAACTTTTGAACGTGCAAGTATACTAATCTGAAACCCTTGTTCTTTTAACTTATCACGGATATAACGACCTATAAAGCCCGTACCTCCTGCAATCAGTATGTTTTTCATATCGATCTGTTTTAACCCAGTGTAAATTTACATCGATCTTACATTCGGAAAATTACTAATAATAGAAAAGCCGTTTGCAGATCAAACGGCTTTTAGCACATAACTATGACAGGATAAACTAAGCTATTCAACAATGAGCTTACCTTGCCTTGTGCGTTCCGATGTTTTGATCGTATAGAAGAAAAGCCCATTTCCTGGTTCATGATCCGTTTCTTTAATATTCACAGAAACAACATTACCGGATTCAGCGAATAGTTCTTTATAATAAACACTTTTACCCTGGAGGTTAAATAAATTGAATTCCAGTTTTCCTGAAGTCATAGGAACAAAATTTACCAGTCCTTCAGTCGGATTAGGGAATAGTATCTCGTATACAGGGGAGAAATTTTTTCTGGATATATCCAACGGAGGAATATCGGGCAGTTCGAGTTGTACATCGGTATAGAGTCGATATTCGCCAGCCTGAAGATCAATAATCTGATCGGTTGAGGTTACTTCGAGAGGAATACCTGAAAAATATTCATACCAGATGCCTGTGTGCTGAAAATTACCTTCAAGAGAGTTGATCTTGAGATCAAAATTGCCAGCAATTATAGCATTCATTGAAGCTGAATTCAGATTAATACGTTTCATTGCACCGCTAACAGCCAGACTAAAATCGGTAGTTTCAAAGAGTTCCTCTTCGATTCGCAATTTTATGAGTGCGGCGAATACTTTGTATAAGCGATACCGGTTATAATTATCGTAATATTCCCATAGCACTGGTTTTGGACACACACGACAGGGTTCGTCAATATTGATATCGTAACCCAGTTCTCCGAATTGCCAAACCATTTTGGGTCCCGGTACGGTAAAGAAGAATGCAGCTGCAGCTTCGACCCTTCTTAAACCGGTGTTCAGATCTTTCACATCGTAATCACCCAATGAATTGCCCCAGGTCAGGTTTTTGTACATCAGGCGCTGTTCGTCGTGACTTTCCATATATCCGACCAGATGAGGCTCATCCCAACCCCGGTACTGGTATGATATTCCCGATAAATTAGATTTCCCTCCATCATGATAACCCATCGTAGCTTCGTTATATGGATCAGTCATTTTTCCCCAGAGCAGGATACCATAATTTGCCAGTTCGGTTTCTTCTGTATTGTCAGAAAGATGTTCAAAAATGACAAGGGCATGTTCATTCACTATTTTAATACTGTCGTGCATTGCTTTTAATATAGCAATCCTGGAGGCATCATAGTTCCATCCATCACCCACAGTATTGGTAAATCCTTTTGTAAAATCAAAACGAAAGCCGTCAATATTGTATTCCTCCAGCCAGTATCGATTTACCCGGTTCACGAAGGTTCGTGTCGCTTCACTTTCATGGTTAAAATCATAACCCCAACACCAGGGCTGATGAGGGCAATCTTCGTTATACCAGGGACTCTCGGCTGTCGGTTTCCCTGTTTCTTCATCGAAGTAAAGTTGAACCAGCGGTGACTGGCTGTAGCTGTGGTTCAGGACAATATCCATAATTACGGCTATTCCCCTTGAATGACATTCATCGATGAACTGTTTAAAGTCGTTTTTAGTTCCGTAATATTTGTCCACAGCAAAGTAGAACGACGGGTTATAACCCCAGCTGTCGTTACCTTCAAATTCGTTTACAGGCATTAGTTCGATGGCATTAATACCTATATTTTCGAGATAATCAAGTGAATCCATAACCGTTTTAAAATTACGGGCCTCGACAAAATCACGTACGTGCAATTCGTATAAAACAAGATCTGTTACCTGAGGAGGGAGAAAGTCATATACCACCCAGTTAAATTCTTCCTGTGCGGTTTGAAACACGGAAACAATACCTGATGTTTTCCCCGCAGGGAAAGGCTTAAGATCGGGGTATGTACTTCCGGGAATGTATTCATCATTTACAGGATCAAGGATTTTATCGGTATAGGGATCAGCAATCCTGAGGTTCCCGTCCACAAGGTATTGAAAAGCATATTCTTCACCTTTCGTCATATCGTTGATTGTAAGCCAATAACGCTCATTATCGGGTGTACGATTCATGAGGAATTCATTGTTAAGTTCCCATTCGTTAAAGTCACCAATAACGAGAACATTATCTTTATAAGGTGCATGAAGAACAAGCGTAATTGTAGATGTATCGATGTAGTTAATCCCGTCTCCGACACCTGCCGGTAAATCTGCTATGGTTATTTCATCGCGAACAAAATAAAATAGGGAATCCATTGATATAAATTCATCATTACTGGCTACGGCTTTTATCCAGTGTTTGTCAGTATTGGTTACCTCCAGTTTATAATAAAGAGTATCGGCATACGATATGTATTCAATGACATCATCGATATAAAGAGTCATACTATCTGGCAATGTTGTACCGAGTGCAATGCTTGTTGCTGAAATTGTTATTGTATCGCCCTGTTTAACAACCACATTTCCTTCAGGTTCATCAATCTGAAGCGTAAGACCCGGGTCATAAACATTGTAATAAATATTAGCTGTCTGTTTTGAACCGTCAGAACTTCGGAACACAAATGCAAGATAAATCACATCGACCCCTCCTACAATTTCATAATATCCCGTAATATCGGGCGAAATATTCAGGACATAGGTTGTATCATCCAGTTTCTGCAAGCGGGCTTTCTCAAGATTTTCATTCCACTCGGCAATTACATATTGCCAGTCGTCCAGGTCGGCACTCTCACTCGTAATCAATCCGGTATGTGCATAAATATCGCCTGTATAACCTTCGAGGTTGCAATTGCATCGATTCACATGAAATGTTATGTCAACCTGATCACTTAATGTAGGATACACAGGATCGGTCTCAATAATCTGTGCATTCGCAAGAATTGGAAGAAAGAGAATGACTGAGGCAGCTATTGTATGATGCATTATATTTGTTTTCATATACCAAACAGTTTTTGATTCTTTGAGGACCTGGTTATTTTTATCAAATCGAAATGTCTTCGAACTCATTAAAATTACATAGTATGAATTGATAATCAAAGATTTATTAGGTTTTCCCGATAAGAATTCATCACAAACGTTACCGCAAACGTTTGCATTCTGATAAAGCAGTTTGGAAGAAACATCATATTCATAGTATCTTAGTAAAAAATATCCTGTAAACAACTAATAAACCCTCAATGAAAAGTTCCCAGGCTACCATAAAAGATATTGCCAGAGAACTTGGAATTTCTCCTTCCACAGTTTCGCGTGCTTTGAAGGACCATCCTGATATCAGTCCGAAAACCCGCAAGGCTGTTAAAGAACTTGCCGAAAAGTTAAATTACGAACCCAATGCGATTGCACTTAGTTTGCGCAGCAGATCGAGTCGGACAATAGGGGTAATTATACCTGAGATTGTTCATTATTTTTTTAGTTCAGTAATCAGTGGTATTGAGGAAGTTGCTTACCAGTCGGGGTATACAGTAATTATTTGTCAGTCGAACGAGGATTACGATAAGGAACGGAATATAATTCATACCCTGATGTCGAAACGGGTAGATGGTATACTGGTGTCAGTATCCAAAACAACCACCAATTATGATCATTTTCTTGAATTGCAGAAAAGTAATATACCGGTAGTATTTTACGATCGTGTATTGAATATACCAAACAGTGACCGGGTGATTGTAGATGATTATAATGGTGCCTATAAAGCAGTGAGCCACCTTATCAAAATGGGCTGCTGTCGGATTGCTCATCTGGCAACCAGTCAGGATCTGATGATCGGACGAAACCGGAAAAACGGATATATACAAGCGTTGAAGGACAATAATATCGAAGTGGATGAAGAGATAATACTCCGGTGCGATACAGATAAACATGCCCAAAAATGCATTCCGTATTTATTATCATTACAAAAAAAAGTGGATGGGATATTTGCCGTAAACGATTTAACCGCAATCACTGCAATGGCTATTATCAAAAGATCGGGATACCGGATTCCGGAAGATATCGCAGTGGTAGGATTCAGTAATAGTGTATACTCTGCCATGACCGATCCACCATTGACTACCATCGAACAGCATGGTTTTGAAATGGGCCGGCGGGCTATTTCGCTCCTCCTGGAACGAATACAGGCCGAAGTACCTGTCGATGCCAGGGTGGAGCAAATAAAAACCGATTTGATCGTCAGGGGATCAAGCCAGCGGGAACCGGTGGAGATATCATAACTATAAAAAAAAGGAAAATCATCCGAAATTATTTTACTCTAATCGTGCAGCAAAATCGTTTTTGTTTCGTCACTATATAAAGTTACTAATCAAAATCATGAAACGATGAAAGCAAATAATTTTTCTAAAAGTACGGGATTACAAGTATCGGCTATCCTGTTGGTTCTAACCCTCCTGGCTCCGGTTATTTACAGTCAACAGGAAAATCGAGATATATCCGAATTTGAGGGTATAAGCTATTGCCTGCCAGGCACACTGGAGATTGTACAGGGAACAAAAGGAAGTGTTGTATTAGAAGGTGACAAGAGCGATCTGGAGCGGATAATTACCGAGGTTGATGGTGGTGAACTAAAGATCTACACCAAATCGCATGGATCAGAGTTGTCCGATGTAAGTGTATATGTGACTGTTGTTAAATTGGAATCGTTATCAGTAGCAGGTTCAGGCGATGCAATAATTAAAGATATTTTAACAGGTAACGAACTTGAACTCAATTTGAGTGGTAGTGGTAATATTCACTGTAACCGGCTGGAAGCTTCAGAATCGGAAATAAATTTAGCAGGTTCGGGCGATGTGGAAATAAAAGGCAAGGTGAATGAAGTTGAAATTAGCATTGCAGGTTCGGGCGATGTGAATGCTGATGGGCTGGAATCAGAAGAAGCTGAAGTAAGCATTGCAGGTTCAGGTTCAGTAAAGGTATGGGCGACTAAAGAACTGGAATCCAGTATTGTGGGTAGCGGCGATGTATATTATAAAGGGAATCCACTGGTCGATGCTGAAACAACGGGATCGGGAAGTACAAGACCTCTATAGGTTGTATCAGGATAACGGATTTTAAAAATCCGGGCAGGGCACCATTTTTCTCGGATGGCGCTTTTTATCGGGCTGGTTGAAGGTAAATGCGAATGATAGTTCATGTGATCCGCCTGAAGCAACTATCAATCGTGAGGTTGTGAAATCGTAACTATAACCGATATTATAACGCTTTGATTTAAATCCGATAAGAAGCACAACGGCATCGTTATTAGTAATCTCGCTGAAGAAAGGTATTCCACGGTACCAGATTCCGAGTACCAGGGGTTCGTAATTCCAGTAAAATCCCATATCGAGCTGGTTATAATGTGCCTGGTTTTTATATAGAAAAGCCAACTGAAGAACTGTAGGAGTGGGGCGTAATAGCTGTTCCTTTACTATGAAATGCCATCCTCCGAATACTTGTACCTTTGTAGGTACTAGGGCCAGGTTTTCGTCCGAAAATTCCTGCTGGTATAGCGAGTAATTCGGGTGCAGAAGATGATCGACACAGGTTCCGAACCAAAAATCATCAGAATAAACCAGTCCGGAAACCGAGAAATCGAGATCATTGGTATTTTCAAACGACACTACCTCTCCCGATGTGGGAGCGTTCCCGACAGCCGACATCTGATCCCGCCAGAGGAGTCTGTCAAAATCAATGCTTCGCTGCGTATAGGTAAAAGCCATACCGGGGCGAACATGGACTGTATTACGAATTCTAAAATCAAAGTTATAAAGCAGTGAAATATTTGTAGTGGTCAGGTTGCCGCTTCCGGCAACATCCTTAAGGAAAAGAACTCCTGTACCACTGCGTAGTTTATCAAAATAGTGGTCGAACGAAACTGTATACGTTTCATAACCCTTTTCTACCGAAGGCCATTGATTACGGTAACTTAATGCCAGACGATTGTCTCCAGTGCTTCCGGCAAAGGAAGGTGCCATATAAAGTGCATTGGAGTAAAATCGCGAAAACTGCGGATCCTGTCCCATGCATAATATAGCCAGGAAAGTTAACCAGACTATGAACACCCATTTTTTCATTGCCTCCGGTTTTTCAGCACATTTGTGCTATTCTTCATCTTCTGTAACCGGCTATAACCGATTTTTACCCTTTTTATGTCCGCTTTGAAAGCGGTGAAAAAATATAGTAGTAGTTACCCAAAATCAATACATAAGAGTTACATCACCTGTTTTTATGAATCCTCTGCCATCGGTGTATGTTCCCGTTACTTTCCAGATGTAAACATCCTGTTTGGCTGGTTTTCCATTGAATGTGCCATCCCATCCGGTTTCCTGATTAAAGCATTCGAAGATAAGTTCACCCCAACGGTTAAAGATCATCAAATGGTATTCTTCGACATGATCAATAATACCCGGCATAAATACCCTGTTTTCTTCCAGGGGTGAATTGGGTCGGAACGCGTTCGGAAAATCGACTACTCCGGAAGGTTCAACAAATACAGCATTTTCCATAATGTACAGGTCGAAACATTCGAAATTTGTCCATACTTTCAGGGTGATATTATATACACCTTCCGATTTATAAACATGTTGCGGATTCCTCTCGATAGATGTTTCTCCATCGCCAAAATCCCACTCGAAAACATCGGCTTTTTCGGAAAGATTGAAGAAATGTACTGCTTCATCGTTTACGTAAACATATCGCGGAGCCAGATCGAAAAATGCATTTGGTGTTACGTATACTCTCGCTGTATCGCTGAACGATGATTCACCTCCGGAACCTTTAACAGTGAGGCTGACCCTGTAAATTCCTGCTTCATAGTATGTATAGGAGGGATTGGGTGCAGTTGAAATGCTTCCATCACCGAATTCCCATAAGTATTCATCGGCATATTCCGAAACATTGATAAATTGAATAGTATGAGGCATGCAGCCTGGTTCGGGAGGAGTAAATTTTGCCTGTGGCGGCGCAGGATACAAGTACAATGTTTTGCTGAGACTATCTGAACAATAATCAGTGCTTCCGGTAAGCGTTACAGTGTAATTGCCGGGAGATTCATAGGTAACCAGACCAGGATGGGGAGAATAAATTATATCTCCATTTCCGAGATTCCATTCATATTGCCAACGAGTGCCTTCAGTATGATTGATTAGTTCAAATGCATTGTTCGGAAAGGTGTCGCTGGGTGGGAAAATAATAAAATTTACTTCCGGTTGAGCATAAACATCTACAGTCAGATATGCAGAATCGATACAGTTAAGTGACGATTCGGTTATAACCCTGACCGTGTAGGTATTGTCTTCTTCTCCCGAGGCAGTGAAACTATGTGTTGTACTGAAATTATCGGTAACGGTATTTACGCCATCACCAAAATTCCAGTAATAGCGCATATTGCCAGGAGTGCTGAATAAAGTAATATTGGCAGGACTACAGCCATTTTCCGGAATAGCATCTAGTGTGGCTACTGGATTAGGCCATACCATTGCGTATTGAGTGATATCGTCCTTGCATCCTAAAATGCTGGTTACTTCAAGTTGTACGGGATAGTATCTGATTTCGGAACTCTGATTGATGAATGTATGCGATGGATTTTCTGCATAAGAATAGCCTCCATCGCCAAACTGCCAGTAATAACCCACTCCTCGTTCCGAGAGATTAATAAACTCGACATATAATGGACTACATCCCGGGCCGGTTAGTAATTCGAAATATGCGACAGGTATATCAGAATATATATAGGTACTATCGTATGCTCTACAACCATTTATATCGGTTAACTGATAATAGAAAAGAACCGTATCGGGTTGTCGGGGTGTATAAACAGGTTCCTTGATTGTATAGGATGATAAATTATGGATAGGGCCACTCCACAAGTGGCTTACAGCTTCGTAACCTGTAGTCTCAACAAGTATCTGAAGTTCTTCGCCGACACATACAACCTCATCACGTGTCGTAATATAAGCTGTTGGCGATGTGTATACTGTAATTTGTACTGAATCATAGGCTGTTTTCAGGTTGACATCGGTCACCTTCAGAAATAAGTTATAAACACCGGTACCCGGAGGTGAAAAATTTGTAAACAAAGTATTTGTATTCGATAAGTATACTATATCACCTGTCCATTCATACATATATGGTGGAGTACCACCAAACAGATAGGGACGGATTTCAAAATCGACTCCGGTACAGGCCGATTGATTATAAAGTCCGATATCTACTGCAATAAAATCGTTGACCACATTGATCGGGTGACTTACAGGTGTCCCCACACAACCATACTGTGTGGTTTCATATACCGATACTGTAAATGAACCTATATTGGGGAACGAAAGCCTGATATAATCATTCATATTTTCATCGAGTATTATACCTGCGGGGATTGTCCATGTATAAGTAGATGTACTGCTGCCTGTTGTTGAAAAAATGACTCCCGATTGTCCTAAAAGTACCAGAGTGGGGCCTATTATTGTAATAGGAGCGGGTATCGGGTAAATTGAAATATCCAATTGTCTCCTGGGGCTTTCACAGGATGTTTCGTTATTGTATCCCGATACCCAATAGGTAATATTTGAAGAGAGCAATCCGGTATATAAGGTATCAGCTTCCTGAATCAGTGTTCCCCCAATGGGTTGATTGTACCATCTGAAGGTTGTTGTGTTCATGTCTCCTGCGGGATGAAGGGTAAATGCCTGAGGCCCGCATGCATTGATATTGTCAATATCCGGCATACCGGGAATTGGATGTATAATAGCCTCAACCGGCACCCTGGCACTGTAACATCCCGTCGAATCGTTGACTTCCGAAACCCAGTAAGTTACTGAACTTGAAATTGCAGTCAGTTCCATAACTGTATCAATCTGGATTAATGTACCTCCCACAGCAGCATCGTACCAATATATATCATGATCAGGAGAAGAACTACTTGCAGCAAGTGTTAAATCACCGGGTCCGCAAGACGAATCACTGACAACAACCGGAGAAGGCACGTCGGGGTGAACAATAACATCAACCGAAACCAGCGGACTATTGCAGCCATGAATCGTGTCACTAGCAGATGCCCAGAAGGTGATGTTGCTTGTTATTGGAATAGAAAAAACACTTCCTTCACCTACCTGAGTTGTACCTGACCCGTCGGAGTACCATAATATTGTTGTGGCAGGAGGAATTATAATGCCTGAAAGCACAACTGT
>Ga0299912_10004191_pt1 | contig 11780 bp, 9 predicted proteins | sample RVTome_2_FD_207667 | JGI IMG/M metagenome (GOLD analysis project Ga0299912, IMG submission 207667) | Soil microbial communities from uranium-contaminated site in the Upper Colorado River Basin, Wyoming, United States - RVT95D214 (version 2) ... | reverse complement strand
CTGAGGCAAATCCGGATGCGCTGATCGTTCGAGTGAACTTTTACGGTTGGAGCCTGAGCGCCAAACGCAGCCTTGCGGAATTCTTCTACTACAACCTTCAGGCTGGCACCCAAATAATGGGCTTCACCGACATTTTCTTTTGCCCTCTTCTCGCCAACGACCTGGCGAATATCCTGTTGACAATGTTAGAGAAAAATCTAAAGGGTCTTTTTCACGTTGTTTGCAGACAATCGACCTCAAAGTACGATTTTGGCGTGAGCCTGGCGCGTAGGTTCGGCCTGGATGAGCGCCTTATCACGCCTACCTCGGTAGCCCAGGCGGGATTGACTGCCAATAGATCTCCTCGATTGACCCTGCGCACTGATAAACTCGCTCAGGCTCTCGCCGAACCCCCACCTGATTTATCCACAGGTTTAGAGCACTTCTACACACTTTATCAACAGGGATATCCACAAGAAATCAGAAATTTGGGTTAGATAATCACGATTAGTACTGTTTCGGAGGGCACAGCATGGAAATAATCATCGGCACTCACAAAATTGGCGAAAATCACCCAACCTATTTCATCGCGGATATCTCCGCCAACCACGACGGTAACCTGGAACGCGCCAAGCTGTTGATCCGGCTGGCAAAAGAAGCCGGCGCGGATGCAGCCAAGTTCCAAAATTTTCGCGCACCCGAAATTGTCTCCGATTATGGCTTTAAAACGATGGGGGGGCAGGTTTCCCACCAGGCGAAATGGAAGAAATCTGTTTTTGAAGTTTACCAGGATGCTTCTATTCCCTTCGAATGGACGCCGGTTCTGAAAGAAGAATGCGTCACGCTCGGCATCGACTATTTTTCTTCTCCTTACGATTTTGAGGCTATCGATATGCTCGATCCTTATGTCCCTGCTTACAAAATCGGATCAGGGGACATCACCTGGCCTGAAGCCCTGGAACGCATGGCTCGCAAAGGCAAACCCGTGCTCCTGGCAACCGGGGCATCCGATATCGGTGAGGTTCAGCGCGCCGTCCATGCCATTCTAAAGATTAACCAACAACTGGTGCTATTGCAATGCAACACCAACTACACTGCCAGCGTGGAGAATTTCGACCACATCCACCTGCGTGTACTCCAAACCTATCAGTGTATGTTTCCTGAGGTGCTCCTGGGATTGTCGGACCACACCTCTGGACACGCAACCGTCCTGGGCGCCGTAGCGCTAGGAGCCCGGGTGATCGAGAAACACTTTACCGACGACAATAACCGTGTCGGCCCCGACCATCCCTTCTCGATGAACCCGGCGACGTGGCGCCAAATGGTCGACCGCACAAGGGAACTGGAACGCGCCCTGGGATCGCCAGATAAGTTTGTGACTGGCAACGAGCAACAAACCGTCATCGTACAACGCCGCTGCCTGCGCGCTGCTCGCGACGTCAAGGCCGGCGAAACTTTCACCCGCGAGATGATCGACATTCTACGCCCAGCCACTCCCGGAGCAATATCGCCCTACGAAATAGAAAACGTTTCCGGTAATAGAGCCTTGGTTGACCTCCCCGCCGGAAAAGAGCTCCGCTGGACAGACCTGGGAGAATGAACACCGAAAACAGATTTCCACTTTGGCGTTCATATCTCTAAATACCTGGACTTGCATTGACCCGTATCCTCTATTTCACCCGCGACTTAACCACACACGACCATCGCTTTCTCACCGCCCTTTCGCAAACCGACTACCAAATCTATTACTTGCGATTGGAACAACGCGGGCATCCACTGGAGGATCGCGCTTTACCCGCTCAGGTTGAAATCGTCTCCTGGGCTGGTGGGCGCTCACCAACCAGGCTCAGAAACGGATACAAATTGTATACTGACCTGAAGCGGGTGATTCGAGAGATCAAACCGGATTTGGTCCAGAGCGGCCCTCTCCAGACGGCTGCCTTTTTGGTAGCTCTCACCGACTACCGCCCACTGATCAGCATGTCTTGGGGCTACGACCTGCTTCTGGATGCCGGAAGAAATAGCCTGTGGAGCTGGGCAACCCGTTACACACTAAATCACAGCGCTGTAATGGTTGGTGACTGCAACACTATCCGGCAGATTGCCATCCATTACGGTATGCCCGATCACCGAATCGTGACATTTCCCTGGGGCATTGATCTGGAGCATTTCTGCCCGGATTTCTCGGAACGGCGCACAGACCGCCAGACGTTCACCCTGCTCTCAACCCGAGGATGGGAATCCATTTACGGAGTTGATGTGCTGGCAAAAGCGTTCGTCCAGGCTGCGAAACAGCGCCCTGAGCTGCGCCTGGTCATGCTTGGGAACGGCTCCCAGGCTAGCTATCTGCGCCAGACCTTTGCTCGCAGCGAGGTGATGGATCAGGTTTACTTCCCCGGGCAGATCAGCCAGAGGGATCTACCGCGCTATTACCGCTCAGCTGACCTGTACGTGAGCGCTTCACGCAGCGATGGCACGTCGATATCCTTACTGGAAGCCATGGCCTGCGGATGTCCGGTACTGGTGTCTGATATTCCCGGAAACCGCGAGTGGGTGACGCAAGGCGTCCAGGGGTGGCTGTTTACCGACGGCAACTCTAACGACTTGGCACTGGCGATCTTGAAAGCTATCGACGCCCGCCTGCAATTACTTGAATATGGTCGAGCTGCCCGGCAGCTCGCCGAACAACGCGCTAACTGGAATGAGAACTTCAAAGTATTGCTTAAGGCGCACGAGCTCGCTTTAAGCGTACAGTCGCAATAAATATTGGGCGCGAAAACAACCCAATCATTACCCCGAGCAATCGTTCTGAAATGAGCCAAATTTTGAAAAGAGTGAAGCAATCAGAAATATTCCTGTCTGTTCTCCTGATCGGAAGCATCTCATTGCTGGCATATGCTCCGCTCCTCAATCAGTTGGGGTTTTATCGGGAGGATTGGTACATCATCTGGAGTGGGATGACGCGCGGAGCCAAGAGCCTGATTCCTATGTTTACCATTGATCGCCCGTTTGTTGGGTACTTATACGCCCTTGCCTACTCTGTCTTAGGTAACGCCCCTCTTCCCTGGCATATATACGCCCTGGCTCTGCGCTTGTTCGGTATTTTTTCATTATTGTGGCTGTTTCGCATGGTTTGGCCCGAAAAACGTTTTGAGACAACCATGGCTACATTGTTATTCGCCATATATCCCGGCTTCCTCCAGCAACCCCAAGCCAATACTTACCAATTCAACCTGACAGCGTTGGCAATGGCTATCTTATCAATCGCTCTCACCATACGAGCAGTGCGCGCCGATAACCTTACAATAAAGGTCATTCTGGTTGTGGCTTCACTACCATTAACCGTTGGTTACCTTATGACAATGGAATACTTTATTGGTTTGGAGGTGCTGAGAATTCTCCTGCTTTGGGTGGTTTTAAGGCAAGAACAGACCTCTATAAAGCGGGTTGTATTGCGCTTAGTTAGATATTATGCACCGTATCTGGCCGTTATAATTATTTTTATCTATTGGAGGACGTTTTTCTTCCAAAGCGACCGTCCAGCCGTAGACGTTAACCGACTTGCAGCCACATACGCTACTGGCTATTTACATTACACGGTCAGGTTCATCGTCGAGCTGGCTCGCGATATCTTCGAAACGCTCGTATTAGCCTGGACAGTGCCATTTAATAAAAATATGTATATTGGCACGTTTCAAGAAATTGGAATATCAATAGGCCTGGCACTTCTCGCTATGGCTATTTTTTACGTTTACAACAAGCTCATAATGAAAAATGACCAGCTTGATGGTTACAATACAAACAACAATCAAACTGCCAAAACATTGCTGGTCTTCGGAACGCTGGCAGCACTCTTCGCGTTAATACCCATTGTTGCTGCTGGTCAGGACGTCAAATTTGTAGGCCGCGAAGACCGTTTTACCCTATCGGCCTCTATCGGAGCAGCCTGCGCCATAACTGGCTTGATTGTCTACGCTGTCAGGCCAAAATATCGTCACATGGTAATCGTCGTGCTGATCGGTTTGGCTATCATCACCCACTTCAACCACACGTTATACATGCGCAATTACTGGAGAGTCGAGCGAGAGGTCTGGTGGCAATTGAGCTGGCGGGCACCTGACATTCAGGGAAACTCAATGCTTATTGTCAATTTACCAAGCGGCTACTCTTTGGCGGAGGATAACGAGGTTTGGGCACCGGTAAATATGATCTACGCACCCGATTCCCCAAATCCCATTACGACAGGTGAGGTCATCTACGATGATCTGTTCTACGACATCCAATTCCGGAACAAGAAGCCAAGGACACATCGCGGCATCTGGTTGAACCGGCATTTCGAGAATTCACTGGTGCTCAGTATGCCTACGGAAGGGTCTTGTCTGCAAACGATCGGAGGCAACCCATCAGAGCTATCCATATTCGAGGATCCCCGCGTCCGCCTGCTGGCGTCCTATTCCCGCATAGAGCGCATAACCCTGGACGCTCCGTTTGTAATTCCCCCAGAAGAAGTTTTCGGCCAGGAACCTCAGCGCACCTGGTGTTATTACTATCAGAAAGCCAGCTATTACCGTCAGGCTGGCATGTGGGAAGAAGTCGCCAGGGTGGTCGATGAAGCTTTCGAAAAAGGCTTTAAACCCAGGGACCTGGTTGAATGGATGCCGGTTTTTGAGGCTTATGCCAACCTCGGGCGCGACGCGGAAGCCCAGGAGATCGCCACCGTGATGAAATCCCAGTTTGGGTTAACGCAGTCCATCTGCCTGCAGTTCAAAAGCGGCCAACCGCCATATCCAGGCGCATACCAGCTCGAAAAAATCTCAAAATACCTTTGCCAGGAAGAATAGAAACATGAGAAAATCCAACATCCTGGCTATCATCCAGGCCCGCATGGGCTCCAGCCGCCTGCCAGGTAAGGTTTTACTGGATATCAGTGGGGAACCCATGCTCGTACGGGTGGCCGAGCGGGCGCGGCGGTCTAAAACTCTGGACGGAATAATTATCGCCACCACAGTCGACCCATCCGACAACCCGATCGCTTCATTGTGCGCTCAACGAGGATATCCTTTCTACCGTGGCAGCACTTTTGACGTGCTCGACCGGTATTACCAGACAGCTCGTAAATATGAAGCCGATGTCATTGTCCGCATCACGGGAGACTGCCCGGTCATTGACCCGCATGTGATCGATACAACGGTGTATGCGATATTTGGAAAGACCAGCCATAAGCTGGAATCAGATCTCAGTCAAGAAATCCCGGAGCTCCTTTGGGATTTTACCGCCAACCGACTTCCGCCCCCCTGGAGGCGCACCTATCCCATCGGCCTGGATACCGAAGTATGCACGTTTCGGGCGTTGGAGCGCACCTGGAGAGAAGCCGACCAACCACATCAACGCGAGCATGTCATGCCCTACATCTATGACCCGGCTAGGTCGGTGCATTTTTCCTCTCTGAATACCCTGCTGCCGCCTGCAGACCTGCCACCAGATATATTTCGCGTCCTGCAGGTCGACCACGAACCGGACCTGGGAGCCCTACGTTGGACGGTGGACACCGCCGAAGACCTGGATCTTATCCGTCAGATTTATACACACTTCGACGGACGGGATGGCTTTTCCTGGCTGGATGTCCTGGCACTCGTCCAACAAAATCCTGAACTTGCTCGGATCAACGCCAGTGTGCTCCATAAGTCGGTCCACGATGTCGACAGCCGGAACCACTCCTGATGGCTTTCATAACGGTATTTTCTGCTCCTAAGTCGTTCAACGACCCACACATTGCCACCATCCAACGAAACGCTATACAGTCCTGGCTACGTCTGGGCAAGGAAGTGGAAGTTATCCTGGTCGGCCAGGAAACCGGCCTTGCGGAAGTGGCCGAAGAACTGAAAGTACGTCATCTTCCACAGGTAGCACGCAACGAGCAAGGAACCCCTTTGATAAGCTCCATATTTTCCCTGGCTCGCCAGGCCAGCCAATCGCCGCTCCTGGTCTTCGCAAATGGGGAAATCTTGTTGTTGCCCGACCTCCCCAGCGTCGCCCGCAGCGTAGCGAAACAGCTTGAGAATTTCCTGATCGTCGGACAGCGCTGGGACTTGACTGTCAAGGAGCTCCTGGATTTTTCCTCGGGATGGGAACGTCGATTGAAAGCCATGGTAGAAACCCATGGGCGCATGCACCTGCCGGCAGGCAGTGATTATTTTATATTCCCTCGCCACATCTTTTGTGAAATACCTGACTTCGCCATCGGGCGAGCCGGATGGGATAACTGGATGATCTACCACGCCCGCAAGCAGGGATGGCCTGTTGTGGACGCTACACCATCATTGATGATCATCCACCAGGATCATGATTACAGCCATCTTCCGAATGGCAAACCCCATTACGACCTGGAAGAATCCAACTTCAATATGGCGCTGGCAGGCGGTTCCGCCTGCATGTATTACATATTGGATAGCGACCGTGAATTGCGCCATGGAAAAATCCGCCCCCCCAGGTTGACCACCCTGCGGCTGCTGCGCAGGATCGAATTATGGCTCACACCCAAGGACGGGCGGCGGAGCGGCCCTCGCTGGGCTCTGGCGCGCAAGTTCCGGCGATGGCGCCGCTATAAGACAGGCTCACTGGTTTAATCGATGCGCCTGGGACAAAACCCCGCCAAGTTCGTCGATCACGTCGCCCAACCGGCAAAGATTACCGTTGCCGTGATAACGTATATCCCCTTTCTGGGAGGTTATTACCACGAAAGCCTGGACGTGCTCAAAGCCTGCCTGGGTAGCCTTTGGGAGAACACAGACCGCCCTCATGACCTGATGGTGTTCGATAACGCCAGTTGCCTGGAGGCGCGTGACTTCCTGTGCCAGGCCCAGCAGCAAGGTAAAATCCAATACCTGGTGCTATCCGAGAAAAATATCGGCAAGGGAGGAGGTTGGAATTTTATCTTTTCCGCTGCGCCGGGCGATATCATCGCCTACGCCGACAGCGACATCTACTTCTTCCCAGGCTGGCTTTCAGCGTTAGTAGAGACACTTGAATCGGTCCCCAATATCGGCATGGTGACGGGCATGCCTCTTTGGAGTCCAGAGGAATTTTCCACCAGCACTATCGCATGGGCAGAAAAAAGTCGGGAAGTGCGCTTAGAACGAGGAAATTTTCTCCCCTGGGAAGATTACTGGCGGCACTCCCGCAGCCTGGGTAAAAGTGAAGCAGAAGCCCGCGCCCACTTTCAAACCCGTCAGGATATCTGCGTATCCTTAATGGACAAAAGGTATTACGTCGGGGCTGGACACTTTCAGTTTGTAGCCCGCCGCCAGGTGCTGCAAACCGCATTGCCAATCCCATCCGACCGCCCGATGGGTCAGGTTCGCTCGCTGGACATCGCCCTCAATCATCAGGGGTATCTACGCCTGTCAACGCCGGATTGGTGGGTACAACACCTGGGCAATACGCTCCAGGGATTGGAGCAGGACCCAGCTATACGGAACAAATCAGCTCAGAACGGAAAATCGCCTGCCAGAGGTTGGATGCCATCGAAAATCATACCACTTCGAAGGTTCCTTCTCTGGCTCCACAACAAAACATTTGACGTCTTGTATCGAAGTTGAAATAAGTTTTTTATGAGAGCTAAAAGGATTTTTATCAGCGCCGACCACGGCCTGGCAATCGTTTATTTTTTGCAAACCGATGTGGTCTCTTCGATAATCGCAGCGGGCGTAGAAGTTATCTTATTGACCGATGATGAGCTCAAAGAGAAAATCGACCAGCGCTTTGGTCGTCCAGGTCTGACCATCGAAGGGCTGCGCCTCAATCAAGCACGCAATTACTTTCAAAACGAGCACAACTCTTCCCAATGGTGGCTGGACTTCTTTCGTCGGGCGAGCGCTTCCAGCCGAATGAACCTGGAAACCGTCAACAACTACGTCAACTGGGTAAAGACTGAGGCGCCCTCCAAGCGGCGTGCTATTTTTCCGCTGGTCCGCATGGCTGTGCACCTGATGCGCCATTCACGCTCTGCCCGGCAGGCTCTGGTTTATCGGCAACACCGTTTCACACCAGATATTTATGGTGACCTATTTGAGAAATATCGACCAGACCTGGTTGTATCCAGCACAGCGGGCTGGCGCCTGGACCGCTACATTTTGCGAGAAGCCAGGGCACATGGCGTTAGTACAGCAGCCATCGTTTTAGGGTGGGACAACCCAAGCAGCCACGCCCTCCCCGGCGCGAAGATTGATCATATCTCCTGCTGGTCAGAAGCTCAAAAAGAGGAGCTCATTCTAGGGTCAGATTGGCGACCAGAACAGATCAACATCGGCGGTATCCCTTCCTACGATGGCTATTTTCGCATGCAATGGCAATTAAACCGAGCAGAGTACTACCGATTGCATAGACTGAATCCCGAGCGAAAATTGCTTGGCTACGCCTGTAGCTTTGTCACTTATTCACCCAACATTCAAAACATAGAAGCCCTGGCGCGGCTGGTGTCTTCCGTCCAACTGGCAAAACCCTGCCAACTCCTGGTCCGGCTGCATCCCAACCATTTCACCAAAGTAAGGCGCTGGTCTTCCGAGCGAGAGCAGATTCACAAACTGGTGCAGGAATACCCCCTCGTTCACCTGGTGGAACCCGTGCCATTGGGTGGCGAGCTGGGTTACTACTCCGGAGAGGACATGCCCGAAAAATCGTCCATGATGGCTCATTCGGATGTCTTCTTAACAGTATATTCCACGATGGTTGTAGAAGCCTCGATCCACGAGACGCCTATCATTAGCGCCGTGATCGATTCGCCCACTGGCTGGCCGGGTGAATACTCTCTGCCATTATCCAAAATCGGCGGTTGGCCTACCCACTCCCGCTTTCGTCAGGCAGGCGCCGGGCGTGTTGCAACCAACCCAGATGAATTGCGGCAGGCCATCAACAACTATCTAGGAAACCCCACTCTTGACCTGGAGGCACAGCGGGCTTTCGTACGACAAGAGTGCACCTTTACAGACGGAAGCGCTGGCCGGCACACAGCCGAACATCTGCTCAGCCTTTTGTAAGCTGCCGATCAACCATTAAAAAATGACTTCAGACATTATCACCAGAGTTAAACTGGCTGCCAGAATACTCCTCAAAGGCACCTCACCTTCCAAGGATCACCGCAAGGACATCCCGGTCATCACGCCTGAAGAGGTGGCACAAATTAAGCAGTTTTTCCCACTGGACAAGTTCTTTATCTTCGGTCACGCACGTTCTGGGACTACGTTATTAGCGCGTTTGATCCGCGTCCACCCGGAAGTACATTGCAACTGGCAAGCGCATTTTTTTACCAGGCCGCCTTTGCTGGAATCGTTGGTCGCAGACCCCGAAACAGGCGCCTGGCTAGCCCGGCGCAGTAACCGCTGGAATGAGGGACGCGACCTATCGCCGCTTGTGCTGCGCGCCGCTGGCGATTTCATCCTGGAGCGCCAGGCACGCACCTTGAAAAAGCGCATCGTCGGGGATAAAAGTCCTAACAGCCTGCTGGACGGCAAAGCTGTAACCCACATGCACGCGATATATCCTGATGCTCGCCTGATCTATATCGTACGTGACGGGCGTGATGCCGTGCTCTCGCACCGCTTTCAGACTTTTATCGATGCCACGCAGCACCTTTCTAAAGAAGATTGGGACATCCGCGCTGCATTTGTCCGTCATCCAGAGCCTTTTCTACAGGGGGAGCGCTCAATCTTTACCGAGAAAGGCATCCGCTGCGCTGCAGAAGGTTGGGTCCGCAACGTGTCCGAGACCAGTGAAGCTGGAAAAGAAATATATAAAGATCACTACATCTCCCTGCGCTTTGAGGATTTGCTGGAAGACCACTGGAAGGAAATCGGCCGCCTCTGGAAATTTCTGGAAGCCAACATGGAACTTCCGGGCTTAGAGGAGGCCATCGCCACCGAACTCCAGCAAAATCCCGACGCAGACTGGCAGCAACAAAAAGCTGGTGAAATCGCCTTATCCCTTCAAAAAGGCAAAAAAGACTCCTGGCGAGAAATGTTCACCACTCGCGACCGGGAAATATTCCTCGATATTGCCACAGGCGCATTGCAAGCCTGGGGATACAGTGCCGAATAAGATGAGCCGAAGAATGAAATTCTTAATTGCCGGTCTAGGTTCCATCGGTCGCCGCCATCTGCGCAATCTGCTCGCCCTGGGAGAGGGGGATATCACCCTTTACCGCACACACCAGAGCACGCTTCCGGATTCCGAACTGGCGGGGCTTCCCGTTGAAACAGATTTAGGCAAAGCATTATCTCATCAGCCCGACGCCGTGATCGTTTCCAACCCCACCTCCCTTCACCTCGAGGTCGCCATCCCGGCTGCCGAAGCGGGCTGCCACATCTTGTTAGAAAAACCTGTCTCCCATTCGTGGGAAGGTGTGGAAAACCTGATAAAAGCTGTCCGGCAAAGCGGAAGCCAGGTGCTCGTAGGATACCAGTTTCGTTTCCATCCCGGCTTACACCAGGTACAGCGTCTCCTGAAACAAGGATTAATCGGCCGCCCGTTAACTGCCCGCTCTCACTGGGGAGAATATTTACCCGGCTGGCACCCCTGGGAGGATTACCGCTATGGGTATAGTGCAATAACTGATTTAGGCGGTGGCGTTGTTCTCACCCTCTCCCATCCCCTTGATTACCTGAACTGGTTATTCGGCGAGGTGGAAACCATATGGGCAGTTACTGCTAGTCTGGGAGACCTGGAAATACAAGCTGAAGACACAGCCGAGATTCTTCTGCAATTCACCTGCGGCGTCATCGCCAGCCTGCATCTGGATTACATCCAACGTCCCCCCTCTCACCACCTGGAGATCAGCGGAAGCAGAGGCACCATTAAATGGGATAACTCCGATGGTGCAGTTGCTCTATATCAATCTATCGATAGCCCCAATAATCAAGCCTCCGGTAGCTGGGTTAGATTTCCGGCCGATTCATTTTCTGCCGAAGAAAAACCTTTCGAACGCAACGACATGTTCCTGGCAGAAATGAGACATTTTGTAGATATTATACGTAACGGAGCCAGACCGGTTTGTACCCTGGAAGATGGACTGAAGGTTTTAGAGCTTTCCCTGGCGATTCATCGATCCTCTCGCGAAGGTCAGAAAATTCCTCTTACATCGTGAAATAAAAGCATCACCCCTTTCGACAACAGATATTACCAAAGACAAGCAAGAAATAAACAAAACATGAAAAGCACTTTATCGAAGTATTTACGGTACGAGCCATGGGTCTCTTGTTTGCTGATCGCCTTGGTGGGGCTCCTCGCTTACACCCCTTTAATGAACCGGCTTGGATATTACAAAGAAGACTGGATCGTAGTTTGGGCTGGCGTCACACAAGGACCTCAGGCTTTAATTTCAGTCTTTAGCGTAGATCGACCATTGCTCGGATACCTGTTTGCCTTGATCTACCCAGCCCTGGGTAATGATCCACTATCCTGGCAAATCTACGCCTTCTTCATCCGTTTGATTGGCGTCTATGCACTTTTTGGGGGCCTACGCATATTGTGGCCAAAAGAAAAGCTTTCAACAACCATATTAACTCTGCTTTTTTTTATTTACCCAGGATTCTTGCAGCAACCCCAGGCGAATATATTTCAAGGTCATTTTACCGCCCTGGCCTTCGCGATCCTTTCGATTACCCTGACACTCCTTTCTATTCGGACGAAAAACCTGGCTGGCATGATTGGTTTAACCTTTATCGCTGCCATCATGGCGGTCATATATCCATCCCTCATGGAATACTACATCGGCCTGGAAGGCCTTAGAGCGTTATTGGTGTGGTATT
>Ga0299912_10004190_pt1 | contig 11782 bp, 16 predicted proteins | sample RVTome_2_FD_207667 | JGI IMG/M metagenome (GOLD analysis project Ga0299912, IMG submission 207667) | Soil microbial communities from uranium-contaminated site in the Upper Colorado River Basin, Wyoming, United States - RVT95D214 (version 2) ... | reverse complement strand
TTAGAAATTACCCTTCAAAAAGTCACTTTTAATTCAATAGCGACCCACAAAAGTGCAAAGACACCGCCCCCCTCATCAAGACCTAAAATCCAAACTCAAAACCAGAGCGAAATACGCAACCAGTTGACACTTTGCAACTCAGGAAAGCTTGGGACAAAAAGATCGAATTCCATCCCTGCTAATAGATCCATCAGAATGATGGTTGCTATGACCATACTTTTGGCAAAGGCTTGCTTCATTATCTTAAATTATCCGGTGAAATTTCAATATTATCCGACTTTTAAGGCCTTACAGATTGGGGGCACCACAATCATTAGGATCAAAAAATGTCTGGAATAAGAGATAAATTCTTAACCTTTTGAGATTTCTTTTCATTCCAAAAACTGCTCTCTTAAAATCCGTTCATCCAAATTATGTTCATGGTCAAAGAGAAGGGTGACATGATGTTCTTTACATTGGCGCACGGAAACTGATGTTACATCGCGAATTTCCGTAAAGTCTGCAACGGCACTGACTGGCCGCTTTTGAGACTCTAGAATCGTAAATGTCACATGGGCTGTTTCTGGTAAAAGAGCTCCTTTCCATCGACGGGGCCGAAAGGCGCTGATAGGGGTAAGCGCAAGGAGGGGGGAATCTAAGGGAATAATAGGGCCATGGGCTGAAAGATTATAGGCCGTACTTCCCGCAGGCGTTGCGACAAGAATGCCATCGCAGACAAGTTCTCGAAGGCGGACAATGCCATCCACCTCGATTTGAATTTTGGCGGCCTGGCGGGTTTCTCGCAGAAGCGAAACTTCATTAAAGGCAAGGGCTTTTGTTGTTTCTCCACCATTTTTTTGGACAGTCATTTCAAGAGGATAAAGAGTTGTCTGTTTCGCTTTTTCAAGTCGCTTCAAAAGTTCATGTGGGACTAATTCATTCATTAGAAACCCCACACTCCCACAATGGATGCCATAAATAGGGATGCCCGAATTAAGATAAGAATGCATGGTTTCCAGCACAAAACCATCGCCCCCTAAAGCAATGAGAACCTCCGCTTCTGATGGATTGACGGAAGGATATAAAGCTTCAAGTGTTCCTTTGGCTTGAACGGCCTCAGGAGCCGATGAGGAAAGAAAAGCTATTTTGGGCATAGGTGGTCCCTGGTTGAGACGTTTAGTTTACCTTTCCTCCAGCATCTCCGCAATAGTTTCCCGAAGGGGATCGAGACCGTCTTTGGTCACAGCGCTTGTCAGAAGAGGGGTTGGAAAAGCAGCCGGATGTTTCTTAAGGGTATCAGTGAGGGAGTCCACCAAAGATTTGAGCTGGGAGGGCGTTGACTTGTCACTTTTGGTCAACACAATTTGGTAAGATACGGCAGCCTTATCCAATTCTTCCATGACAGTTTTATCGCTCGGTTTAAAACCATGACGACTATCGATGAGCAAAAAGACGCGTTTTAAGGGAACACGGCCTTTCAGGTAATCCTGAATAAGACGGGACCAGATTTTGATTTTCGCTTTTGAAACAGCTGCATAACCATACCCCGGCATATCCACAATATAGAAATGTTTCCCGAGAAGAAAAAAGTTTAGCTGTTGGGTTCGTCCTGGTGTGTGTGAGACGCGAACGAGAGTCTTTCGTCCTAAAAGGGCATTGATAAGACTTGATTTACCCACATTCGATCGACCAGCAAAGGCAATTTCAGGAAGAGAAGGGGGGGGGAGGATATCCATTTTATCCGCCCCAGCCACGAAAGTGCAATCTTGCGCAAAAAGCCAGCGCGCGAAATCATGGATTTCCCGCGTTTCCTTTTGGCTCATGCTCTGGCCTTTTTCTTCTTTTCTGAACGCTTCATGATAACCCATTGCTGTGCAATTGAGAGCGTATTGTTCCAGGCCCAGTATATGACAAGACCTGCTGGAAATTGAGCTAAGAGGTAGGTGAAGAAAACCGGCATCAAGAGGAACATCTTGGCTTGTGCAGGATCAGCCGGTGGCGGGCTCAGTTTTTGTTGTAAGAACATGGTGCCTCCCATAATAAGGGGCCAGACTCCAATCATCAGGAAGGAAGGCGGGTCCCAAGGGATGAGCCCAAAAAGGTTAAAAATCGTCGTAGGATCTGGGGCCGAAAGATCATGGATCCACCCATAAAAAGGGGCATGACGCATTTCAATGGAAACAAATAATACCTTGTAAAGAGCAAAGAAAACAGGGATTTGAACGATCATGGGCAAACACCCTGCCATGGGGTTGACCTTTTCCTTCTTATAAAGCTCCATAACTTTTTCATTCATTTTTAGGCGATCATCCGCATACCGCTCGCGAACTTTTTCAATCTCTGGCTGTAAGGCCTTCATTCGTCCCATGGATTCATAGGATTTATTGGCAAGGGGGAAAAAGACGAGCTTGATCAAAACGGTTAACGCAAGGATCGCAAGCCCAAAATTGCCTAAAAAGTTCTTCAGAAATTCAAGAGCATAAAAGATGGGTTTCGTCAGGAAGTAAAACCAACCAAAATCTACCGCTAAGTCGAAGTGATTAATGCCAAGGGTTTCCTCATATCCATCAAGAAGGTTTAAGATTTTTGCTCCTGCAAAAAAATGGTCTGTGGCCTCAATGCTCTGCCCAGGCGCAAGCGCCAAGGGATCCCTTTGATAGAGGGCTGAGATGATCGCATGATCTCCCGTTCCTTGATGGCTATAATTGGACGTGATGGGGGCTTTGGGGTTAGGGATAAGAGCCGTAAGCCAATACTTATCCGTGAGGCCAAACCAGCCGGTGGCATTGGGATTTTGAAGCGTTCCCGTTTTGGCAAGATCGTCATAGCTCGGGTCATTGAGTTTGCCATCAAAAACACCGACAGGACCTTCATGGAGGATGAAAAATCCTGAGGATTTTGGCTCTCCTTCCCGACTTAAAAACCCTTGAGGAGAAAGGGAAACAGCCGTTGTTCCTGAGTTCGTTACCTTTTGCGTGATGGTAAACATATAATTTTCATCAACAGAAATGATTTGCTGAAAAAGAAGCCCCTGCCCATTATCCCACTTTAAGGTAACAGGTGTTTGAGGTGTGAGGTTAAGCCCATTGGTTTGCCAAAGAGTTTTTTCAGTTGGGAGAGACAGGGTATCTTGGGGGACTGTCCATCCGAATCGGGCATAATAAGCATGAGAGGCGTTTTGAGGAGAAAGGAGGACAATCTCGGGGCTTTGGGGGTCAACCGTTTCATGATATTTCACAAGGGTTAGATCATCAAAGATAGCTCCTTCTAGATTGATAGATCCTTTTACACTGCTGCTTTGAATTTGAAGACGGTGTGGCGATACTTTTAACGCCTCTTCCCGCGTCCGCGGTTGCGAAGTTTGCGGAGCTATAGCAGGTAAGGTTGTTGTTTGCTGAGCGTGTTCTGCAGGGGCCTGGGCCTGTTTTTTTTCAGGAGAAGAAGAAAAGAAATATTGGAACCCAAACAGAATGGCAAGGGAGAGGATAATAGCGATAAAAAAATTTTTCTGGTCTTTCATGATTACTCTTCCTTAACAGGATCAAAACCGTGTCCTCCCCAAGGGTGACAACGGCACAGCCTCTTTAAGGCTAAAATACTTCCCTTATAAGGACCATAACGGTCGATGGCGTCAAGTGCATACTGTGAACAGGTTGGCAAAAAGCGGCACCGTGGTCGAAGCCAGGGAGAGATGACGTATTTGTAAAAATAGATGGGGGTTTTGAGAAAAAGAAACAGAAAAGATTGCATGTTTTACTTAACCTCGTTCATGTAATTTCTTGAGTGCTTGCTTTAATTCTTGACACATTAGGTCAAAGCCTCGTTTTAAAACTTCTTGGCGTGCAATGAGGACATAATCTATACCAGGGCGAGCCAATGGAGGTAAAGTGAGCCTTAGAAGGGTCCGCAGACGTCTTTTAGCCCGGTTGCGCTCAACCGCTCCTCCCACTTTTCGACTGGCCGTAATGCCACACCGAAAGGGGCCCTCAGAAGTTCGACGGTTCAATTGGACAACAAAAGCAGGAGTTACAAAGTATTCTCCTGTTTTTGATGCATTTACAAAGTCTGACCGTTTCCGAAGGCGTTCCAAGGAAGTTAGGCGCTGAGACGTGCACGTCCTCTAGCACGACGACGGGCAATTACCTTGCGACCGCCGACTGTAGCCATGCGGGAACGAAAGCCATGGCGACGCTTACGAATGAGAACGCTGGGTTGAAAAGTACGCTTCACGTTACTATCTCCTACTTATATGACTTGGTGTATAAGCTAAGTTGGGAGGGAAAGTCAATTCCAAGAATAAAAAGTGATAAATTCCTTTCTAATATGGTATGTTATCTCTATCGTGTCATAGAGTTTTTTTTAGGGGACATGCATCGTGAAAGAATTTGGACTGATTTTAAAATTAGTGCTTTCTATTGTTTTGATTATGTTTTTGGGGGACTTTGTTCCCGAATGGATTCAACGCGCCTTTTTTACAACAAGTATTTTGCTGAAAGAAACGCTTGTTTTCTTTATCCCAGTTATTGTGTTTGGCTTTATTTTTTCATGCCTTTCTTCTTTTCAAAAACGGGCGCCGCTCCTTATCGTAATGATTTTAACAGTTGTGACGCTCTCAAATTTTTTCTTCACCCAAGTTGGGTATGTGGCAGGGGATATTTTCATACCCCATTTAGGATATCATGCGGCGAATGCGATTCAGAAAACGATTCCACTTGAGCCCTTTTTTACGATTCCTTATCCGCGCCTTACAGAGTTTAAAATAAACGAACTGGCCCTTCTTCTGGGTATTTTGATGGGGTTCTATAGCGCCTTTTGGGGGAATGAGAGGCTTGCCGCTTGGGGGGATTCTTTAAAACGTAGTATTCAAGGGGGCTTAACCAAGGTTTTCATTCCGCTCGTCCCTCTTTATGTGATTGGGTTTTTATTTAAACTTCAGCATGATGGGTCACTTATTGAGACATTTGCGGAGTACGGCCCCATCATTGGACTCATCCTTGCTGTGCAGATTGCCTCAATTTTACTCTTTTATTTTAAAGCAAACCTAGGGAATTTTCAGGCGGTTAAAGAGTCTTTAAAAAATGTATTTCCATCAGGTCTAGTAGCGCTTTCGACCATGTCAAGTGCGGCTACCATGCCACTCACCTTAGAAGCTGCTGAAAAAAACACCAAAAACAAGGCGTTGGCTCAAGTTATGATTCCTGCAACCGCTAATATTCACCATGTGGGGGATTCAGTGGGAATTCCTATTTTGATGGCGGCTGTTTTGGCGATCAATGGCCTTGAGCCAATGAGCTACGGAACTTTCCTCATTTTCTCCCTGTATTATATGGTAGCAAAATATGGAGTTGCCTCTGTTCCAGGTGGCGAAGCCTTCATTTTATTGCCCATTTTAGAAGCCCATTTTGGTTTCACGGACTCCATGAGCGGGCTTTTGACAACGCTTTATATTATGATGGACCCCTTCGGAACGGTAACAAACGTGGTTTCCAACGGGGCGCTTGCAATTTTCATGGATAAGCTCTGTGGCCGGATGAAAGCATTTCAAGGCGTGGAGGAAGCTGCCTAATCCAGTAGGGCTACGTCTTTATCTGGAGATTTTATAATAACAAAAAAGAAAGGAACCTTTTATGAAAAATACCTTTAGCTGGATGCACCTTACAACCTCTGACTCGGGAAATGCGCAATCTTTTTATCGTCAACTCTTTGATTGGTCCCTGGTTTCCAAAGAAGGAGAATCTCCTTACGTTGAAATTGACGCAGGAGAAGGACCTTTCGCTGGAATAACCCCAGGGGAAAAAGCAGAAGGCTCCCACTGGACCGCATTCATAAACGTAGACGATATTCACAAATACACGGACAAAGCGAAAAGCTTAGGGGCTGAAGTTATTGTTCCTATTACGGACCTTGGCGAAGACCACGGCTATTATTGTGTCTTTAAGGATCCCACAGGGGCTGTTTTGGGGCTTTACGCACCGAAGTAGGAAAATTCGCCATTCCCCTACATAAGGGGAATGGCTGATAGCGCCCCTAACTTTTTATTCACACTTGTCAGGTGTAATAAGTAATTGAAGGCTGAAAATAATTATTATTTCTTTTTTTATTTCTTAACTTACAAGAGAATACTTAAGATGAATAGTAAATTTGCCTTGCTTTTAATTGGAGCTTTAGCATCGTCGGCAGCACTAGCTGATAATGCGCAACATATTGTTGTGGGCCAACCTTGGGTCGCAAGAGTACCAGCATTCAATGGATCATTTACAAAAAATGGTCAAAACAACTTTTTCTGTAAGGTAATCGATGAGTCTGTCTTGGCTTTTTCGGCCACTCCAATTACAGGTGGAAAGAATTTAATGATAAGTGTGACAGGTAAAATTCCTTCGACGGGTGATAACGCATCTATGGTCTGTGCATTTGGAGCTCAGGGAACAGGAAGTACGTTCCTTCATCAAACATTTAATGTAACAGCAAGTAAATAACCATTAAAATTTATTGTGGGTTAGTTTCACTTTTCCTTTGCCATTTTTAGGTTTGAGAACGTTTGTTTTTCGGAGAGAAATATTGACTTTCTTTAAGCCAAAGAAGTGGCAAAGGAGAAGCATTGTTATTTCATGATTTATTCCTATATACATGAAGGGAAGGAATAAATCATGAATGAAGCCAGGGTTGAAACACGTATAGGAAGTTTCTCCCCCAAATTGGTGGGGGCGGCCTTTATGCTGCTATGGGCATGCAGCTTCACCACGGCCATGGCTTTTGCAAAAACTCTTTCCCCAGAAGTTGACAACGTTATTCTTCTTTTTATGCGGTGTTTCTTTGGCCTTGTTTTTTTTAGTCCGTTTGTTTTCCGCGCTGGTTTCAAGGGCTTTGTTACGTCGCGTCCCCTGCTTCACTTGATCCGCGTGATATGTGTGGGAGCAGCAATGGGGTGTACTTACTATGCCTATCGAAATTTGCCGCTTCCCCTTGCCACATCCATTGGGATGACGGGGCCTTTGTTTACGACAGTTTTATCTATAGTCTTCTTAAAAGATTCTGTTTCTCTTCCCAAATGGGCGTTGATCCTCTTTGGTTATTTGGGTGTCATCGTTATGGTTCAACCGCATGAGGCACCCATTGGGATGGGCGTATGGATAGAACTTTTAGCCAACCTTTTCGCTTCCTTTTCAATCATTTGTGTGAAGTTTTTATCTCGTACAGAAAGTACCCTGAGAATTATGCTTTATGCGAATACGGCAACGACTTTTATTGCAGGTCTTGTAGCCTTAAGCGTTTGGCAAACACCGGGACTCCATGATCTTATCGTCCTGATGACAATTGGGGGGCTTGGGATGTTTTCCCAGTATTGCTATGTAACTGCCTTGCGTTATGCGCAGCCGTCTTATCTAGCGCCCTTTGAGTACACGCGTCTCTGTTTTGCAATTCCGATAGGATATACTTTCTTCCAAGAAGTTCCCACTTTCTGGACATTTTTTGGGAGTCTTATGATTATTGGGGCTACCTATGGACTCACCCGCGTTGAACTTACCGATCAAGGTCCAAAATAGGATGGAAGGCTAGTTCAACAGAACCTTCTGAGGTATAGTTTTTTTGTGCTTTGCCACTCTTACAGCTTGCGCTGCATGTAAATAGGCTATCATGACAGGAGTTAAAGGTATGCCCTTTGCTCGCGTTACATTTTTGTTTGGCTTCAAAGCAAGCTTTTTTGCACGAGGAGAGGCCATCAGCTTGTGCGGATGCGGTAAAAATAAGTGTTGTGATGAGAATAGTGAGCATTTTCATTTTTTGCTTCCCCTAAAAAAATGTTTTTATTAATAAGGGTTAGCAAGAAAAGGTTAATTTTTTATAAAAGGGATTTTTTCAAGAGTCTTGATTCACGAGGAGACTTCGGGTACAAGGCAACAACATGTCCCCTTCGTCTAGAGGCCTAGGACACCGCCCTCTCACGGCGGCAACACGGGTTCGAATCCCGTAGGGGACGCCATCTTCAGTGGCGCAGTATAGCAGTTACACAGTGTTGCAGAATTTAGATAGAATTTGGAGATGAAGTTTCTAGCTCCTCCCTGACTTTTCTGCGCCACCTGCTACGGCTACACTGTATCACTGCTACCCTGGAGCGAAGCGCATGCGTTCAATGGCCATAAAGGTTAATGTATCCCAATTAGATTGTGAGAAGATTGATAATTTTCTTGAGAACGCTGGATACAAACGACAACTCAAAAAATATCATTGCACCTTTGGATTCATTGAGAAAATGATTCCGGAAGAAGAAACGGTGACTTTCGGGCAAAAGATAACCCAACTCCTCCAAGACTATATTGATCCTCTTCAACCTTTTTATGAAGTTGAAAAGGTAGCTCATGTTTTTGAACATGTGATCGCGTTTCTCCCAACAGCCAAGTCGCTGACCCAATTGAAAGAAATTAACTCTTGGTTAAGCGAGAAGGTAAAGGAAGTCTCGGAAGGACGGTGGGAGTTGAATGAGGAAACCCAGCCTCAAGCTTACATTCCTCACCTGACTCTTTGGCGAACACGTCGTCTTGATGATCGATTTAAAAAATTGGAAGAAGTTGCTGCTACCCATCCTGCTTATCATCTTTCGCAAGCGGCCTATGTACTTTTTAATTAATGGTAGAAAAAGAGGGGAACATTTGTTGATTTCAAAAGGTTTTTCGCACAAGACCCCGTAAAGAAATATCTTATACCACCATGACCAAAGGCACCCAATACAGCCAAAGATGGCTTCAGATCTTCAATTAATTCAAGAAGAGCGTCTGAAGGTTTTTGAGAGCTTGCAATGGGGTGAATATGGGCCTTAACCCCATGATTGTGGCAAAGTTTAAGAGCTGTATTAACGCGCGCCCGAGCTTCTTCCTCATCTGTGCTGACACTTGCAATGTGGACGGTTTTCTCCTTAAAGATGCCCAGCAAAAGGGCCATATGAAGAGCTCTTGAAGAGGCAAAGGTTCCGTCAAAGGCCACAAGCACATGGGAGCTGTTGTGGTTGGGAAGTTCAGGACCAGTTACAATTACGGGACGTGGGTTATCTTTCAGAATTTGTTTGACTGAGACGGTTGTGTCTTGGGTAGGTGTAAAATGGAAGTTGGCATCTTTCCCAATAATCAAAATGTCGTATTCGGTTGCAAAGTGCTCAATTTCATAGGCAGGAACGCCTGTGGCATCAATAATGGAACACGAAACCTTCTGGCCTTCACAATACTCCGTAAAGGCCTTTTCCAGCTTATGAACGCGGCGTTTTGCATCTTGAAGGAGCTTCTCATCCAACTCAACTTTAAAGGCAACGCCGCCCAAGGGAATGGCTTCAGGAGCTGCGATCCAGGGTTCATCTAAGATACCAATTCCCGTGAGAGAGGCTTTATGAGATTTAGCAAGCTCAATGCCAAGTTTCTTAGCGGATTCACTTGATTGGGAGTCGTCAAGTGTAACAAGGATACTTTTAATCATCGCAAGGCCTTTCCTCATTTTATTCAATGTTACCAAAGATTCAAGTCAAACACCAATTGATTTCAAGTTTATTCAGGAGCTTTAGCGTTCGCTTGCCTTATTTCTTTAGTCAATTGGTCACTCAAGTTTGAGGCATCAATTTGGAGGGAATAAACAGTCCCACTTTTGCACCAGAGAATGAAAGAAGTCTCTTTGTGGAGTAATTTATTCTCTTTAAGTTCAGCATAGGTGCCGCATATCGCCAGAAGATCGTCGTCATTCGCAATGCCAAGAAAGTGAATAGATCTGAGAATGGGGGGAGGTGACGGGATATCAGTTAATAAAGTAGAACGACCGACTGCTGATATAAGTTCAGAAGTTATTTCCGATTGGAGAATTTTTTTGCTTTCCTCTTGTTTACCTCGCTCACCTTGGATTACCTCCTCACCAGGATCTTCGCCATCAAAATAAATATCAATACTGCGTTTGGTAGTTTGTTGTGGTGAAGGACCTTCTTCACAATCCGTAATAACGATGTGGGCTCCCAGTCCAACAGAATTGAAAAGCAAAAAACTAACAAAAAGATTTAAAAATAAATATTTTTTATTTTTCATCGAATCCCCCGCACGCCTTTTTTAAAACGCTAGCATAAATGTATGGTTAAGAAAAGGAGGCAGTTGGTGTGAGCGGCTTATCGAGCGCGGAAAAGCAATGAGATGAGAAAACATCCCTATCGAGGCTTTATAAACGTTATTGGCCCAACCGGAGAACGGAAGGTTTTGTCGCATTTGTGAGGAGAGGATTCCACCGATTTTTATCCAAAGTTGTGATTGAGATTTACTTTCTATTTTGATCCAAAGATTAATCATAGGTCATTGGTTGAATGTCTCTTTTTTGGTTTAGCTGTCAAAAAATTAGAGCTCTTTGCTCCAGGAGACATTCTTCCCTATCTCAGGGCGCTATTACAGTATGTAGTGAGATTGCTGCTAAAAAAATTGAAATATCAGCGTTAGTAAAAGCGATTAAACATGATGCAATTTTTTTTGCCTGATCCTCTTTTTTTTTCGTGTATAAGTTAGTGGTGTATTCAACTAGCGCTTTCATTTGTTTATTATCTAACCGTTGATAGCAATTAGAAATTAGGCCTTTATAAGGTTCAGGGTGTCTAAGAAAGGTTTATCATGAGTTGGGTGACTATGAAAAAGCTAAACTCATGCATAAATAAAGCTAGAAAATTGCTGTGATTCAACAGTATGGTTGGCCCAATATAAAAGGATAGCAAAAAAACATGATGGAATTTCCATACAGAATTTATTGATCTAGCCCACGCTCTTGATAAACATTCATCTTCATGGAACGGAGGATGCAGATTCAAAAGCGATATAAAATTAGATTACTCTGATTGCAATACTGGACGGTCACCTTTTTTTGCCTGGTTCTTAAGAGGTCAGATTACCAATGCCCAATACTGAAAAAGTTCATATTGATGTTTCTCTCGTGCGCCGACTGATCGCCACGCAATTTCCGCAATGGGCGGATCTCCCGGTCAAGCCGGTCAAATTCGGTGGGTGGGACAACCGAACATTTCACTTAGGTAAGCAGATGCTTGTACGCATGCCGAGCGCCGAAGAGTATGCAATGAATGTGGAAAAGGAACAAAAGTGGTTGCCTCGATTGGCGCCTTTGCTGCCACTTCCAATTCCAGAACCTTTAGCAATGGGAGAACCGGCTGAGGGCTACCCGTGGCGATGGTCCGTTTATCGCTGGATTGAGGGCGACACCGCTGCGTCTGCACACATAGCCGATCTGGGTGACTTCGCAACCAGTCTCGCACAATTTCTCATCGCTCTACAACGCATAGACACAACGGATGGACCTCTTCCCGGACCGTATAGTTTCGCTCATGTAGGAGCACTTGCAACCTACGATGTTGAGACACGGCAGGCGATCGCCGTCCTGAAGGATAAAATTGATGTCGATGTTGCGACCGAGGTCTGGAAAAAGGCGCTTGAGACCGCCTGGCAGCATTCGCCGGTGTGGGTCCACGGTGACATCATGGCCGGCAACCTGCTAGTGCAAGGAGGGAAATTGAGCGCAGTCATTGATTTTGGAGGGTTGGCGGTTGGCGACCCCGCTTGCGATCTAGCAATCGCTTGGAAATTTTTCCGGGGCAAAAGCAGGGAAACTTTCCGCGAGATGCTTCCTTTAGATGCTGGTACATGGGCCCGCGGTCGCGGCTGGGCTTTATGGAAGGCCTTGATCATCGCGGCCGGATTCACGGAGACAAACGCTGTCGAAGCCGCACAACCTTGGCGTGTCATTGGTGAAGCTCTTGCCGATCACAGGCGCGAGTGATGACGCA
>Ga0299912_10004189_pt1 | contig 11782 bp, 7 predicted proteins | sample RVTome_2_FD_207667 | JGI IMG/M metagenome (GOLD analysis project Ga0299912, IMG submission 207667) | Soil microbial communities from uranium-contaminated site in the Upper Colorado River Basin, Wyoming, United States - RVT95D214 (version 2) ... | reverse complement strand
ACGAATCCCATACCCGAGCCAATGTGGTGTTGTTTCCTTAAAATGGTTCTGCTAAAATCGATGAGTGAACAAAGCCCTCATCCTCGATTTCGGGTCGCAGTACACCCAGCTCATCGCCCGCAAGGTCCGCGAGCTCGGCGTTTACTCCGAAATCTTCCCGTTTGATACGTCGGTCTCCCGGATCAAAAAAGAGAGCCCGCAGGCCCTCATCCTCTCGGGCGGACCCCGGAGCGTCTACGAGAAAGGCGCCCCTCTCGCCTCTGCCGCCATCCTCCGCCTCGGCCTTCCCGTCCTGGGCATCTGCTACGGTGTCCAGCTCATGGCCCATCAGCTCGGCGGCAAGGTCGTTCCCTCAACCCATCGGGAATACGGGTTCGCCCACCTCAATGTCCTCGACCGCGGGGGGCTCCTCAAGGGCATCAAAGACCGCGGCCAGGTCTGGATGAGCCACGGCGACCTGGTGGAGAAGCCGCCGCCGCAATTCTCCGTCACCGGGCGGACCGGCAACACCAAAGTCGCGGTCATCGAGTCTCCGGCCGAGAAGCTCTTCGGTGTCCAATTCCATCCCGAGGTCATCCACACGCACCAGGGAAAGGCCATACTGGCCAATTTTCTCTTCTCCCTCGCTGGCCTGAAGCCGGACTGGAGCATGAAGTCGTTCATCGAACGCAAGGTCATCGAGATCCGCCGGACCGTCGGAAGGGGAAAGGTGATCTCCGGCCTGAGCGGCGGGGTGGATTCGCTCGTCACCTCTCTCCTCGTCCACCGCGCCATCGGAAAAAACTTGACCTGCATCTTCGTCGACAACGGCCTGCTCCGAAAAGGTCAGTATGAGGGGCTGATGGAGGAATTCCGGCGGAAGCTTCGCCTCAGGGTCATCGGCGTCGATGCCTCCGACCTCTTCCTGAGCCGCCTCGCCGGGGTTATCGCTCCCGAGCGCAAGCGCAAGATCATCGGCCGCGCCTTTATCGAGATCTTCGAAGCCGAAGCGCAAAAGGAAGGCTGGGCCGAATTCCTCGCCCAGGGGACGATTTATCCCGACGTCATCGAGAGCGCGCCGGTCAAGGGACCGTCCGCGACGATCAAATCGCACCACAACGTCGGCGGCCTCCCCAAGGGCCTCCGCTTCAGGCTGGTCGAGCCGCTCCGGGAGCTCTTCAAGGACGAGGTCCGGGTCCTGGCCTCCGAGCTCGGAGTCGACCGCGAGTTCATCGCCCAGCATCCTTTTCCCGGGCCCGGCCTGGCCGTCCGCATCGTCGGCGAAGTCACCCGGGAGCGCATCGCCATCCTCCGCGAGGCCGACCGGATCCTGCTCGAGGAGGTCCGCAGAGCCAAGCTCTACCACAAGCTCTGGCAGGCCTTCGCCGTCCTCCTCCCGGTGCGCTCGGTCGGGGTGATGGGCGATCAGCGGACCTACCACCAGGTCGTCGTGCTGCGGCTTGTCCAGAGCGTCGACGGGATGACGGCCAACTGGTTTCCGCTTGAATCGCGGGTCCTCTCGCGGATCTCGACGCGCATCGTCAACGAGGTCAAGGGCGTCAACCGGGTGGTTTACGATGTTACGACGAAACCGCCTGCGACAATCGAGTGGGAATAAGCGTCTGTAGTTAATAATGGAAACCTCATTCATCCATCTCCATAACCACTCGGAGTACAGCATCCTGGACGGGGCCGCGAAGACCGCCGCCTTGGTGGAGGCGGCCTACCAGAACAAGATGCCGGCCGTGGCCCTGACCGACCACGGCAACATCTTCGGCGCGGTGAACTTCTTCAAGGAGGCCAAGGCCCGCGACGTCAAGCCCATCCTGGGCTGCGAGATCTACGTGGCGCCGCGCAGCCGGTTCGACAAGACGGGCGACAGCCGCGACCCCCACCATTTCCACCTCCTCCTCCTGGTCAAGAACGACCAGGGGTATCTCAACCTCTGTCATCTGCTGAGCAAGGCCTACCTCGAAGGCTTTTATTATCGCCCCCGGATCGACAAGGAGCTCCTCTCCGTCCATGCCGAAGGGCTGATCGGGCTTTCCGGCTGTCTCAGGGGGGAAGTCTCTTATTACCTGGAGAGGGAGAACGAGGCGGCCGCGGAGAAGGCCGCGGGCGAATACTCCTCGTTTTTCGGCAAGGGCGACTTCTATATCGAGCTCCAGGACCACGGGCTCCCCCCGCAGAAAGCAGTCAACCCCAAGCTCGTCCGGCTGGCGGCAAAGCTCGGCCTTCCCCTTGTTGCCAGCAACGATATCCACTATCTGCGCAAGGAAGACTCGGAAAGCCACGATATCCTTCTTTGCATCCAGACCAACAAGAAGCTGGGCGACCAGGACCGCATCCGCTTCGGGTCCCAGGAGTTTTATTTCAAGTCCGGCGCGGAGATGTCCGAGCTATTCAAGGATGTCCCCGAAGCCATCCATAATACGATCCACATCGCCTCGCAGTGCCATTTCAGTTTTCCCGCGGGCGGCCATTTTCTCCCTCAGTTCAAGGTGCCAGGAGAGAAGGCGCTCGATGAATACTTGGCCTTTGCGGCCAATGAAGGGTTCAAGCTGCGCTTGGAGAAGCTCAAGCCGAAGTGGGAGAAGGGCCAGCTGGCCCATCCCATCGAAGACTACCAGGATCGGCTGGAGAGGGAGCTCAGGCTGGTCAACCAGATGGGTTTCGAGGGCTATTTCCTGATCGTCTGGGACCTTATCCATATGGCCCGGTCGAGGGGCATCCCGGTCGGCCCCGGCCGTGGGTCGGCCGCCGGAAGCTTCCTGGCCTACTGTCTCGGAATCACCGAAGTCGACCCCCTCGAGTACGACCTCCTGTTCGAGCGTTTCCTCAACCCCGAACGCATCAGCCTGCCCGATATCGACATCGATTTCTGCGCCCGCCGGCGCGGCGAGGTCATCGATTATGTGACCAACAAGTACGGCCGGGAGAACGTCTCCCAGATCATCACCTTCGGGACGATGGCCGCCCGGGCCGCCATCCGGGATGTCGGCCGCGTGCTTGAAGTCCCGTTGCCCGAAGTGGACAGGATTGCCAAGATGATTCCGCCTGTGGGACCGGAAGCGACAATCGACGGCGCCCTGGAGAAAATCCCCCAGCTCAGGGAGCTCCGCGACAAGAACGCCAAGATCGCCCACCTTCTGTCCGTTGCCCGGAACCTCGAAGGCCAGGTGCGCCATCCTTCCATCCACGCCGCCGGGATCGTCATCACTCCCCGGCCCCTTGTCGAGTTCATGCCTCTCTATCAGTCGGTCAAGGGCGAAATCACGAGCCAGTTTGCCATGGGGGACATCGAGGCCATCGGCTTGCTCAAAATGGACCTCCTCGGCCTCCGCAACCTGACGGTCATCCGGGATACGGTCGAGCTCGTGGAGAAGAACCTGGGCGAGAAGGTCGACCCCGAGACGGTAGCGCTCGACGACGCGGCCACGTTCGCCCTTTTTCAGGCCGGAAACACGGACGGCGTCTTCCAGTTCGAGAGCTCCGGCATGAAGGACCTCTTGCGCAACTACAAGCCGGAAAGCTTCCGTGACCTCATCGCCCTTAACGCCCTGTACCGTCCCGGGCCGCTCAACAGCGGCATGACGGCCGAGTTCGTCAAGCGGAAGAACCATCCCGACCAAATCGCCTATGAGCTCCCCGAGCTCAAGCCCATCCTGGAGGAAACGCGGGGCATCATCGTCTATCAAGAACAAGTCATGAAGATCGCCACGGAGCTGGCCGGGTTCACTCTGGCCGAGGCGGACATCCTGCGCAAGGCCATGGGCAAGAAAGTGACCAGCATCATGAAGGCGCAGAAACAGAGGTTCGTCCAGGGCGCCCGCAAGAGAGAGATCAGCTCGGCAAAGGCGAACAAGATTTTCGACCAGATCCGACATTTCGCCGAATACGGGTTCAACAAGTCGCACAGCGCCGCCTATGCCTATCTCGCCTACCAGACCGCCTACCTCAAGGCCCATTATCCGGCCCACTTCATGGCCGCCCTCCTGACCTCGGAGGCCGAGCGGGGGGCGACCAGCCAGGTTATTAAATACATCAATGAATGCCAGAACATGGGAATCAAGGTCCTGCCGCCTGACGTCAACGAGAGCGACTTCAACTTCACGGTGAAGAACGGCGAGATCCGGTTCGGCCTGGCCGCCATCAAGAACGTCGGCGAGACGGCGGCCCGCGAGGTCTTAAGGGAGAGAGAAAGGCGGGGCGGGTTCAAATCTCCCTTCGAGATCGCGGCCGGGACGGACCAGCGGACGGTCAACAAGAAAGTGCTGGAAAGCCTGATCAAGGCCGGGGCTTTCGACTCGCTCGGCTGGCGCCGCTCCCAATCGTTCCACCTCATCGACACCATGATCGACTACGGACACGGGCTCCAGAAAATGAGACAAACCCCGCAGAGTCTGCTGTTCGGGGGGAGCCAGCTGGCGGCGCCGGAGATCCCGGCCGAGGTCAGGGAGATGCGGGAATGGGACGAATCCCTGTTCCTTTCTTATGAGAAGGACGCGCTGGGGTTTTACATCACCGGCCATCCCCTGGCCCAGTTCGAAAAGCGGCTGCGCAAGCTCACCTCCCACTCGCTCGGCCAGCTCGACGAGGAGAAGGATTTCAACAGCGAGATCCGGGTCGCCGGGATCATCAGCGCCATCAAGTTCGTCAAGACCAAAAAGGACGAGCGCATGGCCACCTTCATACTGGAGGACCTGACCGGCCGGATCGACGTCGTGGCTTTCCCCGACAGCTTCAAGAGGTTTTTCGAATATCTGCGGGAGGGGAACCTGGTCTGGGTCAAGGGACGGTTCATGGGAGAGGGTGACAACCGCCGCATCAGTTTGAACGAGGTCATGCCACTCACCGAGGCCTTCCAGAAGCAGGCCAAGAAGTTCATCCTGAGGGTCTTCCTTCCCGGCCTCGAGGAATCGGTCATCCGGGAGCTCAAGGAGCTGCTGGAAAAAAACGCCGGCGAATGCCCCGTCTTTTTCGAGCTGGAAACTCCCCATTCCTACCGCGTCCTCGCCCAGTCCATCGAGGTCCGCGGCGTCTTTCCGTCGGAGGAGCTCACCCGCGGCGTCGAGCAGCTGCTGGGCGAGAACTCCGTCTTCGTAGAATATTAGGTTCAGGGGAATCCCTCCGAAAGACGCGAATTTTTCCCAGCGTGAAAAATCCGCTCCCTGTCCTCGCTCCGCTCTCCTCTCGGCAAGCCGAGAGGAACCGTGCCCGCTTCGCTGCGGAGGGCTTTCGTAGGGACTCCCCCTCACCTTGAGTGACTATTCAGAAAAATATTGATGTCCAAGCGTAATCCTTGAGCGGAGTCCGTTTGACAGAACTTGAGGAATGAAGATAATTAAAGGCGGTTTATTTTTGTTTTTTCGGACTCAACATGCCGTATAAAGTGATCCTGGCCGAGGCGAGCCCGTCCGTCCAGAAGGTCGTCCAGATGGCCTTCTCGGAGCCCGAGTTCGAAGTCCATACGATCGAAGACGGGCTCCAGGCGATCGAGTCTCTGACCCGGCTTAACCCCGACGCCGTCCTCCTAAGCCTGGCGCTCCCGTCCCGCGACGGCTACGAGGTCGGCCGCTACCTGCGGAGCCGGGAGGAGTTCCAGAAGGCCGGTCTTGTGCTGCTCAAGAACTCCTTTGAGCCTGTGGACGCGGAAAGGCTGCGCGGAATCGACTACGACGAGATGGTCCAGAAACCGTTTGACTCTGAGAACCTGGCCCGGCTGGTCCGAGAGATCATCGACCGCAAGAGGACTCCGCCTTCGTTCCCCGAGGAGGCCCTGATCGAAGAGACTCCCGCCGAGGATGTCCTTCCTTTGTTCAAGGAAAAAGAGTTCGTTCCGCCTCCTTTATCCTCTCAGCCGGAGGACCAGGTCGAGGGAAAGATCAGAAGCCTGCTTCGAGACGAGATCCTGTCGGTAGAGAGGGAGCTCGAGAAGAGGCTCAAGGCATCTCTCCGGACGGAGTTTAAGGAGTGGCTGGATAGGGAGAAGAAATAGAGATGAAAATCCTGGATAAATCGTACGACCCCAAGCTGGTGGAGGAGCGCTGGTCCCGCCTCTGGCTCGAAACGGGTCTTTACACGCCCGAAGTCCCCTCGTCCAAGCCGAAATTCTCCCTGGTCCTGCCTCCTCCTAACGTCACCGGGTCGCTCCACATGGGCCATGCCCTCTGTTTCACCCTTCCCGACATCATCTCCCGCTGGAAAAGGATGAAGGGCTATAACGTCCTCTGGCTCCCCGGCACCGACCACGCTTCGATCGCCGTCCACAACGTGATCGAGCAGAGCCTCAAGGAGAAGGGGCTGAGCCGGGAAAGCCTGGGCCGCGAAGAGTTTCTCAAAATCGCCTGGGACTGGAAGCGGAAATACGGCGGCATCATCACCGGCCAACTCAAGAAGCTCGGCTGCTCGCTGGACTGGTCGCGGGAGCGCTTCACCATGGATGAGGGGTTTTCCCGGGCTGTCCGTTTGGTGTTCGTCAGCCTTTATCAGGAGGGCCTCATCTACCGGGACTACTACCTGGTCAACCGCTGTCCGCGGTGCAACACGGTGCTCTCCGATATCGAGATCGAGCACAAGGAGCTCCAGGGAAAGCTTTACTACATCAAGTATCCTGCGCTCGAGGGAGAGGGAACGATCGTCGTCGCCACGACTCGGCCCGAGACAATGCTGGGCGATACCGCCGTCGCCGTACATCCCGAAGACGAGCGCTACAAGTCCTTTCGCGGGAAAATCCTCCTCCTGCCCCTGGTGAACCGGAAGATCCCGGTCATCACGGATAGCCGGGTTGAGAAGGACTTCGGGACCGGCGCCGTCAAGGTCACTCCGGCCCACGATCCTGCGGACTTTGAGCTGGGCAAGCTGCACGGTCTCGAGCAGGTCATCGTCATCGACGGGTCGGGGAAGATGACCGAGGCGGCCGGACCGGACTTCCGGGGGCTTGACCGGTTCGAGTGCCGCCGCAAGGTCGTCGAGCGTCTCCAGGAGCAGGGATTTCTGGTCAAGGTTGAGGACTATCCTCACATGGTGGGTCACCACGACCGCTGCAAGACCGTCATCGAACCGCACCTGAGCTGGCAGTGGTTCGTGAAAATGGCGCCCCTGGCCAAGGAGGCCATCCGGGTCGTCGAGGACGGGACGATCCAGTTCATCCCGGCCAACTGGGCCAAAAGCTATTTCGAGTGGATGTACAACATCCACGACTGGTGCATCTCCCGGCAGCTCTGGTGGGGGCACCGGATTCCGGCCTGGTACTGCCGGACCTGCGGCGAGATTGTCGTGGCCATGGAAACGCCGGCGAAATGCCCGAAGTGCGGCGGGGGAGAGCTCGTTCAGGACGAGGACGTGCTCGACACCTGGTTCAGCTCGGCGCTCTGGCCGTTCGGAACCATGGGCTGGCCGGAAAAAACCAGAGATCTGGAGATGTTCTATCCCACCGACCTCATGGGCACGGCCTTCGATATCATCTTCTTCTGGGTGGCGCGGATGATCATGATGGGGCTCAAGTTCATGGGGGAAATCCCTTTCCGCCACGTATTCATAAACGGCTTGGTCCGTGACTTCAGGCGCCGCAAGATGAGCAAGTCCGAGGGAAACATCATCGACCCGCTGGAGATGATCGAAAAATACGGAACCGACGCCCTCCGCTTCACCATGGCGGCGCTGGCCATCCCGGGCATGGACCTCTCCCTTTCCGAAGAGCGCATGGTCGGCTACAGGGCTTTCGTCAACAAGATCTGGAATGCCTCCCGGTTTGTCCTGATGAACCTGGATGAGGACGCGGCGGCGATCAAGGACAATGAGTTGACCCTGGCTGACCGCTGGATCCGCAGCCGCCTGGCCGGGATCACGGCCGAGCTCGAAGCGGCGCTCGACCAGTACAAGTTCTATGAGGCCGCGGAGAAGCTCTACCACTTCGTCTGGCATGAGTTCTGCGACTGGTACATCGAGATGGCCAAGCCCAGCCTCCAGGCGGGGAACAAGACGACAAAGGCCGTACTGGCTCAAGCTCTGGACCATATCCTGAAGCTCCTGAACCCGTTCATGCCGTTTGTCACCGAGGAGATCTGGAGCCATCTCCCGGGTCATGGCAGATCCCTGGTCACGGCGACCTTCCCCAGGAGCGATCCGGCGGACATTAACCCGCATGCCGAGCAGGAGATGGGCCTTCTCCAGGACCTCGTGGTCGAGGTCCGGACGATCCGGGCTGAAAATAAGATTCCGCCCCAGAAGAAGATCCCCGTCCTGTTGAAAGCGCCCGGAGAGAAAGAGAAGGAATTCATCCCCGAGATCCGGGCCTATATCGTCGCCTTGGCCAATGGCTCCGAGGTCAGAATCGAGGACCGGTTCGCGCCCGAAGCCCGGCTTCTCAAGGGAGTGGCGGGATCCTGGGAAGTGGCGATTCCCCTGGAAGGAGCGGGCGACCTGGAGACGGAGCGGGTCAGGCTGAAGAAAGAGATCAAGAAGGTGGAGGCCGAGATCGAAAAGCTCGAGGGCCGGCTCCAGAAGAAAGACTTTCTTGAGCGGGCGCCCGGGCCGGTCATCGAGGAGGCCAAGCAGAGCCTCCTCGGATGTCGGGATAAAAAAGCCAAGCTTCAGAAGAGCCTGGACAATATAAAGGCATAGCCGCGTCGTGCGGTCCTCCCATGACCATCGGAACGATCATTCATAGCTTTTCCTCCTGTCCCTCGACCAACGACCTGGCCAAGCGGCTGGCCCAAGAGGGCTCCGCCGAGGGGACGGTTGTTGTCGCTGAAGAGCAGACCGGGGGCCGGGGCACGAAGGGGCGGAGCTGGCATTCACCCCGCGGCCAGGGACTCTATGCGTCCGTCATCCTGAGGCCGCGTCGCCCGGACCTCTCCTTGCTTCCTCTCACGGCCGGCGTCGCCTGCGTGGAGGCGATCGGGGAAGCAACCGGGCTCCAGGCCGCTCTGGAGTGGCCCAACGACATCGTCCGGAAACGCCGCAAACTCGGCGGCATCCTTTGTGAGGGCGAATTCCTGGGAAACGTCCTGAGTTTCGCTGTCCTGGGCATCGGCCTGAACATCAACCAGAGAAGAGACGACTTCCCCGCCTCCCTGCGAAGGACGGCGACCTCGCTGCGGCTCGCTCTGGGCCGGGAGGTCGACAAGGAAGGATTGGAGAGGGCCCTCTGGCTGGCTCTCAACTGCTGGTACGGAGCCTGGGTCCGCGGCCGCAGGGAAGAGATCGTCCGGGCGTACCAATCAAAATTGACAATTCCGACCGGGACAGGTGTGGATGTTCGGAGGGAAGGTGGGAGCGTGAAGGGGATATTCCGCGGGATCGACCTCCGGGCGAGACTCATTATAGAAGAGAAAGGGAAGAGAGTCCTCCTGTCCCCGGCAGAAATTTTGGCTATCGATTATAATTGAGGCGCGCCCTGAATAAGGAGGCTGAACCATGCTGCTGGCCATAGACATCGGGAACACCACGGTCGCCCTAGGCGTTTTTGAGGGGAAGCGGTTGCTCAAGGACTGGGGGATCCGGTCTGTCCGCGAAAAGACGGCCGACGAGTACGGCATCACTCTGCTCGAACTGCTCCGCACCTCCGGCCTCGACCCTTCGGCCATCAGGGGCACCATTATCTCGAGTGTCGTCCCGCCCTTGACCCCGGCTTTCCAGGCCTTGAGCCAGGGTCTCTTGGGAGTGAAGGCCCTGGTCGTCGGTCCCGGCCTGCGGACCGGGATGCCCATCCTCTACGAGAATCCCGGTGAAGTCGGGGCGGACCGGGTGGTCGCTTCGGTCGGGGCCTTTGAAAAATACGGCGGCCCCTGCATCATCGTGGACTTCGGCACGGCCACCACTTTTGACGCGATCACGGCCAAAGGAGAGTATCTGGGAGGGGCGATTGCTCCAGGGATCCAGATTTCGGCCGAGGCCCTCTACCTGCGGACGGCCAAGCTGCCCCGGATTGAAGTCGTCAAGCCGAAAAAACCCATCGGCAAGACCACCGTCGCCAGCATGCAGTCGGGTATCTATTTCGGCTATGTCGGCCTGGTCAACAACATCGTCGCTGAGATCAGCAAAGAGATCGGAGCAGAGCCCAAGATCGTCGTGACCGGAGGGTTCGCCTCCCAGCTCGGGCCGGAGATCAAGGCCCCCCATCACCACGAACCGCACCTAGTTCTCGAAGGGTTGCGGATTCTTTTTGAAAGGAACAAGGAGGAGAAGCCGGCCGCTTGACGGTCGAGAAACGGCCCAGCCGAGGACGCTCATGCCACGAAGCGAAAAGAGGAGTTTCTATTTTCAGGAAATCGCCAGGGCTTTCTTCGGCCATCGGGGAGCACCCTTTGTCCTCTCCTCCAGGGACATGGTGACGATTTCCTCCTGGGAGGAGAGGGGGATTCCCCTACGGGTCGTCCTGGAGGGGATGGAGCGGGCGTTTGAGAAATACAGGAAGAGGGCGGCCGACGGACGGAAGATTTCCTCCCTGTCCTTCTGTGAGACCGAGATTGCCAAGGCCAACGCCGAGTACAGAGACCGCGGGATCGGCCGGGCCGAAAAAGGGGAATCCCGGGAAGACAAGAGAAAACGGATCAGGGCAGAGGTCGAGCGGTTCCTTGAGTCTATGCCTCGGGAAACGGACTTCCTCGGCGAAGTCTACCGGGAGGCTCTGGCCGTCCTCAGCCGGAAAGGGACCTCCGAGGTAGCTCTCGAGCGCCTGGACGCAAGGGCCGAGGATCTGATCTCCGGGCTCGCCGATACCGCAGTCCGGGCCCAAGTGGAAAAACGAGTCCGGGCGGATTTCCCCGGACGCCCGGCAGAAGAACTCCGGCGGATATCGCTCCTGGAGCTGGTCAAGCGGTGGCGCGAAAGATACCGGGTTCCCTACCTCAGCTATTTTTATTATTAGGAAAATGGAAGACAAAATACTGGCTTTATTGAAACAGAAAAAGGGGGGGCTGACCTTTCCTCAGCTGGCCGGCCTGCTCCGTGTTCGCGGTCGCTCGCAGACCAAGCTCCGGGCGGCGCTCAAGGTGCTGGAGAAGCGGGGGGCGGTTTACAAGAAGAAGGACAATTATCTGGCGCCCGCGGACAGAACCGTCGTGCGCGGGGAGTTTCTCGCGACCTCGCGGGGATTCGGGTTCGTCCGACCCGAGGGCGGCGGAGACCGGGAGGACATTTTCATCCCGGCCCGCTACACTCAGGGAGCGTTCGGCGGCGACATCGTCGAAATATCGGTCAAGGAAAAGGGCAGAAAGGGGTTGCCGGAGGGGCGGGTCATCCGTCTGCTCAAAAAGGGGCGGGAGACGCTGCTCGGGGTTTATCGGGAGCGGTTCGGCAAGCCGTTCCTGGCGCCCTTTGATTCCTCGGCGGAGGAAATCCCGCTTTCCTCGACCGGCACGTTCTCCGTTTCGGACGGGGTCATCGTCGAAGTGGACCGGGATTCGCTGGCCATCCGGGATGTGCTCGGGAGGCCCGACGACCCCGGAGTCGACACCCGGGTGATCATCAAACGCTTCGGCCTTGAAACTGAATTTTCCGCAGCGGCTTCCGCCGAAGCCCAGAAAGCCCCGCGCCGGATCTCGGCCCAGGACATAGAGGGACGGGTCGATTATAGGGACTGGCCGACGGTGACGATCGACGGCGAAACGGCCCAGGACTTCGACGACGCCGTCAGTATCAAGAAGCTGCCCTCGGGACACTATCGGCTCGCTGTCCACATCGCCGACGTCTCCCACTATGTCCGGCCGGGTTCAGCCCTGGACGAGGAAGCGCGGGGCCGGGCAACAAGCGTCTATTTTCCGGGCCTCACCCTTCCCATGCTCTCGGAAGAGCTCTC
>Ga0299912_10004188_pt1 | contig 11783 bp, 16 predicted proteins | sample RVTome_2_FD_207667 | JGI IMG/M metagenome (GOLD analysis project Ga0299912, IMG submission 207667) | Soil microbial communities from uranium-contaminated site in the Upper Colorado River Basin, Wyoming, United States - RVT95D214 (version 2) ... | reverse complement strand
ATCCGTTCCGCGGATCTGGGCAAGTTTACCTCCTGTGTCGCTATTGTCGATCCTACCCACGTTCGGGTAAGATCGCCGAAGAAGCGTCCATGAATAGTGGGGGTGTAATATAACCAAGGACGTGATTGGGGTTGGAGCAGGGGGGCTATGAGGCCGATTAATGTAAGGTTGGACGGAGTATAAAACGGAGGATGCACCATGGCTAAGAAAAAAAGGGAGCGAGGGGTTAGAAGGGCGGATGCAGGCACGGTTTTTGGGCCGGTCTGGTTGATCGGCTGGCTCTTTACCATCGGCTATTGCGGGATGCCCTTTTTTTGGCAGGGGTTGCTCGCGTTGCTGAGTTGGCCGTACTATTTGGGAGTGGCTTTGCGTTAACCCTTGCCTTATAAGTTAACTTATGTTAACTTATAAGGGTTTGGTTAACATAAGCAGCACGGATCAGAGCCATGGTTCATGAAAAATACATCACTATCCCTGAACTGGCCAAACTCCTCGGGGTCAGCCGCATCGCCATCTACAAGCGGGTCAAGAAAGGACAGATCCCTGCCGAGAAGATAGGCAAGACCTACGTTATCACGGACCGGACTATAGCAGACATCCTCGGCAAGGAGCTGACGAGCAGGGGAAAGGAGCGGATAGATGCCGCTGTTCGCAGAACAGTGCGGGAATATGGGGACGTCCTGAAGCAGCTGGCTAAGGGATAGTGCACATCATCACCATAGCGGACGTAGAATACCTTGCCTTCCAACTCGCGAAGGAGCACCTTTCTTTCGATGAGCCTATACCGGATTTTTCTACCCGGTTTCCCAATGTACTCGAAAGCTGTGTCGTGACGCCGTTTCAGAGCTTCTCGGGCAAGGCCTTGTATCCAACGTTGGTCGATAAGGCCAGTATCCTCTTTTACCTTATGATCAAAAACCATCCTTTTCAAAATGGCAATAAAAGAATTGCCATAACCACCGTGCTCACCTTCTTGTTTAGCAACGGCAAATGGCTGCAGGCTGATGCCCAGGAGCTGTACAATTTCACCGTGTGGGTAGCGCAAAGCCCATCGGAGTTCAAAGAACAGGTCGTCTCGGCTATACAGCAGTTCATTCGGGATCATCTGGTTGATGCGGATTAGCCTGCTCACCAAGGCCATACAGTTGTTAAATCTTTGATCGGGAATAAAGCAGGGGGTGTTTCATTCCGATTCCCATATCAAGGACATCCTTGACACCGCGACTCATCTGTTCCATACTTTGAACAACTATTCTCTCGTGCCGCAATAAAGCTGCACAGAGGCAGGATAATCTATGGTTGCCCACCTAAGAAAAAAGATGCGACCAGCCCGTAAGATGAGTGAATACCGGATAGAAACAATAGTCCAGAGGATTCAAAAGGTATATCTTGCTTTCGCTATATTGGGGGTCTCTGGCACAGTATCGTACATTTTCCGCCAAGCGGATTTTCTGAAAATTTTAGAGGCATCCCTTTTTGTCCTTGTGGATGGATCAATCTATTTTGCTTTACGGAGCAGAAAATCGTGGGTAATTCCATTGGTCCTGATTATGTCGGCGTTTTCGTGTATTCGGATTTTGATCCTTTTTTTTCAACCGGCGGAGGATATTAGGATGTTGCTGAGTAAAATCTTAGGCGGTTTGCTTTTTTTGTTTTTTGCTTATCAGATCAACTTCTTCCGCAAGTCGGAGGTCAGACTTTTTTTTGGGTCCCGTGGCCATGAATTGTTTTAGATCGCCCGTAGAGGGATGAGGGTCGGGGGCATACTTAAATACGTTAAATAATGATCCGATGCGCTCTGCTTCCAGTCAAATATCGGAATTAGCGGACCTACGTCCCTTAATCCCTTAGAGGGCTCAATGAAGCTTTACTGGTCTTACAAATCAATACCAGAACTCGATCACCTTCCAGAATCAGAACGGCGAAGACTGTACCAATTCTATGCCAGGAAAGTATTTCGTACACGGCAGTTTTGGTTTTTTTTCATTCTCTATTTTTTGATCTTTGAGTTGGTTTACAGTATCTATGGTGTTGTGGCTGGAATTTTTGTGATCGTGATTTTTGCGCCTATCAAGTTGCAAATCATTATAAAAATTATTCGGAATATGATAAAAGCCCACTTTAAGGAGGGGCGACATATCGTTGATGGTTAATAAGTCATTGCAGCCAGGCATACAGCCTTTTGTCATACAATAAAGCTGAATAGAGGCAGGGTAAACGAATGTTTTGGAGAATGACTAGGCCGATCTTAATTATATTTTTAATCGTATTCTTTTATGCTTCCCCTGCCCTTGCTGATGCTGGTCTCCCTATGCTGATGATAGTATGGCCGGGATTAATTATTGCTCTTATTCCCATTGTTGCTCTTGAGTCATATTGTTTGCGCTCCATGTTAAAGCTGCCTTTTATAAAATCGTTAAAGTTGATGACAATTGCTAATTTAGAATCAACCATAATCGGCATCCCGGTCACGTGGGTTTTGCTTGTGTTTATTGAAATTATTGTCAGTTTTGCAGGAGTGACTATCTTTAAATCCGTCACTGAAATACCTGAAGTGCTGTCTTATATTTTTATCATTACATTAGGTGCACCATGGATTGCTCCTTTTACAGAAACCCAAGCATACTGGATAATTCCCGCTGCTTCGCTTTTTTTGTTAATACCTTTTTATTTTGTAACGTGGTATGTGGAATATCGCTGCCTAAAGAAGCGTATTAAGAAAACGAAACCTGCGGCCCTTAGTAGGGTTGTTAGGAATATTAATTTAATTTCTTATGGCTTGCTGGGTATCATAGTGCTCGGTTGGTTAGTCTTTTCAATTTTTGGCGTGGCCTGGAGCAAAATTATATAACCAACGACCCGAAGGTTAGCTTTATGAAACAAGTTCGGGGAAATCAGAAGCTTTATTTGACGATTGGAGGTATATTCCTTGCGGTACAACTACTTAGTTTGATTGGTCTGTACCTTTTGGATGCCCCGCGTCCCTTGCTACAGCCTTGGAGTTTAGTTTTTGTTCTCTTCTTGCTCGCTCTCTTTCTTACTGAACGTTATCGGCTCTATTATATAAATGTCTGCCTCTTTGCGGCAGCAATTATCTATCTTGTCGTACAATTTTTTGGCGTCTTCATTAATGCTGAATGGGGATATTGGAAAACGATCAACCTCCTCGGCTACGGGGCTCTGATTGTCATGCTTATGTTTTTTATTCGTTACCCCATACGAATAATAAAGGTTAGTAGACAGAATAAGGTTGGATACGGTCGGGGACGTACTTAAGCATGTTAAATAATGATTCGATGCACCCCGCTTCCAGCTACCAAATATCGGAATTAACGGATATATGTCCCTGTGCCCTTTATTCGCCGGTAAAATTAAGTTGCGAATAGCCAGACTAATCTAAGGGTATATGCGCCCCAACCTAAAGATCACTAAACTTGACGCTGCAAAACGACAGCTTGAGACGGTAATCCGTCTTTACTTTTCCAGCGGCGAACCGGTGTCGATTCATACATTAACTGCAGCGGCCTACAACATCATACGTGATGTGGGCCGCCAGAGAGGGGCGTCGCCAATGATCATAAAGGACCAGATGCTCGACTACGTCAAACCGGAATTTCATAAGGAATTCCGTAACAAACTCAACGAGGCTGAAAATTTCTTCAAACATGCAGATAGAGACCACGAAGACACGATTGATTTTAACCCGCAGCAATCAGAACTGTTAATATTCGATGCTTGTTCTCACTACTATAAGCTCACCGAAGAATGGCCTCCTTTGTTTCAGCTTTTTCAAGGCTGGTACATGGCAAACCACTTGCAGCAGTTTAACTTACCTCGTGAGCTGGATCAGGCGTTTCATGCAGGCGCCCCTGCTGTGTTATCACTCGGCAGGCAGGGTTACTTTGATACTGTGCTACCTCGTATCATGCAAATACGCATGTAACTTTGCCCTCAAAGCAACGCTCTCGGTGCGGTTGGGCTTTGAAGTAAAATATTTGATTGGGGTTGGAGCAAGGAGATATTCAATTTTTGCCGTATGATAAAGCTTCATATAGACAAGATAATCTAAGGTTGGAGGGTAACTTTTCATGTTCGAAAAACTTTATAGATGGGCAATAGAAGTAGATCCAAATCAAGAAAGTTGCAACTTAGAAGCGCAGCGGTCCTTCATTCGTGATTTTGGGAAGTCACTATATCAGTCAGTAGATGATAAATCGAGCCCTCTTCATTCACTTCAATATGTTTACTTTACAAGAATTTTTCACCCTCAAAGAGATAAAAAGGGTGCATATGTGCGGCTTCATTTCTTTGTCGAAAAAGAATTATCGCGGCCTACAGAGGATGAGCTCGACAAGAGATTGAATGAATTGAAAAGCCAAAGCAAGGTTTTTACAATAGAAAAAGGGTCAACTGACGGGATCAAGGAAGCGGACCTGAAAGGAGCGAAGGATTTCCCAGAATTATATTACAGCTATGTACACCATATAAGCCGAATGGCAGTAAAATTGTTTAATAAAGAAGAGATAGAAGTCAATACTGACACAATTCTATGGACCTGGGCGCATAATCTTTTCAATCTGTTACGGGGTTTTCAAGTACCAGTGCTAGAATTTGATCCAGCTACAGTAGTCAGAAGTTATAGAATATAAATAGACCCTCTAGCGAGTCTCGGAAGTTACCGTGGGTACAGCTTGGTTGACCCACGTAGCTTAACTAACGTTAGTTTTCCAAAAAAAATGCAAGCAGAACAGACTATTTGCGTTTATTGTGGTGAGCGCTTAAAAGAAACAGATGACCATGTTCCTCCCAAAAGCTTTTATCCACAACCAAGACCTTCAGATTTAATAACGGTTCCATCTTGTTTGAGGTGCAACCAAGACCCAGGTAAAGATGAAGAATTTTTTCTGGCAACCTTCATGTTTAGTTATGCTGGTATATCTGATGCGGGTAAGAGGTTATGGGCGGAGAAATTACATAGAATGTATGAAAAAAACTTGGGCCTGAAGAAAAAAATAGTTGAGCATTTACAGCATGCTGAGATAGTAACACCAGCAGGACTTTTTCTTGGCCGTAGCATGGCAATCAAAACTGATGAGTTAAGATTTGAGAGAGTGGTAAACAAAATCATTAGAGGTCTTTATTATTTTGAGTATAAGGAGCCATTACCAGCAGCGACAAAGGTCATGACACTCTTTTTAAGCGAAAAAAAGCGTTTTGAAGCAGCTAAGAATTTTGCTGCCGAATTAAAACCAGGTTCGAAGAAATGGAAGGGTATATTTGAATACAAATTTAATAGGGTAGCTACAAGCTTGTCTGAATCAATGTGGCTTCTTCTTTTTTGGGATTTTGCTACTTTTTGGACTATAAGTTTTGATGAAGATCATTTTAGAGAAAGGCATTTAAAAAGATAACCTCTGCGTGCACACCTACCGGCAAATGATCACCAGCAGATTTGCCATTAGGCCAGTAAGACCTTTCAGTGAAACGGGTATATTATCCTCGCGTAATCAATTTGACCCCTTATAAGCTTCTCATTTAACCCTAAAACCCCCGGGGTGTTTTCTCTTGACACTAGCACCTGTTTTCGTTTACAGTTTTAAGTAGTTATGGGCGGTTAACTCAGCGGGAGAGTGCTATCCTCACACGGTAGAAGTCACTGGTTCAAATCCAGTACCGCCCACCAATCTTAATTTTATTGTCCCATTGAGCGGGATAAGCCTTGCTAAGAGGCGAATATGTTAGTTTGAGCGTTGCTACAAAAGGGTTCGAGGGTCCGAGGGGTCAAGGGGTCTAGCAAGATGCTTCAATGTTTTTCACTCGAACCTAGAATCCTGGTACCCATGACCCCTAACATCCCGCCCTTGGCGGGATAATTTGCGAAGGCCGCGGGGAGTGAGAGGAGCTTGGTGAATAGGCCGCAGGGTAAGAAGATGCTATCCTCCTCTCTGCGGTTTTTATTTTAGATAAGGGAAGGCGATATGTCAGGTCACTCAAAGTGGTCACAGATCAAGCGGAAAAAGGGCGTGGCTGATGCCAAGCGGGGGCAGGTCTTCACCAAGTTGATCAAGGAGATCACCGTGGCTGCCCGCTTCGGCGGGGGCGATCCCGAGGGCAACGCCCGGCTGCGCACGGCCATTGCCGCGGCCAAGGCTGAGAACATGCCCAAGGACAACATCGAGCGGGCCATCAAAAAGGGCACCGGCGAGCTGGAGGGCGTTACTTATGAGGAGTTCCCGTATGAAGGGTATGGCCCCGGCGGCGCGGCAGTGCTTGTCGAGGTGCTGACCGACAACAAGAACCGGACCACGGCGGAGATCAGGCATATCTTCTCTAGATCAGGCGGCAACCTGGGGGAGGCCGGGAGCGTGGCCTGGATGTTTCACAAGAAGGGTTACATCGTGATAGACAAGGCAGCCGTTGACGAGGATAAACTGATGGAGGTCGTCCTGGATGTCGGCGCCGAGGATATCGAGGCCGGCGCCAAGGAATACGAGGTGACCACCGATCCGCAGAAACTCGATGCAGTGAAGAAGGCCCTGGACAAGGCGGGGATCAAGTACCATCTGGCAGAGCTCACCATGTATCCCCAGTCGACGGTGGCGATCGACGGCAAGCATGCCGAGCAGATGCTCCACTTGATGGAGCAGCTGGAGGAGCATGACGACGTCCAAAAGGTCTATGCGAACTTCGACATCCCAGATAAGGTAATGGAACAGTTGAGCAAATGAGGATATTAGGGATAGACCCCGGCACCCTGGTCATGGGGTATGGCGTTGTAGAGGAGAGGCAGGGGGCGTTGACGCACGTGATCGATGGGACCATTTCTCCTACTGGCGAGCTGGCGCAGCGCCTGCGGGAGCTTTACGACGGCCTGCAGGAGATGATCCGCGCCTATGCCCCGGATGCCGTGGCCATGGAGAGCCCCTTTTTTTCCAAGAACGTCGTGAGCACGGTGAAGCTCGGGCAGGTGCAGGGGGTGGTGGTGCTTGCCGCCACCCATGCCGCTCTCGATTCCTGCTCGTACACCCCCATGGAGGTCAAGTCGGCTGTTGCCGGCTACGGCAAGGCCACCAAGGCGCAGGTCAGGGAGATGGTGAAGCGCCTGCTTGGTATTCCTGGCCCGCTCTCTCTGGACGCGTCCGATGCCCTGGCCGTGGCCATCTGCCACATCCACACGGCCGAGCTCAAGCGCAAATATCAGCAACACCTTTCCTCTCAAGCTACGGGAAGATGATATCGCAGATCCGCGGCCGCCTGGCCAACAAAGCCCCTGGAGAGATCATCATCGATTGCAACGGGGTGGGATACGGCATCAGGGTCCCCCTCTCCACCTTCTATGAGCTGCCGGAAATCGAGGAGGAGGTGCTGTTGCAGGTCTACACCCATGTCCGGGAGGATGCCCTGCTTCTCTATGGCTTTTTGACGCCGAAGGAAAAAGAACTCTTCTGCCTCCTGATCGGGGTGTCCGGGGTGGGGCCGAAGCTCGCGATCAACGTGCTCTCCGGTATCTCGGCCGGCAATCTGGAGCGGGCCCTGTGCGAGGGCGACCTCATCTGCTTGACCCGCATCCCCGGCATCGGGAGGAAGACCGCCGAGAGGATGCTCGTGGAGCTGAAGGACAAGGTTACTCTCCCCGCGGGAGCGGCGGCAACCGGCCTGCCTCTGAAGCAGGGGGTGGTCAAGGATGCCCTCTCTGCCCTGGTCAATTTGGGCTATACGAGGTCCATAGCCGAGGAGGCGGTGCATGAGGCAGCGCGCCAGCATGGGGATGAGCCGTCGTTAGAGGAGCTTCTCAAGGAATCACTCCGCTTACTCGCCAGGCACTGATGCAATGGTCAAGCCGTTAGTCACCGAGGAAGAGATACGTTTTGAGCAGGGGGTGCGCCCCCAGACCTTTGCCGAGTACGTCGGCCAGGGGCGCGTCAAGGAGAACCTCAAGGTCTTTGTCGATGCCGCGAAAGAGCGGGGGGAGGCGCTTGATCATGTTCTCTTTCACGGCCCCCCGGGGCTCGGCAAGACCACCCTGGCCCACATCATCGCTCATGAGCTCCAGGCGGGGATCAAGGCCACCTCCGGCCCGGCCATCGAGCGCCCCGGCGATCTGGCAGCCATCCTCACCAATTTGCAAGAACGCGATGTCTTTTTTATCGATGAGATTCACCGTTTGAACCGCGTCGTCGAGGAGGCGCTCTACCCGGTGCTCGAGGACTTCAAGTTCGACATCGTCATCGGCCAGGGCCCGGGCGCCCGGGCCATCAAGCTCGATATCCCCCACTTTACCCTGGTAGGTGCCACCACCAGGGCCGGGCTCCTCACCTCACCCTTGCGGGACAGGTTCGGGGTGGCCTTCCGGGTGGACTACTACCCGCCGGAGGATCTGGCCATCATCGTCCAGAGGTCCGCTCGCCTCCTCAAGGTGCATATCGACGAGGCCGGTGCACAGGAGATCGCCTCCCGCTCGCGGGGTACGCCGAGGATCGCCATCCGCCTGCTGCGACGCGTCAGGGACTACGCCCAGGTCAAGGAGGACGGCGCCATCACCAGGGAGGTGGTGCAGAAGGCCCTGGCCCTGATGGAGATCGATCACCTGGGCCTGGACAACATGGACCGCAAGCTCCTGCGCACCATCATCGAGAAGTTCGGCGGCGGGCCGGTCGGCATCGATACCCTGTCCACAGCCATCAGCGAGGAGAAGGATACCATCGAGGACGTATACGAGCCCTTTCTCATTCAGAAGGGCTATATCAACCGCACCCCGCGGGGGAGGGTGGCAACCAAGCTCGCCTACGAGTACCTGGGGCTCAAGCCCGAGGACGCAGGCCAGGGGGATCTGTTTAAATAATCACACCTGAATTTTTCACCACGAAGCACACGAAGGAAGAGAAGAATGCTCAATTTTTTTCTTAATCTTTTAGTTTCTTCGTGACCTTCGTGGTAAAACTTGTCTTATTTTGCACCACGAAGAACACGAAGTTCACGAAAAAACTTAATTTTTTATTCTTTATCTTCTTGTTTCTTCGTGCCCTTCGTGGTTAGACTTATCCTGTGTTGAGAAACTTTTTCACCACGAAGAACACGAAGTCTGAAAAAAAGCGCGATCTTTTTCTATTCTTAACCTTCTTACTTCTTCGTGCCCTTCGTGGTTAAACTTACTCTGTGTTGAGAAAAATTTTCACCACGAAGAACACGAAGGCCGCGAAAAAATGAAGCGGGTGGAGATCATCGCTGTCGGCAGGGAGATATTAAAGGGGCAGACCCTGGATACCAACTCCTCCTGGCTGGCCAAGCGGATAACCGCGCTCGGGGGCGTGATCAAGCGCCTCGTGATTCCGGATGACGACGTGGCGGCCATCGCTCAGGAGATCGAGACCGCCTTGCAAAACAACGCCCAAATCGTCATCACGACCGGCGGGCTTGGCCCCACCTTCGACGACAAGACCCTGGCCGGCATTGCCGAGGCAACAGGCAGACCCCTTTCCTTGCATCCGGCGGCCCTGGAGATCGTCACGCGCAGGTATAAAGAGTTTTGGGAGCAGGGGTTTGTAGAGTCGCCGGAGATCACCCCTGTGCGCGAGAAGATGGCCTATCTGCCCAAGGGTGCCGAGGCCCTGGACAATCCGGTGGGCACGGCGCCGGCTGTCTCCCTGACGATACCCCAGGGGGTGATCTTCGCCCTTCCCGGTGTGCCCAAGGAGATGCAGGCGATCTTCGAGCTAGTGGTTTTCCCCCGCCTCAAAAAGATGTTAGGGGCGGAGTTCTATCGGGAAGAGACAGTGAACACGGGAATGGGTGATGAGTCCGTCATTGCTGGGATGATCGATCAGGTCATGAAGCAGGTCCCCGGTACATACCTCAAGTCCAAGGCCACCTCTTTCGGCAAGGGGGTAGAGCTGGAGGTGGTGATCACCGCAGCCGGCGCCGGCAAGGAAGGGATCGAGAAAAAGGTGCAAGAGGCAAAGAGGCTGCTGCTCGCGCTCATCAAATCCCGCCCCACTCGTACTGCAGGATAGCGCAGGCAGCGATGGCCGCGGTCTCGGTCCGCAAGATCCTCCCCCCCAGGCCGGCAAGAGCAAAGCCAGCTGCCCTGGCCTGCTGTACCTCCTCCTCTGCCCACCCTCCTTCAGGTCCGATTATCAGGGCAATGCCTTTTGGGGGAGGCATGTCTCTTATCAGAGAGGCGAGTCTTCGCTGTTCCTTTTCCCAGAGCATGACCTTGAGCTCTAGAGGCCGGGCCAGGTCCAGGGCCTGCGCAAAGGAGCAATAGGGGGCGACAACCGGCAGGGAGGCCCTGCGGCATTGCTTGGCTGCCTTGAGGGCGATCTGCTGCCAGCGATGGGCCTTGGGCTGACCTGACTCCCGCTCTTCCAGCGAGATTGAATGTCTCGATTTAAAGGGGCAGATGCAGCTGACACCCAGCTCCGTTACCTTTTGGATGATGAGCTCCATCCGCTCTCTTTCCGGCAGCGCCTGCAAGAGAAAGAGGTCAAAGGGGGGCTCCAGCGGCTCCCTCATCTCCTCGAAGATGAAGACGTGCGCCTGGTCATCCTTGAGCTCAACGATCCTCCCCCGGAATGCCTTGCCCGCGGCATCGGTGACGGTGATGATCTCTCCTTGATAGGGCTGCCGCTGGCAAAGGGCAAAGAACAGGGCCCCATCCAGGGCAATCTCCCTCCCCACCGTGAGCCTCGCCGGAAAGGTGATCAGCTCAGGGCCGTGACGGTTAGTTCTCATCCTGGCCGATATTATATCCTACTTTAACGAAGGTTTAGCTGGCGAAAACGCGGCAGGAGATCCAGAATAGCAAGGCTGCTGATCAATGCCTTGATCAGCAGCTCGATAGTCCACGGTTTTTTATAGCTGCTCTTGCTGCTCAGCCGGCCAAGGCGCTGTAGAGCGGCCCCTGCCGATCGTCGTCAGCCAAATCACAAAAGAGCAGCGTCATAATCATCTCCCATCCGGCGCTGTCTGCCACCGGCATAGGGGTTTTCCCCTGGAAAGGGTAATCTTCGCAATAGGCGAGGACTTCAGGATGATCGTTTTTAAAGGTCTCCCATATCGCGCGCGCCTGCTCGGATTGCATCGTGGCCTTGATGGCATCGATGATAAAGACCTTGCCGTCGGGGGTGAATCTCACCGGTATGTCGTCCAGATGCAGGGTAAAAGGCTCTTCCATGGCTAGTCCCTCCTATAAGGGGTTATGAATAACAAGATTCATGCCAAGATGACAGCAAACGCAATTTTCCTTTTAATTCAATATATTAGCTATTTTGAGGGCGAAAGGGAGGGTGAGGAAAATCCCGCCCCTCGTCCTGTTGAGCAGGACGAGGTCCTGCCGCACAGGACATTTTTATTGACACGCAGGGGAATACTCCATTAGAGTTGATACTTAATCTTTCCCCTTCCAACACGCGATTCCAGAGCGCTTGAGGATTAGTAAGAAGAAGAGGGGCGCTTGTTTATGGGAACTTGCGAGGATGCTCCTTGCCCGGGGGCAGGGGGCGTGACAGATCATTGGTCTCTGAGAACATGTTAAACAGGCCCTGACACCGTCCGCAATCGTCGGGGAGGAGGGATAGGCATGGCAGACAAGGCCGACCGCAAGAAGAAGCCCGCTACGCAATCCTCCGGTAAAAAGAAGCCGAAAGGACGCTCTCCAATCACGCCTGATAGAGATGCAACCATACAAAAACAGACGGAAGAAAGGCTTGCTCACCTTGCTTCTTTCCCCGAGCACAACCCGAATCCTGTGGCTGAGGTGGATCTGGCCGGCCACTTCTATTATC
>Ga0299912_10004187_pt1 | contig 11784 bp, 9 predicted proteins | sample RVTome_2_FD_207667 | JGI IMG/M metagenome (GOLD analysis project Ga0299912, IMG submission 207667) | Soil microbial communities from uranium-contaminated site in the Upper Colorado River Basin, Wyoming, United States - RVT95D214 (version 2) ... | reverse complement strand
GTATCTCCTCTCCCCCCGCCATGAAACCAAGGAATTTTCCATTTTCAAAGGTTTGACAATACCTGACGAACCGTTATATAAATTTTTAAAGAGGACATTTAGATGAAAGAGGCATTAAGATACTTGAACAACGCAAGGGAGATATTGAAATCTGTCCTCAGAGAGGACAATACATATACGGATGTCCAATCTGTAAGAGAGGCATTGGGGACAGCCTATCTTGCTGTTTTAGAGGCGATCAATGAACATCTCGTCACCAATAAAGGTTTTACCAAAAAAGAACTGCCTAAATCGGTTGATGCCTACAGAAATGCGTTGCAAAAACATTTTGCAGTGCATGACGGGAAGTTAATGAGGGAATTTGAAAACCTTTATGATGCCCTGCATATCGCCGGATATTATCGGGGGCTCATCTACGATGTCCGTGCAGTGAAAGATTATTTAAAAGCCACAAGGGAATTTATTGAAAAGATGGAAGTAACCACGGACACCCATTAGTCCTCTCTTAAAAGAAAAAGGGAGACCACCTGGTTAGGGGGTAAAGGATGGGAAGAGTAAGCCTGATCATTTCCAATTCGGATGGTCAGGCTTTTTTATTGGTTACCTCAATATATTGATTTTTGATTTCCTTATTAGGATCAAATGGTTTTTGGCCTGACTGAAAACAGAAGGGGGAAATATCTTATTTCCAATGCCTGACACTAAGCACTTGCACTCTCTCTTATACTGGTAATAATTGTCTTGACACTAAAAAATGAATCTTGTTAAGATTTAAACCATATGGAGGTGTGTTGAATGAGAGAGTCGTTAAGATATCTCCAGAATGCAAAGGAAATACTCAGGGCTGCATCCATTGAGGATAACATCTATTCTGATGTGAAGCCTGTTCAGGAGGCTTGCGGGGTGGCCTATCTTGCCGTACTGAAGGCCATTGATGCATATCTGTTGAAAAAAGGAATAGATGAAAAAGATTTACCCCAGTCTGTAGAAGGCTACAGGGAAATGTTGCGGAAATATGCAACAGTTTATGACGGTAAACTTTTAAAGAGTTTCGAGGCTTTATATAGAGAGCTTCACATTGCAGGATATGATAGAGGACTTTTGATAGATGGTGATACGGTAAAGGCCACTTTCAAGGCAGCCAAGACGTTTATTGAAAAGATTGGCTGAGAAAACAGGTATAACCACCTGATCGGGGGTGAGAGGTGGATGATGATCCTAAAAAGCCTGGCATTCGAAATGTCGATGCCAGGTTTTTTCTTTTTTAATGTGATCTCATAAATCGCAATATTGCAAGCCCCACTTTCACTCTTAAATTTAACCAAATTTTAATATCTTATGCAAGGTTTTTGTATCTCCTCTCCCACCGCCATGAAACCAAAGAATTTTCCATGCTCAAAGGTTTGACAGTACCTGACTAACCGTTATATACATATTATTATAGAGTGGAGATTTAGATGAAAGAAGCATTAAGATACTTGAACAATGCAAAGGAGATATTGAAATCTGTCCCTATAGAGGACAATACATATACGGATGTCAAACCTGTAAGAGCGGCATTGGGATTCCTGATGACACCAATTCCTGACACCAATTCCGAACATGACAGAGAAGTTTAACAGGAGTCAAACATGGCTTTATAGATTTAATAGTCGTTTGGAAAGCAGTCTTTTTCTCAAAAGCAAAGGAATTATACTTGGAACATAGCCCAGCGTTAGGTTTTGTCAAGACTCTAAAAATACTATTTTTTGTGTGTATATTTTTGTTGACAGGCTCGGACCAATTAAGGGCTCAGACCCTAACGCTGGAAAACGAACACCTATATATTGAATTCCAGGAGTCCCTCCCTGCGGTCGACCATTACGTCTTAAAAAGCAACAATCAGGTTATCTATGGGGATATAGGGCACTATGGAGATATAGGGCAGTATCATGCGCGGATATATTATGAAGGTAGACAACACACCATCTATCCGGCTGTTGCCAATATCACCAAGGAAGGCGATCGCGTTTGCTACCATTTGAAAAGTGAACTCAACTTACAGCAAGTCGTAACCTTTGATCTTTGCTATATTCTCTCAGGGAATTCTGTCGAGCTGACTTTCGGCAACGTTCAGGAAATTCCTAACTACAAACTGGTTGTTGTTCGGTCACCGCACTTGTTGACCGTACGGGCTGATCAGGGAGGCGCCAAACTGGTTTTCCCTTGGGCTGAGGGGCGACTGATTGATGTCGCTACAACAACTTCTGGGAGTTACAGCGACATCGATACCAATGGGTGGCTTCATGCCATGACCTTGGGTATGTTATACCACCAGGGCGCTCTTGCCATTTGTTCGTACGATAACCTGGACATGATTTTAGAGGAGAGTGTTTTCGACGATCCGGATAATGGCCGGTTGGGCGTGATCGCTACTCATTTTTACTATCGACTCCCACCAGGTAATTATGAATTGGCGAGCTTTGTGGATATCTTCGATGAGTTTACGACTTCATTAAGCGCCAGACTGACTTTCCTTACTGATTATGATCAGGATGGGGACATCGACTGGATCGATGGAGCCAAATTTCTGAGGGATCAGGTTCAAGCGGTTCCTGAACCGAGATACGTATCAAGTTGGATCACGAAACTTGTTGGCAGTCGGATCTCGAATATTACTCAACACTTGGAAACGATTGAGAAACTCTACCATTTAACTGATCATAATAAGATCTACATCTACTTATTGGAATATGGACCGATCACCAACAAGATATTTGGGTATGAAGGGGACATTGACCCTCAATGGGCTTCCCTTGACGAGCTGAAGTATGTATTTGAAACAGCGGAAAAAAGCTTCAACACCTTCCTGGGTTTTCATGACAATTATATAGACTATTACCCCAACACACCGGACTATGACCCAGCCCTTCGCATTGTATACCACGATGGTACTTTTTATCCTGGATTCCCTTTGCCAGGCTATCCTGAAGCATACGCAGCAGATCCTTATGAGTATGCAATGCAAATTGGCCTTGAGCGAGTTAGACGCACATTGTCACTATATCCGATAAAGGAATCCCATCATATAGATGCTTTTACTTTTGTGCCGCCTAGAGACTTCTCATTGGAGACCCCCTCGAATCGAGAAAAGAACAGGCGCGGAGTAAAACTAATCATAGACGAATTCAATAAATACGGCGTTAACGTAACCGGAGAGGGTCTTACGGGGTTCTTTGTTGGGCCCGGGATTGGTTGGTTTCTGCGCACGCCAAGAATAGTGGAAGATGATCTTCCATGGTCCGGAACAGAGGTTATTCCACTGCTTGAGTTTATATACCACGGCAAAACGCTCTACGGTTTGCAGGATGTCGGTGAATATGATGGATGGCGTCCGCCTGAGCAGGTCGATATCTATGCTTTTCTGGAACCGCTCCTTCTTGGGGCCAGTTCTGGCGCTCATATTACCTGGATAGCCCCGGATGATCTCGAGATCGACAAGTTTTACTTAATTGATCTCCCCTGGATGGCTCTAAACCAGCGGTTCATGGAGGACTATATTGTAGATGGAAGCTACCGAAAAATTACGTATGACGACGATACCTTTGTAGAAATCGACTATGAGAGCAAGACATACACTGTACAGGTTGATGGCCGGGTGATTGGTCGCAACTATACCACCTTCTTTCCGAAGAATGAAAACACATTCCTGATCTTTTCACGAGAGGCAAAAACGATCTCAGAGTCCCTGCCTGACGAATGGGCACAAGATATGATTCTTCTAAAATTGACTGAAAATGGCATCAACAAAAGCGTACCATTTCAAGTTACCGATGGCAGAATCACCTTCCAAGCTGAAGCCAATACCCCTTATAAGCTAATGAAACTTAATCCTTTGAATGACACCACGGAGTTTGTCAAGCAGCAGTACCGTGACTTTCTGAACAGGGAGGCAGAACCTGGGGGACTGCAGTACTGGGTAGGTGTGATTGACAGTGGAGCGATGACACGAGCCCAGGTCATTGAGTCTTTCTTCTGGTCAGAAGAGTTCGGGGCAACAATAGCTCCTGTTGTGAGACTCTACTTTGCCTACTTTTTGAGGATTCCTGATTATGAGGGGCTGATGTATTGGATCAATGTCTACAAAAGCGGATGGTCATTGGAAGCCATCTCTGACTCTTTTGCAGGGTCAGAAGAATTCCAGCAGACGTATGGAGCTTTGAGTAATGAGGCATTTGTGAACCTTGTCTATCAGAATATTTTGGGAAGAGCTCCCGATCCAGGGGGATATGCCTTTTGGGTAGGGGAGCTCAACTCGGGGCGGCGGACGAGGGGGCAGGTGATGATAGGGTTTTCAGAATCGCCAGAGTACAAGGGATTAACCGGTCACGAGGTGTATGTGACGATGATGTATATTGGGATGTTAAGGAGGGCACCGGAGGAGGAGGGATTTAATTTCTGGGTGAATTATCTGGACAGCGGCAACTCAGGGTTAGCGTTGATCGATGGATTTCTTTACTCTCAGGAGTATGCCGACCGATTTCAGTAAGAGAATCAGATTAAAGAACTTCGTTCAAATTCTCTTGTTGATATTGTGATGACGAAAGGCGCCATTTAATCGGTGCCATGCATCGGTAATTAGTACTACTATGTTAAATTGATTTAAGAATAATCATAAGGCCCGTATTTAGGGCTGGTTATTGGCTTTTGAGGCGCCACTCAATTTCGCTAGAAAACAGAAGTAGTTGAAAGTATTGGTTTTTCATTTTTAACGTAACGTAGTAGTATTAGGTATTGATAAGTTCCCTCTCCCTTGATGGGAGAGGGTTAGCCTGCCTGCCGAAGCCTCGGCGCAGGCAGGGGTGAGGGTGCTGGTCATAAATCTTGGTAATAATTGTCTTGACACTAAAAATTGAATCTTGTTAAGATTTAAACCATATGGAGGTGTGTTGAATGAGAGAAGCGTTAAGATATCTCCAGAATGCAAAGGAGATATTGGAGAAAATTCCGGTGGAAGATAAGGTTTACACAGATATAAAACCGGTAAGGGAGGCTTTGGGCACCGCTTATCTTGCCCTTTTAGAGGCAATCAATGAAGTTTTAATAAAGAAGGGATATACCAAGAAAGAGCTTCCAAAATCGATTAATGAATACAGGAAGATGTTAAGAAAACACTTTGTTGTCCATGATGGAAAACTATTGAGGGAATTCGAAAGTTTATATGATGCCTTGCATATTGCAGGATACTATAGGGGACTGATATACCGTGTCTCTTTGGTGAAGGATTCCATGAAGGATGCCAAGACATTTATTGAAAAGATTGGTTGAAAAAACAGGGATAACCACCTGTTAGGGGGTGAGAGGTGGATGATGATCCAAAAAAGCCTGGCATTGATAAAGGTCAAAGCCAGGCTTTTTTGTTTTTTAATGGGATAAAATTATCTCATAAATCGCAATATTGCAAGCCTGGGTGACCCCACTTCTCCTTATCCCGGGGGCAGTCAGTGACCTTGGCTGGCAGATCAAGGCAGTGGGGGACTTTAATGCGGATGGGATGTCCGGTGTCCTTTGGCACCATGCCACCACCGGTCAGGTCGCCATCTGGGTGATGAACGGAACCACCATCTCCTCTGTAGCAGGCCCTGGAGCGGTCAGCGACCTTAACTGGCAGATCAAGAATTGATGGGACTCAACTCTGGTTCTAATAGACAGAGGTTTGAGTCTATTGAGATATTGTTCCGAGAAGTGTGTTTCTGAAGAGGCAGGAATCCATCAACCTGCTATTTTTAGGGGATGATGACGCAGGTGGGTAGACCGACATAGCGGTCTATCGCGCTGGCACTGGCGCCTGGTATATCATCCCCTCTGGTGGCGGAACTCCTTATGGCATAGGATGGGACGGAGATACTTCTGATAAACCAGTGACCACAAATCCTGGTTCAATAGATTGAATCTTGGGCTCATGGGTTTGTTCTTAATGTGAAGGCGGGGATGCAATCTTCTAATTGAGTAAACACATCTTATAATTTTCCTCTTTTTTGGGGGGCTATGGATGAGGAGAAGGGTCCGATCATTTCAAAATCGCTGTGGAGGATCGGGCCTTTCTATTTTATGGTGATTTTTAAATCTTTTTTCCAAAACAGAAAGGAGAATCTCTTATGAAAAAGATGGGTAACCCTATCAGAAACTCCATCTACTATTTTATTGCTATTGCCATTTTACTGGGAGGTCTTTTTACAGGGGGAGCCTGGGCACAAGTCACCATTGTTTCCCAAACACCTACTGACAAATCTTTCAACAACCCTGTAAACACCCCCATCAGGATCCAGTTCAACCAGAGTATGAATACGAGCTCCACCTGGATTGAATTGGGTGAAGATGATGAGATTGAAATCGCTGGGACGGTGCAATGGAGCCAAACCACTCTTCCTAATGATACCCTTACCTTTACTCCAAACAATGCCTTGAAGCCGGCAGCCCATTATGGGGTAGGATGCAGTGCAATGGCACTGAGCGGGTGGCAGAACTTTTTCGATTTCGCCTTTATCACCAAACCATCCACTGCGGACTCCACGCCACCCACTGTTCAAACAGTCTATCCGCATAGCGGAGCGACCGGGGTTTCGACAACAACAATGCCTTCTATCAAGTTCAGCGAGGCGATGAATCCTAACACCATCAATAGCGCCAACATTACCATCTCGGGTCTGAGCTCTACCGACTACAGCGTTACGTATGACTTTTGGGATGGAGGGGTCGATATCACAAAAAACACTCCTTTTTCTCCCCTTTCTGCGTATACGGTTACCATTACTACCAATGTGAAAGACCTCCGTGGAAACTGGCTCAGGGATCAGTATCAATGGAGTTTTACCACCGGTTCTGCGGATACAACTCCTCCAACAGTCCTTCAAACCATCCCTGCAATCGGCGCGGAAAAGGTGAGTACCAATCCGGTTTTCCATGTCATCTTCTCAGAGGAGATGGATGAGAGTTCTCTTACGCCCTCGAATATCACACTTTATAATGTAACAACAAGTAGTGGCGTCCCCATTAACATCTACTGGTCATGGAAAGACAATGTCGTCTTCGGTTCTCAATCTACTTTAACAAATGGGAATCAATATCGAGTCACTCTCGGGACAGGGGTTAAAGACCTTGCAGGAAACGGGCTCTCCACTCCGTATATCTGGACTTTCACAGTGGCAGGTCCCGTAGTGGACAGCTTTCCCGTCATTCAATTCGGTACGAGTCCTTATTCGCACACGGGCATCCGCTGGAGTGATGGGACGACCAATCTTGAGTTAGAACTTGGTGCATGGGATGATAATACTGATCCACTCACGGTCACAGCTACAGCACCGGGAAAGAACTGGACCCTCACGAAACCTCCTGGAGAAGATGCTTACTCTTACGAAAGCTCTGGAGATGAAGGACTTTCCGCTGGCACTCATACCCTAACCTTTACCGTCAAGGATGGGGCATCACCTCAGAATACTGTCACCTTCCAGAGAACAATATTCATCTTCGATGCCTCGCCAGTCTTGAGTTCTCCCTCGAATGGCGCCACAGGCGTTTCCACCACTCCGAACTTTCAATGGACCTATGGCGGAGTTTCACGACCAGTTTATTATGGAGTCTACGTTCTCGATGGACCAAATCCTGATACAGCTAAGATAATCTGGAAAGGGTATAGGGATGACACTGGATCCGGCACACAGTCGGTTACCATCCCCCCGGAAAAGAAGCTTGCTCCCAACACCACCTATTACTTGGCGGTTGTGGGTAGCAACTATGAAGAAAATGGCGATACCATCTCAGAGATCAGACCTTTCACCACAGGGGGAACCCCTCCGCCTCTGCCAAGTTTTTCTGGGTTGAGGGTGCGGAGTGATGATCGCGTAACCGGTATGCAGTGGAATATAGGAGCGAAGATAGTCGGTCCCAGCCCGGCTGACATTAGAGAGTTAAAAGTGACCGGGCCGGGAGGGTTCCGGTACATCTTCACAGAGGACGATATTCTCCAGAGCGAATTTAATGGAATATATTTCTGGCGTAATTTAACGAATGCATTAGCCAATGGAACCTATACTTTTACAGTCACTGATTTAATGGGAAGGATAAGCACATCCAATTTGGACTTTACCTCTGTCTCCCTTCCCAGGGTTGACTCTTCAACCATGTCTCCATCGAATAATGCCTACATTGGGACAACCACGCCTACTTTTAGCTGGGGTAGTGTTGGCTCAGGTTATAGTTACAGAATCTCTATCTTTGACTGGAACGTCCAGGAGGCTGACATTTACAGCTCCTCTTATATTCAGGAAACTCAGTTTACATTACCCTCGGGTTATCTCCTACCCAATACCCCTTATGAATGGCGTGTGGAGGTATTCGACAATTCCAGGAATAACAGATCTGTGAGCAACAACTCCCTGAATTTCTCCACAGGAAGCTATCCCTACACACTTAATCTCGACTTTGGAATTGTCTGGGGTGAAAACAATTTCTATGGTGGAAATAGAAAAACAATTCAACCAATAATATTAGGCCCTCTGCCCGATCATGTGTCACAATTGACTGTAGCTGGGCCAGGATTCGCGCATACCTTTCAACAGAGCGAGATCCGGTGGGGCGCTGGCATTACAGGAACCATATATTCTTATGGGGAGCCGGGATTTCCTCCTGATGGTACGTATAATTTTAACCTTCAAGATACATTTGGGGGGTCAGATGATTTAAGTAAAGAACAAACATCGATAGCAATTCCCATTGTTGACCAGAGTAGTATGTTTCCTGCAAACAACGCTTATCTGAATACTCTTACTCCCACCTTCACATGGTCGGGAGTTGAAGGAAGCCCTCGTTATTACAGAATTTCCATATTCGATTGGAGAGAAAGATATATTGTTTACCAATCCTTAAGGTCCACAGATCTCTTTGCTGCCGTTCCGGCAGGGGCGTTGCAGGTGGGTCGGTCTTACAAGTGGCGGGTTGAGGTATTTGATGGTCCGGACGCGCTGGTTGCAGACAATCGCTCTTCAAGCGGTTGGAACTGTTTTACTACTTCGATAGAATTGAATCCTCTTAATGATACCACCGAGTTTGTCAAGCAGCAGTACCGTGATTTTTTGAACAGGGAAGCTGAGACAGGAGGATTACAGTACTGGGTCAATATAATTGACAGTGGAGCGATGACACGAGCCCAGGTCATTGAGTCCTTTTTCTGGTCGCAAGAGTTCGGGGCAACCATAGCTCCTGTTGTGAGACTCTACTTTGCCTACTTTTTGAGGATCCCTGATTATGGGGGGCTGATGTATTGGATCGATCAGTTTAGTAACGGGCAGTCATTGGGAGCAATCTCTGATGCCTTTGCTGCATCCCCGGAATTTCAGCAGACGTATGGGAGCCTGAACAATGAGCAATTTGTGACACTAATATATCAAAACGTACTTGGGAGAGCCCCTGATTCAGGTGGATATGCCTTTTGGGTAGGGGAGCTGAACTCGGGGCGACGGACGCGGGGGCAGGTGATGATAGGGTTTTCAGAGTCTGATGAGTACGAGGGATTAACCAGTCACGAGGTGTATGTGACGATGATGTATATTGGGATGTTAAGGAGGGCACCGGAGGAGGATGGATTTAATTTCTGGGTGGATTATCTGGACAGCGGCAACTCAGGGTTAGCGTTGATCGATGGATTTCTCTATTCTCAGGAGTATGCCGACCGATTTCAGTAAGAGAATCAGATAAAGAACTTCGTTCAAATTCTCTTGTTGATATTTTCCAGGAATTGGTGTCAGGCAACGGTTATTCGGTATTGACTATTGAAGGTGAGGTTTGCGAAGCACATTGCCGGTCAATGAAGGCATCCCGGAGGAGTTTGCTCTGCCTTAAAAAGGCCTGGCGGGGGTTCTTGGTAACCTTCATCAACGAGATCTCCTGCGTGATGAGTCTGGCCACATTGAGGAGGTAGGTCTCAGGTTTTTTCGCCTCCCGCTGGTAGAGGGGATGTTGTCGATTGATATAGATCACCGTTCCCTCTGTGAAGCATTCCGGTCCCTCTTCTCCGAAATCGTCGAGGCAGACAGAGACTCCTGTTTCTCCAAATTTCGTCCTCTGGATGACGGCATTGGGAGTAAGCCTCTTCACTTTGGGCGATTTCTTCCTTGGCTTCTTCTCTGGAATGGGGAGCCCTCCATCTTCAACCTCCTTGCCTTCCCCTGAAGCCTGATCCTCTTCCGCTTCTTTCCTATCCGACCTCTTTGATACAAGGCCTGCCCCTCCCATCCCTTCACCTTCCCCTGCGAGAGGAATGGCACCAAAAGGAGAGAGGTCCGGATTTAGGGCAAGCGCCCGATGGATTCTCTGTAATGCCTCTTTCAGTGCCTTGCCGGCCTTCTGTTTCTCTTTCCTGCCTGCCAATCTTTTGAGGATACCATCCACCTCCCGGATGACCTTCTCCATCACTCTCTGGAACGCCTGGTACTGAGGGGTGTCAAGGATGAACCCTGAACGGTCTGTGGTGACCTGAAGAAAATCGGCATAGACCTCCCCCCGAATCCTTGAAACGACCTTTCCCCAATGTTCCAACCCAAAAAGTTCTCGTTTGATGGTCACCTGTTTCACTTTGACTTCGATCCCTAATTCCACAGGAGAGGCAGTAGATGAAGGCAGGATAATGATCTCCCCATGGACAGGGCCGAATTCAGTGCCTTCGAGAAAAGGAATCCGGTGTCCGCTCAGGCTCCGCGGGGTGATCCTCATTCCATTCAGTCTGACAACAAAATTGGCAACCTTTAAAGGAGTCCCCTCCACGATCCTCCGGATGACCTCTTCGGGATCAAACTCCCTGGTTAGCCTGAGAAGGGTGACTGTGGTTCCATCTCCCCTCTCCCTGTCAGGAGAAAAAACCTGAAGAGGCAAGTTCCATTGGCCTCCCTCCTTTTCCCATTCCTTCTTGTCAAAGGTCACCTTAGCAGCGAAATCGCCCTTCTGGGTATAGACCTCAAAACATTCACAGGCGGAGAGAGAAGCAAACTTCCCTATGCCGAACTGTCCGATCAAGTCCCGATGAAAAAGAGGCGATCTCGCTTTGTTCACCTTCTCCGTAGAACCAATATTGAAATATTGCTTCAACCCTCCCCGGTCCATTCCTGTGCCATTGTCTCTGACCTCAATCAACTCATCGGTCATTTTAACATCGACCTCTGTGGCATCGGCATCATAGGCATTATTCACCAGCTCCCGAACGAGCTCAATGCTCTCCGAATAGAGTCTTTCTCCGATGGTGATCAGATGACTTTTATCTACGGTGACAGGAAGGTATTCCATGGATTTATGACTGGATAGTCACTACGGGGACACGAGAATGGGCAATCATTAGGATGCCTCTTTTGTGGCCCTTCGACCGTGTAGCTCTGTGCTATCTCGATGCTCGTTCATATCTCGCCGGAACTCCAAAAGCCCCATTTCAAATTTTTCTCGTCCTTTCCGGCTCTCTTCAATATGCCGGTCCAACTTCTCATTAATCATATGGATGCCTTCGATGATCGTATCAAACTTTTCCTTCACATCCTTTAAGACAATTTGAAGTTCATCAGACATGGTAGCCTTTCGTCATTGAGTTGATACTACCCTAAACACTTTTCCCCTTCATGTCAATCCCAAAATATCATTGTGTGTTCATCCGACAAAAAAAGGGGTAGGCCAATCACCTAACCCCTTGAAATTCTTTGGTGGTCCCAACGGGGTTCGAACCCGTGTTACCGACGTGAGAGGCCGGTGTCCTAACCACTAGACGAT
>Ga0299912_10004186_pt1 | contig 11784 bp, 13 predicted proteins | sample RVTome_2_FD_207667 | JGI IMG/M metagenome (GOLD analysis project Ga0299912, IMG submission 207667) | Soil microbial communities from uranium-contaminated site in the Upper Colorado River Basin, Wyoming, United States - RVT95D214 (version 2) ... | reverse complement strand
TCCGGAGAGAAAGCCAGGCCGGTGTAGCTCACCTGGCCCTCGTCGCCGGGTTTCAGGATATTCTCCGACGGAAACAGCGGTTGGGGGCCGCTCGAAACCTCCGCGGGGAACGGGACCAGTTGCCTGATCGCTCCCGTTTCCGGATCCACGACCACGATCTCGTGAGTCTTGCCGGATGTGATGAGGAGGCGTCCGTCGGGGCTCAGGGCCAGAACCTGCGGCCGCAGACCGGACAGCTCAACCTGGATTCCCGCGGGCGTGATGATCTGGCTGACGGGAAGCGCCGTTCCCCGGCCGGCTGAGGCCGCGTCGGCGGGCTTTTTCGTCGCCAGCGAACAGGCCGTCGAAAGTGAAAAAAGGAAGCTCAGGATAACAACGCTGCCGCGCGCCCGCGACGGCGAGTTCGATTTCATGGCTGTCGGCATTATAGCGAGATTCTATGCAAAAGAGAGTTCCGAGTCAAAGCCGCGATCCCGGCAAGTTCGAAGCCTCGCTAGGTTCGCGAATTCGATCCCTTTTCCGGGCCGGCGTGCTTCCCTTCCCCTTTAAAGCCGGATTCGAGCATGATGTCGTCCCGCGCGTAGACGATGCCGGTGTCCCGCAGTATGCTCCTGAATTCCCGTTCGTCCAGGTCGTCCTTGATCGCGCCGGCGACCGGCTTTCCCAGGAAAAGCTTCTTGTTGATCGCGTCGATGAGGCTGGTGATCCTGATATAGGTCTTGGCCCGGGCCTTGTCCATGACCACGGTCACCTGATCGCCCTTGATAATGACGGCCTTGACCTCCGGGAGAGCGGAAACCTTCTTGGTGAATCCCTGGAGCATCCGGCGCTTCCTGTTCCTGACGATCCTATAAGCGATGAGGGCCATGATGCCGCTGCCTATCATGTTGCCCCATTGGATCTTGGTGAAGATGAGAACGACGGCTGCGACGACGGCGACCGCCAGGATGATCATGCCGTTCCGCCCGAAGGGGAGGGCCGTTGGCAGCCCCTCCAGCCACCCCCGCAATCTTTGCCCAGGCGGCAGGGAGAGCTTGGCCCCGGATTCGATATCGTGTTTGAGGTGCTTGAGGTCGGCCGCCAGGGTTCGGGCGTCCGGATAGCGGTTCTCGCGCCGCTTCCTCAGACAGCGGAAGACGATCTGGTGGAGTTGGGGAGGGAGGTTTTTGCGCACGACCGTCACGGCCTTGGGCTCTTCGTAAGCGATCGAGTGCATCGTGTCCAGGAACGTGTCCCCCTTGAAGGGGAGCTCTCCCGTCGCCATCTCGTAGAGGACGACTCCGAGCGAGAAGATATCGCTTCGCGGATCCAGGTCCTGTCCCCGGGCCTGTTCGGGGCTCATATAGTTGACCGTCCCCATCACCGCCCCGGCGATGGTCTGCGCCTGTCCGATCGTCAGGGTCCGGCCGGGCGGAAGGGGCCCCCCCGTGTCCGTCCCGGCGTCTTCGGGGCCGGACTCCAGGAGCTTGGCCAAGCCGAAATCGAGAAGCTTGGCGTGTCCCTCCCGGGTAACCATGATGTTGTCCGACTTGATGTCCCGGTGGATGATGTTCGCTTCGTGCGCCTTGGCCAGGCCTTCGGCGACCTGAAGGGCGATCTCCACCGCGCCGAGGAGGTCCAGCTCGCCGTCGGCGACGAGCCGGTTGACGGTCCGTCCGTCCACATATTCCATGGCGATGAAGGTGGTCCCGTCATCCTCGTCGATGTCATAGACCTGGGCGATGGAGGGATGGGAGACGGCCGCCGCAGAGCGGGCCTCACGCAGGAACCTGGCCTTGCGGTCCGCGTTCGATACGAGCTCAGGCTTGAGGAGTTTCAGGGCCACGGGCCGCTGGAGTTTGGTGTCCAGCGCCCGGTAGACGATGCCCATGCCGCCCTTGCCGAGCAAGCTTTCAACTTTGTATTGCTTCAGGGTCTGGCCGATCATAAACTCGCGTTTTTCCCGGGGGATTTTCGTCTAGCTGATATCAATACCACAGGAACGGGTCAACGTCAAACCAGGAGGGGTCAAACCTACAATCTTAACAAAAGCTGTTGGTTCCCTTGCGTTTTGTGTGTGGTAGCCTTGTTGAATTCGAAGCAAAATGCAAGAGAGCTATACTGTTAAGATTGCAGGTTTGACCCTGACTTGCTTGTTCGGACGAAATGGGGCATTTCGAAAGGGATCTCGAGCGAAAGCTCGATGAACCCCCGGTACTCCCCGTCCCGGAACCATGGGGCTTGATAGATTAATTTCTTGGCGCCGTTCTTCTCGATCGTGTAGACATTCGTCCGCCGCCCGGCCATCATCTCCGCCAGCTTCGTCCGGGCCGGCTCGGGGTGGCAGTCGAGGACATTCTTTCCGATGAGGGCCGTTCCGCCGTCCTCGGCGAAGCTCCGCGCCGATCTTTCGTTCATCTCGATGACCGTCCCCTTCTCATCACATACGGTCACGGCCCCCGGGAACTCTTCGATCCATGCGTGTCGGTCCATCGGTTGCCTCCTGGACCCATTTTATCGAGCAAGCCGGTAAGGGTCAAACCTACTCTTTTGACATTTTGTCAAAAGAGTAGGTTTGACCCTTACATCCGAACCTCGTCCTATCGGCTATTTTATGTCGCCCATCCCGGTTGACTCATTTTTTGCCCTGGTATATAAATAGGAATAAATATCTAAGGAAGAAGAGATGTCACCCATGAAGCGCTTATTACAATCTTTGGTTTTTCTGTCGGCGGCCGCCGCGGTCCTCGGCTTGACCGGAATGTCACTCGCTCAGGAAGCCGTAAAGCCGGCTGCGGGCCTTCCGGTCCGCTACGAGGAACTTACGTCGCCGGACTTCATCCAGGCCGTCGCCAAGTCCGGGGGGACCTGCATCATTCCGGTCGGCATCCTGGAAAAGCACGGCCCCCATCTCCCGCTGGGCACCGACCTTCTCGACTGCCGGGAGCTTTCGCTCCGGGCGGCGGCAAAGGAATACACGATCGTCTTTCCGCAGTATTACTTCGGACAGATATTCGAAGCTAAGCACCAGCCTGGGACGATCGCCTACAGCGTCCACACCATGCTGGACCTGCTCCAGGAGACCTGCGACGAACTCGCCCGTAACGGCATCAAGAAGATCATCCTGGTCAACGGTCACGGCGGTAACGAGCAGTTCCTCCAGTATTTCTGCCAGGTCCAGCTCGCCGCTAAAAAAGACTATGCCGTCTACCTGTATGACCCCTCGGACGATACTTCCGTGGCCGACGCGCTGAAGAAGATGCGCAAGACGACCCTCGACGGTCACGCCGGGGAGGAAGAGACATCCTCCATGCTCGCCCATCGGCCGGACCTCGTCCACATAGACCGGGCGAACGATCAGAGCGGGGAGGACCAGAACCGGCTCGCCGGCCTCAAGCACGCCTATACGGGGATCTGGTGGTACGCCTCCCAGCCCAACCACTACAGAGGGTCCGGGGCCGCCGGGACCAAGGAGATGGGCGAAACGATGTTCAACCTGGAATCCGGCGTCCTGGCGGAGATGATCCGCTCCGTCAAGGCGGACACGAAGACGCTGGAGCTGCAAAAGATGTTCTTCGAGGGCTCGGACAAGCCCCTCGAAACGAAGCAGAAGAAATAAGAACATGAAAAAGCTCTACGATCTGGCCAACCTCATCCTGCTGGTCCTCATCAGCAACACCGTTTATACGGCCTACCCGAAGCTGCCGCCGCGTATCCCCGCCCACTTCAATTTCGCGGGGAACGCGGACCGCTGGGGCGGCAAGGAAGGGGTCGTCTGGCTTGCGGCCATGGCCTGGGGTATAACGCTTATCTTTTATCTTCTCGGCCACAATATGCGCCGCTTGAACCGCAAACCTCGGTCCCTCAATATTCCCCACAAGGAGCAATTCCTGAAACTCCCGGCGGAGAAGCAGTCGATCTACTGGGACCTCATCAAGGAATTCCTCGCCGGGCTGACGGCCGGGACCAATCTTCTCTGGTACCTCCTCATCCGGGGGACGTTGCGGATCATCACAGGGGAGATGAGCGTTCTCTCCTTTAAGACTATGCTGCCTGCGCTGGCGGTCATGATTCTCATGCTGATCGTTTACTTGAGGCGTATGTACACGGTGCCGGGGAAGCTCGTCCGCGGCGAGGAATAAAAACTCAATAATATCGTCCGACGAGCGGGTGTTCGACGATAAACTTCCGCAGGGCGAGGGGGTCGAGGATGCCCTGGTGGCGGAGGACCATCTCTCCTCCGGGTTCCACGATGACGGTGTAGGGGAGGGCCCCCTGCCAGCCGGGATCGATCGCCTCGATGAGGGGGTAGACGGTCTCGCCGCTGAATATGTAGTTCTTATTAGAGGCCTGGTTCTTCTTGAGGAACTCGAGCGCCTTGCCCCGTTTCTCCATCTTGTCGGCGCTGATGGAGATGAATTCGAAGTCCCGTTCGCGGTACATGCGGTCGGTCTTGACGAGCTCGGGGAACTCGGCCGTGCAGGGCCCGCACCAGGTGGCCCAGACGTTGATGAGCCGGAGCTTGCCTGAACGGTTCGTCAGGAGCGCCTTCACGCCTGCGACGTCGATCGGTTCGAGGGCAACGGGCAGGGCTGCCCACTCGCGGTAGAGCTCGTTCGTGTAGTCGTCCTTCCAGGCCCACTTGACGGAGCAGCCGAAGACCTTGGTCGTGGCGACGGTGGGCTTCTTCCCGGACAGTACGGCATCCAGGGCGTTCCGCAGGTCTTCTGCCCGTCCCGTGCCCGGCTTTTCTTTCTCATCCACCCTGCCCGCGTATTGCAGGCGGCGGTCCCCGTTGAAGACGAAGACGTGAGGCGTCGCGACCGGGCCGTAGGCTAGCGCGGCCTTTTGCTCGTCCCCGTCATAGAGATAGGGGAAGGGGAATTTCTTGTCCTTGGCCCGGACCTTCATATCGGCCAGCGTGTCGCCTACGTCGGTATAGCCCATTTCGGCCAGGTTGAGGGCTTTGGGGCTGTTGGGCGAGATCATGACCATTCCCACGCCCTTGGGCTTGTAATCATGGTGGACGCCGATGAGCCGGTCTTCGTAGGCCTGGGCCGTGGGACAGTGGTCGCAGCTGAAGACCACGACGAGGCATTTATGGGACGCGAAATCCTTCAAACTGTAGGCTCTGTCGTCTACCCCCATCAACCGGAAATCCGGGGCCTTCGCTCCTATCGCCAGGGTTACGGGCTCGTGATGTGTCTCCTGGACCGCCGGCGCAGGCAGGCAGAACGACAAAACAACCATCAGCGGCAGGAAAAATCTCTTCATTTAACCATCTCCTGTTTTGCTTTGGCTGCCGCCCATCGGATGGCGCCTTCGAGGTGAGCGATGAAGACCGGATCGGCGTAGCTCTCCGCCGTATGCCCCAGGGCTGTCTGGAAGGCCCGGCCCCCGTCATATTCATGGTACCAGACGAGGGGGTGGTTGCCCATCCTCTGTTTGATGCCCGGGAACCATTGGTTGTCGTCCACGTCATACGATGATTCGTCGATCGAGATCAGCACCCTTGCTTTTCCGCGCGGGTTGCGGTCGAAGGAATACCACTCGTCCACCCGCGTCCATTCCTTCGGCATCGTCGCCGGGATTGAAGGGTGGTCCCGGTCCTCGACGATGAGCCGGCCCTTCTGTTCGGGCGGATGCCCGATGAACTTCGCGCCGACAAGGTCGACGAACCAGGGCCAGTCGTTCTCCGTGATGGTGGCCGAATGGACGCCGACAAACCCTTTCCCGGACCGGATGAAGCGGGCGAAGGCATCCTGTTGGACCGCGTCGAGGACATCCCCCGTGGTCATCAGCCAGACGGAGACGTCATATTTGGCCAGCTCCCCGTCGGAAAAAACGGCGGGATTCTCGGTGCAGGTGATCCGCCAGTCGTTCTTTTCGGCTATTAACTTCAAGCAAGTGATCCCGGCCGGGATCGAATCATGCCGGAAACCCGTGGTCCTGGAAAAGACCAGGACGTTCATCGGGTGGGCATAAGCGCTCAGGCACCCAACCGTCAAAAGGGTCGCGGTAATGCGTTTCATGCTTGTCAACATACTACAACACGGGACGTTCGAAAAGGACAAACTCTCAGAGGACTCCTCTTTGTTCGGTCAGATCCGGTTCATGCGCGACGGCGCGGGGAATGCACCGGGGGGCGCGTCCGCAACATGCGTTTTATCAGAAAATAGTCCGGTTAATTTCCACGCCTGGGTCGACGGAGACCACGACAGCGGGCTCCGACGGGCCTTTCTCCGCTGCCAGGATGGCCAGGGCCCCGAAAAGGAAAAGGGCCGCGAAAAAAATGGACACGGCTAAGATGAGGATCTTTCGTTTCTTCATGAGATTCTTCCGGTTCACGATGGATGATACTTCACATCGTGTTAAATCGTTGCGTCTCGCGTATTGTTTTTTTTCGTTGGTATTGATAGATTTAGGTGAATCCATGGACCCGAAATACGGCTGTTTGGAAAAGGACCTGACCAGGTACATGTGCCGGCGGACCGGGGAAACGATCGCGATCGACGGCGATCTGGAAAAACCCTGCTGGCGCCGGGCGGCGAAGTCCGGCCGGTTCGTAGACGTCGTGAGCGGCGTCCCCGGCTTCCTGGAGACGCGGATGGCCGGGCTTTGGGACGATGAGAATTTCTACGCCGCCTTTTGGGTGGAAGAGCCGAACGTCCAGGCCCGCCTCACCGAACGGGATTCGCTGATCTGGAATGAGAATGACATCGAGGTCTTCATCGGCGGCGAGGACTGCTACTACGAGTTCGAGATCAACGCCCTGGGCACGGTCTATGAGGTCTTCTACATCTGGCAGAACGCTTATCAAAAGGGCGGCCGCTTCGACAGGCCCGAGTTCGACCTCCTTAGCCGCAAGGTCGATATCCTCGGCGGGTTCCAAGACGGCCTGAGGCACGGCAAGCACCCGCGCGGCGCCCGCTGGGCGTTCATGGATTGGGACCTCGCGGGGCTCAGGAGCACGGTCAAGGTCCAGGGCACGCTCAACGACCCCTCCGACGTCGATAAGGGCTGGACCGTCGAGCTGGCCTTTCCCTGGAAGGGGATGACCGCCCTCGCAGGCAGCCGTTCCCTCCCGCCGCGCCCAGGCGACGTCTGGCGGATGGATTTCTCGCGGTTCGAGCGGCTGGACTACTGCGGCGTCAAGGCCGAACCGCACCCCGGCTGGGCGCTCAACCGTCACGGCATCTACGACTCCCACATTCCCGAGTGCTTTTCGTTCGTCGAATTCGCGGATTGACGGGCGGGGGCCCGGTATTAAGCGCAGACGGTTCTCTTCCATTTCCGAACCATCCTTCTCGATGCCTTCAGAACTCGCGTGTCTGATAGCCTTCGTTGGCCGCGATGTCAAGAGGAGGGCATGGGGAAGGGCTTTGCTCCCGGCTCCGATAAAGAATCGCCTGAGACTCGCGTCCTTCTCGGCTCCTCAGGCCCAAGACTCCAGGCAGATTGAATGAGCTAAAGGAAACCCATCCTCCGACCTCTGCCGGAGACACGGACCTCACAGCCCCTTTGATTGACCAAGGGGGGTTGGGGGGATTAATGAAATTCAAACAAAGTCTTGGACGTGTCTCCGTCCATCGGAGGCCTGCGGCTGCCCTCGTCGGACGCTCGTCTCAGGCTGATCTCCGCATGGTCGCTGCAGCCCTTCCCCATGCCCTCCCATCACGGTCATTGAACGATGGTCCGGGAAGGAAATCCTATAGGATGAGCATGCAGTCGCCGTACGAGAAGAACCGGTAGCTCTTCTTGACGGCTTCGCGGTAGGCCCGCATGACGAGGTCGCGGCCGGCGAAGGCCGAGACGAGCATGAGAAGCGTGCTCCGGGGCAGGTGGAAGTTCGTCAGCAGCCTGTCCACGACCTTATAATCATAGCCAGGGTAAATAAAGAGCGACGTCGCGCTCCGTCCTGGGCGCACGCCCCCGTCCCGCCAGGCGCTCTCGAGCGTCCGGACGACGGTGGTGCCGACGGCCGTGACGGGCCGGCCCGCGCTCTTCGCGGCGTTGGTCGCCCGGGCGACCGCGGGCGCGATCTCGTATTTTTCCTCGAGCATCCGGTGGTCTTCGACCCGGTCGACCCTCACCGGCTGAAATGTCGCCACCCCGACATCGAGCGTGATCCTTTGGACCTCGACGCATCGCCCCGCCATTTCCTCCAGGATCGCCTTCGTGAAATGGAGCCCGGCCGTCGGCGCCGCGATCGCGCCTTCCTTACGCGCGAACACCGTTTGGTATCGTTCGAGGTCCTGCGGCCTCAGTCCCTCCTGGTCTTTCCGCCGCTTGATGTAGGGGGGAAGGGGCGCGAAACCGACCTTATTGAGCTCGGCGAGGACATCAGGAACCTCGAAGCGCAGGACCCTCAGCCCCTCGGTTCCCTCCCCGGCCACGGTCCCTTTAAACCCGGGACCGAAGACAACACGTCCCCCCGTCCGCACCCGCTTGGCCGGCCGGCAGAACACTTCCCATCGACCCGCGGCCTTCTCTTTGACGAACAGGAATTCGACGTCCTTGTCGCCGGCACGCCCCCACGCCCTGGCCGGGATAACCTTCGTGTCGTTGAGGACAAGGACGTCGCCAGATCGCAGGCATCCGGGGAATTCCGTGAACCGCGCATGTGTGATTCGTCCCTTTTTTCTCTCGACGACCATCATCCGGGACTCGTCGCGGCGCTCCAGGGGATGCTGAGCGATCAGCTTCTTGGGAAGGTCGTAATCGAAATCGCGGACTCGCAGATCCATGCCGAATTCACCGCTTTCTACTTGTCGCCGAACAATTTTTTCTGCGGCGAAGGGCGGCGTTCATGGGGATATTCGAAGCCCAGGTGCTCGTAGGCCCTGGCCGTGAGTTTTCGGCCCCGGATCGTCCGCTCCAGGAAGCCGATGCGCATCAGGAACGGTTCGTAGATGGATTCGATGGTGTCTTTTTCCTCGTCGATGGCGGCCGCGATCGTGCTGATCCCGACCGGCCCGCCGCCGAAATTCTCGATGATCGCCGTCAAGATCTTACGGTCCACGTCGTCCAGGCCCAGGGCGTCCACTTCCATCATGTCCAGGGCGCGCCGGGCTTCCTTGCCGGTGATGGCGCCGTTGCCCTTGACGTCGACGTAGTCCCTCACCCGGCGCAGCAGCCGGTTGGCCACCCGCGGCGTCCCCCGCGACCTCAAGGCGATCTGCTCGGCGCCGTTGTCGTTGACCTTGACCTTGAGCAGGGCCGCCGACCTCAGGATGATCTTCTTGAGGTCCTCGTCCCGGTAGTAGTCCAGGCGGTGGATGATGCCGAACCGCCCCCGGAGCGGCGCCGTGATCCGTCCGGCCCTTGTCGTCGCGCCGATGAGCGTGAACTTCTTGATCTTAAGCTTGTGGCTCCGGGCGCTCGGCCCCTGGCCGATGACGATGTCCAGGCTGAAGTCCTCCATGGCCGAGTAGAGGATCTCCTCGACCGAGGGGTGGAGCCGGTGGATTTCGTCGATGAACAGGACCTCTTTCGTCTGGAGGTTGGTCAGGATCGCCGAGAGGTCGCCCGTCCGCTCGATGACCGTCCCCGTCGTCGGCTTGATGCCGACGCCCATTTCCCTGGCGATAAGGTAGGCCAGACTCGTCTTGCCCAGTCCCGGCGGTCCGTAGAGGAGGACGTGGTCGAGGTGCTCGTCTCTTTTCTTCGCGGCCTCCATGAAGATCCTGAGGTTGGCCTTGATCGTCTCCTGGCCGACGAACTCGTCGAGAGTCCGCGGTCGCAGGCTGTCCTCAAAGAGGATATCTTCCTTCGTCCTTATGGGGCTCAGTAGGACCGGCATCATCACACCTTCGCCATCCCGGCCAGGCAGTCTCTGAGCATTTTCTCGAAGCCGGCGTCCTTGGCCGCCGACGCCACAACCTTGTCAACGGTCCGCTCGATCTCCTTTCTCCGGAAGCCGAGGTTCATCAGGGCGGAGATGAGGTCCTCCTTCTCCGGCGAGTCTTTCGCCGTCAGGACCCTCTCCTTTTTCTCCAGCTTGTCCTGCAGTTCCATTGTGATCCGCAGGGCCGTCTTCTTGCCGATCCCCGGGACGAGCGAGATCCGGGCGACGTCGGCGCGCCGGATGGCGTCCTCGAGCTCGGCCGGCCCGATCCCCGACAGGATGTTCATAGCGAGCTTCGGTCCGATCCCGGAGATACCGATGAGCTTGAGGAACGTATCCCGTTCCTCCACCGAGGCGAACCCGAAAAGCGAGAGGGCGTTATCGGTCAGGTGGGTGTGGATGAAAAGCTCCACGGGGCCGTCAACCTCGCCGAGCTTGAAGAAGGTGGAAAGAGGGATGGCCGCGCAGTAACCTACGCCCCCGGTGTCGATGACGACCTGGTTAGGTGTCTTCCGGATCAGCTTTCCCTTGAGGTAGGCGATCATCCGAGCGACTCCTCCAGTTTCCTGTGAAAAACCCTCGAGTTGAGGTGGCAGATGGCCGCGGCCAGCGCGTCCGAGGCGTCCAGGGAGAGGGTGTTGTCCTCGATGTTGAGGAGGGTCTTGACCATCACCCGGACCTGGTTCTTATCCGCCTGGCCGTACCCCGTCACGGCCTTCTTGATCTCTAGGGCCGAGTATTCGAAAAGCTCCCGCGCCTGCGCCGCCACGGCCACCAGGACCGCGCCACGGACCTGGCCCAGCGACAGGGCCGTCCGGATGTTCTGGGCGTAGAAGGCGTTTTCGATGGCGACCTCATCGGGCGTGAACGAGACTATGACCTTCTCGAGCTCTGTCCGGATCTCGTTCAGCCGGCTGGGGAAGGAGAGCTTCGGGGACGGCTTGACGATTCCGTAGACGACGGGGATGTAGCTCGTCCCGTTTTCCTCGATGACGCCGAACCCCGTGGACTGGAGGCTCGGATCGATTCCCAGGACCCTCATCAGGTTCGGCCCTCATTCCTGTGAGAGGCGTTCGATTTCCTTTTCGTCGATGTCGAAATTGGCGGCGACGGTCTGGACGTCGTCATGGTCCTCCAACTCCTCCACGAGCTTCAGGTTCTGTTCGGCCTGCTTGCCTTCGACGCGGGTGTAGTCCTGGGGGATGTAGCCGACGTTGGAGTCCGCGATCTCGATCCCGGCCGCCTTCACCGCCTCAAGGACCTTCTCGTAGGCGTCGGGTGTCGTGACGATCTCCCAGTTCGCGACGTCGTCCTTGACGTCCTCCGCGCCGGCCGTCAGGGCGATCTCCATGAGCTGCTCTTCGGTGGCCTTGGACTTCTCGATCGCGATGTAGCCCTGCCTCTTGAACCGGTAGGCGACGCAGCCCTGCTCGCCGATCCGGCCGCCGTTCTTGGCGAAGATATGCCGGACCTCGGAGACGGTGCGGTTCTTATTGTCGGAAAGGGCGGTGATATAGAGCGCGACGCCGCCCGGGCCGTAGCCCTCGTAGATGATCTCTTCAATTGTGGAGCCCTCGAGCTGGCCCGTGCCCTTCATAATGGCCCGCTTGATGTTGTCGGCCGGCATGTTGACGGCCTTGGCGTCCAGAATGGCTTTCCTCAGCCGGGCGTTCGACTCGGTGTCGCCCCCGTCACGGGCGGCCATGCTCAGCTCGCGGATGATCTTGGTGAAGACCTTGCCGCGCTTGGCGTCCGTGGCGGCCTTTTTATGCTTGATAGAAGCCCATTTGGAATGTCCGGACATGGTGAACTCCTTGCTGAAATACGGGCAGATTCTAGCACAAATGATATGTCCACGCAACTGGAGCAGGCCCGGGCGTGCGGCCGGTCTGTCGGGCGTTGGCGTGGTATAATAATTGAAGAGGGAGAAAACCATGGCCATAGATCCGGTTTGCGGT
>Ga0299912_10004185_pt1 | contig 11785 bp, 9 predicted proteins | sample RVTome_2_FD_207667 | JGI IMG/M metagenome (GOLD analysis project Ga0299912, IMG submission 207667) | Soil microbial communities from uranium-contaminated site in the Upper Colorado River Basin, Wyoming, United States - RVT95D214 (version 2) ... | reverse complement strand
AGATGGTTCGACATTATACGGTACCAGGGATCTGGCGGCCGCCATCTATCGCCATGAAACATATGATTTTGATAAAATGATCTATGTCGTTGGCGTAGCCCAAAGCCTTCATTTTAAGCAGTTTTTCAAAGTTCTGGAATTGGCCGGTTTCGATTGGGTAAGAAATTGTCAGCACGTGGATTTCGGCTGGGTTAAACTTGGCAGCGAGATGATGTCGACCAGGCTTGGCAATATTGTTTTTCTGGATGATGTTATCAATCAGACTATCGATAAAGCCGCCGGTATTATCGCGACGAATTGCCCGGATTTGGAAAATCGGGATGAAGTCGCCCGTCAGGTGGGGATCGGCGCGGTTATTTTTGCCGATTTATCGGTCAAACGTCAAACAGATGTTTCATTCGACTGGGACAGGATGCTGGATTTCAGCGGCTATTCAGGGCCATATTTGCAATACGCGCACGCCCGCCTTTCCAGTCTGTTGAGAAAATATGACGGCGAAATTGATATTAACGCGGATTACGGGCTTCTAACGTTGCCGGAGGAATATTTGCTGGCTAATTCATTGCTCGAATTTCCCGATAAAATAATTGATGCCGCCAATCATAATGAACCGTATATTATTTCGACGTATCTTCTGGAGCTTGTCGGCTTGTTTTCGACCTATTATCAGAAATACAAGTCGCCGAAAGACAAGATACTATCTGATGATTTACGGCTACGGCAAGCCAGAATAAACTTGACATATTGCGTTAAGACTGTTTTAAATTCGGGTCTGAGTATCCTGGGGCTTGAGGCGCCGGAGAAAATGTGATATATGATTAATTTTAACTTGAAACTTTAAGAAAAGAGATATGGACAGAATAATTAAAACCGCCTCGAGAGTATCGGGCAGGATGACTCTTCTGGGCGACAAATCGATTTCACACAGGGCGGCAATATTAGGGGCTTTGGTCAATGGGGATACGACGATAGTAAATTACAGTCCCAGCCAGGAATTCGAAGCGACACTCAGATGTTTGACTCAATATGGGGTGGAAATAGAATACGCCCAGGACGAGAAAAACAAACTAATAATCCATGGCAAAGGTCTGGAGGGTTTGACTCAGCCGGAAAAACCTTTGGACGCCGGCAACTCCAGCGCGACCGTTCGCCTGCTTATGGGCTTGGCCGCGGCGTGCCCGTTCGAATCAATTTTCGAGGGTTCGGAGAAATTAAAGGCCCGGCCGATGCTTAGGATTATCGAGCCCATGGAGAAAATGGGCGCGACCGTGGAAAGCGATAACTACCGGGTGCCGTTAAAGGTATTAGGCGGAAACCTGCATGGAATTAAATATATTATGCCGTTGTCAACATCGCAGGTGAAGGGGGCTGTGCTTACGGCCGGTCTATACGCTGAAGGTAATACCGAGCTGGTCGAACGGATTCCTTGCCGCGATCATTTCGAAAGATTGATGGCCTTCATGGGGATCAAGTTCAAAAAAGAGAAAATCCAGCCGGAAGTACCCAAAGCGGATGATGAATTTGAGCGGCGGCTAAGAAAATTGAACAACAAAAGCGCGATTATCGAAGCTCGCGGCGGTATGTTTACTCTAATGGGCGGTCAAAGGCCGGCAGCCGGCAAAATTCTGACTGTGCCGGGGGATGTTTCAGCCGCGGCTCTATTTGTGGCGGCGGGTGTCCTGGTTAAAAATTCTGATCTGGTTATCGATGATGTTTGTTTAAACCCCACCCGGATAGGTTTTCTTGATATTCTCGAAAAAATGCGGGCCAATATTACTTTCGAGGCCGGTTCAAAGAAAGGTTTTGAACCAGCCGGCCGGATTCAGGCCAAATATGGGCCGCTAAAAGGCAGACGCATTGTCGGCGAAACGATCCCGTCAATTATTGATGAGCTGCCGATCATGGCGGTGATAGCGACGCAGGCTCAGGGCACAACCGTTATCCGGGACGCCTTTGAACTTCGCCATAAAGAAACCGACCGAATCAAGACCGTAGTTTCTAATTTGCGAAAAATGGGCGCTCGCATTGGCGAACTTGAGGATGGCATGGCAATTGACGGCGGAACGGAACTCGAAGGCGCCGAAATCACGACCTTCGGCGATCATCGTATTGCCATGGCTTTCGCGATTGCCGGCCTGATTGCCAAAGGCGAAACGGTTATCAAAGACGCCGAATGCGTGGCTACTTCTCACCCGACATTTTGGGGAGATTTAGATTCGATAGTTGAATATTAGCCGGGGCCGGCCTTGAGCGAAATACCATTGCGGCGCGTCGCTCTCTCTAACAGCCTCTTCAGCGGAGTAAAACAAGGTTTTTATTCTTTCTTTACCTTAATTAAGGTAATGATCCCTGTATATATATTTATCATGATTTTGAAAGAAGCAGGAGTCGTCAATAAGCTTGCCGGTCTTTTTACACCTTTCATGAAATATTTTGGACTTCCCGGCGAAGCCTCTCTGGTGATATTAACCGGCTGGACAGTCAATCTATATGGCGCGGTTGCCGTTTTGGCTGGTTTGGATTTTACGGTCAGGCAAATAACTATTTGGGCCACGATGCTTGGCTTTGCGCATTCCCTATTCATGGAAACGGCGATTGTCAATCAAATGAAGGGTCGACCCTGGCTTTTATTGGCTTTGAGAATTTTAGTGAGCCTGGTTTCAGGGCTTGTTTTAAATTTGGTTTTGCCGGTTAAATTATGATTGATTTCATTTTGAGCGCAGCTGTCGGTTTGATAAAACTATTGCTCCTGGTATTTTCAATTATTATGCCGCTGATGATTCTGCTTGAGCTGTTCCGGCATTTTGGTCTTTTGCAAAAGGCCGTCAGGTTCATATCAGCCGCCACCGGAAAGCTGGGTTTTAAACCCGATTCGATTTACCCGTTATTGGCGGGAGTTATATTCGGCATATCCTATGGCGGGGGAGTGCTTATCGGCGAAGCCAAAACCGGTCGAATTGCCGGTAATCAGGCTTTTCTGGTGGCGGCGTTTTTAGCCTTGTGTCATGCTATTTTTGAGGATACATTATTGTTGGTATCGCAAGGGGCAATCTGGTGGATTATCGTTGCCGTCAGGTTGTCGATGGCTATATTTGTTGTTTTTATATTCAACCTGTTTCTGGGGCGAAATCAAATATGAGAAAAAAAGGCGATCAAGGTGAAGAAATTGCTTCCCGTTATTTACGCGATAAAGGCTATGAAATTTTGGAACGGAATTGGCGGGGCAAGAAAAATTACCGCAGTCCCGAAATAGATATTATCGCCAGAAAGAACGACACGCTGGTATTTGTCGAAGTCAAAACGTCTTCATCAAGTAAATTTGGCGCTCCCCAGGAATGGATTACACCTCAAAAACGCCGTCGTATCGCCGCTGGAGCCAATTCTTACCTTGCTTCTACAAATCAGGCCATAGTCAATTGTCGGTTTGATGCTATTGCTATAGACCGTCTTGCCCGGCCCCCAAAGATTAATCATATCGAAAACGCGTTTATGCTTTCCGATTTTGAATAATCCAAACCTGATTGAACAAATAATCTAATCAGAGACGGTCAATCCGTCGCGATATATCAGGGGATTTGATTAAAATTTTTAAAATAGCGGTTCAGGGAATCAGGCGATACTTGTTCATATTTTTCCAATCGGCCGGTGATTTCCCGAAATATATCCTCTTGAACTTCAATATTAGCCGAAATTTTATCTATGAAGCTTTTCAGGAATTCCTCATCGGTGCGGTTTTTAAGGTATATTTCTTTCTTAATTTCCTGATATTGTTTATCGAAGTTTTTAAATTTAATCTGGGCCAATGTTAATTCGACATACGTACTGATAAACGCCTCTTTTTCATCGGCTGATATGGCCGGCGATTTGCCGCAGCCGATAGATAAAATTAAGATGATAAAAAAAGCCCCGGTCAGCCGGGGCCAAATTCTACGAACCATAGATTTCCTGTCTGAAATCCTCGATTTTAGAATTCTCGTATAATTTTTTGTACCATTTGGACCAGGTATCTTGACGCTTTTTAGAAATAGCGTCCTGATATAACGAATCTGAGACTTCATCATACTTGATCAAGTCCGCCGCCTGTTTATCTATTAATTCAAGCAGATAACAGCCGGTTCTTCCTTCAACAGGAGCGGATAAACGATTTGCCGGAGTCAGACTAAACGCGGAACCGATAAAAGCCGGATCACTGCCGACATTTTTAACGAACTCATTTCTCGAAAAGAAATCGGTTTCTTTGGCTGTTAGGTTCGCTCGCCCGGCTATTTCTTCAAGGGATAGCTTGGCGTCGACCATCTGCTTGTGCAGTTCATCGCCTTTGGCATAAGTTTTTTCATTAATAAGATCGCGCCTGACTATATTTTTGATTCTGTCTTTAACTTCCTCAAACGGGGTGTAGCCAGCCGGTTTCCGGGAATCGCTGGCGGCGACGATATAGGCGTTTCTGCTGTCGACTACGTCGCTGATTGAGCCGAGTTTGTCTTTAAAGGCCATCTCCGATAGCTCTTTATTAGGGCCGATATTGGGAATATTCGCCTCAGGAGCAAAAGGTTTGGTCGTCTGAGGAGTGAGTTTAACTTCATCGGCGGCTTTATCAAAACCTATATCTATAGCTTCCTGCCGGAATCTTTCCGCTTGCTCCCTGAGATCAGCCAGGGTTACTTCCGACGCTTCGGTTTTCAGCAGAATATGGCTGGCCTGGATTTGCGGTTCTTCCACGCCCTGGTCATTTTTATCGGTTTTCTTGCCGGTGAGTTTGATTATATGCCAGCCGAACTGCGTCTGAACAGGTTCGGAGACATCGCCAATATTTCTTAAAGCGAACGCGACATCTTCAAATGGCTTAACCATCTTGTTTTTACCGAACCAACCCAAATCGCCGCCATTCTCGCCGCTTCTGTCCTGAGAATTTTCTTCAGCTAATTCAGCGAAATCAGCTCCGCTCTTTATTTGATTATAAAGTTGGTAGATATCCTTTCTAACCGAATCCATATCAGCGGCGCTTGGTTTTTTCTCGAATGACACATATTTAAGTGAAGCGGTTTCACCTTGCTTATAGGTGGTCTCTTTATCCTGTTCGTATCTGGCCAATAACATTTCATCGGTAATTTGAATCCCGGTTGTGTCGACATCGCCTTCCGAAATGAATATATACTTAACTTTAACTTTTTCAGTGCGGTCAAGATACTGATCATAAACCTCTGATTTCGAGACGAACGCGGTTGAGGTAATCAAGCCTTGAAGTTTGTTCATCAAGACCTGCGATTTTACGGTACTTTCAATATAGAGCAAGAGCTGATCATCATAAGGGTTGCCGGAACTGACAAGTCTTTGTAATAAATTTTGATACTTTGTCGGATCAAATTTGCCATCGGTTTGCATTTCAGGTGATTGATATAATTCAGTGGGCGGAAGCACTTTTACATATTCCGCGAGTTCTTCGTTGGATAAGCGAATGTTGTTTTCAGTAATCGCCTGAGCCATCAGCGTTTGGCCGATAATTGTATTCCAGGTATCATCTCTCAACTTTGCTTGATCCTCTTCACTTGGATCAGTATTGGTCTTTAAAAGTTCTTGATATTTTGACTCATAGGTGCGGCTAAATAGCTCTATCGGGATTTCCTGTTCATTTATACGGCCAATCGCGTTCGGCGGGCGCTGGCCTTTGCTGCCGATATCCATGCCCCAGGCAAAAATAATTGTCCCGACAAAAGCAATAATTACCACTACATAGACTGGTTTAGCGGCATTTCTGAATGTCTTCATCATGACGGGTCATCTCCTTAGACTTTTATTTGTTACTATCGATATGTTAATCGACTAAAAACTTCATATTTTTATACAATGTAACAATATAAAAGAAACTTCTTTTATATCAAACAAAAATTAGTGCCTTGACCTCAGTTTCTTTTTTAGGTTATTATAAAGCTATGAAACAAGTTTTTAAAATACTGTTAATATTAGTCGCATTATTATTAATTTCAGCGCCGGTTACCCTGGCGGATGAATATCTCTGGCCGCTTAAAATACAGCCGCGAATATCCTCGCGATTTGGCGATTTTCGAGCCGGACATTGGCATGCTGGACTCGATATAACCACAAGAGGCACAGTTGGTTATAAAGTCTACGCCGTAGCCGATGGTTACCTTTATCGGATTAAGGCCTCGTTCTGGGGCTATGGCCGGGCTTTGTATTTAAAGCTTGATGACGGCCGCTACGCGGTCTATGGTCATCTCGAACGATTTAATAATGATGTTGAAGACTATCTTAGGAATTTTCAACTGAAAAATCGGCAATATTACCAGGATATATTTTTTGAACCGCATCAGTTCCCTGTCAAAAAAGGCGATTATATCGCGCTTTCCGGTCAATCGGGCGCCGGAGCGCCTCATCTTCATTTCGAAATCAGAGACAAAGATAATTATCCGGTAAATCCTTTGATTCAAATTTACAGCCTGCCCGATAGCCATGCGCCGGTCGTGGATTATCTTGTAGTAAAGCGTTTTAGTAAAGTTGGATTAGCTAATTATCATGATCAGGAATTTCTCAAACTAAAAGGTCAAAGTCCTGACTATTCCGTAACCGATACGGTAGCGCTTTATGGCCAAATGGCGCTGGCAGTTTCCGCGTATGACCCTGATGGTTCATTCTATTATGGGCTTTATGGCGCGGATATAAGCCTTGATGGCCGCGAAATTTATTCTTTCAGAAATGACCGTCTCGATTACTCAAGCGGCGGCGAGATTAATTATGTCAGAGATATTGAACTTAAGGCGGAGGTGGAAAAGCGCGCGGGTGTAAAAGAGGATAACGACAGAAACATATTTTACAAGTTGTACATTCAACCCGATGATCGGCAAATGATTTATGGGGATTATAATCATCCGGCCGGTGTAATCGATGCAGACAACCTTGACGCGGGAGTACATGATTTACATATTAGTCTGTATGATGAAAAAGGTAATCGCTGCCGTATTCGGCTGGTCCTGAAAAAGACCGCTACAGATCGACATTATGTTGATCAGGCAGAACTAAAAGGCGGTAGCCTAATTCTTCACCTTGCCGGGCTTGTAGATATTCAAAAAGCTCAAGTTCAAAAACGAGTATCAACACATTTGCCTTATAGCGATACCCCTTGTTCGTTTGACGCTAATGATAATACGATTACGGTGTCAGCTGTTGATAATAAACACGACTATCGGATTCGTTTTGTCAATAACAACGGCGAATGTTCGCCTTGGGTCGAATTTGACCCGATGGTCAAACAGGAGTCAGTGATACCATATGCCGATTTCCTCGAGGTTGTACTGAACGCCGATAGCTTGATGGCTGTTAAAAGTAAAATGTTATCCGATTTTGATACATTCGCGTTGCCGAATAATTTCGTGAAAGCCCTTATCCCTGTTTTTACCGCCAACGGCTATTTCGATATTGGCCTTGATGAAGTTCATAGCGATTGGGGATATTATGTATTTAACTCCGGTGGAAACACCTATTCGCCGGATTCAAGCGTTATGATTAGCCTGTCATCGGAACAGCTATACGATAAGACTATTTTAAAGATTACCAGGCCGGGAAAAAATGCTCAGGGAAATTTTAATTTCGAGATTACGCCCCAAGGGCTGCTGTTAAAAAAGGCGGCAACAATTAACATTCGGGCGCAACAGCTGGGGGTAAGCCCGGACAAGTTTTCGCTTTACTATTATTCACCCGGCAACGATAGATGGTATTTTATAGGCAATCGCGCAAAATCGTCAATTGAGGGTGAAACCTCCGGCGGCGGTAAATTTGGGATTTTAAAAGATATTAAACCGCCCGCCATAACCGGAGTCAAACCGAAAAACGGAAGTCATATAACCGATAAAACGCCGAACTTATCCTGCGTCATAACCGATAATTTATCCGGTTTAAAAGAAGAAACCCAGCTGGAGATGACTATTGATGGGATTTGGGTTCCGGCTTATTACGATATAGACAGCAAAGAATTCTCCTACAAGGTGCGAAATAAATTAACCAGAGGCAGTCACCAATTAAGTATTACCGCCATAGATAATCAGGGCAACCAGGCGGTGGTGACTTCGACGTTTACTATTAATTAAACACGATGATTCCGCTAAGAGTCGATAATCCCTCAGGACGTTTTCCCTTTGTCACCAGTTTGATTATTTTGCTTAACTCGGCGGTGTTCATATATCAATTCAGCCTGGGTCAGGGCGAACAGGATTTTATCTGGAAATACGCCGTCGTCGCCAGGACCTTGACTACTTTCATTCCGGCCCATCCCGCGTCGATTTTATTTCCGCCGCTGACTCTTATCACTTCGCAATTTCTTCATGGGGGTCTTATACACATTTTGTTCAACATGCTTTTTTTATGGGTTTTCGGAGATAATATCGAAGCCAGACTGGGCTTCATTAAATTTGTCATGTTTTATCTGGTTTGCGGTATTGCATCCGGCATAATTCAGGTTATTACTTTCCCCAACGCCGCTCTCCCGCTTATCGGAGCGTCGGGAGCAATTGCCGGAGTCATGGGAGCGTATTTCCTTAAATTTCCCCGGACCGGAGTGCAGACATTAATCATTATTTTCTTTTTTATTCGAGTGGTCAGAATTCCGGCGATAGTCTTTCTGGGTATATGGCTCATTTTTCAAATCGTGGCGGGCGCGCCAAGCTTGGGAATTGATGATGGCGGGATAGCCTATTTCGCGCATATCGGCGGATTTTTTTGCGGTATGATATTATTTAAAATTTGGGATAAATAATGATAAACCTTGCTTCAAATATTACAGTTTAATTATCTATGAATGAAAAAAAAGATGCTAGATGTCATCGTTGCGGCAAGCGGCTAAAAAAAGGCGGTGATAATTACCGGCTCGACTGCACCATAACCGCCGATTTCGACGGCTATATTGACGAGGTGTCTTTAAAAGTGCTGGATGAGGCGGTTGAAGATATAGAACTGTCAGGCTTGACCGAGGAAGAACTTCAAGAGCAAGTATACTTGAATATTAGGCAAAAATTGTGTTTCGCTTGCCGCAACGAGATAGTTAACTATTTAAAAGGGATTAGTTCGGATGAGTAGCGCCGATTTTATACACCTTCATAACCACACGATGTATTCGCTTTTAGATGGCGCGATCAAGATACCGGAGATGCTCCAGACTGCTTCCGATATGGGCATGCCTTCGCTGGCTATCACCGATCATGGCAATCTGTTCGGCGCGATTGATTTTTATCAGCAGGCGAAGAAATATCGAATCAAACCGATCATCGGTATCGAGACGTACATTGTCCCTCACGATTTGCATCTCAAACAGCCGGTTTCGGGCATACCCGACAGCGGCTACCATCTTATTTTGCTGGCTAAAAACTCACGGGGCTATAAAAACCTGATGAAACTTTCCTCGATCGCCTTTTTGGAAGGGTTTTATTTCAAGCCGCGTATCGATAAGACCGTATTAGCCCAATATTCCGAGGGTTTGATTGGGCTGTCGGCCTGCTTGAAAGGCGAAATATCTCAAGCGGTGATGCACGGCGGCGATGAGCAAATGGAAACTGCCATTAGAAGCTATCTAGATATTTTCGATACTAAAGATTTTTATCTCGAAATTCAAGATCATGGTTTGGATGATGAGTTGCTTGTCCGTTCGATGATGAAAAAATACGCTGATAAATTTGGCCTGGGGCTTATCGCCACCAATGACTGCCATTACCTGAAACGGGAACATAGCGCCGCCCATGACGCGCTTCTGTGTTTGCAAACCGGCAAATTAGTATCCGACATCGACAGGATGCGCTATAACACGGATCAGCTTTACCTGAAATCGCCGGACCAGATGAAAGAGCTGTTTGCCGATACGCCGGCCGCGATTGAGAATAGCCTGAAAATCGCCGAAGCGTGCAACCTTGAACTTGATCTGGGCAAAAATCTTGTTCCTGAATTTCCTCTGCCGGAGGGTTTCGCGTCGGAGGATAAATATATCGATTATCTTGCCAATGAAGGGTTGCGAAAACGCTATGGCGATATAACTGCCGAGCTTAAGAAACGTCTTGACTACGAACTCGGAATTATCAAGCAGATGGGTTATTCGGGTTATTTTCTTATTGTTAAGGATTTTATCGATTTCGCGCGGCAGAGTCAAATACCGGTCGGTCCCGGCCGCGGTTCGGCGGCCGGATCGCTCGCATCTTATTGTTTGGGAATCACCAATGTCGACCCGATAAAATACAAGCTTTTATTTGAACGATTTTTAAATCCCGACCGGGTATCCATGCCGGATATCGATATCGATTTCGCTGACCGCGGCCGCGATAAAGTCATCGATTATGTCACCGAAAAATACGGGCAGGAAAATGTCGCGCAAATTATCACATTCGGCACTATGGCGGCGCGGGCGGTAGTCAGGGATGTTGGCCGGGTGCTATCGGTACCCTATGGCGAGATGGATAAGGTTGCTAAAATGATTCCCGAAGAGATAGGTATGACTCTCGAAAAAGCCCTCGAAATATCGGCTGATTTAAAGGAACTTCAGAAAAACGATGAGAATATCGCCAAGGTCCTGGAATATTCTATTGTTCTGGAAGGTCTGGCGCGTCATTCATCCACCCATGCCGCCGGCGTAGTGATTGCCCCCGCGCCCTTAACGGAATTTGTGCCTCTGTACAAGTCAAACAAAGATGAAATTACCACCCAATTCGACATGCGCTGTGTTGATACGATTGGACTTCTAAAGATGGATTTCCTCGGCTTGCGCACGCTGACAGTTATTGATGACGCCATCAAATTGATCAAAAAAACTCGCGGCATCGATATCAATATAGATAACATCCCGCTGGATGATCCGGCGGTATATGAGCTTTTCGCCAGTGGCCAGACTATCGGCGTATTTCAGTTTGAATCAAGCGGTATGAGAGACTATCTCCGAAAATTGGGACCGACAGCTATAGATGATTTAATCGCGATGAACGCGCTCTATCGTCCCGGCCCGCTTGATTCGGGCATGATTGATACCTATATCGATTGTAAAAGAGGCCGCAAAGAAGTCAAATTTATTCACCCTTCGCTGGAGCCGATTCTTAAAGATACTTACGGCGTGATTGTCTTTCAGGAACAGGTTTTAAAAATCGCCCAGGACATGGCCGGCTATACTCTGGGCAATGCCGATGTACTGCGCAAGGCTATCGGCAAGAAACAGGCCGAGGTTATGGCTCAGCAGAAAAACGAATTTATCGAGGGCGCGGTTAAGAATAAGGTCGATAAAAATATCGCCGAGCAGGTTTTCGACATGATCGAAACCTTTGCCCGATACGGTTTTGTAAAGGCTCATTCCACCGGCTATGCCATAATCGCATATCAAACCGCCTATCTCAAGGCGCATTATCCGGCCGAATTTTTAGCCGCCGCCCTGACCTCGGAAATGAGCAATTCCAGCCGCGTGACTCTCTTTAAAAACGAATGCAAGGAATTGGGTATTGAACTGCTTCCGCCGGTTGTCAACGAGGGTTTTTCGTATTTCACAGTGGTCGATAATCAAATCATATTCAGTTTGGCGGCGGTTAAAAACGTTGGCATATCAGCGGTCGAGGCGATAGTCGAAGCCAGGGAGAAGACCGGCAAATTCACCGATATTGTCGATTTCTGCAACCGCGTCGATCTACGAATTGTCAATAAAAAAGCGCTGGAAAGCCTGATAGCCTCAGGCGCGTTTGATTCGATCGAACCAAATCGGGCCAAACTATTTCACAACGTTGAAAATCTGATTAATTATGGCGCGGGTGTCCAG
>Ga0299912_10004184_pt1 | contig 11786 bp, 6 predicted proteins | sample RVTome_2_FD_207667 | JGI IMG/M metagenome (GOLD analysis project Ga0299912, IMG submission 207667) | Soil microbial communities from uranium-contaminated site in the Upper Colorado River Basin, Wyoming, United States - RVT95D214 (version 2) ... | reverse complement strand
GAGAATGACGATGGCCGCGTAGTTGGCGATCGCCCAGGGGAGATAAGAGAGGACATTCACTCCCAAAGCGCCCTGAATGTAGACGCCGGCCATGCTCCAGGGGATGAGCGGGACGATAATTCCGCCGCATTCATCGATAATCCGCGACAGGTTCTTTGCCGCCAGTCCTTTTTTCTTGTACGCCGGCGAGAGCAGGTCGCCGGGGATGATCACGGAAAGATAAGAGCTGCCGGTCACGAGGGCCGTCGTGACGCAAGAAATAATGGTGACGAAGACGAGCTTCCAGACCTTGACCGCCGCTTTCATGACTTTTTCCAGGATGACGGAGAGCATGCCGGTTTTCTGCATGATGCCTCCGAAACTGAACGCGGTGAAGGCGACGAGCTGTGTCTCCATCATGCTCATCAGGCCCCCTCGCGACAGGAGGTTGTCGACCACCTCGACCCCGGTCCGGGCGGGATAGCCGGTATTGACAGCCTGGGCGATCATCGTCAGCGGCGCCTTTTGGAAAATCATCGCCAGGCCGGCCGCGACGAGAGAGGATATGAGCATCCCCGGGATCGTCGGCCTCTTGGTGAAGGCCAGATAGAAGACGATGACCATCGGGAGGAGGAGCAGGACATGGAACCGGAAATTCTTTTTGAGGGTTTCGAGGATGAGGGTCATCGTCTCCGACCGAACCGATCCCGCCTGGTATTTCAGGCCGACGACGAAATAGACGCCGAGGCTGAGCAGCCACCCGGGGACCGCCGACCACATCATGTGCTTGATATGGTCGAAAAGGTTCGCCCCGGCTGTGACCGCGGCCAGGTTGGGAATATCGGAGAAGGGGGACATCTTGTCGCCGAAATAGGCGCCGGAGACGATAGCCCCCGCGGCCAGCCCGAGGGGAACGCCCAGCCCCATCGCAATCCCGATGAAAGCCACGCCCACGGTTCCGATCGTCCCCCAAGAGGTTCCCGTGGCGAGGGCCGTAATGCTGCAGACGAGGCAGGCCGTCACGAGAAAGAATTTAGGCGAGATAAGCTTGAGACCGAAGTAAATGACCATCGGAATCGTGCCGCTCGCCATCCAGGACCCGATCAGGATGCCGACGGTCAGCATGATCAGGATGGCGGGCATGGCCTTCTGGATGCTCTCGACGATGCCCTGCTGCATATCCGTCCAGCGGAAGCGGAGGAACAGGCCGAGGCAGCCCGTAAGGAAAGCGGCGGCGACGAGCAGAACCTGGGGACGGATTTTATAGACGCCGTAGCCGATTCCGAGAAGGAGGGCCATGGCGACGAGCGGGATGAGGGCCACCATGAACGACGGCTTTTTGGGAGGTTTTCGACTCTGGTCGCTTGCGGCGGACATGCGGTCTCCTTTTACCCTGAGAGAAATATCCTTTCTAATTATCACGGCCGGCGGGCATTTACAAGCGGCCGGCGAATGAATAAAATACGCCTCACATAGGCTAACCGATGCCCGGCTTCGAAGACGAACTTAAAAGGCTGGAAGGTGTCATCCGCCGTTTGGGGCGGATATCCCTTCTTGGGAAAAAAGTTGTCGTCCGGGGCGCGGAGAATTTCGTCCGCGAAGGGCCGAACATCATCGTCGGGAATCACTGCGGAAGCTTCAAGGACGTGGCCACCGTCTTTCGCGTCGTCTCCCGAGCGGTCTTTTTCACGGCGAACAAAGAGATCTTTTCAAAGGACGAACTCAACGCTCTCGTTCTCAAGCACTTGACCCGGCACATGAAGGGCTTCGGAGCCATCCTGAACGCGGCGCTCGCCCCGTTCAAATATCTTTTCGTGACCTACGTCTCATCGCATATCGCCGGGATCGGGACGATACCCGTCGACCTTTACCATCAGGGGAAACGCGAAGCCATCGAACGCTGCCAGGACTATCTTCGGAAGGGACGGGCTATCATCGCCCTCCAGGGGCGCGGCCGGGTCGTGCCCCAGGACCCTAATCCTTACGTCAAGGCGTTCGGCCGCGGGATCTCGATCATCGCCCATAACATGCAAACTCTGTTCGGGATGTCGGTCCCGGTGACGCCCATGGCGATGTATGGGACCCAGCTTCCTTTTCTCATTCCCGGTAAGGTTTTGGTCAACGTCGGGAAACCGATGCATATCGCCGATTACCTTGAGGGTGGTTTTGAGGAGTCCGTCCTTCGTTTCAAAGATGCCCTCGAGGCGATGGTCAACAAACTCTTCCTTGAGCTGATCCGGTCCTGAGGAGTCGACGTCGATGACCTTGAGAAATTTCGTTCTACTGGCTCAAATTCTGCTGGTCTTGGGCGGCTGCAGCCGGCCGGGCCAGGGTCCCGCGATTTATGTCTCGAACGATGCCACCGCTCTTGAGTCTTTCGCCGCGGCCGAGCTCCGCCGATACGTCTATCTGCGCACGGGCGAGCTCGCCGCCGTCGTCAAGGTTGATTCGTTCGACGGCCTCAAAAATCCAGGTATCATCCTTGACGGAAAAAGCCGCTGGCTTCCTCCTCTGGCCGGAGATCCTCCGTCCGATCGTCAATTCTCCGCGGGCGCGGCGCGGGATCTCGCGCCCGGCGAGTATTGGCTGAAGACCATCCTCCGCGATAACAGGGGCTATGTCCTGATCGCTTCCGGCGAGGGGCCGGGCATCCTCTACGGAGCCTACGCTTTCGCCGAAAAACTCGGAGTCCGCTTTGAGCTGAACGGCGATGTCGTTCCCGACGAAAGAATCGTCTTCGCGACGCCCGCCCTGGATGAACGCCGACGTCCCTTGTTCAAGCTCCGCGGAATCCAGCCCTTTCACGATTTTGCCGAGGGCCCGGACTGGTGGAATGAAGACACGTACAAAGCCGTTCTCGGACAGGCGGCCAAGCTCCGCATGAATTTTTTCGGCCTCCACACGTATCCTGAGGGAGGGCCGAATGCCGAGCCGACCGTCTGGATCGGCGGACCGGACGAGGCCGAAGGCGACGGCCGGGTTAAGACGAGCTATCCCTCGAGCTATCAGAACACGATGCGGGCGAACGCCAAGAGCCACAACTGGGGCTATCAGCCGAAGCGGACGAGCGATTTTCATTTCGGCGCGGCCGAGCTTTTTGCCCGAGACGATTACGGCCCCGATATCATGGACGGCTTGATGCCCGAGCCGAAGACGCCCGAGGCTTCGAACGAGCTATTCAACCGCGCGGCCGGAATGCTGCGCGGAGCGTTCGCTTTCGCCAGGAACCTCGGGATCCAAACCTGCCTCGGGACCGAGACTCCTCTGACGATTCCGGCTTCGGTCAAAGAGCGGCTCCGCAAGGACGGAAAGGACCCCAAAGACCCCCGGGTCGTGAAAGAAATCTACAAGGGAATTTTCCGGAGGATTCTCTCAGCCCATCCGCTCGATACCTACTGGTTCTGGACGACCGAAGGCTGGACGTGGTCGGACGCGAGCGAGGAAGAGATCAAAGCCGTGACTACGGACTTGGCCATGGCCGTCCAGGCGGCGGAAGAATTGAAAGTTCCCTTCGGGTTGGCGACCTGCGGCTGGGTTCTCGGGCCGCCGAGCCGCCGGACGCTGTTCGATGAGGTCCTGCCGAAAAACGTGGCCGCGAGCTGCATCAACCGCGAAGTCGGGAAAGCTCCGGTCGATCCCAATTTCGCCCGGATCGAGGGCCGCTCGAAGTGGGCCATTCCCTGGCTTGAAGACGACCCGTCGCTCACCTCTCCGCAACTTTGGGCGGGCCGGATGCGCCGCGACGCCGCGGACGCCCTGAAATACGGCTGCGACGGGTTGATGGGCATCCATTGGCGGACCCGGATTCTCTCGCCGAACGTCCAGGCCCTGGCCTGGGCGGCCTGGGACCAGAGCTGGAACACTCAACCGGAGGGCTTCAAAGACTTTGTCGGCCCGGTCAACGGCCAGTTCGTCACTTTCGAAGGAAGAAAGATCGCGGCGAACAAGGATGAAGCGGCCTATAAGGATATCCGGGACCGGGTCTACGGCTATCATCTGCTCGTCCCCGACGGACTCTATAAGGTCACTCTCGAATTCTGCGAGGGTGAGTTCGAGCGTAAAGGGGCGCGCGTCTTCGATGTCATGATTCAGGGGAAAAAAGCCGTCGAAAAGTTCGATATCTTCGAACGGGTTGGCCGCGACAGGGCGGTTGACCTTGCCTTCGAGAATGTCAGGGTTGCGGGAGGCCGGCTGAACATCGACTTCGGCGACCGGATTCACTATCCCTCGATCGCCGGAATCGTCGTCCAAGGGAAGTCAGCCGACGGAACCACCTATCTCAAGAAAATTAACTGCGGCGGACCGAAAGTCTTGGATTACGACGCGGATTGGCCCGAAACGGCCCGCGGTCTTGCTCCGGCCGACTTCTACAAGGATTGGGCCGCCAGCCAGTTCGGACGGTCCGCGGCCGGGGAGATCGCCGCCGTCTTTTCCGAGCTCGACGGCGGGCTTCCCATTCCGGTGACATGGACCAACGGCCCGGGCGGCGTCGTTCCCGATAAAAGGCCTTGGGATGAAGTCCGGAAGAAGTTCGATTTTGTCGACAGGCTGGCCGCGCTCAGACCGGTCATCCGGGGAAAAGGCAGTCTGGAGCGTTTCGACTACTGGCTGAAGAATTTCGAATACATGCGCGAGATCGCTCATTTCTGCTGTCTATGGGGGGAATACAGCCGCGCCCTGGAAACGGCGAAGGCCGGATCGAATCCGGACGCCGTCGGCAGGGCGGCGCGGGAAGCGCTCCTTCCCATCCGGGTCAAGATGGTCGGCTCGATGAAAACGATCTTCGGATTTCTGCTGGCCACGGCGGGCAATATGGGCGAGCTCGGGACGATCGCCAACTGGGAACAACACAACATGCCGGAAGCGATCGACAAACCGGGAGAGGAACTGAAAAAAATGCTGGGCTCCGAACTTCCGCCCGAAGCGCAGCTCGCGGGTTCTTATGCGGGTCCGGCGCGGATAATCGTTCCGACCGTCAGGACGGCGGTTGAAGCCGGGGAGAGCCTCAAGCTCAGGGTCATCATCTTATCCTCGGATCCCCCTGAGAACGCCGCTCTTTATTGGCGTGAGATGGGCCGGGGAAAATATCAGGCTGTCCCCCTTCGAAAAATCGCCCGAAGCGTCTATGAAGTGAATTTGCCGGCGGCGGCCGCGGACGTGGAATATTATGTTAAAGCCCGGGTCGGCAAAGACGATGTCGTATTTCCGGCGACCGCGCCGGATCTCAACCAGACGGTCGTCGTCATGCCGAAATAGCTGCAAAAAGAAGACATCAACGGTTATCGTCCCCTTTTCAGGAAGATCTTCATCTTTTCAGCCAATACCTCTCGATAGCCTCGAGCGATTTCCCCTTGGTCTCGGGCAAAACCGCCCAGATAAAGAGGCAATTGACGGCGCACATCGCTGCGTAGAGCCAGAAAGCGAATGACTCATGAAGCTTGTCGGCGATAACAGGGAAGGTCAGCGATACGGCGAAGTCGGCGATCCAGAGAGAGGCGGTGGCGATGGCCATCGCCCGTCCCCGGACGCGGGTGGGAAAAATTTCGGAGATGACCACCCAAACGATCGGCCCGAGGGTCATGGCGAAAAAAGCGACATAGAGGAGAGTAAAGGCGAGGACTAGCCCGCCCGAAAAAAGGTGGAACTTGAACGCCGCGCCGAGGAGGACGAACGACATCCCCATCCCCGCGCTTCCCGCGAGGAGCATCGGTTTCCGGCCGATGCGGTCCACGAAGGCGATCGCGACGAAGGTGAAAAGGACGTTAACCAGGCCGACGATCGTCGATTGGAGGATGGCCGCGCCGCGGGCCAATCCGGCCGCTTCGAAAAATCGCGGCGAGTAGTAGATGACGGCATTGATCCCCGTGATCTGCTGAAAAACGGCCAGGACGATGCCGACCAGGAGCGCCGTCCGGAAGCCGGGCTTGAAAAGCTCGGAGAGTTTTCCTTCCTCGAGGGCGAGGGCATCCTTGATGTCCCGGAGCTCGGCCGCGGCTGCGGCCGACGGACCGACCCGGCTTAAAACGCGCAAGGCTTCATCGTCGTATCCCTGTTTGATCAGCCAGCGCGGGCTTTCCGGGACGATGAGGACAAGGCCGAAAAAAATAACCGCGGGAAAGGCGCCCGTGGCGAACATCCACCGCCAATTGGCCGGACCGGCGCCGACGAGAATCCAGCTGACGAAATAGGAGATGAGGATCCCGGTGACGATAGCCATCTGATTGACCGAGACCAGGGCGCCGCGGATGGCGGCCGGAGCGATCTCCGAGATATAGAGCGGCGACACGATCGAAACCGAGCCGATGGCCAGGCCGCCGATGAAGCGAAAAACAAGGAATTGGACCAGGTTCTGCGGAATGGCGCAGCCTAAAGCCGAAACAAAAAACAGGACGGCTGAAATGAGGAGGAAGCGCTTTCGTCCGAGCCGGTCGCTCGCGACGCCGGCGATCATGGCTCCGAACATGCATCCGACGAGGACGATGCTCACGGCCATTCCCTCGCCGAACGCCGACAGGGAAAATTGATCCTTGAGGAAGCGCGTCGCCCCGGCGATAATCGCCGTGTCGAATCCGAAGAGGAGGCCGCCGAGGGCGGCGATGATGGAAACGAAAATAACGTATGTTTTATGGCTTGTCATCCGATCTCCTCATCAAAGCGGCGATGCAAACGCGGGGGCGTCCGCCGAATTTCCGAATTCGGCTCGTATCTCCCTTCAATTGGGAAATTCCCGGAAGGCGTCGAACATGGCCGCGACATTCTTGAGCGGGACGTTGGCTTGGATGTTGTGGACGGCATTGAAGACGAACCCTCCGCCTTTGCCGAAGACCTCGCAGCGGCGTAAGACCTCCTCGCGGACTGAGGCGGGCGTTCCGAACATCAGTGTTTTTTGAGTGTCGACGCCCCCGCCCCAAAAAACGATATCCGAACCATAACGGGATTTGAGCTTCGCCGCGTCCATGCCGGCGGCCGAGACCTGGACCGGATTGAGGATATCGAATCCGGATTCGATCATGGACGGGATGAGCGATTCGACCGCTCCGCAGGAATGTTTAAACGTCCTCCAGGCCGTGTTTCTGTGAATCCAGCCGTTGACCTCTTGGTAATAGGGCATGTAGAGCGAGCGGAAGGTTGCGACCGAGCAGAAGGTCGATTGCTGCGTGCCGAAGTCCGTGCCGCAGATAAAGACGGCCTGGACCCGGTCGCCGACCCTGCCCTGAATTCTGGCCAGGTTGGCCAGGGCGATTTCGGTTTGTTTTTCGAAAATCCGGTGAAGATAGGGCTGACGGGACAGCGTCGAAACGTACCACTCCTCGATGTCGCGGATCCCCTTGGGATGTTTTAAGAACGGCGCGGGCACGAGGGCGATGTCGCCGAAAGCCGTCCCGCCGAAGGTGGCCATGACCCCGCGGCCGGTCTCGGCGGCAGCTCGAGTCGCGTCGTCGAAATACTGAAGGTCCCGATCGGAGATCGGTCCGAATTCCTCGAGATTGTCCTCGGGCCGCAGCTTCTTGTCGTCGACCGGCTCCTGGCGGACGATCGTGTCGAAGAAAAAACCGCCCTTGGGCAGGCGGCCCGACGGCGGAGCGGTCGGATCGCCTTTGGGGTAGATGAGGGTATCCCCGTTCGCGTCTTTCGTCGTTTTGAAATGCTCTGAAACGAGGACTTCGACGCCGTTGTCCATGCGCCACGGCTTCCAGTTCTCGTTGCGGAAGCCGAAAATGGTTTCGGCGGCGTAAACGGGTTCGACGTCGATCCCCAGGGCTCTCTGAAGGTCATCCTCGATCAAGCCGAGCATCTGGTAGGGCTCGTGGACCTTGACCGGCTTTTTCTCGAGGCCATAATGGTCGCGGAGGGCGAGGACGATGCTGACGTGCATACCCGTGACCGCCGTCCCGCCGAAATCGAGCGGGATACGGTCGGGCTCTTTATGGTCGAGAGCGCGTATGAGGCGTTCTTTACCGGTCATGGTTTTACCCTAATCTCGAACGAGCGGAATGGTCAGGAGAACCGCTCGGTCTTTCTCCTCGATCGCGATTTTCCCCTCGGCGGCCCAAGCCCCGAGGTGGACGATCGTTTTCCGCAAGCGGTCGTTCGCCGGCGGCGCATAGGATAAACGAGCCTTGGCGCCATCGGCCGCGACTTCGAGCTTAAGTGAGACAGGGCCGAAGTCCGTGGCGATGTCCCGGAGCTCGGTCAGGGCGCCGGGCGCGAGCCAGGACCGCGGGATCCCTTCGAGAAGGTGAAGCTCGTCGCCGCGCTCGAGGACGAGGAGGTTCCTTGTCATCCGGATGAATTCCGCGCTCGCCCAATTATGGGGCATGTCGCCGACAAACGGCGCCTCCGTTTTTTCGCCCCGGGGCGGCTGTTCCTCGCGCCAGCCCCGAAGCGGAGAGGCATGGTTGGCGAAAGCGTAATAAATCTCCGAGGCCTTTTCGCCGTGCCCTAGCCAGAGATGGGCGTGCCCGTAGAACGAGCCGAAGTAATTCCAGATGCCGTCGGGCATCCAGCCCGTGCCTTTCACCAGGCCTTCCGCCTCGTGCCGGTCAAGGAGGGCCAGGGTTCCGAGGGCGAGCGGGTCATCGGGCCCGAAGAGCTTCCCGGGATAGACGCCGTGGCAAAAGCCCCATTGGCCGCGCACCGGATCGATGCCTTCGGCCGGCGTCATTAGGATCGGGAGATATGTCTGCCCGTCGTCCGTCTTTTTGGCGTCGCGGCCGGCGGCCGATTGGAAGACTTTCCAAAAGTCGTCGAATTCGGCTTTCCACTCCGCATGCTCGGGAGCCTGGATAAGTTGGGCCGCTTCGACCGCCGCTTTAAGCCCGGCCAGATTCCAATAGACGTTCGTATATTCCGGGACCACCCCGCCGATACCGCCGTCGGGAAAACCGGGAGGCACGAGTCCGGCTTCGGGCGCGGATGGATTTTGCCGGCTTCGCTTCCGGAGGTCCTGGATGACCCGGACTACGCGTTTCACCGTTTCCCAATTCTGCCTGAGCCAGCCAAGATCCTGGGTCAGGAGCGCGTGCCGGGTCATGATATAAAGGACGATCCCGTTCTCTTTCCAGTAATTCGGCAAAATCTCGAATGACCCGTCGGGCTTCTGCCGCGTCAGGAGATGGCGAATTCCGGATCGCGCTTCCTCTCCCCGGCCGAGAAAGGTCATGGCTTCGAGGATGAATGCGCCGTCCACGACCCACAGCCCGCGATAGCAGGTCGGCCCGACCTGAAAGACCGGCAGGCCGTCCTTGACTTCACGGGCCTGATAAATGTTCCGGATACACGAGTCAAGCAATGCCTGCATCGCTGGATCCGGAAGGGAGATATGTTGGTAGGGAAGGTCGAGCGAGTGCCAATAGCGGGCGGCCCGCTCCGGCTGAGTTTTAGCCCATTGAAGATCGACGTCTCCGGCTTCATGGCCGGACGCGCAATAGATCGCGAGTTCCTCGACGGCCGGGGAGAAGCTGACTTTGAGGCCGTTTTGAACCCGTCCCAGGCTTTTCCAGCGGGCGCTCATGCCCAGGAAGCGCCGGCGGCCGCGGAAAACGGTCAGGTCGGCGAGCTCGAGAGGTTCCTTGGATTGAACGGTGAGGCTGATGGATGCATATTTGGACGTTTTTTTGATCAGCAGGAGATCCCCCCGAGGAGGCTGCTCGTATTTTGCGCCGGCGGATTTTTTAGGAACGGGCAGGCTCTGACCTTCGCCCGGGACGACGGCCAGGGCGCTCCACCGGATTAATTCATCCCCGGAAGAATCCGCGAGGGCGGTCTCGACCACCGGGACGCGCGGATCGCCCATGGTTTGCGACATTGTCCCCGCCGCCGCGCCTTCGAGGGCGATGACGACCTTAGTTCCGAATCCCGAGAATTCGCCCGGATAATCGTAAAGAAGAGCGCCCTCTTTTGAGACCAAGGTCTTCTGCCAGTCGTCGGGGAGACAAATGGCCGTCTGCCACCACGGCGGGCTGTATCGGAAATCGGTCAAAAAAAGATCTTTCTTTTGAGCGGACGGTAGACCAGGCGCGGCGTCGCGTTTTAGAGCGATCTTTTGACTTCCGCCGCAGCCCGCAAGTGCCGCCGCCAAGATTATCAGGCCACAGAACTTGAGATGCATGGGGAAAATCCTTAGGAACGATGTCGGTGCTTGGAGTTCAAGCATGAGAGGCTTTCAGATTACCGATTTTTTCGGGGAAAAGCAATTTGGCCGCGGGGTTTTCCAATCGGCGCGGATGCTCGCGGCGAGAACGAGCTGAGAATTACGCCGCGCGCTTAGCTTTGACCGCGGCCGTTGCTGATTTTCCTCATCAGCCAAAAAACAGGAAGCCCGGTCAACGAAATTGCCGCGCCCAGGAGGGCTTGTTTGGTTTGAGTCAGGAGAACATTGATCGATATGCCGAGAAGAAATAGGGTGAAGAGGGCCGGGAGAACGGGGAAGAGCGGCGCCCTGAAACCGTCGTGCGGCCGGCCGTTCCGCGACGCTTTCCGGCGCAGAACGAAAATCGTCGAAGCGACGATAGCGATGTTCAGGCTGTCGAGGAACATGACGTAATTGACGATATTTTCGAAAGTCCCGAGGAAGACGAGCGAGAGAAGGATCATCCCCCCGAAGAAGAGCAGGGCGAATTCCTGGGTTTGCGTCCGGGGATTGACCTTCATGAACACCGGAGGAAGCGCTTTGTCGGCGGCCATGGCATATAGGGTTCGGGGAATCTGCATCAAGGTCACGTTCAGAAATCCCAGGGACGAGAGAAAGATGGCCATCGAGACGAAGAAATAGCCGAATTTGCCGAAGACGACCTTTGCCGTTTCAGCCGCGACGAGTTTCGCCCCGGCAACTCCGTCCACTCCCAGCACCCGGACATAGGCGAAATTGATTGCGAGATAGCAGGCGATGATGATCAGGATTCCGAAAAAGATCGCCCGCGGCATGTTCCGCTGGGCTTTTCGAACGTCCGCTCCGAAGTTGATCGTGAGCTGATAGCCGCCGTAGGTGTAGAAGACCGAGATGAGCCCGACGGCCAGAGCCAACCCCCAGGATTTGGCGCTGCCTTGAATCGGCGCAGCCGGCGCGGGATTTCCGCTCGAGCGAAGGGCGGCGAAAACCATCAGAGCGATCATGCCGATTTTGATAAGAGTCAAGATGTTCTGTGCCCAGGCGCCGGTTTTAATACCTAAGTAATTGATAATCAAAAGGATGATAATCATGGCCGCGGCCGTAATCTGGACGGCCAGCTGCGATTGGAGGCGCTGGGGAAGAATGATCGGGTTGAGATATTCGGCCCCGATGATGGCCACCGCGGCCGCTCCCGCACCGTTGACGATGATGACGCTCGCCCAATTCAGGACGAAGGCCAGGGTGCTCCCGTAGCAGTCGGCGACGACTTTGTAGAAAGAGCCCGGATGGGGAAAGCGCGCCCCGATCTCGGCAAAGGTCAGGGCTCCGAGGAGGCTGATCAGGCCGCCGAGGATCCAGGCGGCAAAAAAGAGAAACGAAGTCCCCGCCGATTGGGCGACCACGGCCGGCGTCCGGAAAATGCCGATGCCTATGACCAGGCTCACGACGATCATCGTCGTGTCGAAGGTCGTGAGCTGCGGCTTGATCGTCATGACGCTATCTCAGGAATTAATTCGGTGCCAGACAACTCATTACCATAATTGCCGAAAAAACTCGATACCGAAAAATATTTTTAGTGAAATTCGGTAATGGATTGTCTCAGTAGTGTCCCATCATAAGTTGAACAAAAGCAATTGATTACAGGAGTTCTCAAGGTCAATTTGAGTTGCGGAATCCGTAACCAGTTGATTCAACG
>Ga0299912_10004183_pt1 | contig 11786 bp, 13 predicted proteins | sample RVTome_2_FD_207667 | JGI IMG/M metagenome (GOLD analysis project Ga0299912, IMG submission 207667) | Soil microbial communities from uranium-contaminated site in the Upper Colorado River Basin, Wyoming, United States - RVT95D214 (version 2) ... | reverse complement strand
GCCCGCCGCCAAAAATCCATTTTCTTCCGCTTAATATAGGGGGGCAGGGGAGCGAAACCGATCGTCTTGAGATGACCGAGGACATCGGGGACGGCAAAGGCGAGCGTTCGGCGGCCGTCCTCTCCGGCTGCGATCACTTCAGCCTCGAGCCCCTCCGGAAAAACGACCTTATCCCTAGGGCGGACGCGTTTGCTCGGCTTGCAGAGGACGTCCCATAATCCCGGGGCTTTTTCCTTTATGAATAAAAATTCGATTGACGCTTCGCCTCTCTTCCCCCACGCTTTCGCCGGGATGACCCTCGTGTCATTGAGGACAAGAACGTCGCCTTTATTCAAATGATCCGGTAATTCTTTAAATCGGCGGTGGATGATCCGTCCCTCCTGGCGAGAGACGACCATCATCCGAGAGTCGTCTCGGCGGGCGAGCGGGCGTTGGGCGATCAGTTCGGGCGGAAGAGTGTAGTCGAAGTCGTCGATCCGCATGGCGATTTATCTCTGTCTTGAAATTGCGGAGGCAGGTCCAAAGAGAGAATTCCGGGACACGACGCCAAATTCCTCTAATCCCTGAAAAGTTTCTTTTGGTGAGGAGAGCCGGGTTTCGGATAGCGGCATCCCAGGTGATCGTAAGCCTTGGGAGTCAGTTTCCGGCCGCGGGTCGTCCGTTCGAGGAAGCCGATGCGCATCAGAAACGGCTCGTAGATGGATTCGATCGTGTCCTTTTCCTCGTCGATGGCCGCTGCGATCGTCCCGATCCCGACCGGCCCGCCGCCGAAATTTTCGATGATCGTCGTCAGGATCTTCCGGTCGACGTCGTCGAGGCCGATGGAATCGACCTCCATCATATCCAGGGCAGCCCGGGCCTCGCCGGCGGTGATGACGCCCCTGCCTTTGACCTCGACATAATCCCGGACCCGCCGGAGGAGACGGTTCGCGACCCGCGGCGTCCCGCGCGAGCGTGTTGCGATCTGTTCGGCCCCGGACTCGTCGATCTTCACTTTCATCAGGGCCGCGGAGCGCAGAATCACCTTCTTGATGTCTTCTTCCCGATAATAATCCAGGCGATGGATGATTCCGAATCGTCCCCGGAGGGGCGCCGTGATCCGTCCCGCCCGCGTCGTCGCTCCGATCAAGGTGAATTTCTTGAGGGCCAGCTTGTGGCTCCGGGCGCTCGGCCCCTGCCCGATGACGATGTCCAGGCTGAAATCCTCCATGGCCGAGTACAGAATCTCTTCGACCGACGGATGGAGCCGGTGGATTTCGTCGATAAAAAGGATTTCCTTCGATTGCAGGCTCGAGAGAATGGCGGACAGATCTCCGGTCCGCTCGATGACCGGGCCCGCTGTCGGCTTGATCCCCACGCCCAGCTCCTTGGCGATGAGATAGGCGAGGCTTGTCTTGCCCAGGCCGGGCGGTCCGTAAAGAAGGACGTGGTCGAGGTGCTCTTCCCGCTTCCGGGCCGCCTCGATGAAGATCTTCAGGTTCGCCTTGACATTCTCCTGGCCGATGAATTCGTCGAAAGTGCGCGGGCGAAGGCTGTCCTCGAAGACCAGATCTTCCCTGGTCCGGGTCGGAGTCAATACCGCGGTCAGTTTCACGCCTTTTTCACGCATCGTCTTCCCGTCACACCTTGGCTAATGTCTTGAGGCATTCGCGGAGCTGTTTTTCGAACCCGTCCGCTTTGTGGGCGCGGAGCGTTTCCTCCACGACCCGCTCGACTTCCTTCCGGCGGAAGCCCATGTTCATCAGGGTCGAGATCAGGTCCTCGGTCTCCTTGGAGGCTTTCTTGGCGAGGAGCGATTCCCTGCGCTCGAGCTTGTCTTGAAGCTCCATGGCGATGCGGAGAGCGGTTTTCTTGCCGATCCCCGGGATGAGCGCGATGCGAGCCACATCGCTCTTCTGGACGGCGTCGACAAGCTCATCCGTCGTCATCCCGGAAAGGACGCTCATCGCGATTTTGGGGCCGATACCCGATATGTTGATGAGCTTCAGAAAAAGCTCCCGCTCGTCCCGGGTTTTGAATCCGAAAAGGGCCAGGGCGTTCTCCGTCAGATGGGTGTAGATGAAGAGCTCGACGGGCTCGCCTTCTTCGCCCATCGTGAAAAACGTCGCGAGAGAGATGGCGGCCGAGTAGCCCACCCCGTGGCAGTCGATCGTGACCTGGCCGGGAGATTTGTGGAGGAGCGTTCCCTTGAGATAGGCGATCATGTCATCCGCATTTTAAATCATAAGAAACGGCGACACAAGACCCGATACTCGATCAAGCGCGCGAATTCGAATTCGGAATTGATTATTGTATCCCCGAATTTTCATCTCGGGAGCGCGGCCCGGATCCCTTCTAGATTAGCTTTGGCCTGCGAAACTTTTTCAAGGAATGGGCCGACAATCGCGCAGCCGTAATCCGCGCAGACGCCGCAATTCGCCATCTTCTTCTCCAGACCGCATTTGCGGATGGCGCATTCGAAACAGTGTCCGATATGAACGCCCTCGAGTGTCGTGCAGCCGACGCAATTCACCCGCTCGGGCGCGATGTCGGCGCCGTAGTCACGGGACCATTCCAGGGCGGTCTTTTCCCGAAGGGCTTGATCGTTCGTGGCATAGGCGATGTGCGCCGGGCAGGGGCCGCAATCCAATCCGCAAATCGAGATCTTCTTGTCCATGGCTCATTCCTTCCTTTAAGGGATTATTCCTCCAAGCGCTTCTGGTACAATCGCGTGTTGAGGTGACAGAAAGCGCAGGCCAGGGCGTCGGAGGCGTCCTCTTCGAGCGCTTCTTCGATCTTCAATAGTGTCCTGACCATTGTTTGGACCTGGTCTTTCTCAGCCTGGCCGTATCCCGTTACGGCTTTCTTGATTTCGAGGGGAGAGTACTCGAAGAGCGGACGATTGTTTTCCGCGATGGCCACAAGAACCGCTCCCCGGACCTGTCCCAGGGTGATGGCCGTTTTGATATTTTGGGCATAGAAGGGATTTTCGACGGCGATTTCATCGGGTTCATATTTCCGGATCAGGTCGTCGAGGACGCGCTTAATCTCGCCAAGCTTATCTTTGAGCTCGGCCCGCCGTTTGGGCTTAATCGTCCCGTAGCCCAAGACGGCGTAGGCGTTCCCGGAATATTCGATAATCCCGAATCCCGTGGACTGGCTGCTGGGATCGATTCCGAGAACCCGCATCGCGGCCGGCTCGAGTTTCAGGCGGCGCCGTACCTGGCGATTTCCTCTTCGTCGATGTCGAAATTCGAGGAGACGGTCTGCACGTCGTCGTGGTCCTCGAGCTCCTCGACGAGTTTCAGGGCTTGGTGGGCTTCCTTGCCCTCGAGCTTAATGTAATTTTGGGGAAGATAACCGACGTTCGAGTCGAAAATCTCGACCTCGGCGCTTTTCACCGCCTCGAAGACCTTTTCAAAGGCTTCCGGAGTGGTGACGATTTCCCAGCTGGAGCCTTCGTCCTTGATATCCTCGGCCCCGGCGTTCAGCGCGACTTCCATGAGCTGGTCTTCTGATGCCTTGGTCTTTTCGACGTCGATATATCCCATCCGCTTGAACATCCAGGCGACGCACCCGGACTCGCCGATCCGGCCGCCGTTCTTGGTGAAGATATGGCGGATCTCGGAGATCGTCCTGTTCTTGTTGTCGGAGACGACCTGGATGAAAATGGCCGCGCCGCCCGGACCATAGCCCTCGTAGGTTACCTCCTCGTACTGGGTTCCCTCGAGTTGGCCCGTGCCCTTCATGATGGCTCGCTTGATATTGTCGGCGGGCATGTTCTGGGCGCGAGCGTCTTGGACGGCCTTCCGCAGGCGGGGGTTGGTGTCAGGGTCGCCCCCGCCCGCGCGCGCGGCAACCGAGATTTCGCGGAGAATTTTGGTGAAAATCTTGCCGCGCTTGGAATCCGCCGCGGCTTTTTTATGCTTAATAGAATGCCATTTGGAATGTCCGGACATCTGGATCTCCTTAGGAAAAGATGATAAAAAATTTTAACATAAAAGACGGGTCCTGGCAAATGTAAGACCGAGGCGGGAGGACGGGGAGATTTGCAGTCAGAACGGATTCTGGACTATCATCCTCATTCCCCGTCGGGGGACGAAATGCCGGCGGGCATTCGGACTGATATGGAGGCTTGTCATGGCGTTGAACATGAGCGCCTGGGACCGCTTATTCCGGCTGATTATTGCCCTGGGGATTGCCGTGCTCTTTTTGACAAAAATCCTGACGGGCACGTGGGCCATCGTTTTAGGCATTCTGGCGGTGATTTTTTTCATCACCGCCGTGATCGGATTCTCCCCGCTGTACGTCCCTTTTAAGTTCTCGACGAGGAAAAAAGGCGGGACAACCTGAAGCCGGACACGCTCTCTCTCCCCGTCAGGAAAGAGGAGAATTTCTTCGACAATTTTTTGGCGCAGAGGCGGGAATGATCCATAAATCAAACGCCGGAGCGGCGGTCGCGGCGGCCATGAGCGGCGGCGTGGATTCGTCCGTGGCCGCGGCTCTCCTCAAGGCCGAGGGCCGCGACGTCATCGGCGTCACGATGAACCTCTTTTCCCTTCCCCGAGAAGCCTGTGCCTCCGAGAATCTCAGAAGCTGCTGCGGCTGGAAAGCCCAGGAAGACGCCAACCGGGTGGCAATCGCCCTCGGGATACCGCATTTCATCGTCGACTTCCGGCGGGAGTTCGAGCGGAGGGTCGTCGCCGATTTCTGCCGCGAATACAGGTTGGGCCGGACACCGAATCCCTGCATCCGTTGCAATCAATTCGTCAAATTCGGGCTTCTCCTCGAGCGGGTCCGTCATTTGGGAGCAGAAAGAATAGCGACGGGACATTATGCGAGGGTCGAGTTCGACAGGGAATCCGAGCGGTATCTCCTGAAAAAAGGCCGCGACGCCGAAAAAGATCAGTCCTATTTTCTCTATCCCTTAACCCAGGACGAGCTCGCCCGCGCCGATTTCCCGGTCGGGCGATATGCCAAAGGCGATGTCCGCCGGCTGGCGGCGGAATATCGGCTCCCCGTGGCGGAAAAAGCCGAAAGCCAGGAAATTTGCTTCGTCCCTGACAGAGACTACGCGCGATTTCTCAAGGAGAGATGTCCGGAGGCCTTCCGTGCCGGTCCGATCCTCGACTTCGGGGGAAAGGTCATCGGCAGGCATCAAGGGATCGCCCATTTCACCATCGGTCAAAGGAAAGGCATGGGCGTCGCCGCTCTCCATCCGCTGTATGTGATCGATATCGATGCCGAAAGGAACGCGATCATCGCCGGCAGGAACGAGGACCTCTACCGGCGACGGCTTCACGCTTCAGGCTTGAATTGGATTTCGATCGAAAATCTCGTCGAGCCGTTAACCGTTCGGGCGAAAATCCGCTATAAGCATGCCGAGGCCAAGGCTCTGGTCACCCCGATCTCGGCTCGCTCCGTCAGCGTGGAGTTTGAGAAACCTCAACGCGCCGTCGCCCCCGGCCAGGCCGTTGTCTTTTATGATGGCGAGACCGTGGTCGGCGGGGGGACGATCGACCGCGGCGAAGACTGATCTCTCTTATTTCGCCTTGGCGAGCTCGCCGAGATTCATGCTGTCGAGGAGTTTCTTGAGGAGAGCGATGTCGCCCGTCCCGTTGGCCTCGAGCGTCACGACGAACCGGCTGGCGACGAAGAGGGTGATCTCCGCGCTGGCTCCTTCGCCCTTCTCGACCTTTTCCGTTCCCGAAAAGCCCTGATACTTGACGGATTTCTCGTAGCCGTTCTCAGTCTCATTGGAGAATTGGGTCATGCCCATCATCGCCGCGCCCATGGCCATGAAACCTGTTCCGGCTACGTCCACGATTTTGATTTCGATGGATATGGTCGCGTCGCCGCTCTCTTTTTCGTAGCGGAGTGACGCTTCCGAGGTGGACATGCCCATCATGCTCGCGGACGAGCCTTGAGGCTTGCCCTTGGTGAAGCCGGCGAGGTCGATTTTGGGCAGGTAGTTCTGGAGGGTTTTAAAATTGACGACAGGGGCTGTCGTCTGTCCGGCCGCGGCCAGGCCGACGGCGAGGCCCATGGCAAGCAGGATCACGAGTGTTTTTTTCATCACAGAGCTCCTTTGAGAGTCACATTCAATAAATACTATCGTATCTATAGGATTATGAGAATATCGTGATTTCCGGAGTATGTCAAGTCCTTCATGATTATAGGAGAAGCGAGATCATGGCGATGCTGACGCCGGCGACGACGACCGCTCCGAGCAGACCGACGAGAAGCGGTTTGAGCCCGACCTTCTTGAACGTGGCGAAGACCGTGTTCAGCCCTATCCCGGCCATGGAGATGGTGATGAGAAACCGGCCGAGCCAAGTGAGCCCGTTGATACCGGCCTTGGTGAAATAGCCTGCCGTATTCAAGCCGGCCATCAGGAAATAGCCGAAGAGGAACCAGGGAAACGCCTTGGCGAAATTGACCCGCCGCTTCTCGGTCCGGGCTTCGTCGATGGACGTTTTCGCATACCAGGCGGCGATAAAAAAGGCGAGGGGAGCCATGAAGCAGTTGCGGACGAGCTTGACCGCCGTGGCTGTTTTCCCCGCCAGGTCGGAGAAGATGAACCCCGCGCCGACGACCTGAGGCGTGGCATGGATTGCCGTGCCGGCGAAGACGCCGAAAGCGATGTCGCCCGCGCCCAGGAGCTGGGCGATTTTGGGATAAATGAGGATCGCGGCCAGTCCCCAAAGCGTGATCGTCCCGATGGCATAGCTCGTCTCCTCTTCCTTGGCCTTGATCAGCGGGGCGGTGATGGCGATGGCCGAGCCTCCACAGATCGTTGTCCCGACCGAGAGGAGCGTTGAGAGCGACCACGGCAGCTTGAAAAGACGGCCGAGACCGTAGATGACCATATAGCTGACGAGCATCGTCACGAGGATAATGACCAGCATTCTCGGCCCCTGGGTTCCGATATCCTTGAAATTCAGTGTCGCCCCGATCAGGATGACGCCCCAGATAAGGAATTTCTCGAAGGTCTTGATCCCGGGATGGAAAAGGCCGGGAACGAGCCCGAGGTTTCGGGCGAGGATTCCGATCACAACCGCCAGCGCGGTAGCCTCCAGGGGATGTTTGCCCCCGGCCGTGATAAGATTGGAGAGGAGCATCGAGAGACAGCCGACGGCTGTCATCAGCAGCCAGCCCGGGACATGGTTCCATTTCATCCGCGTTTCCTTAACTCGAAATCCGGCGGCCGGGGCAAGAGGCCGCCCGCTCGAATGGCTGATTATTCTATGCTTTACCCCGTCCGGCCGTCAACCCGGAATTCAGAGAAATTTGACAGATCCGCGGCAAAGCGACCATAATCTACGGATGAACGCCTGCCTGAAAAAAATCGTGGTCATCCTGGGCGGCATTCTGCTACTCGTGTTCCTCTTCGTTCCTTACACGTCGCGGCATGTGATCGAACAAAAAGAACGAAGCTCGGTCCTCGTCTTCCGGACGACGACCAAGGGCCGGGGCTACATGTTCCTTCCGAGATTTCTCAAGGCCCGGGCGGCCAATGGCGTTCTTCAGGATATCCAGGACCGCCGCCGGGATTATTATGAGCTGAATCAAAAGACGCTGGGCGCCGAAATCGCTGCCGTCGTTGTCATCGGAGTCCTGGATTATCTCTTCTTCTGCCGGCGGCGGAACGAGCGGAAGTCCGGACAAGGCCTTTAAGACTTTAAGAATATATTTCCGGGGATTTCATCGATCTCCCGGCCAATAGCGGAAAACCCCGCCGAGAGGAAAGAATCTTGGCCCGAGCGAAGGATATGGAACGGCAAAGGCTGGATCTGCCCGTCACGGGCATGAACTGCGCGGGCTGCGCGGCCAATATCGAAAAGGCGTTGAAAAACGTGCCCGGCGTCGAGAGCGCCATCGTGAATTTCGCCACGGCAAGGGCGACGGTCATTTACTCCCCGAAAATCATCCGTCCTGACGAGATTGAAGCGGCGATCGTCTCCGCGGGCTACGGCGTCCTGAAAACGGGGGAGGGAGAGGAAGAAGAGGACGCCGAGCGCAAAGCCAGGGAAAGGGAATTTCAAAAGCTCAAAAGGGAATTCTGGACTGCGCTGGCCTTCAGCGTCCTGGTTTTAATAGGCAGTATGCCGCATGTTTTTCCATGGATCCCGCATTTCTTCAATAACTTTTTTCTCCTCTGGGCTTTGGCGACGCCCGTCCAATTCTGGATCGGGGCCCGTTTCTACAAAGGGGCTTGGGCGATGCTCAAGCATAAAACCGCCGACATGAACACGCTGATCGCCGTAGGCACGTCCGCCGCTTATGTCTATAGCGCCGCGGCCGCGCTTTTTCCGGGATTCTTCGAATCCGGAGGGATCGAGCCCCAGGTTTATTTTGACACCTCGGCCGTGATCATCACCTTGATTCTGTTCGGGAAATTGCTCGAAGCCCGGGCCAAGGGACAGACATCGGAAGCGATCAAAAAGCTCGTCGGCCTGCAACCGAAGACGGCGCGCGTCATCCGCGGCGAGGCGGAAATGGACATCCCGATCAAGGAGGTCGTCGTCGGCGATATCGTCGTCGTCCGCCCCGGCGAGCGCATTCCCGTGGACGGGATCGTGATCAAAGGCCGGTCGGCCGTCGACGAGTCGATGATGACCGGAGAGAGCGTCCCCGTCGAAAAAGAAGAAGGGAGCGAGGTCGTCGGCGCCACGGTCAATAAGGCCGGGAGCTTTGTCTTTCGGACGACGAAGGTCGGAAAAAATACGGTTCTCGCCCAGATCATCCGCCTCGTCAGGGAAGCCCAGGGGTCGAAGGCTCCCGTCCAACGATTGGCCGACACCATCGCCGGCTATTTCGTTCCGGCCGTTATCGCCATCGCCGTCCTGACGTTCGGGATCTGGATGATCTTCGGCCCGAAACCGTCCTTGACTTTCGCCCTCCTGAATTTCGTCGCAGTCATGATCATCGCCTGCCCCTGCGCCCTCGGCCTGGCCACGCCCACGGCCGTCATGGTCGGTACGGGAAAAGGCGCGGAAATCGGCATTCTGATCAAGGGCGGCGAGAGTCTGGAGACAGCCCATAAAGTCACGGCCGTCGTTTTCGATAAGACGGGGACCTTGACCAAAGGGGAGCCTGAGGTGACGGATATCGTGACGGTCGCCCCGTTCTCCGAAAACGAGTTGATCCGGCTCGCGGCGAGCGCCGAAAAAACATCCGAGCATCCCCTGGCCGAGGCGATTTTGAAGAAAGCTTTGGAAAAAAGTCTCGCGGTCGTTTCGGCCGAGACATTCCGCGTCCTGGAAGGAATGGGGATTGAAGCCGAAGTCGAAGGCCGGCAGGTCTTTCTCGGAAACGAAAAACTGATGAATGAACGGGGCGTGGACCTGAGCACCTTGATGGCGAAAGCTGCGGCGTTCTCGGGGCAAGGAAAAACGACGATTTTTGTCGCCGTGGCGAAAAGGTTGGCCGGCCTGATCGCAATCGCCGATATGCTCAAAGATCATTCGGTTGAGGCCGTCGAGCGGCTGAAGCGGCTCGGCCTCGACGTCATCATGCTGACGGGCGACAACAGGAGAACGGCCGAGGCGATCGCCGCCAGGGCGGGTATCGACCATGTCGTTCCCGAGCTGCTTCCTTCCGGAAAAGTCGCCGAAATCAAGAAGCTCCAGGACAGCGGGAGTCGGGTGGCGATGGTCGGCGATGGGATCAACGACGCGCCGGCTCTGGCTCAAGCCGATATCGGGATCGCCATCGGATCGGGAACGGACATCGCCATGGAGGCTGCCGATATCACTCTCATCAAGAATGATTTAAGAGACGTGGCCGTGGCGATCGAGCTGAGCCGCAGGACGATCCGGACGATCAAACAGAACCTGTTCTGGGCGTTCATCTACAACATCATCGGCATCCCCATCGCGGCCGGAATCTTGTATCCGTTCTTCGGCCTCCTTCTTAATCCGATGCTCGCCTCCGCGGCCATGGCCTTCAGCTCGGTCTCGGTCGTGACCAACTCCCTGCGCCTGGGCAAGGCCAGGATCGGCCGAGGGCGGCCCTGATGAGGCGATATCCGCGCAGCCTCGCCGGCAGGCGTTTCCGACCCCGACTTGATTAATTATATAGTTTTAGTATAATGAAAATTCTCATACTTGAACGGAGGTTCAGATGACCAACAAAAAATATCTTGCTTTAGGATTGATTTTGGCTTTCTTGGCGATCACTTTCGTCTTTGCCCAGACGCAGTCGGCGGATACGGCCAAAGACCCTGTCTGCGGAATGACCGTCAAAATAGCCGGAGCCAAGTACACCTACGACTACAAAGACACGACCTATTATTTCTGCAACCAGGGCTGCAAAGACTCCTTCTCCAAGAATCCTGACCAGTATTTGACAAAGAGCGAGGCCGCGACGCCTATGGCCGGCCATCAAATGATGATGCACATGCAGGGCGGTCAGACCGGAACCTGCTCTATGGACGATTGCTCTTTCATGTTGAAGGACGTCGATAAGAAGATCGAGAAGACCAAGGACGGCGTGATCATCACCCTCTCCTCCAAGACCGCCGAAACCGTGAAGAAGATCCAAGACCACGCCGCGCAGATGAAAGAAATGAAGGCCGGAGCCGGAAAAGCCGAGGAAGGCTGCCCGATGGCCGGCGGCTGCCCGAAGATGCAGACCAAGAAAAAATAGTCCGTTCGGGATTACGAATCGGGCGTGGAGCGCATAGCGCCCGCGCCAAAAAACGGGAACCGCCCCGGATTTAGAGCGAGGCCATTCCTCCTTGGACAACCGTTATGATGTTCGGTCCCCGTATTCCCTCGTTGTCTGCCGTCCCGGAGGAGGAAACGGAGGTTTGACGTCCCGGCGGCCGCTCGTCCGGGGATAAGCTCCGGAAGAGGGCCATTTTTTCGAGGAGGTCGAACATGGCTACGTCTCGGGGAATCTGGCTGGACTTAGAGAGAATCCGCGCCTCCGCGCCCCTCGTCCATAACATCACCAACTACGTCGTCATGAACACGACGGCGAACGCGCTCCTGGCGATCGGCGCGTCTCCGGTCATGGCCCACGCCGTCGAGGAAGTCGAGGAGATGACCGATCTGGCCTCGGCCCTCGTCCTCAACATCGGAACGCTCAGCGGGCCATGGGTCACGGCGATGCAGAAAGCGGCCGCCCGCGCCCGGAAGCGGGGGATTCCGATCATCGTCGATCCGGTCGGTGCCGGCTCGACCAAATTCCGGACCGAAACCGCTCGCTGCCTGCTCGAAGCATCGCCGCCGGCGATCATCCGCGGGAACGCCTCCGAGATCCGTTCTCTGGTCTATGCCGAAAAATCGACCAAAGGCGTGGATAGCCGGTTTGACGCCGAGGCCGCCCTCGACGCCGCTAGAAGTCTTTCGCGGCTTTTCGGTTGCGTCGTTTCTGTAAGCGGCGCGGTGGATATCATCGTCGAAGGAACGTCCGTCATTCGAGTGGCCAACGGGCATCCGCTGATGCCGCGCGTAACGGGGCTGGGTTGCACCGCATCGGCCCTGACGGGCGCGTTCGCGGCGGTCAACAAGGACCGTCTGCGAGCCGCCGCCCATGCCATGGCCGTCATGGGGATCGCCGGTGAAATGGCGGCCGAGCTGGCTCACGGCCCGGCCAGTTTTCAGGTGCATTTCGTTGACATCCTCTTTCATCTCGCGGAGAAGGATATCGAGAGCCGGCTGCGGATTAAAATTAGTTGAAAAAACGCCGCGATTTCAGCCTGGTCCTCGTAACGGACCGCGCCCTCTCGCTCGGCCGGCCGATCGCCGCGATCGTCGAAGCGGCCGCGCGGGGAGGCGTTTCAGCCGTTCAGCTTCGCG
>Ga0299912_10004182_pt1 | contig 11786 bp, 10 predicted proteins | sample RVTome_2_FD_207667 | JGI IMG/M metagenome (GOLD analysis project Ga0299912, IMG submission 207667) | Soil microbial communities from uranium-contaminated site in the Upper Colorado River Basin, Wyoming, United States - RVT95D214 (version 2) ... | reverse complement strand
GCCGCGAAGAGATCCCCTTCGGCGACCAGACCCTCTCCTTCCGGCGGCCCTACCGCCGCCTCAAGTTCATGGACGCCATCAGCGACATGAGCGGCCTGGCCCCCGAGCGGCTCAGGGACCGGGCGGACCTCATCAAGCACGCGGCCGAGCTGGCGGACGAGAAAAGGCCCTTGACCTACGGCAAGGCGCTCGACATCGTCTTCGACAAGCGCGTCAAGGATAACCTCGTCCAGCCGACGTTCATCCTCAATCCGCCGCGGGAGATCTCGCCGCTGGCCAAGCCGGCGCGGGACAATCCCGAGGAGGCCGAGCGCTTCGAGCTCCTCGTCGCCGGCATGGAGATCGCCAACGCCTTCTCCGAGCTCACCGACCCGGCCGACCAGCGGCAGCGCTTCGAGGAACAGGCCGCAGAACGGGCCAAGGGCGACGAGGAGTCGCACGTCGTCGACCTCGACTATGTCGAGGCCCTGGAATACGGCCTGCCGCCGACGGGCGGGGAGGGCATCGGGATCGACCGGCTGACCATGCTCCTGGCCAACAAGCGGTCCATCCGCGAGGTCATCCTCTTCCCGCTGCTGCGGCCGAAGGTTTAAGCCAGGGGAAGAAAAGGACAAGGGCAGAAGGCGGCCGCGGACATGAGATACGAACTCTTCGTCGCCCGGCGCTATCTGACGGCCCGCCGGAAGCAGGCCTTTATCTCCGTCATCACGGCCATCTCCGTCCTGGGGATCGCCATCGGTGTCGCCGCCCTCGTCATCGCCATCGCCCTCATCACCGGCTTCCACGCGGACGTCCAGGGCAAGATCCTCGGCGCCACGTCGCACATCATGGTCAACGACCTGTCGGGAGAAGGGCTGGGAGACTACGTCCAGGTCATGAACAGGATCGCCGCGGTTCCCGGCGTGACGTCCGCGACCCCGGTTGTCTACAGCACCGTCCTCCTGACGGGCAGCGCCAAAACCGACGGCGGCATCCTTAAGGGGGTCGATTTCGCGCTGGAGGCGGAAGCGGCGCCGTGGCTGCGCCGGCTGGAGATGGGGACCATCCCCGGACCGGCGGCCGGCGTTCAGGAGGAGATCCTCCTCGGCCGCGAGCTGGCCTTCAAGGTCGGGGCCGGGGTCGGGGACGTCATCACGGTCGTCACGGCCTCTTCGCGGCTGGCGCCCATCGGCCTCTTCCCCAAACTCCGGAGATTCAAGGTCAGCGGGCTTTTCGCGACCGGGCTCTACGAGTTCGACTCGACGACGGCGCTTCTGCCTCTGGCCACGGCCCAGAAGCTGTTCGGCCTGGAGGACCGGGTGAGCTACCTGCAGGTCCGGCTGGACGACATCTTCGCCGCCGGACGCCTGGCCGAGAGGTTCAAAGAGATCCTGCCGCCCACGGCCTATGTCACGACCTGGATGGACCTCAACCGGCCGTTGTTCTCGGCTCTCAAGCTGGAGAAGACCATCCTCTTCCTGACGATCACCCTGATCGTCGTAGTCGCCGCCCTCAATATCATTGCGACCCTCATCCTCATGGTCATGGAGAAGACGCGGGATATCGGGGTCCTCATGGCCATGGGGGCGACCCCGGCCGAGATCCGCCGGATCTTCTTCTACCAGGGCGCAATGATCGGGACACTCGGCACGGCCCTGGGCACAGGCCTCGGGCTGGCTTGGTGTTGGGCGGCCAACGTATTCCAGCTCATCCGGATCCCGGTCGACATCTACCAGATCTCCTTCGTCCCGTTTCGCCTGCGGTTCGTGGACCTGGCCCTGATCGTGGGCGTCACCCTGGCCATCAGCTTGGTGTCGACCTTGTTCCCGTCCCATCGGGCTTCCCGTGTCGACCCGGCCGTCGCGCTGAAATATGAATGACGAGACCATGAACGACCCCCTCCTCCGCGCCGAGAATCTGGGCAAATCCTATCCCTTGCCCAAGGGCGAACTGCGGGTCTTCTGGGGTTTGGGCTTCGAGCTCAAGCCGGGCGAGCTGGCCGCCGTCATGGGAGTCTCGGGAGTCGGCAAGACGACCTTGCTCAACCTCTTCGGAGTCCTGGACCGGCCGACGGAAGGCCGCATCCTGCTCGACGGCGAAGACCTTTCGACCCGGTCCGACGCGGAGATCGCCTCTATCCGCAACCGCAAGGTCGGGTTCATCTTCCAGTCCTTCCACCTCCTGCCGGAGTTCACGGCCCAGGAAAACGTCGCTCTACCCCTGCTCATCGGAGCCGCGGGCCGGAAGGACGCCCTGGTCCGGGCCCGGAGCCTGCTCCAGGACGTCGGGCTGGCGGACCGGGCCGAGTTCCGTCCCGGCCAGCTCTCGGGCGGAGAGCAGCAGCGCGTCGCCATTGCCCGGGCCCTGGCCAACGAACCGCGGCTCCTCCTGGCCGATGAGCCCACGGGGAATCTCGATTGGAAGACGGGTGAGCACATCCTCAAACTCATCCTGGACCTCCATATCAAGAAGGGACTTTCCTCGGTCATCGTCACCCACAACGAGCGGGTCGCCCGCTATTGCGACTCCCTCTACGTGATGGAGGCCGGCGAGCTGAAACGGACTTCCCCTCCCGGGCGTTAATGGGGATGGAGGCTCCCTGGTGCGCAGGGGCCGGGCGCGGGCCCGGTTCCCTTCAAAAGCGGGGGCCGATATGGTATAAAATAAGGGGTCAGGGCACCATGAAGAAGACGATCCTCATCCTCGCCGCGCTCGGCATCGTCCTGCCCGCCGTCCTGGCGGCCCAGGAAATCGTGGAGCGGATCGACGTCGTCGGCAACGACAGGGTGACCAAAGAGACGATCCTCTATTACCTCTCGACACGGGAAGGGGAATACTATAACGAAGACGTCCTCCGCCGGGATTTCAACGTTCTCTGGACGACGGGCTTTTTTGCCAACGTCCGGATCGAGGAAGAAGCGGGGTCCCGGGGCAAGGTCATCAAGATCATCGTCGAGGAGAACCCCGTCGTCAAGGCCGTCACCTTCAAGACGGGCAAGAAGGTCAAGGAAGACGATATCGTCAACAAGCTTAAGGAGAAGGACGAATACATCCTGGCTTACTCCTATTACAACCCCGCCAAGCTCCAGAAGGTGAAAAAGACGATCAACGACCTGCTGGCCGAGAAGGGCCTCCAGGCGGCCAAGATCGAGACCGAGGTCGCCAAACGGGGGAAGAACGAGGTCGAGGTCCTCATCCGGGTCGACGAAGGACCCAAGATCCGCGTCGGGGAGGTCGTCTTCGAGGGCCGGGCCAAGCTCCCGGAGGGCTTCCTGCGGGAAGCGATGAAGGACAACCAGAAGCACAACATCTATTCCTGGATCGCCGGCAAGGATGCCTTCAAACAGAACAAGCTCCCGGACGACGTCGATAAACTCAAGCAGAAGTTCCAGGAGTACGGCTATATGGAGGCCACGGTCGGCGAGCCGCGCGTCGAGGAGGTCACCAAGCGCAACATCTTTTTCCGCCAGCAGAAGATGATGCGGATCATCATCCCCGTCAGCGCCGGCTATCTCTACCGGGTCGGCGAGGTCAAGGTCGAGGGGAACAAGATCCTCCGCGCCGAGTTCCTCCGCTCTCTGGTCAGGCTGGAGAACGGCGACATCTACAGCACCAAGGTCCGCGAGAAGGCCTTGGAGAAGATGCAGGAGTTCTACCGGAACTTCGGGTATCTCTTTTGTCAGATCGCGCCGGTCGAGAACCTCGACCCCAAACGCAAGGTCGTCAACCTGACCTTCAATGTTTACGAGGGCGAGATCGCCTTCCTCCACCGGCTGGAATTCCGGGGCAATATCTACACCAAGGACAAGGTGATCCGCCGCGAGATGCTCATCGCCGAAGGGGACCCCTTCCGGTTCGAGATCTTCAAGAACAGCATCCTCCGGATCAAGCAGCTCGGCCTCGTGGACCTGGAGAAGGACCCGGACATCAAGCCCAGCGCCGACAACCCGGCCCAGATGGACGTCACGGTCAATGTCAAGGAGTTGCAGCGGAACAACATCCAGTTCACCGCCGGCTACAGCGGCTACGAGGGGGCTTTCGTGGCCTTCAGCTATTCGACGGTCAACTTCCTGGGCGCCGGGGAGAACCTCGAGCTCGTCCTGCAGCACGGCAAGCGGATCAAGAATTACAGCTTCGGCTTCACCGAGCCCTACGTCTTCGACCAGCCCATCACCCTGGGCTTCAACGTCTTCAGCCGGGAGATGATCTATCCTTACCTTTACAACCGGCGGGGGCGGGGGGCGGACCTCACGCTCGGGGCCCGGCTCATCGGTTATACACGCGGCAACCTGACGTACAGTTATGAGAGGGTCCACATCTGGCAACCCGAGACGACCACAGACGAAGCCGTCAACCCTTATATGTCGGGCTACTACGACCCCGTCTACCTCAATATGTTCGGCTATGGGAACTACAACATGAGCTCCCTGATGCCCATGATCTACTACTCGACGGTCGACAGCCCCCTGACGCCGTCCAGCGGGACGATGTATTCGGCCTCGCTCAAGTATTCCGGGACCATCCTGGGCGGAGAGATCGACCTCTGGAAGCCGCGCCTCGAGTTCACCCATTACCAGCCTCTCATCCGCGGCAAGCACACCCTGGGCATCCATGTCGAGTACCAATTCGTCAAGGCCCTCAGGAACTCCGAGATCCCCTTCTGGGAGAAATTCTACCTGGGGGGCGAGCGCTCCATCCGCGGCTACGAGATCTATACGATCGGCCCCCGCAACGAGAACGGGACCATCCTCGGCGGCGACAAGTCGCTCGTCATCAATGGAGAATATATTCTCCACGCCGGCGGGCCCCTCTATCTCATCGGCTTCTACGACGTGGGGAACGCCCTCCTCGACTCTCAGCCGTTCACCTTCAGGAACATGTACACCTCGGTCGGCATGGAGGCCCGGATCTTCGTCCCGGCCCTGCGGGTTCCGTTCCGGCTGATTTTTGCGTATAATAACCGCAAGATCTACCGGGACGATACGAGCTTCGCGTTCCGGTTCGCCATCGGGACGACGTTCTAAGCGAACCGGCGACCGACCCGAGACCCGCGATCCAAGGAGGTTGGAGATGGAAAAGACCCTATCCCGTGTTCTGCTCGGGCTGGTCGCCATGGCGGCTCTCGCCGGCGGCCTGACCGCCCAGACCGCCGCCAAGATCGGCGTCATCGACTCGCAGCGCGTCCTCGAGACTTCGGCCGAGGGGAAGCGCGCCATCGCCCAGCTCGAAGACCGGAACAAGAAGTTGCAGGCCGACGTGTCCAAGTTGAGCGAGCAGATCAAGGGCCTCGAGACGCGGCTCACGACCCAGCGCCTGACGCTGACCCCGGAGTCGGCCCAGGCCCTCAGCGCCGACCTCGCCCGGAAACAGACGGACCATAAGCGCCTCTCCGAAGACGCCGCCCGGGAGCTCCAGGAGCTCCAGTTCAAACTCCTCAACAAGATCCAATCCGAGCTCATCCCCCTCATCGAGGCCCTGGGCAAGGAGAAGAACCTGGACATCATCTTCGACCTAGCCAAGAGCGGGGCCGTCTATTTCAACTCGGCGGCCGACCTGACGGTCGATCTCATCCGCCGCTACGACGCCTCCAAAGCCGCCCCGCCGGCCAAGTAGACGGAGGTTGACGATGCCTAAGCACGTCGGCACCCTCGAGGATATCCTGGATTTCCTGCCCCACCGTTTCCCCTTTCTGCTCGTGGACCGGGTTCTCGAGCTCCACAAGGGCAAGTCCATCGTGGCCCTCAAGAACGTCACCTGCAACGAACAATTTTTCCAGGGCCACTTTCCCGACCTGAAGATCATGCCGGGCGTGCTAATCATCGAGGCCATCGCCCAGGCGGGCGGAATTCTCGTCTTCCACAGTTTGCCCGACCCCAAGCGGAAAATGGTCGTCCTGAGCAAGGTCGATAAAGCGAAGTTCAAACGAATGGTGGTCCCGGGCGACCAGCTCCGGCTCGAAGTTGAGCTCGTCAAGATCAAGGGCCGGATCGGTCACATTCGCGGCCGGGCCGTCGTGGATGGCGAAATCGCCGCGGAAGCGGAGATTTTCGCTACGATTCTCGACGTCGAGGACCTGCATGGCCGAGCCTGAGATCGTCCTCCATCCCTCCGCCGTCGTCCACCCCAAGGCCCGCTTGAATCCTGGCGTTTCGATCGGGCCGCATTGCACGGTCGGGGAGGAGGTCACGCTCGGCCGAAACACCCGTCTCGAATCCCACGTCTCGGTCCTGGGCCGGACCGAGATCGGCGCCGACTGCCGCCTGGCTCCCTTCGTCTCGATCGGCACGGAGCCCCAGGACATCGGCTACAAGGGCGACCCGACGCAGGTGAGGATCGGCGACGGGAACATCTTCAAGGAATTCGTCACCGTCCACCGGGGAACCGTCAAGGGCGGCGGGATAACCGTCATCGGCGACCGCAATTACTTCATGGCCTACACCCACATCGCCCATGACAACCGGATCGGGAACGATATCGTTTTCACCAATAGCGTGACCCTCGCCGGCCACGTCACGGTCGGCGACTTCGCTCTCCTCAGCGCTTTCACCGGCGTCCACCAGTTCTGCCGGATCGGCCGCTTCGCCTTCACCGGAGGGTTCACGGTCCTCACCCAGGACCTGCCGCCGTTCCTCAAGGTCGCGGGGATGCGGCCGCCGCGGATCCTCGGACTGAACAGCATCGGCTTGAGACGACGGGGGTTCTCGCGGGAGCGAATCGACGCCCTGCGCCGGATGATCAAGGTCCTGTACTTCTCCGAGCTCAACACGACCCAGGCCGTCGACCGGATCCGGACCGAATTTCCGGCGGGCGAGGACCGGGACGAGCTCCTGGAGTTCATCCAAACCTCGAAACGGGGCATCCTGAAGAAGACCGCCGCATGGGACGAAAGCTCGGAATCCTAGCCGGGGCCGGCGCCTTCCCCCGCTTGGCCGCCGCCCGGGCCCGGCGCGAAGGCGAGAGGGTCGTCGTCGCCGCTGTCCGCGGCGAGGCGGACCCGGCATTCGCCGCGGCCGCCGACGTTTTGGAATGGATCGAGGCGGGGGACCTCGCTCGAACTCTGGCCTTCTTCAAGAGAGAGGGCGTCAACGAGCTTCTCTTGGCGGGCAAGATCGACCCTCGGGTTCTCGTGCTGCGGCCGGACGGCCTTGATGCCGCCGCCCGGGAGTTCGTCGGGCAGCTCGCCGACCTCGGTCCGGCCTCCGTGCTGAGCGTTCTGGTCGGCTTCCTCTCCAGCCAGGGCATCAGGGTCCTGGATCCCACACCTTATCTCAAGGATTTTTTCTGCGCGCCCGGCGTCCTGACCCGGACGAATCCCAGCGAGGACATCCTGGGAGACATCGCCTTCGCCCGGCCCAAGGCGCGGGTCCTAGCCGACCTGGACGTCGGCCAGACGGTCGCCGTGAAAAACCGCCTGGTCGTCGCCGTCGAAGGCGTGGACGGGACCGACCGGACCATCCTCCGGGCCGGCGAGCTGGCCGGCCCCGGCATTGTGGCGGTCAAGGTCGCCCGCACACGCCAGGATCCGCGTCTCGACCTGCCCGCGGTCGGCTTGGAGACCATCCGGAGCCTCGTCCGGGCCCGCGGCCGGGCCCTTTGGTACGAGGCGGCCGCGATGCCGTTCTTCGAGCGGGAGGAATCCGTGGCCCTCGCCGACGGGTCCGGGATCGTCGTCGTCGCCGGTTAGAAAGGAGTATGCCATGGCTAAGGTCAGAGTCGGGATCATCGGCGTCGGCTACCTGGGGACCCAGCACGCCCGTATCCTGTCCTATCTGGAAGAAGCCGAGCTCAAGGCGGTGGCCGACATCGATTTCGAGAAGGCCCTCCAGATCGGCAACCGGCACGGAGTGCCCTATTTTCAGAACTATGAAGAGATGCTCGACGACATCGACGCGGCCGTCGTCGCCACCGATACGGGGGCTCACTTCGCCGTTTCGGAGAGCCTCCTCCGCCAGGGCAAGCACGTCCTCGTCGAGAAGCCGATCACCGAGACCATCGAGCAGGGGGAGCGCCTCTGCGCCCTGGCCCGGGAGCAGGGTCTGATCTTTCAGGTCGGACATCTCGAGCGCTTCAATCCGGCCGTGGAGGCCGTCGAGGGCATCATCTCCGAACCCAAGTTCATCGAGGTCCAGCGGCTGGGCTCGTTCTCGGCCCGCTCCCTGGACATCGACGTCGTCCTCGACCTCATGGTCCACGACCTCGACATCATCATGACCCTCATCCGAGACGAGGTCGTCTCCATCAAGTCCTCGGGGATCCACGTCCTCTCCGAGAAGATCGACATCGCCAACGCCCGGCTCGAGTTCCGCTCCGGCTGCGTGGCGACCCTCACGGCCAGCCGCGTCCACCAGGGCAAGGTGCGCAAGCTGCGGATCTTCGAGCCGACCTCGTATTATTCCATCGACTACATCGACCAGGAGGTCAAGGTCTTCCCCCTCGACGGCCGGCAGGCGGACATCAAGACCCTCAAGATCCAGAAGGAAGAGCCTCTCCGGAAAGAGCTCCTCAACTTCCTGCGCTCGGTCAATACCGGGAAAAACGTCAAGGTCACCGGCGAAGAGGGATTGCGCGCCCTGCGCCTGGCCTACCAGGTCATCCAGGAAGCCGAAGTCTAGGGCGGCGCGCCTGTCCCGTCCGGAGAGCCTTCAACTTTGCGAGGAGGGTCCCCGCGAGGATACCATCCGAGCCCTTCAGGACTGCCTGAACGTCCTAGCGGACGACCTTGAGGAGCCGGCCCTGGAGCGGGACCGCGTCGGGCTTCGACCCATTCATGATGGCGAACTGGGGCCACGATTTCTTGTCCATGCCCGCGGCCTGGAAATATGCTTCGAGCGGCCGCGACCCGTCGGCCGGAACGAGCCGCACGCGTTTCGGGGCGCGGTCGATATAGGTCCGCTCGGTGAGTTCCCGGAACGACGCGACCGTCCGGTCGAATAACCCTTCATAACGGCCGAAATCCGACGCCGCGCTGAGCGCGGAGAGCGTGTAGATAAAGTCGCCCTTGCGGATGAAGGAGTTCTGCAGCCGCAGGCCCTGTTCGTTCTGGCGGACAACATCGAAGACCTGATGCAGGCTTGACAGGCCGTGGATCGTGGCGGTCCGCTCGTCGAGCAGGGTCCGGCCCTCGATCGCGGCCGCTTTTTGTTGCGCGTAGGAGGACAGGGCGGCCGCGTTCTTCTCGGCCTGGAGAATGAGGGCGGCTTTCTCGTCGGTCGAGATGACCGTCAGCTGAGAGGACGTATTCTGAACGTTCCATCCCTCCGGAAGGACGACGAGAAACCGGAGCAGGGGGTGGTAAAAAACGTTGTTCTCGACGTAGCCCTGCCGCGGGTCCTGCCCGTAGACGAGGCCTTCGAGACGCTTGAGATAACCCTCGCCGGCCGTTTTGAGCTTGGCGTCGTCCGCGACGAGCATGCCCTGGACGTTGACGATTCTCTCCTTCGTCAAGGGGTGGGTCGAGAGAAAGCCGGGCAGCGTGTTCTTACCCGACAGGTCGCCGAGTTCTTGCAGGGCCTGGAAGAAACGGACCATTTCGCCGGGGTCGTAGCCGGCGGCCCGGGCATAACTGACGCCGAGGGTATCCGCCTGCCGCTCGTCGTCGCGGCTGTACTTGAGGAAGAGGAGCTGAGCCCCCAGCCCCGCGACGCCGGCGACCTTGGCGAACGTCTCGCTCGCCAGGCTGCCGATGACCAGTCCGGCCTGGACAAGGATCTGTCGGCTCATACTGCGGGCCGCGTGGCGCGCGGTGACGTGTCCGAGCTCATGGCCGAGGACGGCGGCGAGTTCGGCCTCGGAATTCATCAGGGCCAACAGACCCCGCGTGACGTAGATGTAACCGCCCGGCGCGGCGAACGCGTTGATGACGGGCGAGTCGAGGACGGCGAAGTGGTAGGGGAGCTTCGGCCGGTGGGTGTAGGGAACGAGAACGGCCCCGGTCCTCGGGAGGTAAGCGGCGAAATCCGCATCCTCATAGAGCCCATATTCGGAGCGAACCTCCTTGTCGGTCTGCTCGCCCAGGGCGATCTCCTGGCCTTCGGAGACGAGCATGAGCTCCTTCTTCCCCGTGACGGGATTGACGGCGCAGGCCGCGGCCAGGAGCGCTCCGGACAAGGCCAGCGCCAAGCCGATTCGTGCGCTTGGCTTTCTCATCGATCACCTCCACGGCCGACCGCAGGAGGCGGCCTGGCCGTCACTTGCTCATGACAAAGAAGCTGTCCGCCAGGCCCGTATTGCAGGTGACCTTGGCAAAGGTGATCCGCATCGTCTCGGCGCCTTCTTGAAAGGTCACCGAGCTGTGGGCCATTTTGATTCCGTTGACCGGACGATAGTCCGAAAGGACGGTTTCGGAATCAACTTCGGCCTGGGTCATCGGATTCAGGCCCTTGGCGCGTTGCCGCATGACGAGGTACGTGGCCGGGTCGATATAGAGTTTGGACGTGAACCCATCGGACAACTTCTGCTCCAAGACGATGTAGTCCTTGGTGTCGACCGTCTCGCGGTCCTTGAGCGTGTAGGTGACGCCCACCTTCCCCGGGTTGAGGAGCACGTCGTTACCCATGGCCCGGCGCTGCATCTCCGTTGCTTGGGCGGCGGGCATTTCTTCGGTGGCGCCCGTCTGAGGATTGACGAACCAGGCGACCTGGCCGTCATAAGCCTGGGTGATGACCATGCCCATGACCTCGATGTCGATGCGGGCCTTGTTCGGCTCCTTCGCGTAGACGGTCATTCCCCCGGACATCCCCATCGTCACGAATTCGAACGTCCCCGAAAGCGTCGTGTCCTTGACGGCTTCGAGGGCCTGGCGGCCTCCCATGGCCTCGATCATCTTGGCCAGGACGTCCTGGGCGGTCTGGCCGTAGGCGGGCGGGGTCAGGCCTCCGGCGATGAGTATGGCAACCACCACGAGCACGCCAATCTTTTTCATTCTTGCCTCCTTGTCATTTCCGGTTAGCGTCAGCGGCAGCGCACCGACTTTCTCCTGATACGGGGATTCTAGCGCAAAGTTCGCGAATTGCCAACCCGTTTTGACACCCCGTGCTCCTTATGCTATATAACACCTTCGCGGGAATATCCGGAGGCGCGATACCCGGGCGCGAGCGGTCTAACGTCCGAGCCGGGGCGTCGCCATCTACATGAGCTTGAAGTTCTGTTTCGCGACCTGCGCCGATTTCGAAGCCGAGATCAAGGCTGTGGCCCAGGTCGAAGCCAACGCCCCATTCAAAACCGTCTCCCTCCCTCTCGTTTGCGAGAACGGCTCGCCTCCGGCGGCCGACGTCAGGGGAGCACTCCAGCACTATCTGCAGGCCGGCTGGGAGGTCCATGTTCTGGGGAGTCGCTGCCTGTCCAGGGCGTTCGCTGGCGAAGCCGGACAAACGAACCTTTTTCTTCATTCCCGGGACGAGTGCGCGGCCTGGTTTGTCGACCCGATCCTTATCGAGAAGTCCCGGCGCGAAGGGACGCGCCTTCTTCTGCCTGGGTGGCTGGCCAACTGGAAAGGGTACGTCGAGAGGATGGGCTTCGAACGCAAGCAGGCTCAGTCCTACTTCCAGAAAAGGGCAAAAAGGCTCGTCCTGGTCGACACGGGGGTCTATCCTCGCGGACCGCGGAACCTGGAGGCCTTCGCCAGGTTCGTTGACCTGCCCTCGACGGTCTTCCTGGCGGGGCTGGAGCATTTCCAGCTGAACCTCAAGTCCATCGTCCTTGAAAGTCAGCTCCGTGACGAGCGTCGGGCGTTCGAGAAAAGGTTCGAGAATACGCACGGCCTCTTCGTGGATTACGGACGGATGGCGGAGCTGCTGGCCGACCTGGCT
>Ga0299912_10004181_pt1 | contig 11787 bp, 9 predicted proteins | sample RVTome_2_FD_207667 | JGI IMG/M metagenome (GOLD analysis project Ga0299912, IMG submission 207667) | Soil microbial communities from uranium-contaminated site in the Upper Colorado River Basin, Wyoming, United States - RVT95D214 (version 2) ... | reverse complement strand
CGAAAATGCGCATCCCCGGCACCGCGATAGCCAGCAGTTCGGGGCTTTTATTGAAGATGCCAATTACCTGTGGAGCGAAAATCTCCAGGAACACAGTGATAACAGCCAATATTAAGGCGGAGGCAATTGCTCCTTGTCTGACTGCGGCCCACAAACGCCCCCAGAGGCGTGCCCCAAGGCAAAAGCCAACAATGGGCAGAAGAGCATGGGCCAGACCGACGATGGGGATAAAAGCAATATCGGCAATACGGAATGCGATCCCCACGCCTGCCAGTGCCACCGAACCAAAGCCTGCCACAACCTGGTTGAATATCAAGAATACGACGGCCTCTGTAAGGTCCATCAATACCTCGGGCAGCCCCACGCGATATATCTGGACTATGACGGACAGATCAGGCTTGAAGTGATGCAGCTTGAAACGATAGACGGACTTGTTCCCCAACAGATAATAACCACCGATCGCAGCGGTCAGTCCGCCTGATATGGTGGTGGCGAGGGCAGCTCCACCAATGCCCATCTCTGGAAAAGGACCCCAGCCGAAGATCAAAAACGGGTCAAGGACAGCGTTCAGCACGGAGCCGGCCACGATAAAAATCATGGGCTTCATAGTGTCTCCGGATGCATGGAAGACGTTGCGGGCCATGACCCGGAAGAGAATGAAGGGGATTCCCCAGCCAAAGTAGACAAGGTACTCGGCTGCGAGATCAACAATCTGGGGTGGCGCCCCAAGCAAAGCGGCCAGCTGCCTGGCAAAGAAGACGCTGGGTATTATGAAGATGATCCCGAAGATAGCGGTCAAGGGAAAAATCTGACCGGCTACGTGGTTGGTCGCTTCAATGTCTCTTTCGCCGAATCGCCGGGATGCCAGCGCGTTGGCGCCGATACCAGAGCCGAGAGCTATGGCGAAAATCATGCCGTAGAATGGAAATGTTATGGTTATGGCGGCAATTGCTTCATAGCTGACCCGGCCCAGCCAGAACGTATCGGCCAGGATGTAGAGAGACATAGCCATCATTCCGACCATGCTGGGCGTGCTGAGGCGAAGGAACAGCTTGCTCAGCGGTTCCGTACCCAGACGCGCGGTGGTCTCATGAAGCTCGTCCAGTTTATCCGGTTTCATTTTCCCTAGGGCTCACCACAGCTATGCAGGCCCTGACTGTTCGACACAAGAAGCTGGTGCGATGGAAAGCCAAGCAAAAGCAGGGGCGCTTTTCAGCGCCCTGCCGTTTCCGGGTTATTTTACTCTTGCCGTCGGGGTCACTGCAAATCATCCATACGCAACTCGTATTTGCGCCTACTCAATTCGTTCGGCTGGAGTCGGGACAGTACTGGGTGTGCCGAGTTATGTTATAGTCATAGCTCGACCGAGCCTGAGATACATGGAGAAGAGATCTTATGGAACCGGGATACCTTGCACTATACCGCTCCGGCGAATTGGAGCGTCGTGCGCTGGCACTCGAGGCTCGTTTAGCCTCCTGCTATATCTGCCCCAGGGAATGCCGGGTCAATAGATTAGAGAACGAGCTAGGCTATTGCCATTCCGGGCGCCTGCCTATAGTCTCGACGGTCTGCGCTCACCACGGTGAAGAGCCAGCTATTTCAGGGACCAGAGGGTCAGGCACGGTCTTCTTCGGCAATTGTAACATGAGATGCGTGTATTGTCAGAACTATCAGATAAGTCAGAATTGGAGAAAGCAACAATCAAAGGAGATGGACTGCCGCACCCTGGCGGCAAGGATGCTCAACCTTCAGGATGAAGGAGGCTGCCACAATATCAATTTCGTCTCGCCATCCCATTTTGTTCCCCAGCTCCTGCGGGGAGTCGTGGAGGCAGTGCCCAGCGGGCTTCGAGTGCCGCTGGTATACAACAGTAGCGGCTACGATGCTGTCGCTTCTCTGAAAGAGCTTGACGGTGTCATAAGCGTCTACCTGCCTGATTTGAGATATGCCTCTGACAAGTGGGCCGGGAAGTTCTCGCATGCCCGGGATTATGTGACACAGGCCCGGCAGGCTATCAAAGAGATGTACAGGCAGGTTGGAGACCTGGTGGTGGATGAATCCGGCGTGGCACAAAAAGGATTGATAGTGCGCCATCTTATCCTGCCCAACGGTCTGGCTGGCAGCGAGGAATCGCTAACCTGGCTTGTCCGGGAGGTTTCTGCCACGGTGACTGTCAGCATAATGTCCCAATACATGCCGATGCACCGCGCGCCGCGAATATCGCTGCTTGCACGGAAGATCACCGTCGAGGAGCAAGAGAAAGTCCTCCGGCTACTGACTGACCTGGGAATAGAGAACGGCTGGGTGCAGGAACTGGGGGCAGCGGAAGAGTATCTCCCCGATTTTGAGCGAAAAGGTCATCCTTTCTCCCCAGCGAGTCCCCGGGACACCATGCACGTCAAGCCTGCTACAGATTAGGTATTACTTCCTCGGAATACCGTGCTCCACACCCAAAAACAGCCCGGTCGGCTGTTTTGGCCCTTCTTTTCAACTTTCCTTTGTCAGGCTCAGCAGTTTCCGGTCTATCTGGCCCGACCGTGTCCTGGGCAGGCTGTCAACGAACTTGATTTGCTTGGGAACCTTGTACTCAGATAAGCTCTGCCGGCAGAAGTCGCGTATTTCGTCCGGCGTAGCGCTCTGTCCATCCCTAAGCACTATGAAAGCTGTAGGTATTTGTCCTTTGTAATCATCAAGAACACCGACACAGGCTGTCTCGGCTACCACGGGATGTTTCAGGAGGACTTCTTCAACTGCTGCAGGCAGAATCTTGACTCCCCCCGACGGCACTATGATAGACGATGTCTTCTCTATGAACTCCAGATAGCCGTCCTCATCTAACTTCACCAGGTCGCCGGTATGAAACCAGCCATCTTTGAGGACCTGGGCTGTAAGTTCGGGCGATTTGTAGTATTCCCTCATCATCCACGGGGCTCTGGCAACAGCTTCCCCTACGCTGCCGCGGGGTACTTCTTTGCCGTTTTTGCCCAGCACTTTAAGCTCAGCCAGGGCCTTCCCGGCCGTGCCCAGTTTGCGGTCGCGGATAGCACCTATGGTGACGACTATCAACTCCGTGAGCCCGTATATTTCGCACGCAGTTAAATGATACTTCTTCTCAAGCACGTCCAGGAAAAAGGCTGAAGATTTGGCCCCGGCGCAAAGCACCGACCTTAATGAACTAAGGTCATAGCTCTTTATCGTCTCTTCGTCCATCATAGCCATGGCGTTGAAGCTGGCAGGGACACCGATAAGCATGGTCGCCTTTTCCTGCTGTATGGTCTCGAGGATATTCTTGGAACTGAAATGAGGGAGGACTGCTATGGTGGCTCCCATTGTGATGGGCATGAGAATGACCAGCCCAAATCCCAGAAGGTAGTTAAAAGGGAGCAGACCTAAAATAACATCGTCTTTCTTCAGTTCAAATTTCTCCCTCGCCATGGGCAGAACGGACAGGAATGACGAGTGAGTATGGACTACGCCCTTGTTCTTGCCCAGCACGCCCAGGGTGTAAAAGAGGATGGCTTCATCCTCCCCCTGAATATTGACAGAGGGTGATGTGGCAGAGCTGCTGGCCACCATCTCGTTGTAAGGGGCCGTGCCGACTTCAAGGACCTGTTTCAGCAGGGGGACATTGGGCAAAACTGAGGACAGCACGGGGCCGAATCTTTCTTCGGTAATCAGGATCTTGGAATCGGATTCACGGAGTTGAGGTTCAAGTTCGGGTGCCTTAGCTCCGCTATCCAGGGGCACAGCTGCAGCCCCGGCTTTGAGTATTCCAAAACAGTTGATGACCCACTCAGGAGTACGGGACATCAGAATGGCCACGTGGTCGCCCTTCTTTATTCCCAGGCCGATGAGGGCGTTGGCTATCCTGTTGGAAGTTTCATCCAGTTCGCGGTAGCTGACTCTGCGAGAACCAAGGACAACAGCAGTCTGCTGTGGCACCTGGCGGGCAGTTTTTTCCAGCATCTGTTTGAGATTCGTGAGATTCATTAGTCTCCCCCTGATCTAGCGGTTTTTTTGTAGTAGGATTATGAGCTACTTTCTCATTTCCTGTCAACAGAATTCCGGGGACACCATTCCAATCAGAGTTACTACAAATCAGGTATTAGGTTCCCAGAATGCCTGGCTTCGTGTGCACGTCTTGTCACCACGAAGAGAACTAGAGCCGACTCTGCTGGCATGTTTCAATTATGAACGGGCGGCCCTAATTTCTCAGGGTCACCCTGGATTGGAAGAGACTACTCCTTGACAGAGAGAGAGGACGTAGTATAAGCTGGAACCATAATTCGGGGAAGCTGGACCTTTACTAACTTTCCATAATGTGTCATCGTATTACAACTGGTGTTAACGGACAACAGGTCCTAGAATAAAGAACACAAGGGAGGAAACATGAAGCGTTTATTATGGGTATTATTAGCTGTAGTTGTGATAGTTGTGGTTGTGGTGCTCTTGCAGGGCCGCGGTGGCCAGACAGGTAACGAGACAGGTAAGATTCGTGTTGCCACGGACGCTACTTGGGCGCCTTTTGAGTACATCGAGACCAATACTACTGAGATTATTGGCTTTGATATCGACCTGTTCGACGCCATTGCCGAGCGTGCCGACCTCGACGTGGAGTATGAAAATGTGCCTTGGGATTCATTGCTAGCCGGCATGGCGACAGGTACCTATGATGCTGCTATTTCGTCCATCAGCATCAGGCCGGACCGTGCCGCAAGCATGAATTTTTCACACCCATACTTCACAGCCGGGCAGATAATCACTACTCTGAAGTCAAACACTGATATCACTGGTAATGAAACCCTTTCCGGTGAATCTATCGGTGTTCAAATCGGTACTACCGGTGATATTCTAGCTCGGAGCATAAATGGAACCAATGTAGTGGGCTACGAAGTAATCGGCGACGCATTTACCGCTCTGAGGTTCAACCAGATTGATGCCGTTATCTGTGACAATCCGGTAGCTTACGGTTATGTTGCCAAATACAATACTCTCAAGACTGTGGGTGAGGTGATGAGTAGTGAGCAGTATGGCATTGCGGTAGCGAGGGGCAAGGAAGAGCTACTTGACAAGATTAACACCGCCCTGGACGCACTTCTAGCTGAGGGCATCATTGACCAGTTGACTGAAAAATGGCTGGTTCCTCCCTAGGCCAGAAGTCGTAAAGAATGGTGCTTGGTAGCACCCTTCTTGACTTTGTAATGGAAGAGCAGAACAAGGGTCCTGGCCGGGAACTCAGTTTTGTAGTCGGCGGTGAGGTAAACATTCGCCAGGACCCGTGGTGGTGGCTCGTGGTAGCGGTAGCCGCCATCATAGGGCTGCTCGTGATATTATGGCCCGTCCCATTCAGAGATATCGTTGTCTTTGCACGTGATGGCGTACTGGTTACCGTTCTGGTAACCATAGCATCCTATTTCCTAATGGTCATCGTAGGGCTTTTGGGTGGGCTGGGACGCATTTCCAGAAACAAGTTTATCTTTGGCATCTCTTCACTTTATGTGGAGGTAGTACGTGGAATACCGCTCCTGGTACAGCTTATCGGCTGGTATTTTGTATCTCCCGTCATCATTCAAAAGCTGGGCTTGTGGCTGAATCTACAGTCGCTTGTCGAATACCGGGCAAACCCCATTATTACAGCCATTGTGGCCATTACAATTTGCTATGGCGCCTACATGAGCGAAATTGTTCGCTCGGGTATTCAAAGTGTACCCAGAGGCCAGATGGAAGCCGCCCGTTCTTTGGGTATGAGCCACTTCCAGGCCATGCGGCACGTGGTGTTACCACAAGCCTTCCGGGTCATCCTCCCGCCGATGGGTAATGAGTTCGTCTCTCTGCTCAAAGATTCCTCTCTGGTAAGCGTGGTGGCGGTGGCCGATTTGACCCGGCGGGGGCGCGAATTCATGGCAGCCCATTTTAATCCCATAGAAACCTGGTTAATGGTAGCGCTGCTGTATCTTATTATGACAATCATTGCTGCCCGTGTAGTTTCCTATATCGAGAAACGTTCAAAATACGAAAGGTACTAATGGCCGGACCAATTATTCAGATAAAGGATGTCAGAAAGCGTTTCGGCAGGGTTGAAGCCTTGCGTGGTGTCAGCCTGGATGTTAATGAAGGTGAAGTGGTGGTCATCGTGGGGCCTTCCGGTTCCGGCAAAACAACCTTGCTTAGATGTATAAACCGGTTGGAGGAATACGAAGAAGGCACCATTGTCGTAGATGGCATGACACTGGACAATACAAATAATATCAATGCCATACGCAGTGAAGTGGGCATGGTTTTTCAATCCTTCAACCTGTTTGCACATTTAACGGCCCTGCAAAACCTGGTGCTGGCTCAACGCACAGTACGCAAACGGAGCCGTGAGGAGGCGGAAAAAGTAGCCCGAGCACTGCTGGCAAAAGTAGGCATACCGGAAAAAGCCAAAGCCCATCCTGCCCAGCTATCGGGCGGCCAGCAGCAGCGAGTAGCCATAGCTCGCGCCTTGGCGATGAACCCCAAGATAATGCTCTTCGATGAGCCTACTTCCGCCCTGGATCCGGAGATGATAAAAGAAGTTCTGGATGTGATGACCTCACTGGCAAAGGAAGGCATGACCATGGTGGTGGTATCCCACGAGATGGGGTTTGCCCGGGCGGCTGCCGACAGGGTCATATTTATGGACGAAGGCTTGATTATTGAACAGGCCACACCTCAGGAGTTCTTTGAGAACCCTAGGGAGGAACGCACCCGGCTGTTCTTAAGCAAGATATTGCATTTGTGACAGCTGCTTCACGGCTAGGGCAACATCTTCAGAAGGAACCAGGCTCGATTACTAGTAGTTGTCAGTGGGAAAAAAGAATAGACAGGAAGGTCGTATTGGGAAATGAGAAAGGGATTGCCCGTGGCTGTTGTTGCAGCCGGGTGAGCATGAAGAGAGGCGCAGGGTCCCTCATCGAAAACAGGGTGTTTATTGTTAGTCAGCATGCCTGACAATTGTGCAGCCCAACTACGTGGATTCCTCTTCAAAGGAACTAGGCAATCCTACTCTTCCCATAGCTAACGAAGCCAGGTTTTTGACAACTCCGGTGATTGCCTTATACTATGCGATGATTGATAGGGAGATGACAGTATAGGAGATCGGGAAGGTTAGCTTGGGCGACAGGGATTTAGAACTGCTGGAATTTCACAAGATACGGGAGATACTGGCCGGCTTTACTTCGTTTTCCGCCAGCCGGGAGCTTGCTCTCACCCTCACTCCCCTCTTGGATGAAGAGGAGGTCTGCCTGCGGCTCAAGGAGTCGGCTGAAGCGCGCCGTTTGCTGTCGCTCAGTCCCGACGCCAACATCGGCGAAGTAACTGATATACGGGAGATAGTGAAGATGGCGGCACTGGGCAGGGTACTGCCCCCGCAATCTCTGCTGGAAATTCAGAAGACGTTGAGCGCTGCCCATCGGTTAAGGAGCCACTTAACGAACCTGTTGCATGAACTGCCCTTGCTCAACGGTTTAGCTAAAGACATTGTGGCGCTTGACCAGCTTGTGAAGGATATTGATGGTTGCTTGAGTCCCAGCGGGGACTTACTGGATACGGCCTCGCCCAAACTGGCGTCGGTGAGACATAGAATGCGGGAAGTGCGCCAGGAAGTGCTCACTCATCTGCAAGCCATAATCACCTCGCCCCGGGGACGCAAAATAGTGCAGGAACCCATTATTACCGAGCGGGAAGGCCGGTATGTGATTCCCGTCAAGGTAGAATCTCGTCGGCAGATAAAAGGCATTGTCCACGATGTCTCCAATACCGAGGCTACGGTATTTATCGAGCCCTGGACAACTACGGACACGCAGAATGAGTTGCGCCAGCTGGTTGCTGAAGAGAGGGACGAAATAGAAAAAATCCTGAAGACTCTGAGTGCTGAAACTGGCGCATTCGAAGGCGAGATTACCCGTAACATGGAACTGATTGCTGAGATTGACCTGGCGGTGGCCAAGGCCAGATACGCCCGGGAGGCCAAAGCCACGGAGCCCATTATCGTGGCTGCTGCTAGAACTGCGACGCCAGAGGGACATGAACCGGGAGGGGTGCTCAGGCTGGTCGAAGCCCGGCATCCCCTGCTTAAAAAGAAGGCGGTGCCGCTGTCAGTCGAGATTGGCCGGGGCTTCTCCGTTCTGGTCATCACCGGGCCCAATACCGGTGGCAAGACGGTGGCCCTCAAGACGATAGGACTGCTTAGCCTGATGGCACAGGCTGGCTTGCCCATTCCGGCTCAGGCGGAAAGCCGCATCCCTGTATTTGACGGCGTATATGCCGACATCGGCGATGAGCAGAGCATAGAGCAAACCCTTTCCACCTTCGGGTGGCACATAGGCAACATCGTGCACATCATCAATAATGCCACGGCACAGAGTCTGGTGCTGCTAGATGAGCTGGGCACCAACACTGACCCGGGCGAAGGCTCGGCTCTGGGCCGCGCTATCCTGCTTCATTTTCTATCACAAAGAACGATGACCGTAGCTACCACTCACTACACCGAATTAAAGGCGCTGGCTCACGCTACCGACGGCATGGAAAATGCGGCCCTGGATGTGAACCCTGTTACCATGGCGCCCACCTATCACCTGACAGTGGGAATTCCCGGCGGCAGCAACGCTCTGGCGACAGCATCCCGCCTGGGACTGCCGGAGGAGATCGTGACGCGCGCCCGACACATGCTCTCCCAAAGCACTCAGGAGATCGAGACTTTGCTCGCCCATCTGGTGACCGAGCAGAAGAGTGTTGAGTCGCTTCGCCAGGGCCTGGAGAAAGAACAGAAGGAAGCGGAACAGAACAACGCTGATTTGAAAAACAGGCTCCACCAGTTGGAGGAGGACAGGCGGAGAATCATCAAGCAGACACGCGACCAGATAGGTAGCGAGGCTGCCGAACTGCAGATGAAGATTCGTGAGGCGGCAGCGGAATTGCGCAAGGAGAAATCCCGGGAGAGAATAGAACAGGCCAGAAAGGCACTGGCCGAGGCGCAGGAGAAGCTGGATACTGAGACATGGCAGGCCAGACCTGTGGTTGGGACAGGTGAAACAGAAGCCGAGGCAAGCCCGATCAGCGCCGGTGATACCGTCTGGCTGAAAGATGCTGTCGTGCCGGCCACAGTGCTTTCGGTGTCTGAAGAGCGCGGCCTTGTCGAGGTCCAGGCCGGGAAAGTGAAGATGACCCTCAGGCTGGACAGCGTGGAAAAGAGGATACCACCAACTGGCGCGGTGAAGATGGGTGGTGCGGTGATAAAGAGGGAGATGCGCAAGCCCAGGGTTTCTCTCGAGCTTGACCTGCGGGGAAAGAGGGCCGAGGAGGTCGAGCCGTTGCTGGACGGCTATCTTAACGAAGCATCTTTGTGTGGCTTGGGCCGGGTTCGCATCATTCACGGCATCGGCACAGGCACCGTGCGTCAGATTGTCAGGGAGGCTCTGGCCTCTCATCCGCTGGTCACGTCTTTCCAGCCCGGAGAGCAGGGTGAAGGTGGCGACGGCGTTACCATAGTCATCATGTAGTCAAGGTATTCGTTTGAGCCATTGATATTATGCTTATGTCAAAGAGGTTCCATCTCGGCAGGTTGAAGATGCTCGACTTTCTGGACGAGCTGGCTTTGACTGAAAACAAAGCAATGTCGTTGTATGTCCCGCAAGGGACGACTCAAGACAGGGTTGAAAATCTGCTGGGGAAGGTGTCTCCGGCAGGCGCCATACCGCCAGGTGTGCCTGAGGCTGCTGCAGGCTCCGGAACAGGAGCGGTGTTTTTCTGGAGCCCGCCGCAAATGCATCTGGTCTTGCCCCCGTTCCCGATTGCAGAAGAATATATGACCGACGGCTATGATGTTGAGCCCTTGCGCTCCCTCCTCAGTCATGACTTCCTTATCGCTCTGGTCCTGGTCCGTTTAGGAGCATATAGCATTGGCATCTGCCGGGGCACGGAACTCATAGACAGCAAGACGGGGACAGGCCTGGTGCACGCCCGCCACAAGAAGGGTGGCTCCTCGCAGGCGCGGTTTGCCCGACACCGGGAAAAGCAGATTGAGCAATTTCTGATCCGGGTCTGCGGTCATGCGCGGGAGCATATTGAACCGCACGCGCGGTCGCTGGACTATCTGGTCTACGGCGGAGCCAGGACTACTATACTCTTACTGCGTAAACGGTGCCCGTTCCTGAGCCAATTTGAAGACCGCATCCTGCGAATGCTGCTGGATATACCGGAGCCGCGCAGAGCGGTACTGGAGAAAGCCATCGGCACCGTCTGGTCCACCGATGTTATTGAATGGCGCGAGGCTAGCTCTTAACGAATCCCAGGGACACCATACCAATCAGGCCTGCTACAAAGCAGTATCGTGTCCCTAGAATACCCTTGGTGGGTTTCACCCCTCGACAAGTCCGGTTTCTACTTTTTGGTTTCGGCTATTATACTTTGTTTTGTTGGTATTTTTGACAGGAGCAGTAACCTCCCGTGTCACTGCGAGCCCGTCCCCCATCCCACTGTCATTGCGAGCGAAGCGTGGCAATCTCATTAGCGCTGACTCCTGTCTCCTGACTCCTAGTTTCCGTATTTTGGTAATTTGTTATTGTTTAGGATTTAGTATTTCGTGCTTCGGATTTGTCCTGTTGGGGCGTGGCAATCTCTGTAGTGCGAGGCTTTAGCCTCGTGCCAAGTAAATCCCCTCTTTATGAACGCACTGCGTGCCGCACTTCCAAAGAAATATCTAGGTCAAGAGCATCGGCAACCTTGAAAAACGTGCTAAGCGTAGTGTTATAAGCACCATTTTCCAATCTAGATATGGCGGGTTGCTTTGTTCCAATAATGTCGGCCAGTTGTGCCTGGCTAATCTGTAATTGGTTTCTACGCTCTATTATGCTGCGTATAATGTTGTACTTGGGCCTTAAGGCCTCATATTCCTTGCGAATGCCGGGCCTTTTAAGCAATTCTGCCTTAAATTCCTCGTAGTTTGTAGCCCTTTTGTTTATCACTTAACTACTCCCTATTCTTATGCCTGATATCGGGTATTATATAACGTATATGTTATATTGTCAAGCCCTCGCTTTGTAATCATTCATTCTATCGATGGCTAGGCTTACGTCATTCTGCGATAGTCTATTACTCTTCTTCTTAATGGCATGTAGCAAGACGAAATTTCTCCCAGTATGCGCAAAGAAGAATATACGATATATATCTGAACCATGCTTAATTCTAAGTTCTCTAATGCCGGATTTCCCTATCTTCTCAACATAAGGCATACCAAGTGTAATATTGAATCTCATCAATAAATCAAATACATGTAAGATTTCTGCTATCGCACCATCAGATTGTCGTAAAACGAAATCTTTTACGGGTTGATTGCCCCTGACATCCATATAAAAGACAGCATGCCACTCCATGTCAGTGATTATACTACGTTTCAGATTGACCCAGTGCCCTCCCGCGTCATTGCGCGCCCGTCCTCCATCCCACTGTCATTGCGAGCGAAGCGTGGCAATCTCATTAGCGCTGACTCCTGACTCCTGACTACTGTTTTTAACAGGAGCATCTGCTTGAAGCCTGAGGCCACTGCGCATGTCTAGACTCTCTTATGAAATGGTCAATCAGCTTTCTGCCTATTGGATCCAATTACACAAAATTGACATTCGACTCATAGGACAGTAGAATTCTAACCAAGTGAAAATATCATGGTTTCTACAAGAAGAGCGGACACAGTGAGTAGGATCTTGAAGATGAAGGTAAGCGATGAGATAATCCAGAAGATGAGAGCTGTAGCCGAGGTTGCTGCTGGGA
>Ga0299912_10004180_pt1 | contig 11788 bp, 12 predicted proteins | sample RVTome_2_FD_207667 | JGI IMG/M metagenome (GOLD analysis project Ga0299912, IMG submission 207667) | Soil microbial communities from uranium-contaminated site in the Upper Colorado River Basin, Wyoming, United States - RVT95D214 (version 2) ... | reverse complement strand
CGTTGTACCGCTGATGCCCGTTCTTTCTGAATCTTCTTTATCATGAACACCTCCCAATAGGTAATTGGTGTTCATGATAAAACAGGCTGTGGCTATTTGATTGTCAAAGAGCGATAGTAAACGATGTCCTGGCAGTAAAATCAGTAAACGATGTCGTGGCAGTTGTCACCTAAGGGTTAATGATTGAAGGTTGGAGGTTCCAAGGTCCTGAAACAAATTCAGGATAACAGATGGGGTTGAATATTGAAGGTTAAGAGTTGAAAGTTAAAGGTGCCGAAGGTCTATGAAATGCCCTTTCTGCAATCATCCTGAGAGTAAAGTGGTTGATTCTCGCCTCGGCAAGGATAAGGAGACGATCCGGCGAAGAAGGGAATGTCTCGGGTGCCAGAAGCGGTTTACCACGAGTGAGAGAACAGAGGATGCCCTCCCTTTGGTGGTCAAGAAAGATGGGAGAAGAGAAACTTTCAATCCCATCAAGATCTTCAATGGTCTAAAAAAGGCCTGTGAGAAGAGGCCGATCAGCATTGACATGATTGAGAAAATCGTCAACCGGATCGAGGTCCATTTTCAGGAGAAGGGGGAGAGAGAGGCAAAAAGTTCAGAGATAGGAGAGAGGGTGATGGAGGAACTCCATCGGTTGGACGGTGTTGCCTATGTGCGCTTTGCTTCTGTCTATCGACAATTCAAAGATATTCAGGAGTTCATGGATGAATTGAAAGAACTGTTGGGGAATAAAGAAGAAGCCAGGAAAAAATAGGGGAAAAGCAATTTAAAATTCGAAGCGTGAGTTCCGGAATTCGATTTTTACACAGTGAAGTCTGAGAATTTATCTCTAACATTTTAAAACAAATCCCCTAAAAGCTCCCCTCCCCACCGTGGGAGGGGATATATTGAGAAATTTCAAATATGTTTGGTTAGGGTTTAGAATTTTCTTTTGGGCAGAATCGACTATGTTGGATGACGAGAAGTGGATGAAAAGAGTTCTCCGGCTTGCGGAAAAAGGAAGAGGGAGAACCTCGCCCAATCCTATGGTGGGTGGGGTTCTCGTAAAGAACGATAGAGTGGTAGGGGAAGGATACCATGCCAAGGCAGGAGAGGATCATGCTGAGATCATCGCCCTCAGAAAGGCAGGGGATGAAGCTCGGGGAGCTACGCTCTATCTCAATTTGGAACCCTGTACCCATTATGGAAAAACCCCTCCGTGTGCTCCTGCAGTGATCCGAGCTGGAGTGAAGAAGGTTGTCATCGGAATGGAGGATCCCAATCCTCTGGTAAAACGACAAGGGATAGAAGATCTAAAAGCAGCTGGCCTCGAAGTTGAAATGGGGATTCTGGAAAAAGAATGCCGAAAACTGAACGAAGCCTTTTGCAAGTATATCCTGAAAAAGGAGCCTTTTATTATTCTCAAGGTTGCTGCTACACTCGATGGTAAGATTGCAACCAGAGATGGCGATTCCAAATGGATTTCGGGAGAGGCTTCTAGACGTTTCGTTCACCGATTAAGGAACCAGGTAGATGGAGTCATTGTCGGAATCGGAACGGTGCTGAAAGATGATCCTATGTTAACGGCGCGGGTCAGGGGAGGAAGGGATCCCTACCGCATCATTTTGGACAGTCGATTAAGGATCCTGGAAAGGGTGAAGGTAACTGAGATTTCTCCTTCGAAAACGATCATAGCAACGACTGAGGCTGCGCCCAAGGATAAGATAGAGAGGTTGGAGAAGAAGAAGGTGCGAGTCCTGGTCCTCGATTCCAAGGAAGGAAGGGTCAATTTGAAAACCTGCCTCTCTAAACTGGGGGAGATGGAGATGATGAGCCTTTTGGTGGAAGGGGGAAGCCAGGTCAATGGGGCATTCCTAGATGAAGAATTAATTGACAAACTTCTCCTCTTCCTCTCACCGAAATTGATTGGTGATAGTCAGGCACTTGGAATCTTTGGTGGGAAAGGAGTTACAAACCTCAAAGAGGCGATTGTTTTAAGAGAACTCAGGACAAAACGGATTGGAGAAGATATCCTCATTGAAGGATATGTGAAACGAGAAACAGATTCATGTTCACTGGAATTGTAGAAAGTAAAGGGAAGGTTCTAAGTGTGGAATACCGTGGCCAGGGAAAGAGGTTGACCCTGGAATTGCCGGCAGATTTGACAGATGTGCAACTAGGTGATAGTATTAATGTAAATGGTGGCTGCCTGACAGTTGTTGAGAAGAAGGGACAGACGATCAAATTTGATCTTTCCAGTGAGACGATTCAAAGGACAGTACTGGGGGACCTGAAGATAGGGGATTTCGTCAATTTGGAAAGAGCCCTAAAACTGACCGATCGCCTGGGAGGTCATATTGTTACAGGGCATATTGATGGAATTGGGATCATCGTAGAGAAGAGGCAGGAAACGGAGTTCATTCATCTGAGAATACGAATACCAAAATCCATATCACGATATGTTGTTCAGAAGGGAGCTATTGCTATCGATGGGATTAGCTTAACAGTCAATGATTGTCAGGATGAGGAAGTTAAAATGGTCCTGATTCCGGATACCATCGAAAAAACGACCTTAGTCAAAAAGAGAGTCGGAGATCGTGTCAATGTAGAGGCTGATATTTTGGGAAAATATGTAGAAAAAATGCTCGACCAAGGGGGAAGAAAGTCGAAAGAGATTGATCTCTCCTTTTTAAAGGAGCATGGTATTGTCTGAGAGAATGAGGGAGTGAAATGATAGAAAGGATTGAAGAAGCTTTAGAGGATATCCGCCAGGGAAAGATGGTGATCCTGGTGGATGATGAAGACAGGGAAAATGAGGGCGACCTTGCCATTGCAGCGGATAAGGTAACCCCTGAGGCCATTAACTTCATGGCCAAATACGGAAGGGGATTGATCTGTCTCTCTTTAACAGAAGAGAGACTCAATGAGCTTCGTCTTCCAATGATGGTCTCTGAGAACACTTCAAAATTTCAGACCGCTTTTACGATCTCCGTCGATGCGTGTCGAGGGACAACGACCGGAATCTCCGCAGCCGACCGAGCCTGCACCATCCTGACGATAATCGATGACCAAACCCAACCAGAGGATTTGGTCTCACCTGGTCATATTTTTCCGTTGAGAGCAAAAAAGGGTGGAGTTCTCGTACGGACGGGGCAAACCGAAGGCTCGGTTGATTTGGCAAGGCTTGCCGGGCTAAAGCCGGCGGCGGTGATCTGTGAGGTCATGAAAGATGACGGGACCATGGCACGCATGCCCGATCTCCAAATCTTTGCAGAAAAACATGGTTTAAAAATCGTCACCATCGCCGATCTGATCAAATATAGGCTTAGCAAAGAGTCATTGGTCCGTCGGATCGCCACTGCCAAACTTCCTACAAAATATGGGGGGTTGTTCACAGCCATTGCCTATGAAAACGATGTTGATTCATATCACCACATTGCTCTGGTCAAAGGGGAAATCGGACCAGAGGAAAAAGTTTTGGTGAGGATGCATTCTCAATGTCTGACGGGTGACGTGTTCGGGTCAAAACGATGTGATTGCGAGGAGCAGCTCCATACTGCGATGGCAATGGTGGAAAAAGAGGGAAAAGGCGTCATCGTCTATATGAGACAGGAGGGAAGGGGGATTGGTTTGGTGAACAAGCTGAAGGCTTACGGCCTTCAAGATTCAGGAAAGGATACAGTGGAGGCCAATGAGGCATTGGGTTTTAAAGCGGATATGAGGGATTATGGAATTGGGGCGCAGATTCTGGTCGACTTGGGCCTTCACAAAATTCGTTTGATGACGAACAACCCAAGGAAGATTAAAGGCCTAGAAGGGTACAGAATTGAGGTGGTTGAGAGGATTCCTATCGAGACAAAACCTCATCAGGAAAACATCGAATATCTCAAGGTGAAGGCGAAGAAGATGGGTCACCTGCTCACCATTAAACCGGGGGAATAAAATTATGAGTTTAGAATTGAGAGTTATAAAATTACATAGAAAATAGATAATTTCACCCCCACCCTCACCCTCCCCCATCAAGGGGGAGGGGATTTAAGTTGATTCCTTTATAGATTTCCCTCTCCCCTGGCGGGAGAGGGATGGGGTGAGGGGGGAAGTCATTTTCATGGTTCGTGGGTTACCCCGCGGCCATGGGACATTATAAAGCAAAGAGACCTATAGAAGGAATTAGGGAAAATTCACGAATAAACAGCACGAATTGCGTTTTTTTCTAATAAGAGAAAGGAGAGGGCAATGGTGAAAACCTTTGAAGGCAAATTGATGGCGAAAGGGCTCAAGTTTGGAATAGTATTGAGCCGTTTCAATAATTTCATCAGCGAGCGACTTTTGGAAGGGGCATTGGATGCCCTGCGACGAAGCGGAGCAGAGGAAGGAGATTGCTGGGTTGCTCGAGTTCCAGGGGCTTTTGAAATTCCTCTCGTTGCTAAGAAGATGGTCAAGAGTGGTCGATACGACGCTATCATCTGCCTGGGCTCCATTATCCGTGGAGCGACGCCCCATTTTACCTATATCGCTAATGAAGTCACTAAAGGAATTGCCAGCCTTACCTTGGAGAGTGAAGTCCCCATCTCTTTCGGAGTCTTGATCACCGATAGCATAGAACAGGCGATCGAAAGGGCGGGGACAAAAGTGGGCAATAAGGGTTTCGATGCAGCAATGTCAGCAATCGAAATGGCCAATCTTTTGAAGGAGATAGGAAAGGGATAAAGGAGAGTTTGGGAAAAAGAAGAAAATCGAGGGAGTTTGCCCTCCAAGCTCTTTATCAATTGGATATTATGAGAAAGGACGCCATCAAAACGATTGCTCAATTTCAGGATCATTTTTATCAAAGAGAGGAGAGAGATGAATTTGCCGAGCGGATTACCCTTGGCGTTATGGAACATGGTCAGGAGATCGATCGACTGATTGAAGAATATTCTGAAAATTGGCGTTTAGATCGTATGCCAATTATCGATCGAAATATCCTCCGTATGGCTACCTTTGAACTCATCTACTGCGAAGATATCCCCCCTAAAGTAACATTGAACGAAGCGATTGAACTTGGCAAACGATATGGATCCGAGGATTCGGGAAGTTTTATCAATGGCATCTTAGATCGAATCCAGAATGAAGTAGTTCGGAAACCCATCCGACCAAAGTCCATTTCAGAATGAAGATAATCAAAATCCAAGCCCTGCACCTAATAGGGTGCAGGGCAAGCACCCATAAACAAATAAATTCTACGCAAACATATTTGTAACTTCCCCTAACCTAAGCCACTCCCCCTTTGGAGGCTGTGTCACAATGAGAGAAGGGTCATGTTTGTCATTCTGAACGAAGTGAAGAATCTCATAGAATCAATAGGTTAGAAACTGGAGATTCTTTGGCTATCGCCTCAGAATAACATTGTGACACAGTCTCCCAGGGGAGGGGGAAATTTTTAGGGGATTTTTTAGAAATGTAATAAGGAAATTCTCAAATTTGAACATGTAGGAATCCAATATTCAATAACCTATAGTGAACGTACTAATAAAGTAGTCATTGCGAGGAGTGAAGCGACGTGCCTGCGCGCTGAAGCGCTTCGGCGCGCAAGCGTGGCAATCTGATGAGATTACTTCATCCCGCAGGGTGGAATTCGCAATGACACCACGCGAAAACCAACTTATTTAAGGCGTTCAGTATAAATATTTTTAAATTGCGGATTATTATTTGGTTATTGTAGTTTGGTAATTGGGATTTGTTTGTTCCCGCCTTGGTGGGATTGGGATTTGGTTATTGAAATTTAGTGCGTGTGATGATATGGATGTGATTCTCTCGACCGAAAGGGTTGATCTTCAGGAATGTGATCTGCTTGTCACTGGATTTTTTGAAGACGAGAGGCCACTCAAAGGATCAAGTGGCTGGATCGATTGGAGGCTTAATGGATTGTTATCCTATTTTCTAATCGAAAAGAGGTTGACCGGTGATTGGAAGGAAATGACATTAATCCCTTCCCAGGGGAGGGTGGTTCCTCGAATGATCCTCCTCCTCGGCTTGGGGAAGGCAAAAGAATATAGTTACCTTCGTTTGCGAGAGATCTGCTCCTATCTATTGGAGACCCTCGGGAAGCTAAAGGCTTCAAATGTCTGCCTTTCCTTCCCCTACGAAGAGAGCTACAATGTGGATTGTGGGAAGGTAGCGGAGGTTCTTATCGAAGGGATCGTGGATTGCTTAGATTCCAATCGATATCCATCGAATGAAGAATGGATCGAAGGTCTTCGGCTCTTCTTCGCAGAGGGAGAAGAGCGGTTTCCCGAAATCCTTCTCGGGGTTCAAACGGCGAAATCGATTTTGGAAGACCGCCTCAAAATCAGGATATTTACTCCTTCAGAGGAAAACGCGGGAATTCCGGCAGAATGAGACAGAAATTCAAACATCGAGATGTATCCACAATTGAGGAATTGCAAATTTAGGAATTCTGAATTAAAAAACTCAATTTCCTTAATTCCCTAATTTCTTGTAATCGAGCCTTTTCCCTCAGCAGGACAGTTTCTCATTGAAATATTGAAGTGCCTTCTTCAAACCCTCGTGGCGGTTTACCTTGGGTTCCCATTTGAGCACTTCTTTTGCCTTCTTGATGTCGGGCTGCCTTACCTTCGGGTCGTTCTGCGGCAAAGGGAGAAAAACGATCCGGCTCTTGCTCCCTGTCAAACTTAAGATTTCTCTTGCAAAGTCGAGGATGGAGATCTCCTCAGGATTCCCTAAGTTAACAGGGTCCACCTCATCCGAATAGAGAAGCTTTTTAATCCCATCGACTAGGTCATCGACGAAACAGAAGCTACGGGTCTGGGTGCCGTTACCATAGATCGTGAGATCCTCTCCTCTCAGCGCTTGAACCATAAAGTTGGGAAGGGCTCTTCCGTCGTCGAGCCGCATTCGCGGTCCATAGGTATTGAAGATCCGTGCAATTCGCGTTCGGATGCCATGGGTTCGGTGATAGGCCATTGTAAGGGCTTCAGCAAACCGCTTCGCTTCGTCATAGACTCCTCTCAGAGCAATCGGATCGACATTTCCAGGGTAAGATTCGGATTGAGGATGTTCCTTTGGATCTCCGTAGACTTCAGATGTAGAGGCCAAAAGAAACCTTGCCTCTTTTTCTTTTGCCAACCCCAAAACCTTATGGGTTCCTAGTGAACCAACCTTTAATGTCTGAATCGGGTAGTCCAAATAGTCCTTTGGACTCGCTAAAGATGCGAAGTGTAGGATGTTGTCGAGCCTTCCTTCGATATGAAGATATTCCGTGACATCATATTTAATAAACTTGAACCTTTCATGCCCGATCAGGTGGCTGATATTCTCAATATTCTCTCTCTTGATTAGGTTGTCTATGCATATGACCTCATGGCCAAGACCTATAAAATAGTCACACAAATGTGAACCGAGAAATCCAGCCCCACCCGTGATCAAAGTCCTTTCCATATTATCCCTCCTGTAAGCTCCAATCTTCCGATGGACGATGCTGATGGGACAAAGTAACATAGATGATAGAAGTTGTAAACCCCATTGAATCTTAGGGTTCAGCTCATCCAAGGTAATGCAACACTTTTTTGACAATTGCTATGAAATAGGATAAAAAATGATACTTAGATAACTAAACCTGAATCGGGAGGATATCAGCATGGTAGAGAAAACGGAGAAGATCTGGATGGATGGGAAATTCATACCTTGGGGAGAGGCCAATGTCCACATCTTGACGCATAGCCTTCACTACGGTTTGGGGGTCTTTGAGGGGATCCGGTGTTATCTCTGCCATGATGGACAGTCTGCGATTTTCAGATTGAATGACCATGTGGAACGGCTCTTCGATTCTGCACAGATTGGAGACCTTAAAATTCCATATTCGAAGAGGGAGATCGCAGAGGCATGTAAAGAAACCCTTCGGATAAATCGGTTGAAAGAGGGTTATATCCGGCCGATTGTTTTCATCGGTGAAGGGGTCATGGGTGTATATCCCGGAGATAATCCGATTCGAGTGTCGATCATCACATGGCCTTGGGGAGCCTATCTGGGAGAAGGAGCCTTAGAGAAGGGGATTCGCGTAAAGGTTTCGTCTTATACGCGTCATCATGTCAATGTAATGATGACCAAGGCAAAGATTTGTGGAAATTATGTCAATTCTGTTCTCGCTAAGAGGGAAGTGACGAGAATGGGATATGATGAAGCCCTGATGCTCGATACGGAGGGCTATGTCTCAGAGGGCAGCGGCGAGAATATCTTTATGATTAAAAACGGGGTAATCAAAACCACGCCCCTGACCTCCGTGCTTTCCGGGATCACTCGAGATTCAGTAATTCAAATCGCCAAAGCAAACAGGATCAGTTTGGTGGAAGAAAGGTTTACCCGGGACGAGCTCTATACTGCTCATGAGGCTTTCTTTACAGGGACTGCAGCTGAACTGACTCCAGTGCGAGAGGTTGACGACCGAAAGATCGGAGAGGGAAAACCGGGTCCTATAACGAAAGAACTTCAATCAGCTTTTTTCGATATTGTGAAAGGGAAAAACTCAGAATATAGAGAGTGGTTGGATTATTTGTGATGACTGGAATAATGGAATAATGGAATGATGGAATAATGGTGAAAAATGATACTGTAATAGGAATTCTGGAGGGAAAGATGATTTGTTTCTGAAAAATCCATTTTCCCAATATTCCATTATTCCATTATTCCTTTTTTAACATCGTCATGCATCTCATCATTGATGGTTATAACCTTCTTCATGTCGGCCGTTCTATGACCCCATTGAATCCCATCCAACTTAAATGGGAACGGGATCGCCTGATTGACCAACTTTCAGCTTATAAAAAAATTAAACAATGGGAGATCACAGCCGTATTTGACGGATGGCAAGGAGGCTGGAGCACAGAGAAGAGGGAGAGGGTAAAGGGGATTGAATTAATCTACTCGAAACTGGGCGAAAAGGCCGACGAGGTGATCAAACGACTGGTCAAAGAGAGAGGATCGGGAACGATGGTCATCACCTCAGATCGTGATGTCTCAAGATATGCCGAAAGGATGGGTGTTACTGTTATCCCATCAGACCAATTTAAAGAGAAGATGGAGAGAGCCGCTGTCAATATTGAAAAAGAGATAGAACAGGATGAAGAAGGAGAAGGAGGAGTAAAGAAGAAGGGGCCATCGAGAAAGCTCTCGAAAAGAGAGAGAAGGCGAAGATCGGCCCTTAAAAAACTATAATAAGATTTGGAATTTCGAAATTAGGAATTAAGGAATTTGTAATCCAATTTCTTAATTCGCAATCCCTAAATTCACAATTTGCAATCTGCAATTTACTTAGGCCTTCCACTTTTTTTCCGTTCCTTGTAAAAGCCTTGAGATGTTGGATTGGTGTCGAAAGAGGATCAGGGCAGCGATGATAACACTTAAAATAAGGTAAGATCGAGAATCGGTTAAGAGGGCAACTAAAATTGGAATGGTCATCGCACAAATGATCGATCCAAGAGAGATAAACCTCCATTTCCACACAATTCCCATGAAGATGAAGACTTCAATAAGAACTGCGGTGGTTGATATAAAAAGGTAGACACCCAAAGCGGTAGCGACCCCTTTTCCGCCTTTAAACCCGAGAAAGATCGAGAAGACATGACCAAGAAATGGGCTCAATCCTGAGATAGCTATCCACACGTGACGCGAAAGACCCCATTGATCTGGAAGATCCAAAGACATGGCGATCACAGTAGGGATTACCCCTTTCAAGACATCTCCAATCAACGTCAAGATTCCTAATGCCTTCCCGGCCGTTCGAAAAATATTGGTCGCCCCGATATTCTTGCTCCCTGCATTTCTGGGGTCAACTTTGGAAAAGAGTCTGCTGAGGATGAGTCCGGTAGGGATCGAACCCAAAAGATAGCCGAAAATAGCAATGAAGATTCCGATGGGCACGAATCTCTATATAATATCTCATAGAGAAATTCAAGCTGGGATCTCGAAAGATACGCTCCTCCATTTTAGGGTAAATTTTTCTAGTGATATTTTTTTCTGAATTTAATATAATACGAACCATTTCCAAATTATAGTGAACATACTAAAAAATAGTCATTGCGAGGAGTGAAGCGACGTGCCTGCGCGCTGAAGCGCTTCGGCGCGCAAGCGCGGCAATCTGATGAGAATGCTTCACGGAGTTTATCCTGAGCGAAAGGCGAGATTCTTCGCTTCCTTCGGTCGCTCAGAATGACAGGAAGCGAAGGGTTCGCAATGACACCACCCGAACGTCAACTTATTTAAGGCGTTCACTATAAGGATTCAAGTGGTCAATGCCCTTAGCTTGAATCCTTGAACCCTTGTGTAGAGGAGGAGAAGAGATGCAAAAGAAAACATGGGGTTTCATATTCACAGTAGTTGGAATAATCATTTTGTTGCTCTCGTTATTTGGGGATCTGATTGGAATAGGGGGCTATCCTGGATTAGGATACAAGCAAATGATAGGGATGATTATTGGCGTGTTAATTATCATCATCGGTTTCATATTGCATCGAAAAAGTAAAGCCAATTAGGAATATCGATTTAATTCTTCCCGTAGCAAGAACCAGGGATAATGCGTTCTTTCTTGAGGTACCAGGACAAAAACTGATCGGGGAGAGAAGATTTGAACTCCCGGTCCGGCCGCCTCACCCTCTCGGCGGCGTGGCAAGGGTCATTCCTTACTCGTCGTAACGCCACCCCCTCTTGGTCCCGAAGCCTGGGAGAGAGAATCCAACTCAGTAAGATCTAAGTACTTTTAATTCAATCAATCCTTTCAGGGTAAGCCTTTTGTCCTGCCAATGGAGAAAATACCTTTTTCACAATGATCAAGTATATACAGAGCTCAATCTGGTTTTAAGAATTTCTATCTCCCTTTTAAGTGTGTCCATTTCTCCTGAAGATGTTTTATTCAAGTGAGTGACCATTTCATTCTGTTTGGCCTCTATTTCATTCTGTCTAGCCTCTATCTGGAAAAGAATTTCATAGTCACGCATCATTTTATTGAGTCGAAGGGAAAATTCATCAATAGAGAAAGGCTTCTTTATAAAATCCCGAGCCCCCGCTGCAATAGCAGATTCAGCAGAATATTCTTTACTGTATCCTGTCATTACCATTATGGGTAGATTAGGATATAGAATCATAATCTCTTTCGTAAGGGCAATCCCATCCATTTCAGGCATGACGATGTCAGTGACGACAGCATCAAATTTGTTTTGATTTATCTGATTCAATGCCTCAATACCATTACTTGCTGTTATACACTGATATCCCAGCTTAGATAATAAAGTAAACATCATTTTTCTCATTGCCTCTTCATCGTCAACCACAAGAACTTTGTAAGAAGGTTTCTTTTTCTGTTCTTCTTCTCTTTTATTATTCGAACCCTCTTTACTTTTTTGCTCCAACAGGTGTTTCCTTAAGGTCTCGCGGTCTTTGCAGAACTGGACGTCCCCATCACAAATCGCTTGGTCACCATCAAGATCGCAATACCCCAGACCTCTGCCCATGGCAAGGTTTTGAGGACTCCGAAAAAATGAGCATTTTCCTACAAATGGCATTTCAACTACCTCCTTTTATTGAAGCGAGGATCCCCCCAAAAAGAGGGCCCTAATCACTTTGAACCATGAGCCTAGCAAAATTCCTTTTGCTCGGGCAACGTGTCTATCCAGGGGGTTTGCAATTGCAAATCCACCAAAGGTCACCTATAAGTTTTTAACAAAATGCAAGGAACCAATTTTTGGCTTCTTCCTGGATCCGTAGCTCTCCGTCCCACCATTGTTCACGGTTCGGATTTGTCGGGAAATTTGAT
>Ga0299912_10004178_pt1 | contig 11790 bp, 9 predicted proteins | sample RVTome_2_FD_207667 | JGI IMG/M metagenome (GOLD analysis project Ga0299912, IMG submission 207667) | Soil microbial communities from uranium-contaminated site in the Upper Colorado River Basin, Wyoming, United States - RVT95D214 (version 2) ... | reverse complement strand
CGAACAACGATTGATAGAACCGCCCCGTTGGTATCCGGTGGCGGTTTCTTTGGGAGCAATTCTGTTTGCTTTAATCGTTGGTGGGCTTGTTATTACAGTGGCAGGTGGAGACCCCATCCGGTCTTATGCCCATATTGCCAGGGCGTCATTTGGAAGCCTGGGTGTTTTTTCAGATACACTCGTCAAAGCCACACCCCTGATTTTAGTTGGACTGGCCTGTTCGATTGCCTTTCGCATGCGCCTCTGGAATATCGGCGCGGAGGGACAATTTTACCTGGGGGCGTTTGGCGCCAGCGCTATCGTTCTCACACCGATTTTACCTCCGGAAACTTCGCCATGGCTATTTATTCCGGTTATGATGCTGGCGGGGATTATTGCCGGTGCCTTGTGGGGATTTATTCCCGGATTTTTGAAAGCGCGTTACAACGTAAACGAAATTATTACTACGTTAATGATGAATTATATTGCTGTTGCCTGGAATAATTTCTTTATCTACGCTGTATGGACCGAGGGGGGCTTTCAGATGAGTCGCATGTTCCCGCGTACGGCGTGGTTGCTCAGGTTGACAGATTTCGCAAAGGAAGCGGTGTTATTTAGAGGTCTAACGGTCCATTTAGGTTTATTTTTTGGATTATTGGCTGCGGTTATCGTTTGGCTAGTCCTCTATCGTAGCCGTTGGGGATACGAAATTCGATTGATTGGAGATAATCCACGAGCGGCAAAATACGCTGGCCTCAATATAACCCGCAATACAATTTTTGTTATGATGTTCTCTGGGGCGCTGGCTGGTCTGGCTGGGATGTCGGAGATTACCGGGGTTGTCCACCGATTACAAGGGTCAATCTCGCCGGGTTATGGATTTACCGGCATCATTGTGGCATGGCTCGGAAAATTGAATCCATTTGCAGTTGTGGTGGTTTCAATTTTATTCGGCGCTTTGATTTTAGCAGGCCGGGAAATTCAACCCTCGGGGATTCCAAAAATGATCCAGGGCATTATCCTGGTCAGCCTGATTGCCAGTGACTATTTATTGAGATACCGGTTAAGTATCGTGCGGCGGGGACAGGAGGCATAATGGACCTGGTGGTCATTTTACAGGCGGGTGTTGCCAGTGGTACAGTCTTGTTGTTTGCTACCATCGGCGAGCTATTCACCGAACGATCTGGCGTGCTCAACCTCGGTGTGGAAGGAATGATGCTGATTGGCGCCATGAGTGGATTCAGTGTAGCAATCGCGACGGGAAGTCCCTGGATTGGATTGTTGGTGGCGATGCTGGTAGCAGGGTTACTCAGCCAGATTCATGCCTTTATCACGATTACCCTGCAAGCGGACCAGGTGGTTAGTGGCCTGTCGTTAACCTTTTTAGGGACGGGAATCAGTCTGGTCCTTGGAGAGGGATTAAGCAAAGCTGGCACGATTTCGCTTTTGCCGTCCTTTTCTATTCCAATACTTACTCAGGTTCCGTGGCTTGGGCCAATATTTTTCACGAATCAAAGTGTTCTTGTCTATTTTGGGTATCTCCTGACGCCTCTAGCCTGGTATTACATTAACTATACTCGCCCTGGCATGCATCTGAGAGCGGTTGGAGAGTATCCAGCAGCAGCCGATGCGTTGGGACTAAATATTTATCGTATGCGCTATTTTTATGTGTTCCTCGGCGGTGTTTTAGCAGGATTGGCTGGAGCAACCATCAGTCTGGCAATCTCTCCCGGATGGTTTAGCGAGATGACTACCTCTGGCCAAGGCTGGATTGCGGTGGGTTTGGTGATATTTTCCCAGTGGAACCCTTGGCGAGCGGCTTTTGGGGCCTATGGTTTCGGCGCTCTCCGACGTCTCATTTTAGATATCCAGGGACCGACGATGCTATTGGGATTGCGTAATCCTTTTTACTACAATCCTTACTTGGGTTTTTTCTTACAAATGTTGCCGTATGCTTTCACGATAATCGTTTTAGTGATTGGATCGAGAGAGGCAATCCGCAAGCGTTTGGGCGCTCCGGCTTCCCTTGGTAATCCCTATATTCGAGGCGAACGAGGGTTGTGAGCAGATCAAAGATGGATCAGAAATTTATCGGGTATAAATGCTCCAAATGTCAATCCGAGTACAGTGTTACACAAGTTACTTACAACTGTCCAAAGGATGGCGGTAATCTGGATGTAATCCTGGATTACGATGGTATTCGAAAATCTCAAAAAATCGAAGATATTATTGGTGTAACAGAGCAATCTTTGTGGAAATACTTGCCCCTTCTACCTGTCAATAATCCGGGTGGGGAGGGTACTCCCCTTAGAGCTGCCGGTTACACCCCCGTTTTTTCACTCGAACGGCTAGCCCAGGAGTTAAATCTGCGTTCTTTATGGGTTAAGGACGAAAGTCGAAATCCGACGGCATCTTTCAAGGATCGGGCAAGTTCAGTGGTGGTTGGCAGAGCAAGGGAAATCAATGCAAAGGTGGTGGTGACCGCCTCTACGGGAAATGCTGGGGCAGCACTGGCGGGCATGGCAGCCGCAGTGGGACAAAAAGCTGTGATCTTCGCCCCTCGAAATGCTCCACCCGCCAAGGTCGCCCAATTGTTGGTCTATGGAGCCCAGGTAATCCTCGTCGATGGTACTTACGACCAGGCATTTGATTTGACTTTGCAGGCCGCTCAAGAATTTGGCTGGTATTGCCGGAATACGGGATATAACCCGTTTACCGCAGAGGGAAAAAAAACCGCTGCTTTTGAGATTTGGGAATGGTGGCAGATAAACTCGAAATTTGAATTCCGAATTTCGAATTTAAACATTTTTGTCTCCGTGGGTGATGGCAATATCATTTCAGGGATTTACAAGGGATTTAAAGACTTACTGGCTCTGGGTTGGATCGAGGAAATGCCTCGTCTCTTCGGTGTGCAGGCGGCGGGCTCTGCAGCGGTAGCCAATGCGTTTTTTCGGAATACTGAAGATATTATTCCGGTTTCAGCGCAGACGCTTGCCGATAGCATTTCGGTCGATTTACCCCGGGATGGTGTGCGAGCTGTGCGGGCAGCGCGAGAGACGGGTGGATCGTATATCGTTGTAGAAGATAGCGAAATTTTAGATGCCATCGCCAGTTTGGGAAAGGTCGGGATATTTGCGGAGCCTGCGGGCGCGACCTCTTTTGCCGGATTGGTTAAAGCTGTAAAACACGGACAGATCGAACCGGAGAATCCAGTGATGGTGATCAATACCGGTAGTGGATTAAAAGATGTAAAAGCGGCAATGCAGGCAGTAAATGAGGCTCCGGTAATTGAGCCAATCCTGGAAGCTGTAAAGAAAATTGTGAATCACCTTTAAAAAAATATGGATATGAAATCTTTACCAGAAGTTTCGATCGTTGCACCAATATTCAATGAAATTCAAACAATTCCAGAGCTATATCGCAGGATGAGTGAAGCTTTGGAATCCTCTGGTGGGAGCTGGGAACTGGTTCTGGTCGATGATGGTTCTACCGATGGTTCTACCGATGTAATTCGGCAGTTAGCAGAAAAAGATACGCGAATCAGGCCGGTGATTTTTGCTCGAAATTTTGGGCATCAGGTTGCTGTCACCGCGGGTCTGGATTATGCACGAGGAAAGGCTATTGTAATCATTGATGCCGATTTACAGGATCCTCCGGAATTGATCCCTGAATTGATGGAAAAATGGCGGGAGGGATACGAGGTGGTTTACGCTGTTCGTGCAGAACGTGAAGGGGAAAGCTGGTTCAAGCTATTCACCGCAACATTGTTTTATCGCATTATCTACCGCATAACCGACGTTAAGATTCCACTTGACACAGGTGATTTTCGTCTTCTAGACCGTAAGGTCGTTAATGTAATGAAAAGCATGCGCGAACGCCATCGGTTTTTACGGGGCATGTCTGTTTGGGTTGGTTTCCGCCAGACGGGGGTTGAATACCGGCGAGCAGCACGCTTCGCCGGAGAGACAAAATTTCCCTTTCGAAAAATGTTTCGGTTTGCCAGCGACGCGATTACCAGCTTTTCCTATTTCCCGTTACAACTGGCAACCTATTTGGGATTTATCTCAGCGGGGCTAAGCATCCTGGCAATTCCGGTAGTTATTCTCTTGAGACAATTTGGTCCGAGAGCTTTTTTAGGACAAGCGACCACATTAATCGCAGTCCTCTTCCTGGGTGGCGTTCAACTGATTTCCTTGGGGATATTGGGTGAATACATCGGAAGAATTTTCGAAGAGGTCAAAGGCAGACCCTTGTACATCGTGCGGGAGGCGCCTGAAGATTTTGAAGACAAGGAGTAACATATTATGGCATTAATCGATTTAACGCTCTACCCGGACCGGCGGAAAAGGGCGATAAAACGTGTAAAAGAACGCAATATCGTCATTCCAACATTTGCACAAATGAAAGATCCTAACCTGGCTCCCACTCGTGTAAAAGAAGAGCTTGCAAAAATTGGATTATGGGACTTGAACCCGCGAAACCTGTTTCGCATTACCTGGAAAAATGAGGCTGTCCCACAAGGTGGAGGCTTTGGAAGTGTTAATTACCTTGAGATTCCGAAAGCATTGACGGATTGCGAGGCGCGCATCATCGTTCTGGTGGGTAAGTGGTTTCCAACCGGCGCCCATAAGGTGGGGGCGGCTTTTGGCTGTTTGGTACCGCGCCTGGTAACAGGCCAGTTCGACCCGACCACGCAAAAATCGGTATGGCCTTCCACGGGTAATTATTGCCGGGGGGGCGCATACGATTCCGCCTTGTTGGCTTGTGAATCGATTGCCATATTACCCGAGGGGATGAGCCGTGAACGATTTGAGTGGCTTTCGAAGATTGCCGGGGAGGTGATCAAGACCCCTGGTAGCGAATCGAATGTGAAGGAGATATTCGATAAATGCTGGGAATTACGCAAGTCTGGTCAAGACCTGATGATCTTCAACCAATTCGAAGAGTTTGGCAATTATTTATGGCATTACGAGGTCACTGGTCACGCCATGGAAGAAGTGTTAAAACAGGTAATGGGTCCCCGAGATGAATACCGTGGTTTGGTTTCAGCGACGGGCTCTGCTGGAACGATTGCTAGTGGTGATTATTTGAAGCAAATATTTCCTGCGAGCAAGATTGCTGCCAGTGAAGCTTTACAATGCCCGACCTTGTTGGAAAATGGTTTTGGCGCACACCGAATTGAGGGTATTGGTGATAAACATGTGCCTTGGATTCACAATGTCAAAAATACAGATATGGTCATCGCAATTGATGACGCTGCCGTAGTTAATATAAGCCGATTATTTAATGAACGTTCAGGTCGGGCTTATCTGGTTAAGCAAGGTGTTCCAGAAATATTCGTAGAAAAGCTGGATCTTTTCGGATTTTCAGGGATTTCGAATGTACTTTCGGCAATCAAGATGGCTAAATATTATGAGATGGGCGAGAATGACATTGTATTAACTATCCTGACGGATTCCATGGAGTTGTATGGCAGCCGGTTGAAGGAAATGCACGAGGAATACGGTGAATACTCCGAGACGGACGCCGCCGCACACTATGCTCGTTACATTGCCGGCGCTTCTACAGATAATCTAATAGAATTGACATATGCTGACCGGCGTAGAGTACATAATTTGAAATATTTCACCTGGGTTGAACAACAGGGTAAGACTTATGATGAGATTTTAGCCCAATGGCATGAAGGTGATTACTGGACAAACGTACAGAAACAGGTGGTGGAGATCGACGGGCAGATTGAAAAATTCAATCGGGAGGTAGGGTTAATCAAATAACGCAATCCAAGTTTTCGTCGAATAATAATCAATTCTAATTTTTTACTACCTACCTGAAAGTTTGGGCAAAAAGGTGCATCAAAATGAAATCTCTCAAGTTAATGTCATTGCGAGCGTTCTTCGCGAAGCAATCTTAGGGTTTTTCTCCGGGATTGTTTCGTCGCTCCGCTCCTCGCAATGACAATAGGAAAAGTGTAAGGTGGCTAGATTTTTTAGAAGTGTGTAAATGAATATGGATATAGCCCCAAAGTCTCTAATTCTGGTGGCTGTGCTCAAGCAGCCGCGCGATCTAGAAATTGCCAGGCTGCTGGGTTGGTATCGTATTCCATTACGCAGTGCGCCGAAAGTGATCGCGGTGGATTATCTGGCGTTTTATCAGACGGGTGCATTTGGCGAGGAGAAATGGCGGATTCAATACGTTGCTCCGGTGCGTGGATTCGAGCTTACGACCAGAGGGGAGCTTCTGAAGGACGAAATCGATCACCCTCATGCTCGCCACGAATATTACAAGGTTCAAATCGGGTCATTAGTCCGATTGCCAGAGGCCGTCCTGGCGGGGAAATGGCGGCGGATAACCTTTCTGTACACGACGGGGGAGTACCTCTCGAATGCCAGGACGATCAATGATCTGGTCGTCCACAATGAAGAACGAGAAACGTTGTGGAAAACTTTGCGGGAGAGGGGTCTAGCCGGACAATACGCTGAAAAGGATGAATTGATGGATTTCGACATTAATCCGGTGGTTTTGGCTGGGTTATTGGGAATTAGCCAAAATAATTTTCTGGGTAAGAAAATGACGGACAAGACTTGATAACTTAGCTCTCATAGAGTACCAAACGGAGTTGGGGGGGAATATGACTTGCTTTTTCTGAAAATTATCCCTATAGGCATAATCGATTACAATTATGGCGAGCTGGTTCTTGAATACCTCATTTAGGATGGATTAATGCCCATTTTAATCAAATCCGGAACGTTGGTAACAGCTTCAGACACATTCAATGCGGATATATTGATCGAAGGCGAGAAAATTCATGCCATTGGTCAAGATATTGATCCTTCCGATGCTGAGGTTCTCGATGCGACCGGGAAGTTGGTTATGCCAGGCGGTATAGACCCACACACTCACTTCGACCTTCCCATGTTCGGCACCGTCTCATCAGATGACCATTATACCGGTCACAAGGCGGCTGCCTTTGGCGGTACGACGACCGTGATCGATTTTGTACCTCAGGATTTACAGCCGCTCCTGGCGAATGTCGAAGCCTGGCATGCTAAAGCAGATGCCAGAGCGACAATCGATTTCAGTTTTCACATGAATGTTACTCATCTGGACCAGGATGTAGTTGCGGATATACCCAAACTGATTAATGAGGGCATAACCACGTTGAAGGTATTTACAGCCTACAATAACCGGTTGCGCTTGCAAGACGGGGAGATCTTTCGTGTCTTGCGTATCGCCCGCGAGTATGGCATGTTGGTGATGCTCCACGCGGAAAATGGCGATGTGATTGATATATTGGTGAAAGAAGCTATCGAAGCAGGCCACACCGAACCCATATGGCATGCCTGTACACGACCAGCCTGGGGAGCAGTGGATGCTACCATGCGGGCGGTGGCGCTAGCAGCCCAGGCAAATGCTGCTTTGTATATCGTCCATATGAACGTTGCAGGAGAAGTGGACCAGTTGGCATACGCCCGGCGAAAAGGATTGCGGATCATGGGTGAAACATGCCCGCAATATTTGTTTTTCACGGAGGACAACCTTCGCCAACCGGATGGGGCAAAGTGGATTTGCTCGCCTCCAATGCGAAAAGTGGAGGACAATTCACGTTTATGGGAAGGTTTATCGGACGGAACCATCCAGGTACTGGGTACCGACCACTGCCCCTTCTTTTTAGATGGCACGAAATCCATTGAATATGAAGGAAACCAAGTTTCTATACCCGGTAAGGAGTTGGGGAAAGGTGATTTTACGAAGATTCCAAACGGTTTACCAGGGGTGGGGGATCGTTTGCCAATATTATGGACGTATGGCGTCCGGGCGGGGCATTTGACACCCAACCAGTTTGTAGCAACTACCAGCACCAACCCAGCGAAAATATTCGGTTTATATCCCAGGAAAGGGGCGCTCATTCCAGGTGCGGATGCCGATATCGTCATCTGGAATCCGGAACGTCATGTCACGTATGGTGTAGCTATCGCCCGTCACCGCACCGATTACAACTTGTATGAAAATTGGGAGTTGGTAGGCTTTCCGGAAAAGGTGTTATTAAGGGGGCATATGATTGTCGATGGCGACCTATGGCTGGGAAAGGCGGGAATGGGAAGGTACCTTTATCGCTCCCCCAATGCGCCAGTGATTTAAAACACCCTCGATGCAAACCGTTCTGCACTATCTTCCTATTATCTCCATCGCTATTTTAATCAGTGTGGCAGTTGCCATTCTGGCCATCAGATCCTTACGCCCCAACTTTGGTTTTTCATGGCTGATCGCTGCTATTGTCGCCATAGTTACCTGGCTGATGTTTTTATTGTCCCGCTTGGATGTCCCACATTCCACCATCATTGCTACATGGCGGATGGATACGCTTTATATAGGCGCTCCGACTTTGGTATTGGATGAAATCTCCTGGCCATTTACGCTTACCCTGGCTACTTTACTCCTGGCGGTTATATTATCTGATGTCGCACGTCCATCTGAACAGGATTGGTGGGATGGTGCTGGTTGTATGTTTATGACGGCGATTGGGATTTTTTCAGTGATGGCGGGAGATCCGATTACGCTTCTTTGGTCGTGGGTTGCCATGGATGTATACGAATTATTATTATTGATAAAACTTTCAGGTAAAACCGGGATTCAGCAAAACGTGGTTGGAATGATCTCTTTTCGAATCGGTGGGATTATTCTTTATTTATTAGGGGGAGGATCAGGAGAAACACAGATCCTGGCGGCTTCGACGCGTCTGGGATCCCTTTTCTATAACGACAATTTGCAAATAAAGCGTGGGTTTGGCACATTGGCACGTCTGGTTGCACCTGCGTCAAGCCTGGTATTGATCGCACATGTGGCAGTCGTTGGCGTTTCTGAATCCACTTTGGGAATTTTTCTTCCCATTGTGGTATTTCTGTCGGTGGTCACAGGTTTAAGCTGGGCGAACGCAAAGACCGAAAAAGAAGGTTTTCCTTATTGGGTGTCTGGAATAACCTGCCTTGCTATTGCTTCAGCGTTGAGTGTCCAGCCATATGCAAGTTTAGCATGGGGAATTGTAATGCTTCTTTCTGGTGGTGTTGTTTTTTTGTATTCTACACGGCTCCGCTATATGATATTGTTACCCATTTTGGGAGTGATAACTTTGTCGGGTGCTCCTTTTTCACCTGCCTGGGATATTGGACTTTTGTACAATGGTCCATTTACCGTTTACAACATCCTCTTCTTGATTGCACATTCAACATTTTTATTTGGTTATATCCGGCATGCTTTACGATCTGGAGAAAACCCGACTGGAGTGGAACGTGGTGTCGCCCTGGTATATTTCTGGGGTTTGTTATTGTTACCATTGACGCATCTACTGATTGGATTGTGGAGTAAGCCACAAATTTCGCAGGATTCCACATTGCTTTTCCCTATCGAGCCGAAATATGGATTAACGTATTGGTCAGGTGTCCTTGCTGTAATATTGGCTCTTGTTTGGATTGGGATATGGCGGATGCATATTCGATTACCTGAATGGTTGGTTAGAATTCGTATAGTACGTATCTCCTTCTCTGGGTTGACCAGCATGGTTAGCGCCATGTACAGGTTGATGAATGGCATAGTAAATTTCTTCTCTATTGTTATCGAGGGGGAGGGAGGGCTTTTGTGGACGTTGCTATTCTTGGTTTTAATACTGGCTTTTTTCATTCAAGGTTAAGTAGGATGTATGAACTCTTTTCTTGATATATTAGCTTTGCCTGCTGTGATTATTGTCGGGATAACTTCGCTAATTCTGTTAATCGGCAGAGATTGGCGGTGGAGCATTGCCACCTTATCAATCCAGTATCTTGGTGTATTTTTACTTGTTGCGTTGAATTGGCCGGTTTTGTTGGCAGTCATCAAATTGATCGCTGGGTGGATGGCGGGGGCAGTCTTATCTATGGGCGTAACGGGGGTAAATCAAAATTTAATGGAAAAGCTGTCGAAAGACTTTAACGGAGAGAGAGATTCTCCGCTTGCTCCTTTATCAGGCAGATTTTTCCGGTTATCGACTGGGGGAATGGTTGGTTTGGTTGTAATATCGGTAGCTACAAAGGTTACGGATTTTATTCCAGGGATAAGTATCGAGCAGGCTTTGGGAGCACTATTATTAATTGGTATCGGGCTCCTGCAATTGTGTTTTACGTATAATCCTATCTTTGTATTGCTAGGATTATTAACAGTATTATCCGGATTTGAGATTATATATGCAGTTGTAGAAACATCGACGTTAGTTGCGGGACTTCTGGCCGGTGTTACACTGGGAATATCGATTGTTGGTGCATATCTGATTACTGCTTCATTGGAGGAAGTCGAATGAGTGCACCCGTGATTTGGGTCATAATCCCCGGAATTCTCAGTATCATCTTCATATTTCTTCAAAAGTGGAGAAATATAGTAATGCTTGCTGGTACCATATCGTCGTTATTGCTCGCTATTCTGGCATGGACGTTGCCAATTGGAGAAGTAATTCGTCTGGGATTTTGGTCCTATAAAATTTCTGAAACCATGACCGTATTAGGTCGCCGGTTAATAGTTGAACCAAACGATCAGTCAATCCTCGTATTTTTATATCTGGGATCAGCATTTTGGTTTGCGGGGGCGAAAACTGCGAGGGTCGAAACCCAATTCATTTCATTAGGCACAGGAATAACTGCGTTATTGACGGCTGCATTGATTGTAGAACCGTTTCTTTATGCTGCCATTTTGGTGGAGTTGGCAGTTTTAGCCAGTATTCCAATTCTGGCAACTCCGCGGCAAGAATCAAGAAAAGGTATCTTGCGATTTTTGACATTTCAAACATTAGGAATGCCTTTCATCTTATTTTCAGGATGGATGTTAGCTGGGGTGGAGGCGAATCCCGGGGATATCGCCCTGGCAGGGCAAGCTGCTGTAATGATCGCATTGGGATTCGGTCTTATGCTGGGAATATTCCCTTTTAACACCTGGATGCCAATGTTGGCAAAAGAGGCTCATCCATATTCAGCCGCATTTATCTTTTATATTCTTCCGGTCGCTGTGTGTCTTTTTGGGTTAAATTTCCTAGAAAGATATACATGGTTTTATGCATCTTCGTGGCTGCTGGTGTTTTTGAGATTATCCGGATTTTTGCTGACGATGAGTGGGGGATTCCTGGCATTTTTCGAACGGCACGTAGGGAAGATGATGGGTTATGCAATGATGGTTGAAATTGGACTTTCCTTGTTGGCAATTAGTTTGGGAGTTGGTGATTCTCAGAATAAACCCTTAATTGCCTGGTTTTTTGGCCTCTTATTACCAAGAGGATTATGTTTGGGTTTATGGGGACTGTCATTATCCACAATTCAATCTCGAATCAGGGACATCAATATAACATCCATTGTCGGTGTAGCACGCATATTGCCGGTTGCCAGTTTTAGTTTGGTTTTGGCAATTTTTACCCTGGTTGGATTTCCATTGACGGCTGGATTTCCGGTGCATTTGGGACTTTGGCAGAATTTGGCAAGACAATTTCCAATAGTGAATTTTACTGCATTGTTTGGTACTGCAGGATTGGTAGCAGGTGGAGTGAGAACGCTATCAGTAATGATCGGAGACGAGAAGCAGGTTGCTTGGCAAACTACGGAGGACTGGGATCAGAGATTATTACTAATTTTAGGTTGTTGTGCGATAATCATTATTGGGATTTTCCCTCAATGGTTTTACCCAACCATTATCAGGCTGGCTAATGTATATTTGCGGATAGGATTGTGATAAAAGAATTTTCATATTTGCTATTAAGGCTGGAATGCTATAATCTTTAGGACTAACGAAGTTGGCGGGAGG
>Ga0299912_10004177_pt1 | contig 11790 bp, 12 predicted proteins | sample RVTome_2_FD_207667 | JGI IMG/M metagenome (GOLD analysis project Ga0299912, IMG submission 207667) | Soil microbial communities from uranium-contaminated site in the Upper Colorado River Basin, Wyoming, United States - RVT95D214 (version 2) ... | reverse complement strand
CAAAGGCCTGAGCAAACTGCGCGCCGAGTGGATTTATGCGCGCGGCGACGTGGAAGCCTATGACGGGCGCGCCATCAAACCCGAAGATAACGGCAAGCGCGCCAGCGTTCCCGAATGCCCCGCCGTCAACCGCCGCCCGCTTCGCGCCAAGGCGGGCCATACGGTATCGCAGTTGGCCTATGCCAAGCAGGGCATCGTGACGCCGGAGATGGAATACGTTGCGGTGCGCGAAAACGAAGGACGCATGAAGGCAACGGGCAAGGCCCGCGACGGCGAAGACTTCGGCGCAGCCGTCCCCGATTTTGTAACGCCCGAATTCGTGCGTGACGAAATCGCGCGCGGTCGCGCGGTGCTGCCCGCCAACATCAACCACCCGGAATCGGAACCGATGATTTTGGGGCGAAACTTCCTGACCAAGATCAACGCCAACATCGGCAATTCCGCTGTCACTTCGTCCGTCGCCGAAGAAGTGGATAAGATGGTGTGGTCGACACGCTGGGGCGCCGATACGGTGATGGACCTTTCAACGGGGAACGACATTCACAACATCCGCGAATGGATCATCCGCAATTCGCCCGTGCCCATCGGCACCGTGCCGATTTATCAGGCGCTGGAAAAAGCGAACGGCGTGGCCGAAGACCTGACGTGGGAAATGTTCAAAGACACGCTGATCGAACAGGCCGAACAGGGCGTAGATTATTGGACCATCCATGCGGGTGTGCGTTTGGCGCACATCCCGCTCACCGCCAAACGCACCACCGGGATCGTGTCGCGCGGCGGCTCGATCATGGCCAAGTGGTGCCTGACCTACCACAAGGAAAGTTTCCTGTACGAGCACTTTGCCGACATCTGCGACATCTGCGCCCAATATGACGTGGGGCTGAGTTTGGGCGACGGCCTGCGCCCCGGCTCCATCAATGACGCCAACGACGCGGCCCAATTCGCCGAGTTGGATACCCTGGGCGAGCTGCAAAAAATCGCCTTCGCCAAGGATGTGCAGGTGTTCATCGAAGGCCCCGGCCATGTGCCCATGCACAAGATCAAAGAAAACATGGATCGCCAGTTGCAAGTGTGCGGTGAAGCGCCGTTCTATACCCTAGGTCCGCTAACCACCGACATCGCGCCAGGCTACGATCACATCACGTCGGCCATCGGCGCCGCCATGATCGGTTGGTACGGCTGCGCCATGCTCTGTTATGTGACGCCCAAAGAGCACTTAGGCCTGCCCAACCGTGACGACGTGAAAGTCGGCGTGGTCACCTACAAACTGGCCGCGCACGCCGCCGATCTGGCCAAAGGGCATCCGGGTGCGCAAATCCGCGACGATGCGGTGAGCCGCGCGCGCTTCGAGTTCCGCTGGAAGGATCAGTTCCACTTGAGCCTTGATCCCGACACCGCCATGCAGTACCACGACGAAACCCTGCCTTCCGAAGGGGCCAAGTCTTCGCACTTTTGCTCCATGTGCGGGCCGAAGTTCTGCTCCATGAAAATCAGCCACGAGGTTAAAGCCGTGGCCGAACAAGGCATGCATGAAATGAGCGAAAAGTTCCGTGAAAAAGGCGGCGAGATTTATCAAAAAACCGAAGCGGCGGAGTAAGATTTAAACCACAGAGAACACCGAGATTTACGGCCTTTTTCTCTGTGCCCTCTGTGATCTCTGTGGTGAAAATCAGGCCCTGACGATTTAGCGTGTCTTCAACCCTGCCCGGCGCTATCCTTGACGCACCCCCCAGGTTGATCAGGTGCTGCCCCCATGGAAATGTTGTCGATCGAGGTTCTGGCCTTGCTGTTCGTCGCCGGGCTGGCGGGCGGCTTTGTGGATTCCATCGCGGGCGGCGGCGGGCTGATTTCGGTGCCTGCGCTGCTGGCCGCCGGGCTGCCGCCGGTTAATGCGCTAGCCACCAACAAAGCCCAGGCCATGTTCGGTTCGTTTTCCGCCGCGCGGGCCTACGCGCTTAAGGGACACATGAACTGGGGCGAGATGAAACTCGCCATCGCCTTTACCTTTGTCGGCTCCGCCATCGGCACGTTGCTGGTGCAGGTGCTCGATTCCCAATTGATGATGCAGGTGATCCCGTTTTTGCTGATTGCGGCGGCGCTGTATTTCGCGTTTGCCCCCTCAATCGGCCACATTGACCGCCATCACCGCATGGAGTACGCGCCGTTTTACGCCCTATTCGGCCTGAGTTTGGGTTTTTACGACGGTTTCTTCGGACCCGGCGCGGGCAGCCTATGGGCGGTGGCGTTCGTTTCGGTGCTCGGTTTCAACATGCTCAAGGCCACCGCGCATACCAAGGTGGTGAACTTCACCTCCAACTTCGCCTCGTTTTTGTTTTTCGCCGCGGCGGGGCATGTGCTGTGGATACCCGCCATCGCCATGGCGGCCGGCCAGTACATCGGCGCGCGGCTGGGCGCCAAGCTCGCCATGAAACACGGCGCGCGCCTGATCCGCCCGCTATTGGTCATCATGTCGCTGATCATCACCGCCAAGCTCATCCACGGCGACCCGGATAACATCATTCATGTGTGGGTGGCGGGGCTGCTGGGCTAATTCCGCCACTATGCACCAATCCGCGCCGCCGCCATCTGCATCAACGCCGCCTTGACGTCATCAAGGATTTTTTGGCTGAGCGCGGGATCGTCTACCCCGCGCGCGATCTGGATCGCGCCGACCATGGCCGCCAGCGCAGCGTGGGACAAGGCCTCGTCACCCAGCAATTCAGCCATCTGCGCCGAAGCGTATTGAGCGAGTTGGGTATAGGCCGCCTGCACACCCGCGCCCATGCGCCAGGCGTCTTCGGACAGCGCCACCAACGGACAACCCTCGGCCGGATTATCGCGGTGCCCGGCGGAAAGATAAGTGTCGAGCACACTTTCGAACACCGCCAAGGTCGGCACCGACGGATCGGCGCGCAGGGCGCGGTAACGCTCCAGCACGGCAGTGTCGAGTGCCGCCTCGGCAAACAGTTCTTCCTTCGATTGGAAATGAGCATAGAAACCGCCATGGGTCAGCCCGGCGTCCTTCATAATGTCATTGATGGAGACGTTGGCGTAGCCCTTGGCCTTCCACAGACGGCGGGCGCTGTCGACGATGCGGGCGCGAGTCTGTTGTTTGTGTTCCGGCGGATATCCCATGAACGACTCCAAAATTCAACTTGACCGGATCATATATGACGATCATCATACCTCAAAATATGACGACCATCATATTTAGAACCGAAGGGGAAAAACCAACCATGACCATCGCCGCGCCCATGTTTTCCGTCACGCCCTTGTATGTGGCCCTCAACGTTCTGCTGCTGATCGTGCTGGCCTTCCGAGTGGTGCATTTTCGCATCGAAAACCAAGTCGCATTGGGCGACGGCGGCGTGATGGATTTGCAACGCGCCGTGCGCGCCCACGGCAATCTGGCGGAATACGCGCCGTTCGCACTGCTCTTGATGGCCCTGTTAGAGTTCAACGGCCTGCCCGCATGGCAATTGCACCTTCTGGGCGGGATATTCATCGCCGCCCGCGTGGCGCACGCTTATGGCATCTTAGGCGCGCACCAAACGCCGCGCGCCATGGGGGCGCTCATCAGCTTGGTGGCCCTGATGATCCTCACGGGACTGGCGGTGCTGCAGGCGGTGCTCTAACAGGCATTTTCCCTGGAAGAATCGGGGGCATTGGGCTAAGGTCCGGGCCTTAGTTTCAGCAACGGTGGTACCCCCATGCACGAGCGCATTCTGATCATCGATTTCGGTTCCCAAGTCACCCAGCTAATCGCGCGCCGGGTGCGCGAAAGCGGGGTTTATTCCGAAATTCAGCCGTTCAACGCCGTGAGCGTCGAAACCATCAAGGCCTTCAATCCCAAAGGCGTGATCCTTTCGGGCGGGCCGGCTTCGGTCACCGGCATCGACACCCCGCGCGCGCCCCAGGGCCTGTTCGAGATGGGCCTGCCGATTCTCGGCATTTGTTACGGCGAACAGACCCTGTGCGCGCAACTGGGCGGGCGGGTCGAAGAAGGCCATCACCGCGAGTTTGGCCGCGCCTTCATCGATATCGTCGCCGATTGCGAACTGTTCCACGGCGTGTGGAGCGTGGGCGGCAAAGAACAGGTGTGGATGAGCCACGGCGACAAGATCGACGCCATCCCCGAAGGCTTTCGTCCCGTCGCCGTCACCGCCACGGCGCCGTTCGCCGCCATCGCCAATGACGCCAAGAAATTTTACGGCGTGCAGTTCCACCCCGAAGTGGTGCACACCCCGCACGGCGCAAAGCTGATCGAAAATTTCACCCACCGGGTGTGCGGCTGCCACGGCGATTGGACCATGGGCAAGTTCCGCGAAGAAGAAATCGCCAAAGTGCGCAAACAAGTGGGCAGCGGCCGCGTGATTTGCGGACTGTCGGGCGGCGTGGACAGCTCGGTCGTGGCGGTGCTGCTGCACGAAGCCATTGGCGACCAGCTAACCTGCGTGTTTGTCGATACCGGCCTGATGCGCAAGGACGAAGCCGAAGAAGTGGTCAAGATGTTCCGCGATCACTATCAAATCAAGCTGGTGCATCGCGATGCATCGGATCTGTTTTTAGGCAAGCTCGAAGGCGTGTCCGACCCGGAAAAGAAACGCAAGATCATCGGCGCGACCTTCATCGACGTATTCGAAGAAGAAGCGCGCAACGTCGGCGGCGCGGACTATTTGGCCCAAGGCACCCTATACCCCGACGTGATCGAAAGCGTTTCGTTCACCGGCGGCCCGAGCGTCACCATCAAATCGCACCATAACGTCGGCGGCCTGCCCGAACGCATGAACATGAAACTGATCGAGCCGTTGCGCGAACTGTTCAAGGACGAAGTGCGCATCTTGGGCCGCGAACTGGGCCTGCCCGAACATTTCGTCGGCCGCCACCCGTTTCCGGGGCCGGGCTTGGCCATCCGCCTGCCCGGCGGCATCACCAAGGAAAAGCTGGAAATCCTGCGCAACGCCGACAAGGTGTACTTGGAAGAAATCCGCCACGCAGGTCTTTACGACGCCATCTGGCAAGCCTTCGCCGTGCTGCTGCCGGTGCAGAGCGTGGGCGTGATGGGCGATGCGCGCACCTACGATTACGTCTGCGCCCTGCGCGCCGTCACCTCCACCGATGGCATGACGGCGGATTTTTATCACTTCGATATGGAATTTTTGGCCCGCGTCAGCAACCGCATCATCAACGAAGTCAAAGGCATCAACCGCGTGACCTATGACATCACCTCCAAACCGCCGGGAACCATTGAGTGGGAGTGAGTGAGCGCGTTACGCTACGTCGACATTAAGCTCTAAACTTCAACTAAAGAGCAAAAGCAGATCTCACTTTTAGTAGATGCTTAGATTCGCTTGCTCTCTAATGTCTAGGGTGCGGGTTTAGGCTGGTCTCTATCCAGGCATCAACACGCTTCGGCAGGAAAAATGGCCGGGTTTCGCCATTATCTAAGTCCATGAGGAAAAATTTCATCTCGCCTTTTCGCCATGCATCGAATGCATATGCAAGTTTACGACCATCCATGGATAGGGTGAACCCGGATAGATAGGACCTCGACTTGGTTAAGCGACGAATAGCGCCGTTGCCATTTTGGATGCCATCGTCTCCCTCCCACAAAAAAAGGTCGTAGTTGAAGCCGTACACGCGAACGCCATCGATTTCGTGTAAATCTTCGTCGTTGGCATCCATTTTATTGGTCATAACACTGAACACAGCCCGCTGTCCTTTGCCCGCCAACCTCGTATGGTGCGCATTGGGTATTTCGGTTAGGACCTTGGTGGATGCAAGCGTGTCAATGTTCGTAACGAGATTGAGCTCCTCATTCTTAAACTCTTCGGTTTTAGGGTCTCTGTACCCGTCCTCGTAATAGTACAGAACATGCTTCCCGTCCGGTAGGAATGTCGGACGACCGAAGGTGTATGCGTCCAGGCTTGTGATCTTTTTCTCTTTGCCACTGGCAATGTCGAGCACGCAAATTTCCGTTTCCTGGGGTCGGCGAGTTTTGCCCCTGTACGGTGTATAGTAGCTCTTCGATAAATATGCCGAGCACACATAGGTAAGGTTTTTTCCGTCCAGCGAAAAAGACGGCATGGAGCGCAGGCCCGGCTCCTTGGTTACAATGCGATAGCCCGTGCCGTCACGGGACATGGTGGCGATGTGACTGATGTCAGTACCGGTCTCGTACACTGCGAAAGCAAGCGTCTTCGCATCAGGAGAAAAATCCGGCAGCCCCCACTGAGCACCTGTGCTGTTGCGGTAAAGTACCGTCTTGTCAAACTCGAAGCTATAGAGGGCAATGGTGCACGGACTGTTTTTCATATCGCAGCGTATGTAGGCCAGCTCCTGGCCCATTGGCGATAACGACCAGGCGACATGGCCGGTGCCGCTGTATCGGCCCAAAGAGCAACCGCTTAGGATCAATACCCCGAGAAGGCTGAGCACCACAAGTCGATACCGTTTCATTCTTTCGTTCCCCACGTTTCAGACATTGGGCGCAGACATAGCTCGAACCCAATGTCACTGCAGCCATGGGTAGTGATCGCCCTCATGATATCAGCCGTATTTTGACGGCGCAAGACTGGGTGGGGGTGCGTACCCTTCTCGCTATAAGCAGACGCAACCGGCACCAACCAACGATGTCCGCCTATTGAGTGAAATCCACATCGGAGCAGAAATGAGTAAAACGATTATGTGGGGGATTGTGTGGGGCGACGTATGTCTACTCATGGCAACTCATGCACTCTAATGTCCACAAAAACTTAGGTTTTATGGGGCGTGTGCTAATACACAACCGCATCATCAACGAAGTCAAAGGCATCAACCGCGTGACCTATGACATCACCTCCAAACCGCCGGGAACCATTGAGTGGGAATAAGCGCCATGACGCCGATTGAACGGATGGGGCAACGTGCACTGCATACGGTCGAAAAACTCGGCCTGGCGCTGATCGCCATCGCCACCGTCGTGGCGATCGGCCAGGAAGTGATGGTGATGGTCGGGAACCTCACCGTCCGGTTGGCCGATCTGTTGTTGCTGTTCATTTATTTGGAAGTTCTGGCGATGGCGGGGATTTACCTGAAGTCCGGCGCGATGCCGGTACGCTTGCCGCTTTATATCGCCATCGTGGCGCTGGCGCGTTACATCGTCTTGGACGTCAAAGCCATGGGCAGTACGGAACTGCTGGCCGTCAGCGGAGCCATCCTTATTATCGCTCTGGCGATCTTAGTCATCCGCTTCGGCCACGTGCGTTTTCCATACGTCGGCGTCAGCACCGACGACCAAGAGCAGCGCTGAGGCAAGAGCACCGCTGACGTATTTTCTGCATTCAGGGGGTGTCTAAGTTGCCGAAGGTCTTTTCGTGCAGTTGAAATGCCGCTTCCATAGCCTCTGACCACTTGCGATGCTCTTGCACATCGTCGCCGCCGATAGCGGAAAGATCATGCTCCAGCGCCTCCAGCAAAAGTTTGGCGATTTCTTCTTTGTTTTCTTCACATGCGATCTGATGGGCGGCGATGATTTTATCGCTCAGGCGTCGTTCCGGCATATCCGCTCTCCCGCCCGTTTGGGCTGTTAAGTCGTTGATCCCCAAAAGGATGACGGATATCTTCGCTGGGATCAAGGCTTCTCGATCGCCGATGCAGGATCATTCATGCGCCGTTCAGCGATTTCTGCTATTGTGAGAACTCAAAGGACCCTTTAAGCCCCCGTAATTTCAGGAGTTCAACGTCATGAGCATTCTCCGTACCGTCACCGTCGTCGCCTTAGTGGCTTCGCTCGGCGCATGCGCGGATAGCAGCAACCAAAAGCAAACCGTCGGCACCGTTGTCGGCGGCGTTCTTGGCGGTGTGTTGGGCAGTAACGTCGGCCAAGGCAAGGGCCAGACCGCAGGAATCATCGGCGGCACGCTGCTGGGTGCGTTGCTGGGTAGCGAAGTCGGCAAATCCATGGATGCGACCGACCGCATGATGTCCGAGCGCACCGCCCAGAGAAGCTTGGAAAGTTCGCCTACCGGCACGTCTTCTTCGTGGAGCAATCCCGACAGCGGCCACCGCGGTACGGTTACGCCGACCAACACCTACCGCAACGCCAGCAATCAAGATTGCCGGGACTACGAAACCACCGTCTACATCGATGGTCGCGAGGAAACGGCGACCGGCGTCGCCTGCCGCCAGCCCGACGGCACCTGGGCCATGCAAAACTAACTTAGGGTCCGGACCCTAACTTCCATGCCCACATGCAAAACCCGCCCACGACAGACCGTCGGGGCGGGTTTTTTGCTGGCCCTGTACGCGATTACTGGGGCTCGACTTCGGGCTTAAGGCTTGGCGGCGACCCGTCCGCTTTCGGTGATGTGGGCTTTGTTAAAACCTGCGCCAAACATCGACAGGGTCACCCACCCCTTGCGTTTGCATTCTTCAAGCGTTTTAAACAACACCGTACCGTTGTCTTCCGACGGCACAGCGATATCCCCCGCCATGAGGATCAGTTCCAGCAGAAGTCGCTGCTGCGGAAGAATATTTGACATAAGCCCACCCAATTTGTTTATCCCTGACTGAGACTATTCAAACTGCTTTCAATTGAAAAGGATTAAACGTCAATTCCAGATGACTCTTGCGCTGGGCACCGTGATGATCGCGATGGTGCCTTTGCCCGGCTCGCTTTGCAATTCCAGCGTGCCACCCTGCTTTTCCATCAATTTACGGCTAAGCGGTAGCCCCAAACCGACACCATCATATTTGCGCGCCAAAGATCCATCCACTTGGCCGAACATGGTGAATACGGTTTCCAGATCCTGCGGCGCAATACCGATTCCGGTATCGATTACTAAAACCCTAAAGTCGCCACCCTCTAAAACCTCGGTCACCACCGTAATCGAGCCTCCCATCGGCGTAAATTTGATGGCGTTGTGCAACATATTGATCAGCACCTGCTTAATGCGCCGCTTATCCCCATATAACGAAGGCAGGGCGATGGCATCCGCGACACTTACCCGATTGCCCGCAGCCTCAGCTCGATGCTTGATCGTGCCGATACATTCATTGAGCGTTTCGGCAAACGAAAATACATCTTCTTCCAACGGAAATTCATCAAACTCAATGCGCGACACATCCAGCAAATCGTTGATCATGCTGTACAAATGGCGGCCGGAACCGGTGATGTACTCAAGATATTCTTTATACTTCTGATTTTCCACCGGCCCAAAAATTTCATTTTCCATCATTTCCGAATAGCCGATGATCGCATTCAGCGGCGTGCGCAATTCATGAGACATGTTGGCCAGAAACTCGGTCTTGGTGCGGCTGGACAGTTCAGCGCGTTCCTTGGCCAGCACCAATTCCTGCTGATAGAGATGACGGTGAATGATGCCCGCCAGCGCATCCGTCACCGATGCCGCCAAACGACGATCGTGATCGGACAAGACATGCCCGTCCGGAATATAAAGGTTCAAAACGCCTAGGTTTTCCTGCGCATAATTGATGGGCATGCACAAGTTTCCGTGATTTTCCCCATGCTCCGAAGGATCGCCGCAATCCGTATCGGCGGAGGATTTTTCCACCACGCTGCGGGTCGCGGCGGCGCGCCCACACAAACAATCGCCCAAATCGACATAACGGCACTGCGTCGCCACGATTTCAGGCATTCTGCTGATCGCACACATTTCCAAGCGGCTTTCCTTGGCGTTATTCAAAAAGATCGCCCCCTTGCCCACATGCTCCAAGTTCTGGCGATCCAAAATCAATTCAAGCGCCTCTTGCAGGGTTTCTTTCAAATTGTTCGACGATAACGCCAAACGCAAAACCGAGGCCACGATTTCATTATCATCGGCCAGTTGACGGACTTCACTTTCGGTCTTCAATTTCTGGGATATATCGCTGATGATGCCGACAAACTTCGCCTCGCCGCCCACCATCATGCGGTTTACCGCCAGCCAGATCGGAAGCGTCGTGCCGTCTTTTCGCAAGGCGCGCAGTTCCCGGCCCATGCCGATGATCTTAGGCTTTCCCCCATCGATATAATCTTTCACATAACCGTCGTGCCGAACGGCGTCGTGCGTGGGCATCAGCATGTTGATCGAACGCCCCAGCACTTCGCTGGCGCCATAACCAAAAATGCGTTCGGCGGCAGGATTGTAACTTTCGATACAACCCTTTGCATCGGTGCTGATGATGCCATCCGCCGCAGTTTCGATGATGGTGCGGTAATGGGTTTCTTGTTCAATCAGTTTTTTGGATCGTTCCTCGACCCGCTGCTCAAGAATTTGGGTATGGGACATCTCGCGACGGATCACGAACAATCCCACGCCCAAGGACATAAAAAACAACCCAACGCCTAAAGTCGGAATGACTTTCATCTCGCGGATGCGCAATTCTTCAAGTTCGTTGCGGCGCGTGGCGGTCTCGGTCTCCACTTCGGCGACAAAGACATTGAGCGCGTCGTGAACGGCGGTGAAGGACTTTAACGCATCTTCAAACTTGAACTGAACGGCAGGGCTCCACTGATCGTTGACCGCTTGGCTCATCGCATCTTCGACGTCCGGCTGCGTTTGGCGCACGGCCTCAAGAATATTCTCCAACGCGCGGCGTTCACCGTCACTAAGGCTGTCTAAAGTGATCTGGGCGCGGGCATCGACGAACTCGGCTGCATATGCCGACATTTTCTGACGTACCGCATCACGTTCAAAATAATCATCCATCGTGACCACTTGAAACAACGCAAAGGGGCGTTTTTCCGCCGCATCACGCATTTTGTACACGGCCAGATTTTTTTGCACCAAATCGGCGTCGAGCTGATCTTGTTTAATGATGGTGCTGATGTGAAACACAAACAAAGCGACCATCCCCGCCATACCCGTTAGGATAACCGCAAAGCCAAGCACCAATAGTTTCGTATTTTTCTTCGAACCGTTCATGAGCGACAGCACTGTCTTTGGTCAATACCGTCGCACCCGGCAATACGTGCCGCATACACCCATATGACGCTGTATTATGCGGAACATCCACACTCAGCAGCAACATAGGAACGATAAATGACCATTTGGCGCATTCAGGTTATGCGTGAATTCCCCCCTAGAATGCTCTATACAAAAATTTACGCCCCCCTTTTTGTATTAGCAAATCATAATTATTGCAATATCATGATATTACATGGGGTTTTACGCAAATTTATCGAGATTCCAATGCACTATCCCGGCGATCTAAGGGGATGATTTTCCAAATGTGTTGGTGTACAACGGGGCTTCGCAATCCTTTGACCGACGACAATTTAAGGAGGCCGACATGTCCGGCACCGTTTCCGCTTCGCACATTTTGCTGATGTACGCAGGTTCCATGCGTTCCAGCGCCACCCGCTCCAAAGACGACGCCTTAGCCAAAATGAACGATTTGAAGGCCCAAATCGACGGCGGCGCAGACTTCGCCGAATTGGCCCAAAAGCATTCCGATTGCCCATCCGGCAGAGACGGCGGCGATTTGGGCATCTTCGGTAAAGGCCAGATGGTCAAAGAATTCGAGGAAGCGGCCTTCGGCCTTGAAGTCGGCGCGACTTCGGACGTGGTCGAAACCGATTTCGGCTATCACCTGATCCAACGCACCGGCTGATCGCCTCTAAATCCAATCGATAAACGCCCCCTTGAGCTTTGCGCCTTGGGGGCGTTTTTATGTATTTTCATTTTATGTATTTTCATGGCGCAATGAGATTTGAGTTTCTATGATCGGGTCATGAGAAAAATGCGCAACCGAAGCTTCCCCACCCCCGGCCCGACTTCCGGCCCCGGCCCCGGCCCCACCTCCAGC
>Ga0299912_10004176_pt1 | contig 11795 bp, 6 predicted proteins | sample RVTome_2_FD_207667 | JGI IMG/M metagenome (GOLD analysis project Ga0299912, IMG submission 207667) | Soil microbial communities from uranium-contaminated site in the Upper Colorado River Basin, Wyoming, United States - RVT95D214 (version 2) ... | reverse complement strand
CTTTAGGGCTTGTTCGAAATGCCCGACAGCCTCATCCATTCTTCCTTTTTGCCGTAACAGGCCGCCCAGGTTATAATGAGCCTCTCCAAACTCCGGTTCAATCTCAATCGCTTTTTGAAAATGCTCGATAGCCTTATCAATTTTATTGCTCTGCATGGCTTTTTTCGCCGCGACAATCTCATTAAGGGCCGACTTTGACAACGGCTGGGGAGAAGATGATGTCATATCTTGGCCCGATGGTTTGTCAGTCAAAGACGACTTCATCGCCTGGTTTTGCCTGTCGGAAGACGGCTTCACGGCTTTCAAGGCGATATCAACCCCGAACTCCTTCGCCCCTGTTTTTGGAATGAGCAAGGGAACCCTTGCCGGATAATAATTTTCAACATGCCTTACTAAAAGAAAGTAGGCTCCGGGGAAAGGAATCCCGGGTATTCGATAAATCCCATTCTTATCCGTTTCCACGGACGCGAATATTTCTGTTGTGCCAAGAGTCTCGATAAGATAATTCCAATCTATGTATTCCCAATCATTGAACGCATCGCCCTCTGAGGCTGCAATCTCAGGACTCTTCTGTTCAAGGCTGTAAGCCAGCCGGATTTCTACTTTTATTCCTGGTAAAGGCCTGTGGTTTTGATCATAGACATGACCAACTATGGATATGACTTCTAACGGCTTTGTGTATCGAAGGTTTTCCTGTTTTATGACTTGTTGAGAAAATCCGTTCAGGAAGGAGATGAGGACGGAACCAATGACTATTAATTTTTCCTTCATTCTGCATCCTGCTTCTTCTGCCTTGTTCATTTCATGATAATACCATTCTCAACGCTAAGGCAATAAGGATCTTAGCTTGGTTTCGGGAAAAAACTTTTCAATTGTCTTTTTTTATCGTTTGTTTGGTCTCTTCTTTCTTTCCGTTTTCAGCAAGGTCTTTCTTCTTAAGCTCTTCCAGGCTAAGCTCGACGACTTCTCCGAACTCCTCCAAGGGCTTGTCGAATTTCTTTTTATCCCCGACAATCACGAACATCAGCTTATCCAAATGAATATATTTTTTGGCCAGCGCGAGCACGTCCTCTTTCGTCACCGCCCTTATCTTCTCGAGTCTCTTGCTATCGTCAAACGGAGGGCGGCCTTGAATTTTGCGGAGCACCTGACCGGCGACGATGTTCAAGGGGTTATTGTACTGAAACACCGACCCGTAAATCCGGCTGTCCTTGGTTCGCTCCAACTCTTCATCGGTAATCAACTCCGTCTGCATCCCCTTGACGATATTCTTGATGATGGTTAAAGCCTCTCCCAGGGATTCGGCTTTTAAAGCCGAATCGATCCTGAAGCTCCCATTCGCTCTCGCCGCCCCAACGTATCCTGAAATCCCGTACGTCCAGCCGCGCTTAACACGTATCTCTTCACTCAAGCGGGAGGATAATCCACCGCCCAGCACGCTGCTCAGAATGCCTAGCTTTTCCATATCAGGATGATCGCGAGTGATGTCAACATAGTGACCCAGGAGAATATGCGCCTGGGGGATATCCTTGTAGGCATAATAAACCTTCGGCCGCGATTTATCTTCGAGCTTCGGGAGTGGGAGAAACGTAACCTTCCTCGGCCGCCAGTCCTTAAAGACCTTATTCAACTCTTTCTTGGCCTCCGAAACCGCAATATCCCCGCCGATGACGATCGACATGTTGTTCGGGACAAAGTATTTCTGGTGGATCTCAACCAGGTCTTTTCTCGAAATATTGTTGAGCGTCCGGGGATTGGCCATTCTTTCCTCTTCATACCCGACAAGAAGCTCGTTAAAGATGAGGGTTTTTGCTGTTTGGGGGCTATCCCATCTCGTCTTCATCCGCTCTTTCCACTGATCGCGGGCAAGGTCAAGCTTCTCCTGAACAAAAGCCGGAGATGTGACAATATCCTTAAAAATCTCGAGAACTCTGGGAAGATGTCTCTTCAAACACTGAAATGAAGCGCTGAAAATTTCCTCCCCGGCACCCACGCCCAAGGGCGCGGGTAAGAAACTAAGCTCTCCATCGATCTCATCTCCGCTCATTTTTGCCGTTCCTCCGGACCTCATAACAGTGGCCATCAGAGAGGCGAGCCCTATTTTATCTCCCGGATCAGACAACGATCCTCCCTTAAAATAGGCTGACAAATTCACAAGGGGCAATTCATTGTCCTCCAAAAAATTGACCTTGATCCCTTGGCCCACTTCGAACTTCTCAGCCACGGGAGGGGTCATCTTTATCGGATCCGGTTTCCTCAGCTCAGAGGGATGCTTTTGAGCATAGACAGCGACTTGAAATGAAATAAGAAGTAAACCTATCAAACACGCTGAAAAAAATGCGAAAAGCTTGCTCTTTTTCATTTCCCGTCTCCTATCTTGACTTTCAACTTCCCGTCACCTTTGACCTTCCTCACAAGATAGCCGACCGTCCTGTTCTCCGGTGTAAAATACTTCTTGGCCGCCGCCATAATGTCTTCGGCCGTAACCTTCAGGGCTTCCTTTTCCCAGTCCAACGCTCTCCGCCAATCTCCGTGCAAGAGCTGAGCGCCCATCAGCCGTCCCGCCATCCCAGCATTCACGGCGACGCTTGTTGTGCCCTGAAATTCGAGACCGTTCTTCACTTTCTCAAGCTCCTTGGCCTCAACCGGCTCAACCTTCAGCTTCTCGAGATACTCATAGATCGCCTTTTCCAATTCCTCGTTGGTGTGAGGCTCTTTCACCCACCCTTGAAAAAGAAACAAATTATCGTATCGCTGCCCGGCAAAATTTGCAGCTGCCCATATCTGGTTCGCTATCTTTCTCTTATCGACAAAATCTTTCCACATCCGAGACGTCGTCTCGCCGGCTAAAATCATTCCGGCCACGTAGAGCACGTAGGCGTCCTTATGGGGAGGACCGGGCTTATGATAGCCTATCCTCAGCTGCGACGGTGCGTCGCCTTCGACCACGACTCGTCTCTCACCGAGCTGTACTGGCTCTACCGTCCGGACCTCGGGTACGTCGGATCCTCTCGGGATATTCCCGAAGTACTTCTCAATAAGCGGGATGGCTTTCTCCGGATACACATCTCCAACGAGCGCCGCCACACAGTTGTTCGGAACATAGTACTTGTCCCTGAAAGCCTTCACCTCCTCGAGCGTCACCGATTCAATGTCCGAGGCCCAACCGATGACAGGATTCCGGCACGGATGGGCCAGGAAGGCCGTCGCCGTGAAAGCTTCCATAAGCTGCAGGAGTGGCCTCGAACCGACACTCTGTTTTCTTTCCTGCTGGACCACGCTCCTCTCCGTATAAAACTGCCGGAAGACCGGATCTTTCATCCGCTCGCTTTCTATTAAACACCACGTTTCCAGTTGGTTCGAAGGGAGATTCGCCGTGAATGACGTCATGTCTATGCCTGTTGAGGCATTCACCCCGATTCCTCCCACCTTCTGATAAAGATCCATGATCTCAAGATTGACAATGTACTTCTTCTGCTCCTCCTCAAGTTTTTTCATCTCCCCTTCAATCTTCTCTATCTTTTTTTTATCGGCAAGCCCGCCTTTTCTCAATTCCTTCGACCATTCCGCCCCCAATTCATTGACTCTCTCCATGACAACTTTCTCTTTCTCAAAATCCGTGGTCCCAATCCGAGTCGTCCCCTTAAAGGCCATATGTTCAAGAATATGAGAGATACCTGTAAACCCGGTCACCTCATCGACCGCACCCACCTTGAACCCGTAGACGGTGGCGATCGTCGGGATTTTGTGCCTCTCCATGAAAACGAATGTCAACCCATTCCTCAGCCTGTGTACCGTGACCTTGTCTTCCAGCTTCTGTGAAAAGCCGGCCGGCGGAGTGACTGCGAAAATAAAAAGGAAAATAAAAAAAAGAGACAACACCAAAGATGTCGACCTTCTTCTCATAATGTCCACTAAGCCTCCTTTATCACGCCTTTTCTTGAAAGTGAGGGAAATTTAACTATTACGATCAAAAAATTTACCCTCGATCCAGTTCCTTTAGCCAAACTGAAAGCGGACACTCATCCTGAAAGTACGGGGAGTTTGGAGTGACCGAATTTTCTGAAAATAAGGACCGAACACATAGCTTCTGCCCGCGGGAAGGTATGTGTTGAAAACGTTATTAACATCCAGAGTGTACGTCAGTTTTCCGCCAAAAACCATGAATATCTTCTCTAACCTGGCCGAAAAAAGCAGGGTTCGGTCCGTCTCGAATTCACCCATTTTTCCCCCGTTAAAATAATACACGCCTGAAACCGGAAGAGTATAGGCGAATTGAGTGAGGGCAGGATAGCCTGAATGCCAGGTGCCAATAACACCCAGGTTAATATCAATCGGGAGGAGAAAATTTCCGGCGAGCTTAGCCATATGGTTAGGATAGTTCATCCCCAGCCTTCCTTCCCCATAGGGAGTGATAAGCGCATTCGGCGAAGTCGGCTGGAAGAGCGAGCTCGCCGTGTTACCCCTGGTAATGCTGAAGTTATAGGAAGCCATCATCTGCCATCTCTTGGAGAACCTCTTGGTAAAAACAACTTCAATCCCTTTTATGTTCCACCGGGGTTCATCGATCAGAAGATCACATATTCCCTTTTTCGGGTTCGTAATATAATAAAACTGCTTGCCCAGCTCAACCACATCGTAAGCTTCAAAAGTCCCTCTGTCATCATCTGTGCCTTGAATGCCGTCAGGACCAGGATTGATGACGGTGATGTTGGCCCACTCTGACCCGATATCGATAGCCCCGAAGGATTGCCCAAGAGTTCGATAGTAAAAACTTAAGCTCAAAGCAGCGTTCTGAAACAGTTCTCTTTGGATTCCTCCGGTTATTTCATGAATAAAAGGCTGTTTGAGATTAGGGTCGACCGCATACAAATCCGCCCAGGAGGGCTTTGTTGTTTGGGAGTAAATTAGAGCATATTGAGTTCCATTCCATTCATACACGTTTTCATCATAATAGCGTGACTCGAGCAAACCATAGACGGCGCCATAAAGAGGTTCGGCATAGAGGCCATAGTGGAGCTTGAGCACCGTCTTTCTGTCGCCAAACAAATCGAAAGTCGCCCCGATACGAGGGGAAAGCGTCGTCGCCTGAAAGACAACGCCCCGGTCAGGCGCTGGTATCTTACCCTGGTAGTTGTTTAACCGTAAGCCAAGACTGAGGGTCAATCTCTTGCTCACTCCCCAGCTATCCTGAAGAAATCCGACGATGTTCCTGAGATAGCGGTCCTGGCGAGATTCCGGTTTCTCGTATTTTCTGTAGGGATTACCGTTCGAATCTTCGAATCTTGCTCCGCCGCTGTATCCGGCAACTTGCAATACCAGGTTCGATGTTAATTCTGCCCCAAGCTTAATATCATGGGAGCCCAGAAATCCCGAAATGGATTTGGAAAGATGAGCCCGAAGCTGAAGAGACTGATCAGATCGGGCAGAGTATGTAGGCCAATTTCCTGTAAGTGTTTTCAATGTTATATCTTCGTGAGATGGGACATCTCTTCCTTTTCTCGGCTCAGAATTATTGTTGATATTATTGTAGCCAAGTTTTACTTCTAAGTAGGCTGTGCGGGAAAGAATAGAAGTCCAGTTCAGGTTTAGATAATAGGTAGGATTTATGGTATCTGCGCCAATCTCCGGATCAATCTCAACGTTTGCTCCTCCCGCCAATCCAAGGGGAGTGTTGGAATAGTTGTAGGAAAGAATGGTCGAACCGTCTATCTTATTGGAAGGATTGAGCTGGAATGTCAATTTCAAGAATCCTTTCGAGATGCTGCTCCTCGAAAGCAAACCTGTCGTTTGCTGGGCTGTGTTTTTGGCACTGACGTATTCACCCGAAACGAAAAACCACAACTTATCCTTCAGGATTTTGTATCCAGCCTGCGATCCCAGGCTGAAACTGGTTTGCGTGAAAACCCTTGGGGGTTTTGTATAAGGATTGGCCCAGTCCTCCAGAGCGACTTTTTGATAATTCTGAGAATTCCAGTCATCGCCGTTATAACGCATCTCGTTAAGGGTAGAAAATTTATTTCCCCCGCTCTTGGTGGTCATGGTCACGACCGCTCCCGTAAATTCCCCGTATTCGGCAGGAAGACCCAACGCCTCGACATTGACCTCTTCAATGATGTTGAAATCAGGGAAAAATTGATAGGGGTTACCGGTATTGGCCGGCAGGACTTCGACTCCATCAACCTGCAGGGAATTGTGATAGACGCTCTGGTTCGCTTGAGCATAGGCCGTGCCTTGAACAAAGCCCGGGGCCATGTTCATAATCTCGTCAAAGTACTTTCTATTTATGGGAAGAGAGTTTATGAGCTCGTTGGTCATAATAACGCCGCTTGTTTTGGGACTCATGACGTCAATCATCGGCGCCGATGCTTTGACGGTCACCTCATTTTTAAGGGTGGCGATTTTCAACTCGAAATCAACGGTCAGGGTGACGCCCGCATGAATTCTGATTCCCTCCTTGACCAGAGTGTTAAACCCCATCAGCTCTGCTTTTACCGTATATTCACCGGGCAACAATACAGGAAACTTATAGAATCCTTTAGCGCCTGTTATGACAGAGCGGGGACCGCCGATGAGCTTTGAGCCCGTTATAGTCACGTTCGCCCCAATAAGAGGAATTTTCTGGTCGTCGACGACCTGGCCTTGGACTGTGCCTGATTCTCTAATCTGGGAGTAGGAGAAAAGTGAGAAAAGAAAAATATTTATCATTAAAAATGCGGATTTTTTCTTCATTTTTCCCTCCTGTTCCTAGCCTATCAAAATATAATTTATCAGTATCTTATCAAGTTATACCCCTATTTTAAATAATATTTTCCCAAAGTCAACAGAAATTTAAAAAAGCAATTTCAATGACTGAATCGACACTCCTAGAATCACCTCCTTAAAAAAATTCTAAATCTATTTTGCGGCGAATCTTATTCTAGGCAAAGATTTTCGACTGCCGCTTGAAAAAAGGCAGGGCTCACTTTTCCATATTGACAGAGCTGTTCCTTTTTATTGAGGCCCGCTCCCTTTTCACGGTATAATCGCCAGCATGACTGCCCCAAGAAAAATGAAGATTGCGATTATTGACAATTCGATGGATCCGTCCGTTTACAGACCGATAGAACACTGGAGCGCCTATTTAAAAGCGGAATGGGAAGCCTTCCGCGCTCCTCGGCACAAGTTTCCGCCTTTGAATAAAGAATTCACTCACATCATCTTGACTGGATCCGAAGCGTCGATCCTGGAAAGAGAAAAATGGGTTGAGGAGGAAATGGAATTTGTCCGGGAGGCGTTCCAAAAAAACTTATCAATCTTGGGGAGCTGTTACGGCCATCAGTTGCTGGCGCTGGCCTTAGCCCGGACGGCGTCTGCCCGGAGATGCCGGGAGCCCGAAATCGGTTGGATCCCCATAGATATTCATAGGACCAATCGTCTCCTGGGAAAGAAAGGCCGGGCTTTTTCTTTTTCCCTCCATTTCGACGAAGTCGTCGGTTTTTCCGACCCGTTCTTGGTGCTTGCCTCGACAGCGATCTGCCCTGTCCAGGCTTTCGGATACAAGGGAAAAAACATCTGGGGATTACAGATTCATCCTGAAATCGACCCGCCATCGGCACGGGAGCTGATGAAGAGTCTCCTCAGCCTCGATCCGAAAGCTCGTCCTCTTTATGAAAAAGCTCTGGGCTGCGAAGCCCAGGATTCCGGCCTCATTCATAGAGTCGTCGACAAGTTTCTCACCTTCGGATTCCAGTAAATCTGGCGACGGATTCCGGTTCAATACAGCCGCCTGTCAAAGAGAAGCGGCAGAGAGCCATCCTGGCCGTTTTAGTTATTTTTTTTTAAGCCGCCAATACTGCCGGCAGAAAGAGGTTTTCTTGTCGTCGAAGGCCTGATCCTGGAAAATACCCGACTCTCTCTTCTGAGAAAATCGAGAAAAGAAAATCAAAAAAGGTCAATTCTTAAAGAAAATAACACCCGCTTCCTTCAATTGTTCGAGAAACATCATCGTTTCTTTGAAGGATAGAGGCTGATAATCGGCACTCAGAGCTTCAGCTTGAACGGCCAAAAAAATATCGAGCATATTCCGACATCCATCCATGAGATTGAATAGCTCATAGTAGGAGGGATTATCGAGATGACTATCCGGCATCTGGTATTTTTCCTCGGGGTATTCGTTAAGAATTCCGTACATCCCTTTCAGCTCCTTGTTTAGCGAGGGCACGATTTTTCTTAATATCAGCTCCTCCTCGGATAGTGGGGCCTCTTGAGTTTTGATGTTGAGCCTGGCACACTTGGATTGATAGAGTCTCAAAATAACGGATAGACAATCACTTTCAAATTTTTGATATTCCTTTAGATTTTCGGCGAGGTAAGAAGAGGCTTTCTTGTCTCCTTTAATAAATAGCCCTGTTGAAGCCAGCGCTTGGAATTCGCGCTTGAAACCCTGGATCACAAGATTCTTTGCGGACTTGTAGGCGAGCCCGATGTTTTTCTCCTCTCCATCGCGCAAGATAGATTTTGCGATTTTCATCTCCCTTTCCAATCTGCCTCTGCCCCGATGGTATATCTCATCGATCAGCCCGTATGATTCTTCGGGACCGCTGGAAGCAATAGAATAAGCGGCCGAGGCGACAAGGAAAGCGACGCGTTTTAACTGGGTCGGGTCCAGGAGCTCAATTTTGTCGTTCTGAGAGTGGTGTGAACCGGGAGGCTGCTCATTGATCATCGCTGCCGGAATGCGAATATTCCCGCTGTTAAAAAAAATGTGATCGGAATAGCCAAAGAAGGGAACAGCCCTCCCGTTAAAAACATTCCTTGTCCCATCCTGATCGATCGTTTTCGGACGATAATTCAAAGTTCCTGCTTCAACATTATTGTTTTGGACAAGATAATCCAGGATATTATTGAAAACATCCTGAAGAAAACTGGCCCGAGAGTAAGGAGGCAAACCAACCAATAATTCCGAACTGATCTTTGTTTGGTCGAGTCCAACACAGTCAACATTGATACCGGCTATCGTTCTTGAGAGAAGCTCAGGATAGGTTGAAAAGAGCATGTCGCATCCCCAGACGTGGGGATTCCAGTAAAAACGAAGCGTTCTCTGGGGAGGTTCAATAATCCTTCGCTCGATAAGAACGTTCAGGGCCCGGGCAATTTCCAAAAGCACCGCGCAACCGCTGTTGTTATCATGAGCGCCAGGTCGAGGATGGTCGAGATGAGCTGTCATAATAATTTCCTCATCCGGATAGGTTGTGCCTCGTATAGTGGCCACAACTCCCTGGTGATAACCATGTTCCCTGACCTCGGCTTTTACTTTTGCCTGAAGAATGACTTTTTCCCCCGTATTTAGAAGACTCAATATGCTTCTCGCTTGATTCGCCGAGAGAGAGAATCCGAAGGTCGAAAGTCTGTTTCGGTCTTGGTTCCAGGGCTTCATCCTCATTTGAAAAACGGTGTTTGAGCTGTACCCCATTTGATCCATTCCTAGTCCAGATAAGAGGCCGGCTGCTCCCATCTTGTTCATGGCTATTTCTGAAGCGTCCCAGGGATCCCCAGAGGCGAGGACAATCTTCCCTCTCACATTTTTTCCTTCATAGTCTCTTAATTCGGTCCCTTTTCCGACGTATACGACCTCCGCTTCAACATCCGCGTCTCGACTGTACACCAAAACACATGGGCCGTTTGCCTCATAGCTCGCTATTAACTTGGAGTGAGGCTTAACCATTCTCAGTTCACCAAACGTGCAATTCCAGGCTAACCACGGTTTCTGCATCCAGTAGTATGTCTCTGAATCGACACGGAATTTTTCGAGATGGGCATCTTGAAGATGGTACTTTTTTGCCTTCGCTGCAACCTGCAATGCCGCTTTTTCCATATCATCTGAGCCGTACCATCGGTTAAACACAGATAGGTCGCGGATATGTTCATAACATAATTTCCCCGATATTTCCCCAGCGATTTTCTCCAGAATATCCCGATCCAATAATTCACTTTGACCATATAGAGCAAAAGAAAGATTTAAAAGAAAAAGGGATGCAAGTATCAAGAGGACTTTAATTCTGTTCATGAGTCTCGTCTCCTCCTTAATGAAAATAAGTCTTCTGATAAAGACTAAGCCTTATAGAGGCGGTTTTTGGGGCATTGGGAATCATGGGATTTTCAAGTGATCGGCTCCCCTATATTGTACCACCTGTAAATTCGGAGTCCTAGGCTCCAGAGTGCATCCCATTTCTGGTCCATTTTCTATGCATATTTATAATTATGCAAGCCATTTTTGCCAATCTTCTAAGGTTGACCTAAAGTAGTTTTCCCGTCTATTTTTCGGACTGCATATTCCTTCGGAGTCAGGTTGCCTAAGGCATTGTGTAGCCGTTTTTCACCGTAATCGAGCCGCCACTTGACAAACGGCCCTTCTGCTCTTATTTTAGAGTTACATGGCCATCTCGATAGGGCGAGATTGCGTCAGTCTTGGGACATTCCAAAGGGAGATGACTAATCATCCAAAAGATTAAAAATATCATTCATTCATCCGCTTTTTTCCCAGAATCGATCGGAAAATTTTCTGAAGTCATTCAAAATTCGCCTAAGGAGGTTCGATGAAACTTTTGACCAGGGATCAGATCGATGTCCTCTCGCGCTTCAAAAGCGAGAAGTATCTCACCACCTCATTTTTCCTGGATTCGGACAAAAGCCAAAAAAACAAAAAGGAAATCCAGGTCGCCGTCAAGAACCTGCTGACGATCGGCCGGACCAGGCTGGACAGCCTGGACCTCAGCAAGGAGAACAGAGCTTCGCTCTGCCGGGACCTGGACAAAATCAATGAGTATTGTTCCCAGAATTTATCCTCCTCCAATTCTCAAGGCCTGGCCTTATTTTCCTGCCAGGGAGAACGTTTTTGGCAGGATATCCATCTCCCCCATCCGCCGAGGAACAGGATCCTCTTCGACCGGAATCCCTATATGCGCCCCCTATCGGCGATCCTCGGCAAGTACCGTCACATCATCGCTTTTCTCTTTGACCGCCGGGAAGCCAGATGGTATGAGGTTTTCATGGAGGAAATCAAGCTTCTCGAAAGCCTGACAAGCGATGTCCCCAGCAAAGTCAAAGAAGGGGGCTTTGAAGGCACCCAAGCCAAGCGGATTGAACGGCATATCGAAGCGCACCTCCATGATTATTTCAAGAAGGCCGCCCAGACGACCTTTGACCTGTTCAAGAAGAACCACTTCGACTGGATTTTTTTGGGCTGCGAAGACAAATATTTTTCCGATTTTGAGCCGTTCCTCCACGCCTATTTGAGAGAACGCCTAAAAGGCCGGCTCAAGGCCAAGCCGACCGATTCCTGCGACAAAATTCTCAGGGAATCTGTCGATTTGGAAAACCGGCTTAACAAAGCCGAGGAAGACGAACTCGTCCGCCGGCTGGTGGCCGAACTGGAGAGCGGCGGCCGGGCGGTCTCCGGCATCAAAGAGACCTTGCGCCGGCTGAATCAGGTTGAAGTCCAGAACCTCATCGTGACCCATAACTTTTCGGCCGAAGGAAAGATCTGCCCCCGCTGCAAATTTCTCTATCTCGAGGAGCTGCTCTGTCCGAACTGCCAAGTGAAAACCGAACGCGCCCTGGACGTCGTCGATGAGGCCATCGAAGCCGCCATGAAAAAGCACGCCGAGGTCCGGCATATCACGCCGCCGTCGAAGCTCGACCGCTATGGAAAGATCGGCGCCTTCTTACGATATAAGGTCTAAAAGTTTCGTATAGAAACTGTCATTCTTCCAATTAGCAAGGCGAGGGGTATGCCGCGAAAAAGCCCGCCGACC